>Ga0208081_1000221_pt1 | contig 14634 bp, 11 predicted proteins | sample NGESurshal092012_6_FD_184479 | JGI IMG/M metagenome (GOLD analysis project Ga0208081, IMG submission 184479) | Arctic peat soil microbial communities from Barrow, Alaska - NGEE Surface sample 415-1 shallow-092012 (SPAdes) | ecosystem: Environmental > Terrestrial > Soil > Wetlands > Peat ...
GAATGTTTTTGAACCAATATTTAATTCCCAAAGGTAATCAGAGTTACTGAAAATACGGAAAACCGGTTTGAGGTATGTGGAAGAAGTTATGCAAGTTATGAGAGAAAGAGTGAGGTGATCGCTTTCTCTTAAAAAGCCCTGACTGCGCGAGTACTTATTGTATTTTCATTCCTGTTATGATTACTCTTACTGCCATAATAAAAACTCACCACCCATGCACCATAATTATCCTGAGTAGAACTCCAATAAAAGCAATCCTGAAAACCGCCTGAACCTTTTGAATGTAAATTAGTGTACATAAGTAACAATTCATCAATAGACGGTAAGAACCAGTCATTATATCCATTCATTTCCAGATCATAACATAATCTGGCTGCGATTCCTTCCTCAGGGCAACCAATGACAACATCTGCCGTATTCTGATAACCTGTACCAATAGCCCTGCCAGCGGCTCCTGCCGGAGCTGAGCGGCTCCATTGTGCATTCAGGCTTTGATCGGATGGAGCACATACCAGGCCATGTTCTCCGGTTTTGTCAACATAAAAAATATAACCACCATTTAAATACTCTCCAATTACATATTCTGATTTAAAAGTTACATCCTCGCCATAGGTCGTTCCTATGTCGTTTGTTGCAACGATTCTACAATGATAATTTGTACCGGCTTTAAGGTCCGTAACATTTGCGCTTACCCTGGCAGAGGTTATTCCGGTTACCGGACTTTGAGCGGCTGCCTTTACAGTTCCATAGCTTGTAGTTGTACCATATTCAAAAGTCACGACAGTCGACAAACCGTGCGTATTCACAATACCATTTAATTGAGCTGTACGGGGGGAGCTGTTTGTTGCTGCATCTGTTTTAGCAAACGTGACTTCCCCTGAGTACTTAAACGGGATATCAATGCCGGTTGTTTTACCGATAGAATTTGCTGCAACAATTCTGAAGTAGTAGGTTATACCGGATTTAAGACCTGAAATGTCTGCACTGACATTAACAGGGATGTTTCCCGGAACAGGACTCGGGGCAGCTGCTATGGTATTTCCATGACCTGGAGTTGTACCATATTCAAATGACACAGAAGTCGAAAGATCATTGGCATTTACAACTCCGTTCAGCGTAGCAGTGCTCTCCTTAATATTTGTGGCGGCCCGTGTTTCAGCAAATGGCACCTTACTGGAAGCAATTAACTTTAAACTATCTCTGAACGAAGGAGCACCTTTCAGATCAACAAGGATTGCACCATTTGCACCTCTTGATCCGTAAATCGCACTGGAGGGACCTTTAAGAACTTCAATTGATTCAACCATCTGGGGCGGGATATCTGATATTGTGCTGACAGGTGTACCATCAACGACAAACAAAGGCTCATTGCTCAGGAGGATTGATGAAATCCCCCGTACCACCACTTGTTCTCCGTTTACCATAACTCCGGGTACCGATCCCTGCAACATATCGTAAATTGAGTTGAGTGATGAATATTGCCTGTTGTTATTGTATATTTTACTAACCGGTGTTGTCAGGTTCTTTCTCTTCACGGTGCCATAACCAACATTTATTTCTTCCTCCTCTGGTTTATAGTCCGGAATATTATTATGACTCAGAATTGAAATCGGAAAAGTAAAATTTATCCTCGTCCTTCCATTGATAGCTTCTTCAAGCATACCATGTGTAAGAGAAAAAATACTAATCGATGTTGCATAAGGTTTGACTCTTACTTTGTAAAATCCTCTTTCGTCGGTAACAACACCGGTTGAGTTTTTATCAATTACTATTATGGCATTATTTACAGGATAATGATTTACATCAGCCACATAACCCGTAATAATGTTTCTCTTTGAGTTCTTTTGCCCATAAGAAGGTACGGCAGACACCGCAGCCAAAAACAGAAATCCAGCGACAATATATTTGACTGCTTTCATCTCGTTAATGATTTAATTTTTCTAAAAAGCTAATTTATTAAGATAGAAATTAAAAGTCAATTTTATTTTAATGTGTCATTTTCTTTTGCAAAGTTCTGATAACTTAATATCAAAGTCAATAATTTTCCTTAATAATTCGCGAAGAAATTTCTTGTTTCCCGCTCCAGGGTACCCGGGATTTGATTTTCCCTGGATACGAATAAATAAAATACATTAAGAAATACTATACAGACTGTATAGATTTATAATATTTTTGATATTACAAAATTACTTGCCCGATAATCCGGAGTAATAATAGATTTTATCCTTTCAAATGTTTGTTCAGATAAGAACAGAAACTATTCAACCAATATTATTGACATGGACATAGAAGAAATTAAAAACAGAGTAAAAAAAGTAACCGCGAAAGTGCTTGAGATTGATGAATCCGAAATATCGGATAATGCAAACTTCTCATTCGATTTAGGGGCATCATCAATGCAAAGTGTTCTGCTGGTTGCCAGTTTTCAGGAGGAATTCAACATTGAGCTGGACGAAGAAAAATCGCTGGAAGTTCAGACAGTTTCTGAAGCTGCTGACTTCATAAGCACTTACATCAAATAATAACAGGGGTCTGATGGCTATAAGAGCAAAAATCCACAAGCAGAATCTTGTTAAGATATTTAATCCCAAATCAATTGCTGTAGTTGGTACCAATAATGTAAAAGGCACAGTTCCCTACGATATTTTATTCAACATTTTGAAAACAGAGTTTACAGGTGTTGTATTCCCTGTAAGTCCAGGCGAAAAATCGATATGTTCGGTAAAGGCATATAAATACGTCGTGGATATAACTGACCCGATTGATTTGGCTATAATCGTTTTTCCGAGTGCGGTTTGCCACATGGCATTGGAACAATGCGGACAGAAAGGAATAAAGGGTGTAGTTATTATTTCAGCCGGTTTTAAAGAAGTCGGGGAAAAGGGACTGGAACGGGAGAAATTACTCAGGCAGATCGCTGAAAAGTACGACATGTCTATAATCGGACCAAACTGTCTTGGCATAATCAACACTGATCCATTTATTAACCTTAATGCTTCATTTGCCCGTAAAATGCCCGAACAGGGCAATATAGGCTTCCTGTCGCAAAGTGGCGCCCTTTGTACAGCGGTTTTGGATTATGCACTGTCAAAGCATATAGGCTTTTCGAAATTTGTAAGTTTCGGCAATAAGGTCGATATCAGTGAGATTGATCTGATCTATTATTTGATGGATGATGACAAAACCAGGGTCATATTATTGTATCTGGAAGAAGTTACCGATGGACGGGCATTAATGCAGGCTGCACGTGATGTTACACGTCTGAAAGGGAAACCAGTCCTGCTCCTTAAAGCTGGCCGTACTGAAGCCGGTGCTTCTGCAGCCGCTTCACATACAGGATCCCTGGCAGGGAACGATGAAATATATGATGCAGCCTTTAAACAAGCCGGAATAATCCGCTGTGAAAATATTGAAGAAATGTTCAATGTTGCTATTGCATTTGCATATCAACCGGCGCCCAGATCGAATAAGGTTGCCATTATTACAAACGCTGGTGGTCCTGGTGTCTTAACTACCGATGCAGCTATCCGCGATGGACTGCAACTTGCGAAATTTTCGGAAGAAACAACAAAAATGTTCAGAAAATCTTTACCATCAAATGCAAATATTAAGAACCCTGTTGATGTTGTTGGCGATGCCCGTGCCGACAGGTACAATATAGCCTTGAACGGAGCCTTTAAAGACGATGATGTTGATGCAGTTTTCGTGATTCTGACACCTCAATCCATGACAGATATCGAAGCCATTGCCAAAGAGGTTGTAAAAGTTTCAAAGCAATATTCCAAGCCGGTTTATACCTCCTTTATGGGAGAAGCAGATGTTGCTGTCGGCGTTGATATTCTACTGAGAAATAAAATTCCGCATTACATCCTCCCCGAATCGATGTGCCGGAGTTTCTCGAAGGTTTATCTGTTCTATCGCGACCTCGACAATAACCCCCATACGCAGCATGTTTTTACTGATGTTGATACAAAAATCGTTCACTCAATATTAGATGAAGCCATCCATAATAATCACCTCTACCTTCCTGAGGATGAAGCCGGGAAAATACTCAAATTGTATGGTCTCCCGGTAGTCCCTGGAGAGAAGGCTAATTCCCCGGATGAAGCAGCTTCAATTTCCCACAATATCGGATTTCCTGTGGTCATGAAAATAATTTCAGACGAAATTGTACACAAATCTGATGTTAAAGGCGTTGCATTAAATGTGAATTCAAGCGAAGAAGTCAGGAACACCTACACTACAATGATAGAGCAAGTTTTGCAGATTAAGCCCGAAGCGAAAATCAAAGGGATACAAATCAGCAAAATGATTTTATCAGGTGAAGAAATTATCCTGGGTATAAAAAGTGATCCATCATTTGGGCCAATTATAATGTTCGGACTTGGAGGAGTGTATGTTGAAGTCTTTAAAGATGTGAGCTTCAGGGTTGCCCCGATTGATGAGATAATTGCGGATTCTATGATAAAACAGATAAAATCGTATAAAATCCTTAATGGAATACGGGGAAAAATGCCGCGCGATATTGCAGCAATAAGAGAATGTCTTATAAGATTAAGCCAGCTGGCCCTTGAATGTCCGCAAATAAAAGAACTGGATATAAATCCGTTAATAGTACTTGAAGAGACAAAAGGATGTTTTGTCACTGATGCACGTATAATGCTCCATGGTTTGACCACAAATTGACATCAATAAAAAAAAATTTTAAATTACAACCAAAGTATTAAGCTATGAGAATCATCATTAAGAAGGACCAGAGCGAGATTGGGAATTGGACAGCCTCGTATATCATCAGTAAAATCAAAAAAGCAAATCCCTCCAGCAAAAAGCCATTTGTACTGGGCTTACCAACGGGATCTTCCCCTTTGCCTGTGTACAGGGAATTAATAAAAAGGCATAAAGCCGGCAAAATTTCTTTCAAAAATGTGATTACCTTCAATATGGACGAGTATGTCGGCCTCGAGGAGAGTCATACTGAAAGCTATCATTATTTTATGTTTGATAATCTTTTTAACCATATTGATATCCCAAAGGAAAACATTAATATTTTAAATGGAAATGCTAAAAACCTTGAAAAAGAATGTGCCGATTACGAAAAAAAGATGCAAGCTTTCGGAGGTATTGATTTATTTCTGGGAGGAATTGGCCCGGATGGTCATATTGCCTTCAATGAACCAGGATCTTCGCTCACTTCTAGAACAAGAATTAAAACCTTAAGATACGACACCATTATTGCCAATTCAAGGTTTTTTGGCGGAGACATTACCAAAGTGCCAAAACAGGCTCTCACGGTAGGTGTTGGAACAGTAATGGATGCTAAAGAAGTAATAATTATTATTTCAGGATTTAATAAAGCCCGCGCTCTTAAGGAAGTGGTCGAGGGAGGCATAAGCCACATGTGGACAGCTTCAATTCTTCAGATGCACCAGAGAGGCATTATTGTTTGTGACGAATCTGCAACATTGGAACTTCATGTTGAAACCGTAAAGTATTTTATGGATATCGAAAAATCAAGCTCATTTTAGTTAAGGAATGAATTCTTTATTAATAATCAAAAGTATCCGACTAAAAGTAAGAGATTCTTCGCTTCGCTCAGAATGACAAACGCTTAGTGGGTGATAGAGTAAGAGGGAGTGGTTGGAGGCATGGCCTCAAACCACTCCCTCAACAAAAATGCAAATGACTGTCATTCTGAGCGAAACGAAGTGAAGCGAAGAATCCCTTTCTAAATACAAATATTATCCGTTTAATAATGATTAATAAAAACCTATCCTTTCCATAATATGACTTACAGACATTTAACAAAAGAAGAAATAACCAGACTTCTTTCGCAAAATTGTTCAGCTTACGATTGGACCGGCATTACCGTTACAGAAGGATTTTCTCCCGAGAATATTTTAAATACCCGGTTTGATGGTAACATAAAACTGGGTATTAATTCAGGAACAATAGAGGTAGAAAAAAACATTACAAAAACATGCGGTATTTACAGCAGCTTCATAAGTAATTGTGAAATTGGCGATCATGTTTATATTTCGGATGTTAAAAATTTATCAAACTATATCATCGAAGGGAATGTTGTCATCTCAAATATCGGGTCATTGGTTGTTAATGAAGAGTCAGCTTTTGGTAACGGAACTGAAATTGAAGTTTTAAATGAAGGTGGTGGAAGAGAACTTCCAATTTTTGACAGGTTATCCTCTCAAATAGGATATTTAACGGTGCTTTATCGCCACGACAAAGATTTCACAGACAAAATTCTTGGATTAATCAGGAAGTATTGTGAATCAAAACGGTCAAACAAGGGACTGATACAAACTGGAGCACGGATTCAGCATTCACTCATTATTCGTAATGTTTCTGTCGGAAGTTACGCTACCATTTCAGGAGCCAGTTTGCTTGAAGAAGGGACTATCCGGAGCTGCAATGAAGCACCTGCATTTATTGGCACAGGAGTTGTCGCGAAAAAGTTTATCGTTTTGTCGGGATCAAATGTTGATAGTGGAGTAATCCTTGATAAATGCTTTGTTGGGCAGGGAGTAAAAATGGGCAAACAATACTCCGCCGAGAACTCAGTGTTTTTTGCCAATTGTGAAGCATTTCATGGCGAAGCATGCAGTCTGTTTGCTGGACCGTATACTGTTACCCACCATAAATCGACCCTGATGATAGCCAGTCTTGTTTCCTTTTTTAATGCAGGAAGCGGCACAAATCAAAGCAACCATATGTATAAGCTGGGCCCTTTACATCAGGGTATATTGGAGCGAGGTTCCAAAACAGGTTCTTTTTCATATCTGCTTCTGCCATGCCATATTGGTGCTTTCACAGTGGTAATGGGTAAACATTATGTAAATTTCGATACTGCAGATTTTCCGTTTTCGTACATCTCGGAAGAAAAAGGTAAAAGTGAACTTACCCCGGCAATGAACCTTTTAACCGTTGGCACCCGCAGAGATATTGATAAATGGCCGGCAAGAGACAGAAGAAAAGATCCGGATAAGCTCGATCTGATCCATTTTGATTTATTCAGCCCTTACATTGTCGGGAGAATAGTCAATGGGATAAATATTCTTAATGAACTTGCTGAAAAAACCGATAAGAAACAAGACTATGTCAATTATAAAGGAATAAACATCCATCGACTTCTTTTGAAAGCCACCCGAAAGTACTATGAAATGGCGCTGAAAATATATATTGGCCAGGAGATAGTTAAGCGTATCCAGGGTATGGATTGCAATTCAACACTGACAGATTTAAAAAATATGCTGACGGCTCAGAGTGCAGAGGGAACAGGTAAATGGGTGGAAATTTGCGGATTGTTCTCACCTGCCAGTAAAATTGATGAACTGGTTGATTTGGTTAAAACCAGCAAAATAAAGTCGGTTGATGAATTAAATGAAAATCTTGGCTTAATTTATAAAAACTATGATAAATATGCGTGGACATGGAGCTCCGGCATTATTAGTCAGCAAACCGCCTGTAATCCTGAAAATATGCCCATCGATGGTTTGATCCAGATTATAACAGACTGGAAAACAAATGCAATAAAGCTGAATAATATGATCCTGAAGGATGCTGAAAAAGAGTTCGGCCCCGGCAGCAAAATTGGATTTGGAATTGATGGGGATGCTGACACCAGGGACTTTGATTTTCAAGCTGTCCGTGGAGAATATGATAAGAATAAATTTGTAACCAGCCTTCAAAAAGAATCAAAAGAAATTGAAGAGAAAGCAAACAGGTTGATTGCTTTTCTCGAAACCATCAAATGAGGTAATAAAAATAATTCTGATTCTTTGAAATGAAAAATATCCTTCAGTTTTAACTACGTTTGGCCGGTCATCCCGAGTACTCGGGAATACTTAATCGCAATGACATAAATATTAAAATGATAATATTGGACATAATTATTTTTTGTTTTCTTCAAGTACCACAGCCTCATAGATGTAAATGTCAGCATCTTTCCATCCTTCCCATCCAAGACCGGCTTTGTCGCGTGAGGTATAACCCAAAAATTGCTCGAGAGTCCAGTGATTTCCTGTAGCAACCTGTGGAAGCATTGTGCCTGATCTGAAATCTTTCTTTATATATATACCATGTTTGCCCAGAACAATTTCGGAAATGTTCTTGATCTTTTTTAACGGTCCGAGAACTGAAATTTCTATTTTGAGTTTATTGAATTCGTCTTTAGAGATTGGAGAAAAACGTGTATCCTCAAATGCTGACGCTATAGCCATTTGGTTCACAACATCGTAAAGCGGATCAATTGAAGTGAACTGCCCTATACATCCACGCAGTTTGCCATCGATATTCAGGGTAACAAAAGCACCCATATTTTTCTTAAGATTTGGTGAGATATTTGAGGATTCAATGGTCAGCCTTTTATTTTCAAAGAGCATCTTATGAATACTGTTCCTGGCTATCGAGAAGAGCTGATTAATCTCATCCTTTGTAAATGACACTTGTGAATCCATTCCATGATTGCTGGTGTTTTTCGGATCCTTCTCAATAAGGGCAATGGCATTGTAGCCGACTACCTGATTTTTATCCCCGGAAGGAGAATCGCCTGAATTGCAGTAGCTTATTCTTTTGAACTCCAGCTTTGGATCTTTATTGGCAAGATAAAGCAATGTCAGACCTGATGTCCAGGCGCACATGCTGGTCGCTAAATTAGGGATAGACTTTTCGGCATTACTCTGAAGGGTCTTCAAAAAAGTTTCACTGTCACCCGAAATGATTGCATCAGTAGTGCTTTTATCAACTCCCTGGGCATCCTTGTATGGAGGATAATGTGAAAAATCGCTGCTGATAACAAATAAATTATCATCGGTAAACCATGGTCTTATCGCTTCAGCTATAGCTTTTATGGTCCTTAAATTGTCTGTAGCGATAATTATGGGCACTATTTGTGGAGAATTTGGAAAATAGTACTGGATAAATGGCATTTGATTCTCCAGGCTGTGTTCCCGAATATGCGCAGTTTCCGGAAACATGAAAATTGTATTGCTCCTTAGCTTATCTGCGATTTCCTTGTTCACCTTCATCTTGCCTAACGGTGTAACATAATCTCCCGTGTGATAAACTGAAGCACCGTCGAATGCCATGGTATGACTTGACCCGATGATGAAAATATTTTTATAAATAGCATTCTTAGGAATACACGAAAATGCTGAAGCAGAGATCCTTCCGGAAAATTCATATCCGGCATGGGGGCTTATTATTGCTCTCACTTTCCAATCTTCGGTTGTTTTTACGCAGGATGAAAATAGCTGTGAAAGATCTTTAGTAAGTGTCTCTTTATCTGCAGGATAGAATCTACCTGCTGCATAAGGCTCCCTATCTATCGACCTGGCCTGCGGAAAAGCTTGTATTGTGACAAGAATTGCTATGGCAATAAAAACAAACCTGCTCATGATTTATGCATACTTTTTGATAAAGTTATGCCAAATAAATAACAGATTGTTCTTTGCAGCAGTTAAAAATATTTCCCTTTAAAATCGTTTATATCTTCCAATTAATTGTCCTGCTGCCAATATATGTCCTTCCATTGCTTTCAACAACTCTTTTTTAGTAATTCCAGGTTTGGAATCAAGTTCTTTATCTAACGCATAAATCTTAAAACAATACCTGTGCGTTCCACCTGGAGGACATGGTCCGTCATAACCGATTTTTTTAAAATCATTCCTCCCTTGTCTTGCCCCGTTTTTCAGAACTTCCGATTTTGGCACATTCTCAGAAAGTTCCAGTATATTTCCCGGAAGATTGAAAATAACCCAATGTACCCATGTTCCCATAGGTGCATCCGGATCATCACAAATAAGTGCAAATGTTTTTGTGCCGGCTGGAACTTGTGACCATACCAGTGGTGGTGAAATATCAATATTGTCACAAGTATATTTTCCGGGAATGATCTCACCTTCTTTAAATGCAGAACTTTTAATCTCCATTTTCCCCCCTCCTTTTATTTTAATTGTTTGATTTTCATTTTGACTCGAACAAGCCATAATGGTTAGGAATAAAAAACAAAAAAGTTGTAAAAGCATTTTCAAGTAGTAAAAGTTATGAATCTTTAATAGAACATAAATTTATAAAATATAGCAAATCAATCAAAATTGACCTTGAACAAATACGATATTACTTGATTTCAAAACTCTAGTTATATTTAAATATGATAACTTTATATCAGAGATTTGAGGAAGCTGTTCTTAAAAAGAATCAGTTCACTGCCAGATTACAATATTGACATCAAATTCAAAAGAAATGGAAGAAACAATTCGTTTTGAACTTAATGGAAAGAAAACAGAAATGCTTCTTGATCCCAACCAGACTCTGCTATGGGTACTACGGTACAAATGCGGATTAACCGGAACTAAATATGGTTGTGGTATGGGATTCTGTGGAGCATGCACTGTTCTTCTGGAGCAGGAAGCTGTCAGATCCTGTATGCTTCCGGTGAGTGATGCGGCTAATAAAAAAATTGTCACTATCGAGGGACTGGCACGTAATGGTAATCTACATCCTGTGCAAAAGGCTTTCATGGAACATGATGCCTTGCAATGCGGATACTGTACTTCTGGTATGATCATGAATGCTGTAGGATTGCTGTTGAAAAATCCGGAACCATCTCAACAGGATATCATAAAAGGTATGGAGGGGAACCTGTGTCGCTGTGGAGCTCACCTACGGATAATTAAAGCAATTCAGACAGCTGCTAAAGAAATGAAAGGAGGAAAATAACCATGAAAAAGCTAATGTCAAATTATAAGGAATCGTCGAAGTCACAGGAATATTCCGGGATGAAGAGAAGAGACTTTTTTAAACTTCTCGGTGGAGGGATATTCATTTTTTTCAACCCTTGGGATTCTTTTGAAATTCCTGATTTACAAACTCAACAACGCAGATCTCTGCCAACAGAATTTAATGCTTTCCTCCAGATCGCGGAAGATGGCACGGTAAACTGCTATACCGGTAAAATTGAAATGGGACAGGGAGCCATTACATCGCTTGCCCAGATAATGGCCGATGAGCTTGATGTATCATTTGAGCGGGTAAAGATGGTTATGGGTGATACCGACCTGTGCCCATGGGATGGGGGAACAAACGGTTCCCAAACAACTCGTACATTCAGCCCGCACATGCGTGCTGCAGCTGCCGAAGCAAGAACCGTCTTGATGCAATTGGGTTCGGACTACCTGCATGTACCTGTATCACAGCTGGAGGTTAAGGATGGCAATATCATTGATATTAAAAACGACAAGAGCAAAGTCAGCTACGGTGAGCTGGTCAAAGGAAAAAGAATTGAAAAACACATTAATGGCAAACCGGATTTAAAAGATTATACAAAATTCAAATATGTCGGGAAGCCATATTTACATCAGGATTCCCGGATCAAGGTCACCGGAGAAGCCAAATATTCTGCTGATATTCAATTGCCAGGGTTGTTACATGCACGTATACTAAGACCTCCGTCACACGGAGCAAAATTTTTAACTGCCGATATATCTGAAGCAGAAAAGATAAAAGGCATCCAGGTGGTTCGCGACGGAGATATGATAGCAGCGTTGAGTGATGACCGGGATAAGGTTGATCAGGCGATTGTCAAAGTAAAAGCCGAGTACTCATTCAATGAAATAGAGGTTGATGATAAAACCATTTTTGATCGGATCCTGAAGGCAAATTCAAAAGCTAATGAAATAAGGAGTAATGGAGATCTGGAAACCGGCAGGAAAATTTGTGATACCATGACAGAATCGGAGTTTTATAACAGTTATGTGGCGCATGCAACAATTGAACCACATGCTGCTACAGCTATGATAGAAGGTGATAAAATTACCGTATGGGTCTCTACACAACAACCTTTCCCTACACAGGAAACCATTGCCCGTGAAATGAATGTTCCTCTGGAAAAAGTCAGGATAATAACACCTTTCGTTGGAGGTGGTTTCGGTGGCAAATCAGCACATGGGCAGGCAGTTGAAGCTGTAAAACTGGCAAAAATCACCGGTAAACCCGTAGTGGTCGCCTGGACACGGCAGGAAGAGTTTTTTTACGATACATTCCGGCCGGCAGCTGTCGTGAAAATAACTTCTGGAGTAGATAAATCCGGCAGGATCATGCTTTGGGACTATCATACCTATTATGCCGGGGCTCGAGGGGCTGATGTCATCTATGATGTTCCCAATGCCAAAACCACAAACTACAGCGGGGGATCAGTTCATCCTTTTGGTACGGGAGCCTGGCGCGCCCCCGGTAACAATACGAACACCTTTGCCAGGGAGTCGCAGATAGACATAATGGCTTCTAAGGCAGGTAAAGATCCATTAGAGTTTCGCTTCATGAATCTCAAAGATGAGAAAATGATTGCAGTGTTAAAAGCGGCAGCCGATAAATTCGGTTATACCCCTGCCAGGAGTCCCAGTGGCAGGGGTTATGGAGTAGCGTGCGGAACAGATGTCGGAACTTTTGTAGCTCATATTGCTGAAGTGAAGGTAGATAAAAATACCGGACATGTCCAGGTTATTCGTGTGGCCTGTGCCCAGGATATGGGCCTGTGTGTTAATCCGCAGGGTACAACATTACAAATGGAAGGGTGCATAACCATGGGGATGGGATATGCTCTGACTGAAGAAATACAATTTCAGGGAGGAGATATCAAAAACCACTCCTTTGATACTTATGAAATACCCCGTTTCTCATGGGTTCCAAAAATTGACACAGTGATAATGGACAGAAAAGATCAGGCACCACAAGGAGGAGGAGAACCTACAATTATCTGCATGGGAGCTGTTATTGCCAATGCTGTTTTTGATGCTACAGGTGCAAGATTGTACCAACTACCTGTGACACCGGAGAGATTGTTGGCAGCATTAAAAAAAGGTTAGCCGGGTAAATGTTTTAACGAATGCATACGGCATTATTAGAATTTCCTAAATAAGTAAATACTGATTCTTGCTGAAATGAAAAAGTATCTCTCATTTATAGTTTTCGTTATTGTTCTGATTTCATGGTCAGGTCAGGACAGTAATTGGCGTCAGCTCTTCAATGGTAAGGATTTGACTGGTTGGGAACAGGTAGGCCCAGGTAAATTCGTTGTTAAAGATGGTCTCCTGAAGACGGTTGGTGGCATGGGGATGATTCTGTATCCTGCCGAAAAGTTCAGCAACGTTATTATCCGTGTTATCTACAGGGTGAAAGATAATGACTGCAATTCAGGAGTGTTTATAAGAATACCTGAAAAACCATCTGATGAATGGGTAGCCGTAAATACCGGCTATGAAGTTCAGATAGACAATGGGAAAAGACATGTAGGCGGAGATTATCATTGTTCCGGGGTATTGTATTCCATGACAAAAGCATTGGCTCATCCCCAAAAAAAGCCGGGAGAATGGAATACAATGGAAATAACGCTTGACGGTCAAAAAACCATTGTTTATATCAACGGGGAAAAAGTAACTGATTTCACCGAAGGAGATGCTGTACCTCCAAAAACAAGAAATTTTGAACCAGAGAGAGGCCCAAGACCTGAATCAGGTTATATTGGTTTGCAAAATCATGATTTTTTATCAACGGTATATTTTAAGGAAGTCGCTGTTAAACAATTAAAATAATCCGGACCATTCTCTGTTTATTAATGTATTTTTAGGTCAAATATTAAATTATGAAAGCATATTATTCGACTGCTTATGGCGGGCCGGAAGTTTCTCAATACGGAGATTTCCCTGATCCATCAGCCGGCGAGGGTCAGCTGCTGGTTGAAGTTAAGGCAGTATCGATCAATCCTGTGGATTATAAGGTGAAACGAGGAATAGCAAAATTTATGAGCGGTTCGAAGTTTCCACGCATCTTTGGATCTGATTTTGCCGGAGTAGTCAGGTCCACAGGTAACGGAGTAGCACAATTCAATCCGGGCGACAGGGTTTATGGTGCGACTCCGGTGATCCGGGGCAAACCGGGTGCGCTGGCACAGCTTCTGGCAGTCGACCAGAAATTCGCCAGGGCAATACCCGGACAAATATCATTTGAAGAGGCTGCATCACTACCCATTGCAGCTCTTACGGCCCTCAACGGGTTAAGAAGATGCAGCGTAACTGAAGGCAAGGCCGTGCTTATTAACGGCGGAACAGGCGGGGTCGGACATTTTGCTATCCAGATCGCTAAGGCAAAAGGGGCTATTGTTACAGCAACTTGCAGTAAGGGTAATGCCGAATTTGCCCGAAAACTGGGAGCAGATGAAACTATTGGGTACAGCAAAGAGGAACTTGCAAAGAGCGAAAAGAAATTCGATGCAATTCTGGATGCGTACGGGAAAATGGATTTTGAGGATGTCTGCAGGCTTCTTAAACGTGGTGGAATATATGCCACAACCCAGATAAAGCCGTTTCTTTTCTTCTCCTCACTTCTTGTTCAGCTTGTTTACGCGAAGAAGCTTACCTCATCGAATATGCGTTCCAGGTCTGAAGATATGGATGAGATGGAGAAGCTATTCATTGATAAAAAGCTAATTCCGGTAATTGAACATTCCTTTACACTTGATCATGCAGCCGAAGCTTTTGAACTTGCAGAACATGGCAAACCTCGCGGAAAAATACTAATCAGACCATAAAGCCGCACGGTAAATTCACCCTGCAGCGACTACTG
>Ga0208081_1000223_pt1 | contig 14587 bp, 14 predicted proteins | sample NGESurshal092012_6_FD_184479 | JGI IMG/M metagenome (GOLD analysis project Ga0208081, IMG submission 184479) | Arctic peat soil microbial communities from Barrow, Alaska - NGEE Surface sample 415-1 shallow-092012 (SPAdes) | ecosystem: Environmental > Terrestrial > Soil > Wetlands > Peat ...
AAATTCGCGACCTGCGAATACAAGAAGTGCTCGCCGGTCGTCGGGCTGGCGACCGGCGCGAACAGGTCGGGGTCGATGGCGTCGACGAAGGAGATCCCGGCCCAATTGCGGGTCGACGATCGTCTGGGGAACGCCGTCGTCAGGCGGTGACGGCCAGCAACCGGATCAGCGTGCGCAGCATGGGCGCGGTCCCCTCAGTGACCCTGTTCACAGGGTCCTCACAACATGCGAGAACCTCCGTCATCGAGGAAGCCCTTGACGGAACGTTCGGCAAACGCGGCGGATCGGTCGTCGCCCACCTGGCTGTCCGCGGCCACCTCCGCCAACCGGGACAATGGACCGGTGCACACATCGCTGCCGTCGCCTGCCCACATGCGCCGGATGCCCCAGGCCCGCCCGGAGCTCCGTCGATGACCGCGCCGGGGGCCGATACTTCCGGTCGCGGCCCCGCCGTCTCGACGCCCTCGGCTCGTTCCGCTGGAACGTTGCGGACCTGGCGACGCCGACTGGCCGACGAACGCGCAGAGTCCACGCTCTATCGACGGCTCGCCGATCGCAGATCCGGCGAGGAACGGGCGATACTGCTCGAACTCGCCGAGGCCGAGGGCAGACACGCCGCGCACTGGGAGATGCTGCTCGGCGAGGACGTCGGCCGCAGCCGCCGCGCGAGCGCGCGGATCGGCGTGCTGGCGTGGCTGGCCGGTCGGTTCGGATCGGTGTTCGTGCTGGCGCTGGCCCAGCGCGCCGAGAGCCGTTCGCCGTACGAGGAGGACGCCGACGCGACCAGAAGCATGGCCGCCGACGAGCATGTACACGAAGAGGTGCTGCGCGGGCTGGCCGCGCGCGGCAGAGCCCGGGTGTCCGGCACCTTCCGGGCCGCGGTGTTCGGCGCGAATGACGGCCTGGTCAGCAACCTTTCGCTGGTGCTGGGCGTCAGCGGCGCCGGGGTGGCCGCGAGCACGATACTGCTGACCGGCCTGGCCGGACTGTTGGCCGGCGCGCTGTCGATGGGTGCCGGGGAATACGTCTCTGTGCGCTCGCAGCGGGAACTGCTCGCGGCATCGACTCCGGGAACCGCCGCACAGTCGGCGCTCCCCCATTTGGACGTCGATGCCAACGAGTTGGCGTTGGTGTACCGCGCTCGCGGGATGACGGTGGACGAGGCCCGATCGCATGCGAACGACGTGCTGCAGGCCTATCCGACGGAACTGGAGCCGGACGCCGTGGTCGACGACGGGCACGACGTGGTGGGCACCGGCCTGGGTGCCGCGGTGTCCAGCTTCTGCTTCTTCGCCTCGGGCGCCACCATTCCGGTGTTGCCGTTCCTGTTCGGCTTCTCCGAGCGGACGTCGTTGATCCTCGCCGTCGTGTTGGTCGGACTCGCGCTGATGCTGACCGGTGCCATCGTCGGCGTGCTGTCCGGCGGCCCGCCACTGCGGCGCGCGTTGCGGCAGCTGGCGATCGGGCTGGGCGCCGCAGCGGCCACGTACCTGCTGGGCATGATCTTCGGCGCCACCCTGGGCTGACCCCGCCCGCCGGAGTCGGCGGAGGACCCCTCACGACGGAGTCGGCGGAGGACCCCTCACGACGGAGTCGGCGGAGCCGGCGCTGGCTGAGCCACTCCTCTCCGACGCGGACGAGCTCAAGATCACTGGTTCGGGACCAGCACCGGGCCAAGATCACCGGGTGGGGACTCAGAGCGGCCCCGACCACCCGGGACGGTCCCATCCCGATGATCTTGCTGATCAGCGCCGGCTGCCAACGCCGGCTGCCCCGTTTGCAGACGCGAAAGCCGCCAGGCACTGACAAGCGCCTGACGGCCATTGCGGACGATCCCCGGCCAGTGCGCCTCTCGGCACGTGGTCGCTCTCGGCGACTTCAAGGGGTGGGGCCCGGGGCATGTCCCGGGGACCGTCGCTCCGTTCAACCAGTGGTGGTGCTGATCAGTTCCGGGCCCTGACGTGACGTCGGCCACGTTGAGGGCCGCCCGCCGGGATCCCGGAGGATCGAACCTCAGCTGCTGCGGCCCGCCACAACCCGAGCGGTTGATCACGACCTGCGGCCCTACGGTGTCGCGGCACGACGCGAAAAGGACTGAAACGGTGATCACCACGGGTAGGCCGTGATCGTGATGGTCACTGCACTGGCCCCGTATCGTTCTCCTCACCCTCATCCCACCTGCACGGGCCCGACAATGCGCTGCACCACTGGCCTCTCGGGTGAGCGGGTACGCGCAATGGTGAAACCGGCCGCCGTGAACAGGCCGAGAGTGCCGGTGAACAACCCGCTCGCGCCGGGGCTGCGCAACCCCGTGTCCACCGGGTAGCCCTCCACCGTAACCGCGCCGTTGGCGGCCGCGTACAGTGCTGCGCCGTCGAGCAGTGCGCGCGCCACCCCGCGGCCACGGTGCCGGCGCGGGACCCAGAAACACACCACCGCCCAGACGTTTTGGGAGTCCCACGAGGGCTCAGGCCGCAGGGTGGTGGACCTCAGGATGCGCGGGAAGTGCTCGCGCGGGCCGACACTCACCCACCCCACCGGCTCGCCCGATTCGGAATGGGCAATCAAGCCCGGTACCTCCCCACCACTGGTGAGCCGCCGCAGCAGGGCGTGGTTTCCGGACCCGCCGTCGCGGGCTCCGGCGTCGAAGTCCTTCTGCCGCTGCCGGAACCAGGTGCACCAGCAGTGCGCGTAGGCACCCGACGGACCGAAGAATTCCTCCATCTGGGCCCAACGTTCGGCGGTGACGGGTGTGACCGACAGACTCATGCCGGTGTCCTCGTCCCTGTGCTGACGGCGCTGGCAGCGCTGATCGGGCCGACCGTGCCGACCGTGCCGACAGTGCCGACAGTGCCGATCGGTTGCCGGAGCAAGGGCGGGAGCAGGGCCGCTCCGGGTGGCGTCGCCTGCCGACCGAGCAGGTCGTCCGGGTTGTACAGCGCGCACGCCTTCAGGGACAGGCAGCCACAGCCGATGCAGGAGTCCAGCCTGTCCCGCAGGGCCTCGATGGCGGCGATCTTCTCGTTCAACCGCACCCGCCAGTCACGGGAGATCCGACGCCAATCGGCGGTGGCGGGAGCGCGATCGGCGGGCAGTTGGGCCAGTTCGTCTCGGACCTCGTCCAGCGACAAGCCGACATTGCGCGCCGCCCGGATGAACGCCAGGCGGCGCAGCACGATCCGTTCGTACCGACGCTGGTTGCCGGTGGTTCGAGTAGCGGCGATCAGGCCCTCCCGCTCGTAATACCGCAGCGCGGACGGCGCAAAACCGCTGCGCTGGGCCACTTCCGCGACGGTCAAGTGCGGACTGCTCGGCATGTCGGCGACGCTACCTTGACTTCAACCTGACTTCAACTTTAACCATGGAGCGTGCAGGACGTCATCCGAACGCTTCGCGTCGGGTCCTCGTCCCCCGAAAGCTATGGAGGAATTCATGCCCACCGCACTGATCACCGGAGCGTCGGCCGGTCTCGGCCGTGCGCTGGCCCGCGAGCTCGCCGCTCGACGCTGGCGCCTCATCATCGACGGCCGACGGCATGAGGAACTCGCGTCCACGGCCGCCGAGTTGACGCCCACCACCGACGTGACGGCCGTCGCCGGCGACGTCGCCGACGGCGATCACCGGCGGACCTTGCTCGCCGCCGTTCGGCGCTGGGGCGGGCTGGATCTGCTGGTGAACAACGCCGGCACCCTCGGCCCCACTCCCCTGCGCCCGCTCGCGCAGACCGCCACCGCCGAACTGGCGCAGGTTCTGCAGGTCAACGCGATCGCGCCCTTCGCGCTGATCCGCGCGCTGCTACCGTCCGTGCAGAGCGCCGGCGGGGTGGTAATGAACATCTCCTCCGACTCGGCGGTCGAGCATTACCCCACCTGGGGTCCGTACGGCGCCAGCAAGGCCACGCTCGATCACCTCACCGCGACGTTGGCCGCCGAATTGCAGGCTGGACTGCACACGGAACGGGACGCGGGACAGCAGTTCACCCGCGACATCCGTTTCTACGCCGTGGATCCCGGCGACATGAACACCGCCATGCAGCAGGCGGCGTTCCCCGGCGAGGACGTCTCCGATCGCCGGTCCCCCGCCGACGTGGTGCCCGCGCTGATCGACCTGATCACTCATCGACCGCCCAGCGGCCGATACCGAGCAGCCGACGACGTCGTGGTCCCGGACCCGTCGACCCGAGCGGCGGTGGCCTCGTGAGCGCCCGGCTGGCCGCGCCGAGCACGGTCTTCGCCGCCCCCGAGGACAACACCGCGGCGGAGCCGCCCGAGCATCGCGGGCTGCACCGCGACGAGGTTCGGCTGCTGGTGGCCGACCAGCGCAGCATCGCGCACCGGTTGTTCCGCGACCTGCCCGACCAGCTGCGCCCCGGCGACCTGCTGGTCGTCAACGATTCGGCCACCGTGGCCGCCGAGGTCGACGGCCGGGTGCTCGGGCGCGGTCCCGTCGTCGTGCACGTGGCCACCCACCTCGATGACGGGCCCTGGGTCGTCGAGCTGCGAACCGCTCCCGACGCCTGCTGCCCGATCCTGGACGGGCGGGCCGGCGAGGTGGTCAGTCTGCCGGACGGGATCCGGCTGCGGCTGCGGCGCCGTACCCGAAGGCGGGTTCGTCACCGACCGGACACGGCAACCGGCTCTGGCGCGCGCAGGTGATCGGCACGGCCGACCTGATCGGCTATCTCGCCGGGCACGGGCGGCCGATCGCGTACGGGTACCTGAACGGACGCTTCGGCCTGGCGGAGTACCAGACGGTCTTCGCCAGCCGACCCGGCAGCGCGGAGATGCCCAGCGCGGCGCGCCCCTTCACCGCGGAGCTGGTCACGCGGCTTGTCACGAACGGCATCGCGATCGCGCCGGTGACCCTGCACACCGGGGTGTCGTCGCAGGATGCCGGCGAGGCCCCGCAGCCGGAATGGTTCGAGGTGCCGGAAGCCACCGCGCGGTCGGTGAACTCCGCCCGCGCGGCAGGCGGACGGGTGATCGCCGTCGGGACGACCGTGACCCGCGCGCTGGAATCCGCGGCCACACCAGGCAGGACCATGACCGCCCGCTCGGGATGGACGGAATTGGTGATCACCCCGGAGCGCGGGGTGAAGGTGGTGGACGGGCTGATCACCGGGTGGCACAACCCGGAGGCCTCGCACCTGCTGCTGTCCGAAGCGGTCGCCGGCGCGGCGCTGACCCAGCGCGCCTACGACGCCGCGGTGGCCCAGCGCTACCTGTGGCACGAGTTCGGTGATGCGGGGCTGCTGTTGGCCCGATGATCAGGATCTGCCAACACAGCCTCGCCGACGAATTCGCCAGACAGGATTCCGCTGATAGATTTCCCGCTCACGGGCCGTACCGCTCGGTCTGGGCCGGAGTAGATCGTCAGGGAACCCATGGCACCGATCCTGAGCTGGCTGCGCCGGCACGACCCGGAGCTCAACGCGCTGCACAAGGCCATCAAGGTGGCCATCGTGGTGACGGTCGGGCTGGCCATCGGAACCCTGGTGATCGGCAACCCGAACCTGAGCCTGTTCGCCTCCTTCGGTGGTGTCGCGTTCCTGCTGTTCGCCGACTTCCCTGGCAACAAGGTCGCCCGGTTCGGCGCGTACCTGATCCTGGCCGTCGTCGGCGCGGCGCTGATCACGCTGGGCACATTGGCGTCCGCCGTCGCCTGGACGGCGGTCCTGGGAATGCTGATCGTCGGGTTCCTGGTGCTCTTCTCCGGCATCCTCAGCGCCGCGTCGGCGGCGGGGACCCGGGCGGCGTTGCTGACGTTCATCCTGCCGGTCACCGTGCCAGGCACGGCCGCCGACATCCCGGCCCGGCTGGCCGGTTGGGGCATCGCGGCGGCGCTGGCCATCCCGGTGGGCGTGCTGCTCTGGCCCCCTCGTGATCATGACGCGCTCCGCGCCAGGGCCGCCGATGCCTGCCGCGCGCTGGGCCGGCAGATCGCCAGCCGGGCGGCGGGAAGCAGGAACGAACCGGCTGGCTCGCCAGCCGATTCCCCTGCCGACGCCGATGCGGCCTCGGTGCAGGCGATCATGGCGCTACGACAGCAGTTTCGTGGCACCATGGTCCGGCCGGTGGGGCTGACCACTGGCAGCCGGCTGCTGGTCCAGCTGATCGACCGGCTGGAATGGCTGAAGGCGGTGATCGCCAGGCTTCCCATCGGAACCGCCGACGAGTGGCCGGCGTCCGCTCGCGATCTGGTGCAAGCCTGCGCGGCGGTGCTGGACACGTCCGCCACGGCCCTCGACAGACACGGCGAACGACCGGCCTTCGAGCAGCGCCAGCATTTGGCCACCGCGTTACGGGACCTGGATCGCGCCCGTGCACAGGTGGTCGATGCGCTCATGCTGGTGGAGATTCCACGCACCGATCGTGACCAGGACCCCGCGCCGCCGGACGACCGTCCGCTCGTGGTGCCGGTGGCCCGGCAGGTCCTGGACGAAGACACCGCCGAGGCGGGGCGCCTCCGACCATCAGTGGTGCACGAGCTCTACTACACCACCCGGCTGTCCGGCCAAACGGTCGCGGTGTCGGCGGCGTCGGATGCTCGGCCGCTCGTCGACCGGCTGCTGGGGCGGCAGATCCCCAGCACCGCGATCAGCCCGCTCGCCGCGGCGTTGCGGATCACGGCCGGCCACGTCAACCGGCGTTCGGTCTGGTTCCAGAACAGTGTGCGCGGCGCGCTCGGCCTGTCCTTCGCCGTGCTGCTGGCCGAGGTCACCCAGATCGCTCACGGTTTCTGGGTGGTGCTCGCGGCCATGTCGGTGCTGCGCTCCTCCGCTCTGACCACCGGGTCGACCGCGCTTCGCGCGCTGATCGGGACCTTCTTCGGGTTCCTGATCGGCGCCGGACTGGTGTTGCTGCTCGGCACCGACGCCAGCCATCTGTGGGCCGTGCTGCCGTTCGTCATCCTGGTCGCCGCGTTCCTCCCGGAGGCGGTGTCGTTCGCGGCTGGCCAGGCGGCGTTCACCGTGATGGTGGTGATCCTTTTCAACATCATCGAACCGGTGGGCTGGACCGTCGGCCTGCTGCGGGTCGAGGACATCGCGATGGGCTGTGCGGCGGGTCTGGTGTCCGGGGTCTTGTTCTGGCCGCGGGGTGCTGCGGCCGAGATCCGGACCGCCGTGGCCGAGAGTCTGCGGGCCGCGGCCGGCGCCCTGGTCGCGGCCGAGGGCAGGGTCGCCGACCCGACTGCAGCCCAGCCGGGCGCTGGCACGCCGTCCGAATCCTCCGACACAGCCGAGCTCGACCTGCGGCTGGAGCTGCAACACGCCCGGTCGGCAGCCAGCCGACTGGACGACGCGTTCCGTGAATACCTGGCCGAGCGCGGCTCGAAGCCCGTACCGGTGGACGAGTTGACGACCGCATCCAACGGCGCCACCCGGATCCGGCTGGCCGCGGAAGCGATCGCGGCAATGGCCGTACCCGGTTTGTTGCCGTCGCTGACGAAACCACCTGCGTCGACCGAGCAGGAAGGAGATCTCCTCCCACCGCTGCCAGTCGCCGATCTGGCGCCGTTCGCGCTCACCGCACCGCTGCGGCGGCCCGAGCCGACGCTGGCAGCGGCAAGCGCAGGCCTGACCGATCGCACGATCGCGGCCTCCCGGTGGTTTCACTACGCGGCGTCCGTTCTCGACGGCTCCGGCCATGCGGCCGACGCGGGAGCCCCGGATCCGGTCCAGGCCGAACGCGGCGTGCTCAGCGCGCTGCGGACGGACCCGTCGGCACTGGCCGACGACCGCGTCGCGGCCCTTGCCCGGACGCTGTGGGGCGCGTCGCTGTACGTGGACGACGTGACGCGGCTACAGGTGCGGCTGCGCCCGGTCGTCGGCGCGCTCGCGCCGGCACATTCGGGCAGGTCCCTGGTGGCCAGGAACCAGGCGGGACCACCGGTATCCGGCGATGATCATCCGCGGGCGGCCACCCCACCGGATTCACCGGATTCACCCGGCGGCACCGGCCGGACCGCTACCTCCCGATGAGCCGCCGCGTTGTTTTCGTCGGCGTGCTCGTCGCGGTGCTGGCACTTCTCCACGGTTTGCCGTGGTGGCGACTGGTGCTCGCGCCGGACTGGCCCGCGCCGGTGACGATCATCGGCTCCGTCATCACCGTCGTCGCGGTCATCGGGTTTCCGCCCGCGATGATCGCCGGACACGGACGCCGGCACGTCGACGGTTTGGCGGTGCTCGGCGATACCTGGCTCGGCATCGTCTGGCAGCTGTTCGCCTGGACGGTGATCGGCTCGGCGGCCGGCCTCGTTCTCCTGCTCGCGGGGGTCGCCGACCCACTGCGTGCCCGGGTCGTCGCGCTCGGCGTGCTGGCGGTGGTGCTGCTGCTGTGCTCGTGGGGCACCTATCAGGCACGCCGGCTGCCCCGGGTGCGCCGCACCGAGGTCACCATCGATCGGCTGGGCGCCGAGCTCGACGGAACGCGCGTCGTGCTGATCGCCGACACCCACTACGGACCGATCAACCGCGCGGGCTGGTCCTCCCGGCTGGCCGCCGCCGTCAACGAACTCGAGCCCGACATTCTCGTGCACGCCGGCGATCTCGCCGACGGGTCGGTGGACCAGCGGCGCGCGCAGGTCGCCCCGCTCGGCACCACGCGCGGGGCTCTGGCCAGGGTCTACATCACCGGCAACCACGAGTACTTCTCCGGCGCGCTGGGCTGGGTGGCTCACATGGGCGACCTGGGCTGGACCGTGCTGCACAACCGTCATGTCGTGGTGGAACGCGGCGGCGCGCGATTGGCCGTCGCCGGCATCGACGACCTGACCGCCGCCGGGTCGGGCGTACCGGGTCACGGCGCCGACCTGCCGGCGGCGCTGCGCGGACTTGACCCCGACGTCCCGGTGATACTCGTTGCGCACCAACCGAAGCAGGTCCGCGGCGCCGCGGAGGCTGGGGTGGACCTGCAGCTGTCCGGGCACACCCACGGCGGCCAGATGTGGCCGTTCCACCTGCTCGTCCGCGCGGAACAGGGTGCGCTGCAGGGGCTTTCCCGGCCCGGGGACCGGACCCAGTTGTACGTCACCCGCGGCAGCGGCTTCTGGGGACCGCCGTTCCGGATCTTCGCGCCCAGCGAGATCAGCCTGCTGACGCTCCGCGCTGCACGTCCGGGCACGCCGCACCCGCGGGCCGCCACCCATCACGTCGACGACTCGCTGCCGAATCCCGCGGACATCGTCGAGCGGGCCACCCATCGGGACTGACGTCGGGACCGAACTCGGCTCCCCGATGTCGCCCGGTCAGCTGGCCGCCGAGGCGCTCGCCAACGACTCGAGCTTCTTCTTCATCCCGTCGGCGGCCGGGTCACCCAGCTTCTCGAACAGCGGTCCCAGGAACGGCTGCGCCAGCGCGAACAGGCCCTTCATGCTGAACTCGGCCTTGTAGGTGACTTCGCTGCCCGTCCCGGCGGGCTTGACGGTGATGGTGTCGATGGCGAGCACCGTGTTGTTCTCGCCGCGCAACCGGATGTGGCGCTCACCCAACTCGGTCACCACGTAGTCGATTTCCTGCCGCTTGCCGCGGAACTCCGCGACCCCGTGGTATTTCGATCCGACGGCGACGGGCCCGTCGCTGCGCTTCTCGACGATCGGTATCCCGGGGTCCCATTCGCTGGTGTGCTCGAACGCCGACAGGTAGTCGAACGTGGACTTCGGGTCCAAGGCGGTGGTGACGGTGCGCTGCACGGTGATCATGAAATCGACTGTACCCACCTGTCAGCGCGGCCAACCGCGCTCGACGGACGACCCCACCGATTCGGGGTTCCCCCTACCCGATGGGGGGTCTGGGCCTACTCCACCCGCTTGCGGTCGCCCTAAGAATGAACACATGCCCGATGCTTCCGCCTCCGCCGCGGCCCGGCCCGGCCAACCGGCCGGCCGCTGGACGCTGTTCGGCATCGTCTGGGCGTTGATCGGCTTGCGGATCGCCGGCTTCGTGCTGTTCGCCTTCCTCGTCGCCTCCACCGCGCTACTTGTGATCTGGATCGGCATCCCGCTCCTGCTCGGCTCGTTGGCCGCGTTGCGGGGATTCGCCACATTGCACCGCCGGCTGGCCGGCAAGGTGCTGGGAACGACGATCGCCGAGCCGTACCCGCCGAGGATTCCGGGCGGCGTGTTCGCGCAGATGCGCTTCCGGTTCACCGACCGCGCCACCTGGCGGGACCTGGCCTGGCTGCTGGAAGTACAGAGCATCGGGTTCGCCCTTGAGCTGTCCGCGTTGGTCGCTTTCCTGATCCTCCCGCTCGGCTATTGGGGGTCGCCCCTGCTGCTGCGCACCGACGCGGCGACCACCCGCCTGCTGATCGGGCCGCAGGACGAGCACCTGCGGGAGCGCATCGGTCAGCTGGAGACGTCCCGGGCGGACACGGTCGACCACTCCGCCGCCGAGCTCCGGCGGATCGAACGGGATCTGCATGACGGCGCGCAGGCCCAGCTGGTCGCGCTGGGCATGAACCTCGGTCTGGCGCAGGAATTGGTGACCCGCGACCCGGAGGCGGCGGTCGCGCTGATCGCCGAGGCCCGGGAGTCGTCGACGACCGCGCTCCAGGAACTGCGCTCACTGGTGCGGGGGATCCATCCCCCGGTACTCGCCGACCGCGGGCTGTCCGGCGGCGTCGAAGCGCTTGCGCTGGCGCAACCACGGCCCGTGGAGGTCGACATCGACCTGCCGGGCCGCCCACCGGCACCGGTGGAGTCGGCGGTCTACTTCGCGGTCGCCGAGGCGCTCACCAACTCGGCGAAACACGCCGCGGCGCAGAGTTCCTGGGTCTGGGTCCGGCACGACGGCCGGTCGCTGACTGCGTTGGTCGGGGACAACGGCGTGGGTGGCGCACAGCTCACGCCCGGCGGTGGACTGGCCGGCATCGAGAACAGGTTGGCGGCGTTCGACGGTCGGCTGTCCATGGCCAGCCCGCTCGGTGGGCCGACGATCGTGACGCTGGAGGTGCCCTGCGCCCTCACGGCGAGCGCTGCAGCCGGCTAGCCCCCAGCGTGCGCCGATCCCGGAACGAGCGTCCAGCCCCGCGGTGGATACGCTCGGCGCTGAGGATCGCCCACGGACCCGAGGAAGGGCAGACGCGTGCGCATCGTGCTGGCCGAGGACTTGGCGCTGCTCCGCGACGGCATGATCCGGCTGCTCACCGCCTACCAGTTCGAGGTGGTGGAGGCCGTCGACAACGGCCCTTCCCTGCTCCGGGCGCTGACCACGCATCAACCCGACGTCGCCGTCGTCGATGTGCGTCTCCCTCCGACCTTCACCGACGAGGGGCTCCGCGCCGCGCTGGCGGCTCGCGCCCAGATGCCGGGGTTACCGGTGCTGGTGCTGAGCCAGTACGTCGAACAGCTCTACGCCCGGGAGCTTCTCGCGCAGGGCACCGGAGGCGTCGGCTACCTGCTGAAGGACCGGATCTCCGACGTCAACCAGTTCGTGGACGCGATCCGCCGGGTCGCCGCCGGTGGCACCGCGATGGATCCCGAGGTGATCAGCCAACTGCTGTCCCGTCACCAGGATTCGTCACCGGTCGCGTCGTTGACGCCCCGTGAACGCGAGGTGCTCTCACACATGGCGGAGGGCCGGTCGAACGCGGCGATCGCCGCCCGGATGTTCATCACCGAGAAGGCGGTCGGCAAGCACACGAATTCGATCTTCGGCAAGCTCGCATTGGAACAGAGCGAGGACGACAACCGGCGGGTGCTGGCCGTGCTCGCCTACCTGGAGAGCGCACCACGCGAGGCGTAGTCGGCTGGTCAGACATGCCGATCGCACACGTAGCGCCGGGCGCCGAGTCGCTCAGAGCGACGTGCCCAACGCGGCTCCGGCCGGTCTCGCGACCGCGGTAGTCCGCGAGGGTGGTTCTACAAACGGGGCCCGGGGACATTCCGGCGCCCGGCACCTCCAACCTAACCCCTCGGCGGCTACCTCGCTCTCCGTGTCAACGGAATTGGTGCGACGCGACCCCCGTTCCACCTGAAATCCCACGCCAAACCTTCAAGGTCAAGCTGACATTGAGGGTTTCACCGGATCCGCTCGGCCGACTGAGCGGCCGCAAGGAGTTCATCGACCAGCGATTCCAGCTCACCCCGCGGGGCGCGCTCGGCCAGTGCAGTGGCCACATCTTCTGCGGCACAACGCACCTGGTACAGCCGGTCGGCAAGATCGTCCCGCTCCTGTGAGGTCAGCATCACCGCGTCAGCAGGCAGCGCTCCCCGTTCGAGGGCGTTCCGGTTCTCGTACGCGCGTTGCCGGCAGGCTTGCGCGCAATACCGCCGGCGGCGCCCGATCCCGCTTGCCCCGGCAAGCTCACGGCCGCACCACAGGCAGCGGGCGGGCGCTCTCGACCCCGGACGCGGCGGCGCTTCGGCCGACGAGCGGGGCGCCGATCGAACCGGAGCGCGGGTGACGAGTTCGGTCATGTCGGTGACCGTAACGTGCGGGCGCTCCGTCACCGTGACGACATTCCGCCGCAACCGCCCGCTCGAAAGTTCGCCACCACTTGAATGGCGCCGCGCTGGTTGCCGACGGCTCGCCACCAGGGTCGGCATGTCAGACTGCGGCGGTGGCGTATCTGGACGGACAACCACCACGGGCCTTCGCCCATCGCGGTTGGCACACTGGCGATCTCACCGGCCGGGAGAACACCTTGGCCGCGTTTCGGCGAGCCTTCGAGGAGGGCTATCGCTACCTGGAGACCGACGCGCACGCCACCGCCGACGGCGCGCTCATCGCGTTCCACGACCCGTTCCTCGATCGGGTCACCGACGCCAAAGGTCGAGTGGCGACAATGAGGTGGGACCAGGTACGCCGGGCCAAGATTCACGGCACTGACCCGATCCCGCTGATGTCCGAACTGCTCGAGGCCCTGCCGGAGGCCCGGTTCAACATCGACGCCAAGTCCGCCGGAGTGCTCGGCCCGCTGGCCGATCTGATCCGGACGGCGGGGGTCGCGGACCGGGTCTGTCTCGGCTCCTTCTCCGACCGGAGGCTGGCCACGCTCCGGCAAATGTTGGGACCACAGGTCGACACCTCGATGGGTCCCCGGGACATCTTCCGGCTGGTCCGCGCCACCGCCCGCGGCCGCGGATTCGCGACGTCGGCCGTAGCCGCCCAGGTTCCGGTGAGCTGGCAGCGGTTCCCCATCGTCACGCCACGCTTCATCGCGGCGGCGCACGCGGCGGATCTCGAGGTCCACGTCTGGACCATCAACGAAGAGCCCGAGATGCACCGACTGCTCGACCTGGGCGTCGACGCGATCATGACCGACCGCCCTGACCTGTTGCGGGACGTCCTGGTCGGCCGCGGCGCCTGGCGCTGAGCGGACCGGGCCGCCGCTACAGTGCGCGGCATGCAGGAAGCCGCCAGCCACCCGACCGGACCACAGTCTCCCTCGGCGCTGTCCGCGGTCCCGGCTGCCGGCATCGGGCGCAGCCGGTTCGCGGGTGGTTCGGTCAAGTTCTTCCACGGGCCGATGGACTGCGGAAAGTCGACGCTCGCCCTGCAACTGGACTACAACCACGCCCGGCAGGGCAGGCACGGCCTGTTGCTGACCAGGCTGGACCGTTCGGGACCGGCCCGGATCAGCTCCCGGATGGGGTTGAGCCGGCCGGCTGTCGAGGTCGACGACGAGATGGATCTCGGCGCGCTGGTGCGCCGGTCCTGGGCACAGGGCCGCCGGGTCGACTACCTGATCGTCGACGAGGCGCAGTTCTTCACCCCCGCCCAGGTGGAGCAGCTGGCCCTGCTCGCTGACGACGCGCAGGTCGACGTCTACGCGTTCGGCATCGCCACCGACTTTCGGGGTCGCCTGTTCGCCGGTTCGGCGCGGCTCTTCGAGCTGGCCGACGTGGTCCTCCCGCTACAGGTCGAGGTGCTCTGCTGGTGCGGCCGGATCGGCCGGTTCAACGGTCGGGTGATCGACGGTCACCTCGTCAGGGACGGCGCCACCGTCGTCGTCGCGGACACGGTGCCCGCGCCGGACGGTTCGGCCGACGACTCACCTGGCGGCGGAGAAGCATCGGCGCTGCCGGCCGCTGACGGCAACGTCCGCGGGGACGCCCCGGCGCACGCAACGGCGCGTCCGGCGGTGCGGTACCAGGTGCTGTGCCGGGCGCATCACCGATCCGGCCAGCTCGGTCCCGACGGCTCGGCAGACTGACGGCTGCATGCCCCGCCCGCCGCCCGGGGCGTCGTTCCGAAGGGATCTGGTGACGGGTTTCACCCATCGATCCGTAGTTTCTTCTGTCCGCAGGCGTGACGGTGGACACGTCCGGGCGTCTCACAGGTGTCCGGGGCATCCAACCGCCCATCGACAGCGGTAAGAACACTACAGAGTGAACTTCGCACCACAAGACCCAGCCGAAGCCGTGTTGGGAACGAACACCGCCTGAGATGCGTTACTCATCGGTAGGAAGCCCATCGGGCTCGCCGCCGGAGGAAGTTCCGGCAACGCTGCGCGCCGAGTCGCCGCAGAGATTACAGCAGCAGTCGACGCTGCAGGGAAGGAACACCATGGCCGACCGTGTCCTGCGCGGTAGCCGCCTCGGATCCACCAGCTACGAGGCCGACCGCAACCACGACCTCGCCCCT
>Ga0208081_1000224_pt1 | contig 14542 bp, 11 predicted proteins | sample NGESurshal092012_6_FD_184479 | JGI IMG/M metagenome (GOLD analysis project Ga0208081, IMG submission 184479) | Arctic peat soil microbial communities from Barrow, Alaska - NGEE Surface sample 415-1 shallow-092012 (SPAdes) | ecosystem: Environmental > Terrestrial > Soil > Wetlands > Peat ...
CAGGCCACCGCATGCGCCGGCTGGGCTTGCGCACCGGAGTTCCCGCCAGGGGACGGGAACCCGCCCTGGACGATGACGTACGCGGTGAGGCCGGAGCAGTCGAACCCGATGGTGGAGCCGCAGGAGTTGAGCTGGCCGCCGCCGCGGGCGCACCCGTTGTTCGGTCCGGCGCCGTCTCCGCCGCCGCCCCACACGTACGGCAGGCCGAGGACGGCGAACCCGGCGGCGAGTCCTTTGGCGATCCCGGTGGACCCGGTGGCCACCTGGTAGCCGCGGAGCGCTGCAGTGACGTTCGGGTCGTTGGGGATGGTGACGACCGGGCCGTTCAGGGTGACGGGTACGGCACCGGCGGGTGCACCCGCGGCGGGGGTTGTGCCGCAGGCGGCGGGAAGCGGCGCCGCCGGCAGGGGTGCGATGACGACGGTGGTCGGCCCGGTGACGGGTGCTGCGGGTTGCCCGGCCATGAGTGATGTGGTGATGCTCTGCGCCCACGCCAGGTTCGACTGGTAGTTGGAGCCCGACGCGAACTGGGAGCCCTGCACTGCCTGGCTCGCGGCGGCGACGGTCATCTGCTGCCAGCCAGGCACATGCATCAGCCCGCGCTGCCCGGCCTGCCCGCCGGTGTAAAACAACGTCGCCGCTTTCACTGGGTCCAGCCGGTCAGCCAGCGGACCCCACGCGTCGATCTGCTGGAACAGGCCCCGCGAGGTGGTCATGGTGCCGTTGGAGTTGAAGTCACCGAAGTTGATGTTGACCAGCGTTGATTCGGTGATCGCGGTGACGATGCCGATCACCACACCCTGCTGACCTAGCCCCAACCCGAGGGCGACTCCGGCGATGGCCTGCGCGTTGTGCAGCTGCTCCGCGGTCAGGCCTGGAGCGTTGCCAGCTACTGCTACCGGGCGGCCGGTGACCGCTGGCCCGCCAGGGGTACCGCAGGCGGAGCTCGGCTGCTGGGCTCCGCTGCTACCGACCGCCCCGACGATGGCCAGCCCGCAGACGACGACCAGGACGCCGACGATGACCGCTTTGGCCGACAGCAGCCACACCCACCAGGGGACGCGGCGGCCCCCGAGGGCACGTACCGCCCGGCCGATCGCCATGTCAGCCCGCAGTGCCGGTGAGCGGGCCGACGAGCCACTCGCCGTTGTGTAACTCGACGGTGCGGGCTTCGCTCCGGGTGCGGGTGCCTCGGTCGTCGGTGATGTCGGCGCTGTAGTCGACGACGGCCTGGTCGGCGGTCGCGGGGCCCGTGGTGGCGGTGATGTTGCTGCAGGACCAGACAGCACCGGGTGGGGTTGGGGCGGTGTTCACCGCGGCCGCGGCCGCCGGAGTCATCAGGGGCAGTGAGCGGGCCAGCCTCGCGGACTGGGGGTCGTCCGGGGTGGACGGGCAGACGGCGGTGAACCAGGCCAGCAGCGCGGACCGCGGGCCTACTGGTGTCGGCGCGGCCGCGGCGAATGTGGGGGTGACCGTCGACCCGGGAACCTCACCGGATGGTGACTGGACGGTCGGAGTGGCCGAACCGGATAGGAAGATCCGGGCCAGCAGCACGACCGCCAGGACACCCGCGACGATGAGCGCACCCGGTCCCCCCGCTCCGCGCTTCGCGCGTTCCCTCGACATCCAGTCCTTCCGGGCTGCCTTGTCGGCCTGCCGCCATTCCCGCCTACCGACCCGGCCAAGTCCGCGAGGAGGTGTGCGGGACAACGGATTACGGCGAGTGCGGTCCTGTAGCCGGGCGATGCGGGTGGCCTCGTCCCGCATGAAGTCCCGGCGCTCCGGCCGAGACAGGCCAACAGGCGGGTGCCGAACTTCCAGGTCCTCGGCCGTCGGAGTGGTCACGTCCTGGAAGTCGTCCCGGTCCAGATCCGCACGCGGCGGCGCATACGGCATGTAGTAGCCCTCGCTGTCGATACTCACGTCGACGGCTTAGCGGCGGGAAGCTGCGGAGCAGGCTGCGCGGGCCCAGGGACGCCGGGCTTCGGGTAGGTGCGCGGCTTGTTCTGCCAGTGCCCCGCGGGACGGCGGGGGTCCGGTCCTGGCTGCGGCTGCGGACGCGGCGAGGTGCGCGGGATGGTGGACAAGTCCTTGAGTCCTCTCGTTGGTGCGTAGTGGTTGGCCGCGCCGGAGCCGTAGACGACGACCTGGGAGTGCGCAGCAGGTGCGTGGATGGTCTGCCGGATGGGTGGGGCGCCGGGGACGGTCTGCTCGGTGCGTCGGGTCGGGCGGACAGTCGGCCTACCGCTCGGATTGACTCGGGTGCGGGCGTCGACGGCAGCAGGAACGTCGCCAGGCTTACCCGTGCGTGTCGGGGTGCCCGGATCGACTGTCGGCTCGGAATGCGGGAAACCGGCGGGCCGCGGGGTGTGCTGCGCCTGGTGCTGCCCCTTCGATGTGATCGCCCGCGGGCCTGCCGTCTGTTTCGCGGCGTCCATCGTCGGGCCGCTACGGGCCGAGTCCGGCATTCCCTGACCGAACTTCGACGGGCGGAACGGGTTGGCGTAAGTGTCAGAGACACCCTGCTTGAACTGGCCCAGCTTCGCCGGGATCGCGTTCACTGCCGGGTCGATGTGCTTGATACCCGCCGCCGTCACCTTCGCGGCGCCGCCTGTCACCTTGGCTCCGCCCTTGACAAAGGCCTTCCCGCCGCGCGCACCAGCGCCCATCATCTTCATGGCGACATAGCTGGACACGAGCCCGGACCCGGTGGGCGATGCCAGTCCGGTGATGTTCTCGAACATGGCGCGGATCTTGAACGCCATCAGGAACATCGCGCAGTTCAGCATCCCGACCATGAACAAGCCGTACGTGGGGAGGAGCAGCGACATCATCGCCGACAGCACCATCACGGCGCCGACGAGGACGGTGACCAGCACTGATTGCAGCAGGCTGCCGATGAGCGCCTCGAACCACCGCACCCCGATGGCGCGGGGTTTGCCGGGGATCATCCAGGTGAGGAGGAAGAACGGCGCCACGAGGAGGAGCAGCAGGAACCCGACGATAGCGGCGAGCCCGAAGATGACCAGCACGAGCAGCATCAGCGCCAGCGGGATGGAGATCACCAGGCCGAAGACAATCATTCCGAGACGCGCGAACGACTGCCCGCGGTACCAGTCGCAGTTGCCTTTCAGTTCGTCGGCGCAGGTCGACGGCGTGTTCGGGTCCGCGGATGCGTCACCGGTTTTGTTGTTGACCTCGTTGATCCCCTTCCACCGGCCGTCGGTGGTCAGGTAGTCGTGGCCGACGTCCTTGCAGACACTGAGGTCGCCGAACTCCTCCAGGCACCAGACGGTGACCGCGTAGGTGTTCCACATCGAGTTCGCGAGCGACCGGGATGCGCCGACGGAGTCGTTCGTCACCGGCACGTTCGGGAATCCGGCTGCGGACTGCCCGGCCGGGGCGAAACTGCTGTACCCGGTCATCGCGCCGTCGGCGGCGAGAGTTCGGATGTCGTCCATGTCCCCGGCGACCTTCGACGGAGCCAGCACGAACGTCATCCCCAGGACGGTCGCGGCTAGGACCCACACCAGGTCACTAAAGATCGAGCCGCGGCCTTCCCGCCGCATGCGCCCGTACATGGTGACGCCTGCGATGGCGAGGGTCACGCTGAGCAGCGGCCAGAAGATGTGCTCGGCGACGCCCTGGACGGCGCTGTCGATCTGGCTGGAGTTGTCCCGGTACAGCGTCAGGTTCAGCAACCATTGCAGGCAGGAGATCGCGCCGCGGACCAGCGACAGGGTCAGGTAGACCAGGACGTTGCCGACGGCGTTGAGGATGCCCCACATCGACTCTTTGACGTAAGGGAATCCGTACTGGGCTTTCGAGAGGTTGATGGACAGCATGTAGTCGGAGATCGACGTCGACTCGAATGGGGTTTGCGCTGACCCGTTCGCGAGGTCCGGGGCGACGATCAGCCCGTCGTCGGCGAACGAGAGTTGAGCCTGCCCGACGAAGAAGAACGCGACCAGCCAGGACAGTCCGAGCAGTCGGTAGGTGCGGCGGAACGGCCACGACACCGCCCGCCAGCCACGCCCCGCGGTGCCGGTGAGAATCATCCTCACTTGTTGGCACCACCAGGCCCGCAGGAGCCGGAGCCGGCGGGGTCCTGCTGAGCACCCAGCAGGGTGACCTTCCAGTCGGTGCCGCTGCCGGTGACGCCCACCTCGAAGTTCATCGAGCGGTCGATCATGGTGTTCGTCAGGTAGGTGTAATCCCACATCCCGGTGAACTGTCCCGCTTCGCCGAGCTGGCAGTGCGCACCCGACCAGTACCCGGTGGACCAGCCGGGTGACCGCTGGCACCAACCGGTTTCGGTCATCCGCTGTAGTGCCTGCCCGCCGGTCAGTGCGCAAGCGGTCGGGGTGTCCCCGGCTGCGAAGGATGCCGCAAACGCTGCGGCCACCGCGTCCGGAGTGGACGGCACGGCGGGTGTCGACGCCGGTGCCGGGTCTGCCGGGCTGCCGCAGGCGGCGAGGGCGAGCAGCAGTGCGGCGACAGGTAGTGCGCGGCGGATCTTCATGCCGTCGCCTCCGCGTCCTCATCGAGGTCGAATGCGACGGCGTGGAGTTGGGCGTGCCGCTCGGGTTTCGTTTGAAGCGCATCCTTGATATGCGGGTGCAGATAGTCGAACTGGACCGGCCCCACACGCCCCTCTCGGTCGCGGGTGAGGCACTGGCCCTGGCCCCAGGACTGTTGCCGGTTCCGGATCGCCTGCTCCGGCGCCAGTCCGAGCATCACTGCCTGCGCGTCGGCCTCGTCGTCCGTCTCCACCAGGAAGGCGTGGACCTGGCTGATCTGGTCGACCAGACCGGAGATGCCCAGCAGCTCAGCGCATGCCTGGGTGTCCAGGAGGAGATTCACGTCCCGCGCACGACCGGTGCGGGCAACCTCGGAAATCAGTCCGCGCCCGAAGTCGTAGCCGGAGATCAGGTGAAGCTCGGTGAGCGCGAGGCACTTGGGGATGCCCTTCACCGTGGTCGCCATGTACAGGGCGTAGTTGAACGCTGCCTGCACCAGCATCATCGACACCCGTTGCCCGGGCTTCCACTTCGATGGCGCGGTGTCCTTTCCGGGGTAGCGGAGATTCGGGAACTTGAAGTAGACGAGCCCCGGCGTGGTCGGCAACGACTTCGCCGCCACGTCCGGGAAACCGGCCACCGGCCGAGCCAGCGGGTCGCGGGCGAGTTGCATGAGGTCTTCGCCCACCTTGACCGCAGCGGGGTCGCTCGACTCCGCCAATGCCACGATGACCGCGTTCGTTGACATCCTCCGGCGGACGAGCCCATCGGCAACGGTGTTGGCCGCACGCCGGATGTGATGCTCCGCGTCGTCGCCTTCGCTGACCCCGAGCATCATCGACAAGTTGTCCACGACCTCCGATGCCGCACCGTGCGGGTCGTCGACGTACCGGAACGGGTCGAGTGCGCCGGAGCTGATCTGGTCCGTGGACACGCGGGTCACCGGTACGTCGAACATCTCGCAGACCGTGGCGCAGCCGCCGAGGTCGCCCTTGAGGTCCACCAGCATGGTCCAGCCGCCGAGCATGGCTTCGGCGATGACGCTGAGCATGACGGCGGTGGACTTCCCAGATCCGCTCTTCCCGAGGAACGGGGTCGTGATCGACTTCCCCTCCAACTGCGCGTCGGAGAGGCGGTTGCGGAACGGGCCGGGGGTGCTGCCGATGTTCCCGCCCAGGTACAGGCCGGTACGACTGCCCACCTCGGAGCCGCCGTGGAACCACGCGCCGACCAATGTGGCGGTGGGCCGGAACTGGGTGAACTCCTGGACGCGGCGGGTGTCGCCGATGACCAGTTCCCGGTACAGCAGGTCCTGGATCGACGGCGGAGCCCAGCAGGTGATGCCGATACCGGCGTAGTGGTCGATCAGCGCCTGGGTGCGGGCGTCCAGGGTTTCCACGTCCGCCGCCTCCACCACCCACGTCACGGCGTCCTCGATCATTCCGACCAGTCCCTGAGAGACCTCGCGGATGCGCTCCTTCAGCACCGACGCGGACTCCGACACCGAATCGGGAGCCTCCTCCGCAGTGCCGACCCGAGCCTCCCGGTCCTGCGACTTCGCCAGCGCCAGCGCCTCCCGCAGTTGCTTGGCCGCCTCCCGCTGCGGCACGTTGCGGCCGCGGATGGACACCTCGACGGGTGAGGCGTCCTCGTCGGCGTCGTCCAGTCGGACGATGTTCAACGACTTGAGCCACTCACCTCCGGGCAGCTCCAGTTCCGTTGTGGGGAAACCGGTTTCGCTGGTCGTCACCATCCGCAGGTACCGGGGCCCGTCGTCGGTGACCACCTGCACGTGGTGGACGGCGGGGATCACCTGCGCATCGGTCAGGCGCATGACCTGGCCGCCGGACGCGACCGACCCCGACGGCAGCCAGGAGACGGTGCGCCGCAGATCCCGCCGCAGCGACCAGGCCAACTGCTGCACGGTCGCCGGCCGCGCCTTGAACGACGACGCCGCCATCCGAGTCTGCCAACCCCGGACCTTCGCCAGCGTCCGACCGAACGCCGCCGCAGCGTCCTGCTGCGCCGTCGACATCGCCCCGCCGGTGAGCTTGCGGGCCAGCAACGCCACCGGAGCAGTCGTACCCGCCTCATCGAACCGGACCCCGAGGAGTACGACCCGCTTCGGGAAGGCCAACTCCTCGATCCGGTCGGCGCCCAGGTCCACATAGGCCAGTCCGCCGGCCGTGAGCGGCGGACGGTCATCGCTCGGCGCCGTCTCCTCGGCGCGGTAGTCGTCGGCGGTCCAGTGCGACCACTGCACCTTCGCGTGGAACTCCGCTCCGGCGGGGATCAGTTGCCGCAGGTCGTTCGCACCCTCCGAGGTTGCCCGGAAGATCGTCTGCGTGTTCAGTTCGTCGGTGGCGCGAGCGGGAATTTCCACCCACCCCCAGGTGCCGCCGGGACCGTGGGTGACCCCCTCGGCCATGGCGGTCGGCAGGTGCAGCGGCGATTCGTTGCGCCGGAACTTCGAAATGAGTTTCACGCGGCGGGCTCCTTGGTGAGGGTGGCGAGGTCGAGGACGTCGAACTCCGCGGTGGCGGCGAACGGGCGGGCCGCACCCGGCCGGCGGGTGGGCCGGATCAGCGGCTCCAGCCGAATCAGCGCCCGATGAATAGGGCGCACCGCCGGGCTGGGCACGATCGGACGGTGACGGCGGAGCAGGTACCGGAACCGGTCCAGCCACGCGGCGTAGGTGGGGCGCCCGCCGTCGTCGGTGCGCAGCGCCCACCAGGTGCCCAGCAGCGGCGGTGCGATGTAGATCTCGGGTCCGACCGCGGACAGGAACGGCACCCCGACGAGGACCGCGAGGCCGACCCACCCGCCGACGATGATCGCGCCGAGCAACAGCTTCTCGCGGGCAATGCCGTCGCCGAGGTCGCGTCCGAGGATCTCGTACTGGCGGGACTCGATCTTCACGTGCGCGGTGTCCGTGGGCAGCGGGTACCGCGGCGGGGTCTGCACCGGGTCAGCCGAAGATCGATGCGCGGATGGTGTTCAGCGTCCCGATGGCGCTGTCGGGGCTGGACACGAACCACAGGACGACGATGACGCCCGCAATCTCGGTGATGATCTCCCCCCAGTTCTTCTTGGCGTAGGCGGAGACGATGCGGATGATCAGGATGACGGCGACCAGGGTGCCGGCGGCCGCGAGCACCATCGTCTTGACCCCGTCGAAGCTGATCGCTGCCGTGTAGACGGTGGTCGCTGCCGACTGGACGGCAGTGCCGGCGGGTGAGGTGTTGAAGTTGTTGATGATCTCGTTCATGTGCGGCCTTCCCGTTCCGGGGCTAGGTGGCGGTGGATGTGCCGAGAGTGGTTGCGAACCAGCGGGAGTCGGCGGTGCGCACGGTCACGCTGTAGGTCTGGAGCGTTGCCAGGTCGTCGCCGACGAGCTGCCAGGTGACCCTCGCGGTACCGCTGCGGGTGCCGTCGGGACCGGGGGCGGTGAGCTTCCACGACGTGAGGTCCGCCGCGGTGACCACTCCGTGCAGGCCCTGCAGGTCGGTCCCCGGCGCGGTCAGGTACGAGGCTGATGTGGATGACGCCGCGTAGCCGGTGAAGAACGTCTTCGCCCAGGTACGGGTGGCTTCGGTGGTCGTCGGGTCGTCATCGTCGGCTGCCGCCGGCTGATCACTGGGGTCCGGGGAGAAAACAGGCCCCGGAACGTCGACCAGCACCTGGACGCCGGACTGCGCCACCGGGATAAGCAGCGGCAGCCACGCCGAGCCGGTGTGTCCGAGCAGCACGTGAGCCAGCACGGCGACCGTCGCATGGGTCGGGTCGATGCTGGTCACCGCGCCCGGAAAGACGAGGTCCGCAGTGATAGTGCCAGCGCCGGTGAACGCCATCCGGGTCGGATCGGCGGTGGGCACCAGGTCCTGTCGCAGCGCGGTGGGCTCTGTCGGGGTACCGGTGTAGGACAGGTAGTCGCCGGTGAATCGGGCCGCGGCGAGCCGGGCCTGGTCAGGGTCGACCGTCTGAACGACCGGTGCGGGCGGTGCCGTGTCTCCGCCGAACACCCCGGCCAGCGGCTTCACGACGACCTGGTTCACACCTGCGTAGAGGAGCACAGCGACCAGCGCGCGAACCGCCCAACGAGTGATGGTGCTGCTGCGTGTTCCTCGGGATCGGCTGATCTGGAAGCCGGTCTCCATCTGCGGTGTCCCGGTCGGCTCCGACTCTGCTGCGGGTGATAGTCCGAGCACCTTTCGAGCCATCTTCACTGTTGTCGGCATGCGGGTGGTCTCCCCCTTCGGTCGGTGTGCGGAGCGAAGATCAGACCTAGCACGACCCGGAACCCGACCCGCGCAGCCTTCGCTGCGCGAACACCGGGCGCCTTCCCGTACTCGCATCCAGCGGGCGGAGCTGGATCTGGGCTCCGCGGTGCGGGTCGCGATCTGCACCGCAACCCCGGGATGCGCCGGGTGAGAGAGACGGACATGTGCCCCCCTTTTCGATTGGTGGGTGCCTGCGCTGGGAGTCAAGCGGGAGTGACAGGCGAGGCGACCGGGCCTGCGGGTGTGTCGCCAATTCGGGATCGATCCCCTCCCGGGACGAGGGCTGGATGTGGTCAGGTCACCCCGGGAAGATCAAGGACGCGACGATGACAGCGCCGCCGGAGGTAGCCGACGGGGGGGTTCGGTGTGCGCGCGGGCCCGGTCCGCGCCGGGCAACCGGCGGGTGGTGCCCACCGGCGGCTGGACCGTCCGAGTGGGACTGTCGGTGTCGGTCATGGCGTGTGGTTCCTCCCTGGTGGGATGGCGTTCGTCGGGTGGTGCTGGCAGTGGCGAGCTTGGTGCCGCGCATGGGCTGGCGGAATAGGCAGGCGGGCTACGATTCCGACCGTCGGACAGTGAGTGATCGGCTACGCACCGTCGGCTGGTCGAACTGTAGTTCAACTCATGTCGAGGAGGGTAAACGACGGCTCGGCGCGCCGTAAACCAGGCTTCGTGGGTCCCGAGAACCCGCCGGTAGGCTCCCTACCCAAGGTGATCGGGGAGGCTTGGTGGGCGCCACGGATGGTGGAGTGCCGGGTTTGGCGGACCGGTTGAACCATCTGTTTTCCACGGTTCCTCGACCGAACGGGCAGGGCATGTGGACCAACGAACGAGCGTCCGCCGCCTTGGCTGCCGCCGGTACCTACATGTCGGATGCGTACATCGGGCAGTTGCGCAACGGGAAGCGGAACAATCCGTCGGCGAGGAATCTGGCGGCGATCGCCGAGTTGTTCGCGGTGCCGGTGGACTACTTCTTCAACCCGGAGACAGCCGCCAAGATCGACGCTGATCTGCGCCTTCTGACGGCGGTCCGGGACAGCGGCATTCAGGGGCTGGCCCTGCGGGCGCACGGCCTGTCACCGGAAAGCATCGCTAGTTTGGCCGGCATCATCGAGCAGGTCCGCAAGATCGAGCATCTGCCGGATCCCGGCGCCGACGACACCGAAACTCCAGCCCAACCCGACTGACGCTCGCCGGGGGCGAGTTGTCCCCAACGCCGGGACTTTGTCCACAGATGTGACGAGTGCGCCTCGCTGTCGGGATGAGCGGCTACTCTCTGGCGCACGGCGTCACAAAACGTGGGGGTGTCAGTGCCGAAGCAAACCTTGGCGCGGCGTCAGGTCCGCGCCGCATTGCATTCGATCGACGAGCTGATTCCCGTGCCGTGGGATCTGGAACTGCTGGTTGGGCGCATCGCCGAGCAGAGAGGCAGGCCGATTCGGTTGCTGGCCACAGAGTTCCCGGTCGGTGATGTGTCCGGACTGTGGATGCCTGTCGAGGGCGCCGATCTCATCTGTTACGACCGCGAAGCCTCACCCGCGGTCAGGGAGCAAACCATCGGCCATGAGCTTGGCCACTTGCTGATGGACCACCAATTGGAAGATCGCCGTACCGGACCGTCCGTCGCGGACCAGCTCGCAGCGGTGGAGGTCAGTCCGGCGCTGATCGAGCGGTTCTTGGCCCGCACTGCGTATGAGACCGACATCGAGGCGGCCGCCGAGGAGTTCGGCACCCGTCTGCTGCAGGCCGGTCATCGTCGCCGGGGCGCGGCCGGCGCCGATGCGCTTGGCCGGTTGACGGGGTCTCTGCGATGAGTGTTGTCGTCGCGGTGTTGATCTGGCTGGCCGCCGGGTACCGGCTGCTGCTCCTGCTGCGGCATCCCAACTTCCTGAACACGATGTACGGCTTGATCTTCGTGTTGGTGGCCGCTGCGTTCACCGTCAAGGTCCTTGAGCCGCAGATCGACTCCGTCGCCGGTCCCTACCTCGGGGACCTGATCAAGCACCTGCTCGTCGTTGCCATGGGCGCGTCGATCGAGATGTACATCCTGGCCGTTGACGTCGGCCGGCCGGAACGGCGCAGCGTGCTGATCCGTCTGGGGGTCGCGGCCGTTGTGGCGGTTGGCATGATCGCGGCGTTCGCGGCTGCCCCGATCCACATGGGGGTCGGCGGCGAGGATCTGGACCAGACCTACTTGGGCTTACCTCAGGTCATGGCCTACCGGCTGATCTTCAACGCCTATCTGACGTTCGTCCTGGTGGAAAACGTCCGGCTCTTCCGCCGGTTCGGTAGGGCTCCCGGCGATGAGGGCCGTCTGACGAACCTGCGGTTGGTGGCGTGGGGATCGGCCGTCGGCATTGTTTATAGCGGCACCAGGGTGATTTCGATCCTGTCTGTTGCGATGACCGGCCACCCGCTGCCGGCCCTGGAGATGGTGGGATCGGCGGCTGCACTCGTCGGCGGCGTCTGCGTCGCGCTCGCGGTTTTCTCACCGCGTTTTGTTCCCTGGTTCACCGACTGGCGATCCGCCCGGCGGGGTGTCCGCCGCTTGGACGCGCTCTGGTCCGACCTGACGGCCGCCTGCCCCGGCGTGGTGCTCTCCTCCGGTGCCTCTCGCGCCTCGCGGAGGGCGGAGTTCGTGTTCGACCGCCGCCTGGTGGAGACCAGCGAATGCCTGCGCCGGGTGCGGCTGCCGGAATCATCGAAGGTCGTGATCCTGGGCTCTCCCGAGCCGCTGGCGGCGCTCGCTACCGACCTGCGCCGAGGTCGACCGGAATGGACATCGGCGTCGGGCCCGTCGCCGGCCGACCTGCTGCCACCGGCCACCAGCAGGGCCGACGAGGTCACCAGGTTGTTGGAGCTCGCGGACGCCTACACGGCGTCCGCCCGCAACCTGCCCGCGCCCGAATCCGTCCGCCGATGACGGACACCTCCCGGGAACCGGAACCGCTCACCCGGCAAGACCGACGGTTTGCCACCGCCGTCACCGAGTTCAGCTCGCCCGCGGTGTGTGTGGTCATCGGGCTTGCCGTCGTGGCCTGGAACAGCGCGAGCGGCGGAGCCGACGCCGCGTGGGCAGCGTTGGCGATCCTGCTGTGCGCCGGCGTGCCGATGGCCTATATCGCCAAGGGCGTGAAGGCCGGGAGATGGAGCGACCACCACATCGGCCGCCGGGAACAGCGGGCCATCCCGCTGCTGGTCGCACTCGGATCGGTCGCCCTTGCTAGCGGATTGCTCATCCTCGTGAGCGCTCCCCGGCAACTGATTGCGTTGGTCCTGTCTCAACTCGCCGGACTGTTGGTGGTGCTGATGATCACCCGGTTCTGGAAGGTCTCCATTCACTGCGCCACAGCCGGCGGCCTTCTTGGTGTCTTCCTCGTACTGTTCGGCCCATGGGCGCTGCTCGGTATCGCGCCCTTGGCGTTCATCGCGTGGTCGCGGGTCGTCCTCGACGCCCACACCTGGACGCAGGTCGCGGTCGGCGCCGGTATCGGGTTTCTGATCGGCAGCACCCTGTTCCCGCTGCTCGCCTGACGATCGGACATCTGTCGACCTGATTCGACCCACATCCGGCGCGTCTCGTTGGCGTCTTCCCTTGAGGGCCTAACGGTAGTTAGGCTTGCGGGCGTGAGAATTAAGTATCAGTTAAGAGCGAGGGGGCATCGCCCCACCGACACAGCCGGACTAGGCAGCCGTCCAGGCCCCCGTCCCGGGGGCGCGCCGGCGCGCCGGTGACCGAGTCTTTGGGGCCGTCACGCCCGGGGGCGCCTGTCCTCCAACCCACCCACAAACAAAGGCATGGGGTTGCGGCGGTTGCGGCCAGCCAGAACGGGCAGCACGTCCTTCCCCATGTCGCTATCGGTTCAGGAAACGGAGGCATCGTGTCGGCGTGTCCCACAGTTTCTGATACCGGAGTCCGCTTTGATAACGCTCATGAAGAGAACGCCTCGGGGTGGTCGCCCAAGCAAGGGTCAGCGGGATCTTCTTGTTACCCGGCCCGCAGCATCACTCGGCCAGATCGTCAGGGACAGTGCCGACGAGTGTGGGATGACCGTGAGCGACTACGTCGCAGGTGTTCTCGCGCGCGCGCACGGTATGCCGGAGCTCGCTCCGGCGGTTGCTACACCCACCCAGCATCAGGAGGAATTGCCGTTGAAGACGGCGTGAGGCCTGAGGAGTCATAAACCCCATAAATCATTGAAACCCGCCCTCGCGGGCGGGTTTCAATGAAGTTTGACCGGTTTAGGTTGCACCCCTTACCCGGTCTGATCCCGAAGGATCTGCTTTGGCTAGCAGCTCCGAGGGTAGCGCATACCCTCGTTCCGATCCATCCTTCGACCCCGCGCCACGCGCGGTGTGTCGGGATGTCGCCGACGACGCCGCCCAAGCGTGGGTGGTGCTGGCTCCGTTGCTGGCGGGGCGTCCCCGGGTACGGGAGTCCCGCACCGGTGGTCACACGTATCTGCGGCGGTGGGAACGACCGCTGACGGTGCGGTTGCCGGCGGTGCCGGCGGCGGTGCCGATCTACTCCGCCGCGGGCGACACCCGTGTGCTGGTCATCGATCTCGACGCTTCCCGCGGCGGCCGCGACGCCGTGCTGCGGGATGCCGCGGCGGTCACTGCCCTGGTCGGGGCGGCGGGCGGGCGGGTGATCGTGGATGAGAGCCCCAGCGGCGGCCGGCACGTGTACGTCCCGCTCACGGTCCCGGTGGGGTTCCACGACGCCCGCGATTTGGCGTTGGCGCTGGCGTTGCGGACCCCGTCGGTGGACCCGTCCCCGAACCAGAACCTGACCGACGGGCTGATCCGCCCCCCTGGGTCGGTGCACCCTTCCGGCGGGCACCAGGTCCTGCACGGCCCGCTGGTCGCCGCGCAGCAGCTCGCGGCGGCCGGGAACCCGCCGGCGGTGCTCGACAACCTCCGCGCCCTGCTGGCGGGCGAGTTGGCCGCGGTCACCGCCGCCCACACCGGGCACGGTGATCCCTCGGCGGTCCTGGACGGCGTGGACGGTGCGCCGCACCTGCCGCGCCGGTCCGGTCCGCGGGAGCTGGCGGCGGACTATCTGCGGATCGCCACCACCGGCGTGTACGACACCGAGCGGTACCGGTCCCCGTCGGAGGCCCGGCAGGCTGTGCTGGCGTCCGCGGTGTCCGCGGGCCTGTCCCTGCCGCAGGTGCTCACCCGCCTGGAGACCGGGGTGTGGCCGGGGTTGGCGTCCTTCTACACCCGCTACCGGCACCGCAGCACCAGGCGGAAGGCGCTGCTCGCCGACTGGCGCAACGCCGTGGCCTTCATCGCCGGCAGACCCGTCAAGAACCCCCCGCCGAGCCTTGTCCGTAAATCCCCCACAAGCGAGCCACCCTCACACGGGGGGGCGCCGGGCGGCTCGAATCAAGATCAACAACTGCGGTTGGCGAGGCGAGGAACGGAGCAGGAGTACCGGTGGCTGCGGACCTGGTGGACCGCAGTTTCGTTACTGGAGCACACCCGGTACGGCGACCGGGCCGGCATCGGCCGGCGCTGGGTGCTGCGGGCGGTGGGTGAGGCGGCGATGAAAACCGGGTCCCGGTACGTCGCGTTCGGGGTGCGCTCCCTGTCGATCGCGACCGGGTTGGACCACACCACCGTCGCCGGGCACCTGCGGGCGCTGCGGGACGAGGACGACCCGCTGATCGACCTGATCGAGAACGACCGCGGCCTGCAAGGGGACCTGTACCAGTTGCGGATCCCCGACGAGATTGC
>Ga0208081_1000231_pt1 | contig 14294 bp, 7 predicted proteins | sample NGESurshal092012_6_FD_184479 | JGI IMG/M metagenome (GOLD analysis project Ga0208081, IMG submission 184479) | Arctic peat soil microbial communities from Barrow, Alaska - NGEE Surface sample 415-1 shallow-092012 (SPAdes) | ecosystem: Environmental > Terrestrial > Soil > Wetlands > Peat ...
CGGTTACGGACTTCAGGTACCCCCAACTTCCATGGCTTGACGGGCGGTGTGTACAAGGCCCGGGAACGTATTCACCGCGCCATGGCTGATGCGCGATTACTAGCGAATCCAGCTTCACGGAGTCGAGTTGCAGACTCCGATCCGAACTGAGACCGGCTTTGGAGATTCGCATCCTGTCTCCAGGTAGCTGCCCTCTGTACCGGCCATTGTAACACGTGTGTAGCCCTGGACATAAGGGCCGTGCTGATTTGACGTCATCCCCACCTTCCTCACGGTTTACACCGGCAGTTTCGTTAGAGTTCCCGGCATTACCCGCTGGCAACTAACGATAAGGGTTGCGCTCGTTATGGGACTTAACCCGACACCTCACGGCACGAGCTGACGACAACCATGCAGCACCTTGCAAAGAGTCCCGAAGGAAAGAAATATTTCTACTTCATGCACTCTACATTTAAGCCCAGGTAAGGTTCCTCGCGTATCATCGAATTAAACCACATGTTCCTCCGCTTGTGCGGGCCCCCGTCAATTCCTTTGAGTTTCAGCCTTGCGGCCGTACTCCCCAGGTGGATCACTTAATGCTTTTGCTTAGCCGCTAACTGTGTATCGCTAACAGCGAGTGATCATCGTTTACGGCGTGGACTACCAGGGTATCTAATCCTGTTCGCTCCCCACGCTTTCGTGCATCAGCGTCAGTAATGGCCCAGCAAGCTGCCTTCGCAATCGGTGTTCTGTGTAATATCTAAGCATTTCACCGCTACATTACACATTCCGCCTACCTTGACCATACTCAAGACAAACAGTATCAACGGCAAGTCTACAGTTAAGCTGCAGGTTTTCACCACTGACTTATTCGTCCGCCTACGCACCCTTTAAACCCAATAAATCCGGATAACGCTCGCATCCTCCGTATTACCGCGGCTGCTGGCACGGAGTTAGCCGATGCTTATTCCCAGGGTACCGTCAATTCCGGTCACGACCGGAAAATTCACCCCCTGGAAAAGAAGTTTACAACGCATAGCGCCTTCTTCCTTCACGCGGGATGGCTGGTTCAGGCTTGCGCCCATTGACCAATATTCCTCACTGCTGCCTCCCGTAGGAGTCTGGTCCGTGTCTCAGTACCAGTGTGGGGGATCACCCTCTCAGGACCCCTAAAGATCGGAGCCTTGGTAGGCCGTTACCCTACCAACTAGCTAATCTTACGCATGCCCAGCCCGTACCGTCAGAACTTTAAACATTCAAAGATGCCTCTAAATGTCTTTATGGGGTATTAGTCCGAATTTCTCCGAGTTATCCCCCAGTACAGGGTAGGTTGCATACGCGTTACTCACCCGTGCGCCGGTCGCCACCAAAGTATTGCTACCTCGTGCTGCCCCTCGACTTGCATGTGTTAAGCCTCCCGCTAGCGTTCATCCTGAGCCAGGATCAAACTCTTCATTGTAAAAATTTATTCTTAAATCTCTTTACGAAGTCCGTCCATGTCTCATTCTAAAATACTAACAAGTTTCTTAGACGAGATTGTCAATCTCGCCTGGTTGTTATACTTCATAATTTCAAAGAACTTGATTTACCCTTCTTACTTTTGGGACGCCAAAGTTAATGTATGTTTTGATCTTTCCCAAAAAAATCGAGATAATTTTTCCGGCTTATTTCCCCTCTTCCTTTTCCCTTCTTCCCACAAGCCGGAATCCTATCTCTTCTAACCCTTCAACCAACTTTTTTTATCTAAAAGCGGGTGCAAATGTATGAGATCAATTTTTAATCTCCAAATTATTCTTTAATTATTTCCAAGATATTTTTTGCTCCTTAAAAATAAATCTCCATTATGCTCTGTAATTTAGCCATTTGCTTAAAATATTTAAAGAACATTTTTTCGCTCCATCCCATAGCTCTGGATGATTTTTTGTGGACCGCGTCCACCAAAAACCGAAGAAGCTTTAAGGATTCTTCAAGCTTAAGATACAAAAGCCCTCCTGGGCTAAAGCTTCGGACATCGTCCGACATAGTCAGAGGGCAAATCCCGCTTTCGGGAGTTTCAGTGGACTGTGTCCACCGAAGCCCGGAGAAGCCTGCAAAAGGGCGAAGCCCTACTTCGCCGAGGCTTCGTAGGGCGAAGGTGGAGAATAAGGGAGTCGAACCCTTGACCCCCTGCGTGCAAGGCAGGTGCTCTGGCCAACTGAGCTAATTCCCCGAAGTAGTCCCGCCCGGAGTTGAACCGGGGACCTCTACATTATCAGTGTAGCGCTCTAACCAACTGAGCTACGGGACTATTTTCAGTTTATGGTTTGCCTTCGGACTTCGGCCGATATAGTCGGCTACGTCCGACGACGTCGGCGAACTCGGCTTCGCCTCGGTTCAGGTTCCAGGTTACAAGTTCCAGGTTTTGAACTTTGAACCTTGAACTAAAAACTCAAAGAACATTTTTTGCTTCAGGATGTATAGATTTAAACTTTTATACCTAAAGCGGGTGCAAAGATATAAATTGATTTTTTCCTTACAAGAAAAGATGCCAAAAAAAATCAAATATTTTAACTTGAGAATGATTCAGGGGCCAATTACATGTAATACTGCATGTTACAATCGCTTCCTCATACTTCCATCAAGGTTTATCCATACTTTCAACATCTGCTCATTGTAAATCCTGCCCTCAAGAAAATGAAGTGAATATGTAAGTTCCAGCTTTATCTTATTGCTCTTTATTAAATCAAGGTATATGTCTGCCCGATCCGATGTTCTTGCATTGTATACAGGATCGCCCCAGTACAGATCATTGCCGTGATCATTATAGAATTGCATTAATCCGTCGCCAGTGAAAAATGTATTGTAAAGACCTGCGAACTTATATTCTGCCCTCATATCCAGAAGGAATCCGTTCTTACCGATCCATCCGGTATTGCCGGCCCTTGACCTCTCAAACCCTGCAACCCACCCGGCGCTTGCTTCAAGTTTGCCTGGAAATAACCTGCCAGAAAGGTCGATGCCTGCAGAGGTCAGAAACAATGCATTGTCATGCAACGCTTCATGCACAATAGGATCAGTCCTGCTGGCATAATGAAAATAATACCCGAAATGCTGAAAATTGATGATGCCCAGATTGTACCTTCCGGTTATTCCCACAAAGAAAGCTTCGTGAACAGTATGCGATTGACGGCCGGTCCAGTCAAGCCATACATTAATATAATTCTGATCAGCCCGGTACTCGAGGAACATCCCATTAATATTGGGACGATAATACGATATCGAATCCTGGAAAAAAAGCCTTGGATATTTTTCTACCGCCATGTTCCGGGGAAATGCACCCATTACAAACCTGAAAGGTTTGCTATTATAAGCATAATAAGCTGTGGCGTAGAATTTGTCAATAGCGTTTGAACTTCCAAACTCATGCATCATGTTTACACCGATATTCACCCGGTGTATTGTGTCCCAAGTTAATCCGGCTTCCGGAATGATCATCACACCGGCCATCGTCTGAGACGTCTTAACTGCTGACTCTCCGAATTCGGCATTATCAAAAAAAGAAAAGAGACCTGCGCTCCAGTCAGCTTTCTGAGAATATCCGCCGGCATTGACAAAGATGGCTGTCAGCATAACCAAAACCGGCTTTTTAAGGTCGATGTAGCATGCTTTCATCTTTAATTCCTTAAATTATTATAGTTGAACATTCTGTTTCCCCTACTCTTGTAATAATGAACTCCTATTAAATAATAACCCTGCCTTGGCGACTATTAATCTAATTTCCTTATTTTCGCAATAATAAAGAAGATAATGTCAAATATAGTCATTATACCTACATTCAAAGAAAAGGAAAACATTGAAGCAATAATCAAGGCTATTTCCTCCCTGACTATACCGTTCGATATCCTGATCATTGATGATAACTCTCCCGATGGAACTGCTTCAATCGTAAAAAATCTTCAAAAATCTTTTACTAACCTGCACTTAATTGAAAGGCCTGGCAAACTGGGTCTGGGGACTGCATATATTAATGGGTTTAAATGGTCTCTCGAAAAAGGGTATGACTTTATCTATGAAATGGATGCTGATTTTTCACATGACCCGCGTGACCTGGTAAGGCTCTTAAATGCATGCAATGACAAGGGTGCTGATGTTGCGATCGGTTCCAGATATATCAGCGGTGTAAATGTTGTGAACTGGCCGCTCTCCAGAGTACTCATGTCATATTGTGCCTCAATATACGTCAGGTTAATAACCGGTATGAGAATCATGGATACTACTGCTGGTTTTATATGCTATAAAAAAGAAGTTCTTGAAAATATCAAACCTGCACAGATCCGGTCAAAAGGTTATGGCTTTCAGATCGAAATGAAATTTGTTGCCTGGAAACTCGGTTACAGAATAATCGAGATCCCTATAATTTTTACCGATAGGAAACTTGGTTCCTCCAAAATGACGGGAGGTATTTTCAGTGAAGCATTCATAGGTGTTCCACGGATGAAGATAAGGAGCCTGTTTGCAAAGTACAGCCGCAATGGCGCAAAGGCATAAGAAAAAGAGGGGGAGAGAGGGCGAAGGCGAGAGGGGGAGAAAAAAATATTAAGTCTCTTAAATGTCCAATACATTAATAAGTAATGCCACAATAGTAAATGAGGGGAAAACCTTCAAGGGAGACTTGCTTATTAAGGATGAGCTCATTTCAGCAATAGGTTATCCGGGACAGATTAAACCTCCGTCCGGAACAAAATCAATAGATGCAGCTGGTTTATTTCTGATTCCCGGAGTAATAGACGACCAGGTACATTTCAGGGAACCCGGGCTTACCCATAAAGGAGATATCTTCACCGAATCAAGAGCTGCCGCGGCTGGCGGAATAACCTCATTTATGGATATGCCAAATACTGTACCACAGACAGTTACGATAAAAGCACTTGATGAAAAATACAATCTTGGCTCTGAACACTCGATAATTAATTACTCATTCTGCATCGGAGCGACAAATGATAATCTGAGTGAAATAATGAAGGTCAATCCCGCTGAGGTGTGCGGTATCAAGGTTTTCATGGGTTCGTCAACCGGGAATATGCTGGTCGATAACAAAGAAGCATTGAGAAATCTGTTTAAAAATGCTCATTTGCCAATTAATGTTCACTGCGAAGATGAACAGATTATCAGGAAGAACCAGGAGATATACCGGCAGAAATATGGCGAAGATGTGCCGGTACGGATGCATCCGCTGATAAGGAGCCGTGAAGCTTGTTTCAGATCTTCTTCATTTGCCGTGTCTCTTGCCAGGGAATTCAATACCCGGCTTCACCTCTTTCACCTGTCAACTGCCGATGAGATGAAACTCTTAAGCAATGAGATTCCACTGTCCGAAAAAAGGATTACCGCGGAGGTCTGCGTACATCACCTGTGGTTTGACGATTCCTTCTATGAGAAACTTGGTTCCAGGATAAAATGGAACCCGGCAATAAAGACCAGGTTCGATCGCGATGCGCTGACCAACGCAGTCAACTCTGACCTTATTGATGTTATTGCTACTGATCACGCCCCTCATACCCTGGAGGAAAAATCCAACACCTATTTTAAGTCGCCGTCAGGTGCCCCGCTCGTTCAACACTCTCTTATTGCTATGCTTGAATTATGGCACAGAAAAATTTTTACCCTTGAAAAAATAGTCGATAAGATGTGCCATGCCCCCTCCATACTTTTCAATATTAAGGAACGAGGATTCATAAGGGAAGGATACAAAGCCGACCTTTGCCTTGTGGATCCCAATAATCCCTGGAGCGTCTCAGGTGATAATATATTATACAAGTGTGGCTGGTCGCCGTTCGAGGGAACAACATTCAGATCAAAAGTGATAATGACAATTGTGAACGGCACTATTGTATATAATAATGGTGTAATAAACGATGATTACCGCGGTCAGAGACTTTTATTCGACCGGTAATGGTTAATTAAAAGGATTGCTTCGTCCCGCGGACGCGGGACTCGCAATGATATTGCACTTCAGATGATTTAGTTTATGTTATAACAGGAAGACTCTTGATTATATTGTCATTGCGAGGAACGGAGTGACGAAGCAATCGTCTTCACCACAAACCTGACAGTACTTCTTGTACGTTGCTGAACCAGAATTTCCCGGTCTTTAGTTATTCTTTCAACTGCTTCCGCTGTGTAATGCCGTATTGAAAGCAATTCTACATTTTCGTTATAAATTGCTGAATACTCAGCTTTAAGATCAGAAAGAAGGGCTTCAACTTTTGATCTTTCGTCATCGACACAAACATCAATGCTGACAGCACTGGCTTCTACAAGATTCACCTTTATTCCGTTAAGCATGAACACATGAAATATCATGCTCAGGTTATCGCTCATTGCAAAGGAAAAATCTCTCGGGAGAATGGAGATAAGTAACTGGTTCTCTTTCCTGATGTAAACAGGCAATATTCTAGTCAGAGTCGGGGAAGCAACAACCATTGTGCCTTTCTCCGAGGGATCAAGAAATGATTTTACGAAGAGAGGAATGTCCTTATTCTGGAGCGGTTTGATTGTCTTGGGATGTATGACCTTTGCGCCTGAGAACGTCATTTCAACTGCCTCCCTGTAAGACATTTCCTCAAGCTTCCGTGCATCCTGAAGCCATTTTGGATCGGCATTCAGAAGTCCCGGCACATCTTTCCAGAAAGTAACGCTTTCAGCATTGAGTATATTTGCAAGAATGGCTGCAGTATAATCAGATCCTTCCCTGCCAAGAGTTGTGGTCTGCTCTGTAATTGTCCCGCCGATGAATCCCTGCGTTACATAAATACTGAATTTGCTGAAGTCGAATTCATTTTGAATCCTCCTGGTGCTTTCATTCCAAAGAATATTTGCATCCCTGAATCTGTCATCGGTTAGCAGGGAGCCTCTTATGTCGACCCATTCGGCATTCATCCCGCTCTTTTTCAAATATTCTGCAACGATGATAGTGGACCATATCTCGCCATAAGAAACAACCTGATCATATTCAAAATCATATTGTGATTTCTTAGCTTTCAGAAGGTATTCCTTCAGCAAGGTAAATGATATATCGATCTTGCTTTTTGCTGAATTTCCCGAGGGAAAGAGCTCTTCGGCAACTGCTGCATGATAACTGTAGATATTGTCGAGATGGTCCTTATATGTATTCTCACCTGCGAGCCAGGCTTTCAGGACCATTTCAAGTGCATTGGTCGTTTTCCCGAATGCTGAAACCACTATTGCAAGGGTCCCCTTCTCATTAGAAACTATAGCTGTAAGATTCTTAATACCGGCAGCATCTTTGACAGATGCCCCTCCGAATTTGAATACTTTCATAAATCAGAATTTGCAGTAAAATTAGAATTTCAAAATTAAAAATCAATTAACCACGGAATCACACTGAGTTTGACTCTGTCGAGGGTTTCGTCGTTCACGGAGTTTTCGCGGAGTAAAACCTTTAGAGGATCAAACAGTGTTACTTAGTGTTAACTCTGTGCAACTCCGTGGTTAAAAATCTGTTATGAATAGTGCCTGTGGTTCTAAATAATAAATTAACTTAGTAATTAGAATGAACAGCTATAAGATAACCACACTAAATGATTTTGTGACCCTGCGGCAAAAAGACTTTCCTTATGCCAAAGGAGAACTCTCGAGTCTTCTTCATCATATCGGAACCGCAGCTAAAATTGTCAATAAAAAAATCAACAAAGCCGGGCTTGTTGATATCATTGGGCGGTCGGGAGAAGTAAACATCCAGGGAGAAAATCAGCAAAAGCTTGATGTTTTTGCCGATAAGGTGTTCATCAATGCACTTCTTGCAAGCGGTGAATGCTGCGGAGTTGCCACCGAGGAAAACCAGAATGAGATTGTATTTACAGACAAATTTGCCAGAAAAGGGAAATATGTCGTATGCATGGATCCTCTTGATGGTTCATCTAACATAGATTATAATGTATCAGTAGGTTCAATTTTTTCAATTTACAGAAGAATTACTCCGCGCGGAGAAAAGGTTACCAATGAAGATTTCATCCAAAGTGGATCAAAACAGGCAGCAGCAGGCTATATAATCTATGGATCTTCAACCATGCTTGTTTATACAACCGGGAATGGGGTCAATGGGTTCACTCTGGATCCATCAATCGGCGAATTTTGTCTTTCCCATCCCTGCATGAGGACACCTGATGATGGCAGGATATATTCAATAAACGAAGGCAATTATATTTATTTTCCTTCCGGGATTAAGAAATATATCAAGTTTTGCCAGGAAAAAGATGAGGATACTGGAAGGCCATACACTTCAAGATATATTGGATCGCTTGTTTCTGATTTTCATCGCAACTTGCTGATGGGCGGCGTCTTTTTGTACCCTCAGAATGAAAATGCACCCGAAGGAAAACTAAGGCTGGTATATGAATGCAATCCTATTGCCTTCATTGCTGAACAGGCCGGTGGTGCAGCTTCGAATGGACGGGAACAAATATTGAATATCATTCCACGGTCGCTCCATCGGCGTTCTCCTTTCTATGCCGGATCAAAAAATATGATAAAAAAGATCGAAGAATTTATTAATTCAAATATCTAAAATACCAATCCATTGTTCATTCATATTGGAGAGCCTCAACAGGATTCCTCGTCGCAGCCCTCAAGCTTTGCCAGCTTACAGTCAACAATGCAATTCCAAGAGCAAGTATTCCTGATAATCCAAATATCCACCAGCTGATTGTAGTTTTGTAAGCAAAGTTTTTCAACCAGATGTGCATAACATACCAGGCAACAGGAGTAGCAATGACAAAGGCAACAGTCACCCATCGTACATAGTCTTTATTAAGCATTGCTAACAATTCGATAACTCTGGCTCCGTTCACCTTCCGGATACCAATTTCTTTTGTCCGGGCGACAGAAGCCATCAAAACCAGTCCGAATAATGAAAGGCTTGTAATAATAATTGCCATTATACTGAATAGCAAATAACATCTGAAAAGCTGAATATGTGACTTGTATTGGGCATTAAAAAAATCATCCAGAAAATAATACTCAAAGTACTGATCTTTAAAATACTTCTTGTATTCAGCAGTCACCTTCGAAATAACCTCAGGAATATCCTTACTTTGGATCTTCATAAAGATATAATATCCTCCCTGATCGCAATTAAAGATCGTAGGCTTTATCTCCTGATCCAGTGAATTTTGAAAATATCCATCGACTACACCAACAATCTCTCCAATATCTTCTTTATTATCAGAATCATATAGTGTTTTTCCGATAACATTTTTATAACCTTCTTCCCCGAGAGCCATGGCTGCCTCTTTATTTAGTATAAGATGCTTTGGACCTCCGAGCCAGTTATTTTCATCACTGAAGAAGTGCCTTCCGGCTAGCAGTCTGACATTGAAAAATTGAAAAAAATCCGGAGCCACATCTGCCTGGAAGATCTGGATATCAAGCCTGTTATTCCCTTTTATTGTAATCCCTCCTTTTACCCAATCATTCTTTTCTCCCGGCGAAATTGTGGAGAATGTTATTTCGGTAATTCCGGGAACCTTAAGAAGACTCTGCTGGAATGCTTTCTGGGAAGAATTAAATTCACGGGAGACAGGCCTCTTGACAACAAGAGTCTGATTAATATTCATGGTGAATGCATCTTTTTGCATATAACTTATCTGCTTGATAGCTCCTATTGTGCTTGCGATCAGGATAATAGAAATCATAAATTGCCCGATCAGCAAAAATCTCCGGTTATTCCTTTTGCTGTTTACAGCCATATCCTTCCTGATCAATGAAGCAGGTGCCGCATTTAAAATTTTTATTCCCAGAAGCCAGCCGACAAAAAGGCTTAATAATATCAGCAGGAGAGATGGAAACAGCCATGATTTATACAGAATTACTGAAGCCAGGGTAAAATCAAGATTGAGAAATTTTTTAAAGAGAGGGAACAAAAGAAATAATAATATAAATGAAAGAATCAGACTTATGATTCCAATAAGAATTGCTTCGGTAGTAAATTCCGAAATTATGTCTCTTCCCGATGCTCCGTTAATTATTCTTATCCCGATTGAATTAATACGCTTCCCTGTTATAGATGAATAGAGGTTAAAGTAATTTAGTCCTGCGCTTAAAAGGATGAGAAAAGCAATCACAGATAAAATATTTACATACCTGATATTCCCGTTCAGCTCATGCTCGAACCTGTAACTTGAATGCAGGTGAATATCTGTAACTGGCTGAAGATGAAATTCGATTGGGAAATTTATATCGACTTTCCTGGAAGTGAAGTTAGCTTTTGCCAGGTTAGTTATCTCGCCGGCAATTTTAACGGGATCAGATCCTTTCCTGAGAAGAAAATAGGTATTGGTATTGTTACAACTATAGCAATATGATGAATTAATAACTGTTGACAATGAAATTACAATGTCAAATTTAAGGTGTGAATTCCTCGGTACATCTTTTATAACACCCTGAACAACCAACGGTTTCTTCCCCGGATTTACTCCATAAATTGTTTTTCCGACCGGATTGTCATTTCCGAAGTATTTATGCGCTGTCGATTCTGTAATGACTGCCACATCAGGTCCCCTCAGAAATCCTGATTTTTCTCCAGATATTACTGAATGCGAAAAAATGTCGAAAAATGAACTGTCAGCAAAAAGGGTTCTTTCTTCTTTATAGATTTCATCGTCAGCCTGTATGAACTGGGTCACTTTTTTACAACGGCAGAAGTTCTCAATTTCCGGAATCTGTTCAGAGGCTATCTGCCCGACAAAATAATTATTGCCGACGCTTTTATCCAGCCCAGTCTGGTAATACCTGTAGAAAACAAGGCGGTATATCCGATCCTGCTTTTCAAAAAACTTATCATAGCTTTTTTCAAAACCGGTATATTGGAAGATCAGCAGAACAGCCATCATCCCGAGGGCAAGACCGAGGATATTAATGCTGCTGACTCCTTTGTTCTTAAAGATGTTTCTGAAAGCCAGACGAATGTTTTTCAATATCATTGTTTTATCGATAATTGTTCATTCATGGTGGAGAGCCTCAATCGAGGAAACTTCGTTTCCAAGGATCTCATATCGCATTTTACCCCCCTCTTCTTTTCTCCCCCGGTGGGGGGAGAAGCTGAGCCCGCGAGGCAGAGGGGGGTCATTCATACCGAAGGGCTTCGACCGGATTTCTGGTTGCCGCCCGCCAACTCTGCCAGCTCACTGTTAATAAGGCAATTCCTAACGCTAATAATCCAGCAAGGACAAAAAGCCACCAGCTAAGTTCCGTTTTATAAGCAAAATTCTGAAGCCATTTATTTATTGAGTACCAGGCAATCGGACATGCTATTACAAAAGCAATGACTACCCATTTTAAAAAGTCTTTGTTGAGCATGGTCATCATATCAGAAACTCGAGCGCCATTTACTTTACGAATGCCGATTTCTTTAGTCCGTTGTTTCGCAAGCAAAATAGATGTAGCAATTAACCCAAGACATGTAATGATTATTGCCAATATTGAAAAAAGTAATATGACTCTTGCTTGTTCTCTGTTCTCTTTATAGTATGAAGCTACTTTTTCATCTAAAAACTGATAATCAAATGGAGTTTGAGGATTTATCTTTCTCCATTCTGTTTGAACAAGATTTAATTCAGTATTTAAATCTTTTCCACTTAATTTTATTCCCATTTCAAATAATTGCTTTTTGAGATCTATACTAATAATTGCTGGCTCAATTTTCTCATGTAGTGATTTGAAATGAAAATCATTGACAACGCCAACCACGGTTAACTCTTTTTGATTCCATCCATTTTTAAGTCGTTTCCCAATGGAGGAGTCCCATCCTGCTTCTTTTACAAATGTTTTATTAACCAGCACACCCGCATTTTCGTCAGTCGAATAATCGATCGATAAATTTCTTCCTTCAGTTATTTTAAGATCAAGAAATTTGGTGTAATTATAATCGCAAAAGAAGTTTTTTGAATGAATGCTTCTAGAGTTAGGTTCATCCAATAGCTGAACATCTGAGAATTGGTAAATATTTGGCGGAAAAGAAGAAGCAATTGATATATCTTTAATTTGTGGGTGTTTCAGAAGGCTTTCTTTTAGGGAATATGCCGTTTTTTGTGTTTGACCAAGTGGGATTAACACAATGGAATCTTTATTATAACCCAAATCTGTATTTTGCACGTATGATAATTGTTTAAAAATAAATCCGGAACATATAATTAAAATAATAGATAAAGAGAATTGGATTAATAAGTAAATACTCGATTGGGAAAATCTAATATCTTTCGACAACTGAATCCCGTTTATTGATTGTATTTGCTTATGTTTCAATGCTGCATTTGAGATATATAAACCTGATAGAATAGCAACTATTGTAACAACTCCAATGAGCGATAGTAAAAGCCAGATATTTCTTAATTCATTGATTTCAAAGTAGAGATTAATATAATCTCTTAGAAATGGATAAACTGCTTTTACAAATAGAATAGCTATCAGTAAAGAAAATATAAAAAAGAAAATTGACTCGATGATGTGTTGAAAAAGTAGTTGGATTTTTTTCGCTCCGACTATTCTTCGAACATTGATTTCATTCATTCTTTTAGAAATGTTCGAAATGCTGAGACTCAGGTAATTAATACAGGCTATCAGAAGGATGCAGATAGCGATACTGAAAAAGATAATGATGATATTGATATTCCCTTTGGTGTCAAAATCGTCTAAAATATGATTGGAATATAAATGAATATCGGAAAGATTTTGAAGCTTAGTTTTTGACACATAATCTTTACTCCCATCTTCAACATTTTGCTGTACAAAACTTTGAAATTCCTGATAGAACTGATCTTCGGAATAATTCTCTGATAATAAAACATAGGTCTTTATATTAGTGAAATTCCAGGATTGCTTCACCCAATCGCCCCAACTTTCCAACCGATTAGGTTCATGAACCAGGAAATCGAAGTGGAAGTGTGAATTATGAGGAAAATCTTGAACAACACCAGCAACCGTTAAATTACTTATGTTGTCGAGATTTATTGTTTTTCCCAGTGCTTCTTCCTTCCCAAAATATTTTTTAGAAATTGATTTTGTAATAATAACAGTATTTGGAGCTTCAAAGGCCTTGTTATTTTCACCCTCAATGAAAGTGAAAGTGAAAATATTCAGAATGGAAGGATCGGTATATAATAGGTTGTTTTCTTTAAATGTTTTATTGTCGTGAGATACAGTATAAGGCCCCCATAGATTATATAGCCTTGCAAATTGTTCTACACCAGTTATATTATTCTTACAGTCGTGGCCTAACCTGTATGTAACATCTGCACTGTATTGGCCTACTTTTGAAGTTGGTATAATAAGCCTGTAGATTCTATTTTTATTAACATTAAAATTATCATAACTAAGTTCTGATTTCAGGTATAAAAAGATGATGATGCAGCAAGCAAAACCTAACGACAATCCAAAAATATTGATACTTGAAATAACTTTTTGTTTTCTGAGTGCCCGGATAAAATATTTGAATGTGTTCATTTTCGTTAGATTATAATTCGATCCAATTTGATAATCTATAAATAATCGATACTACAATTAATCACAATTGTGATTGGCTCCCTTAGCCTGATATTGTTGAAAGTACTTCATACCTCAGCGTCTCCATCCGGATGTTATTCAATGAGCAATTATTTATTGTATCATTCATCATATTCTCTTTCATATTATTAATTGTTAATTGTTCATTCATATCTCAGTGCCTCCACTGGATTTCTAGTCGCAGCCTTCCAGCTCTGCCAGCTTACAGCCAGTAAAACGATGACAAACGCCAGTAATCCGCTGATAATGAAATATCCGGCATGCAGACTGATTTTCAGAGCAAAGTGATTTAACCATTGCGACAATAAATAGTATGACACTCCAAAAGCGAAAAGGGAAGCAATTGTTATCAATAAAAGTGTTTCACCCAAAAGAATTCCGATAATCTCAGCTTCGCTGCTGCCTACAACCTTCCGTATCCCTATCTCTTTGGTCCGACGGTCAACATTCAACACAGATAATGACAGTATTCCCACGAAGCTTAGCAGGATAGCAAGATAGGTCCCCCAGGAGACCATTTTAAATACCTGTTCGTCCTTTACAAATTTGGCTTTGTATATGTTGCCAAGTGGAACAATTGTTGGTGTAATCTCATGGTCAAACTGTTTAAAAACTGAAATAACCTGTTTTTGTTGATCCCGAGATAAGTTCCCATTCGTTCGTATGTAGAATATGGAAGCATAATCATTTACCTCCTTAAGTACAAGCGGGTCAATACTATTTCCGGCATATCCGTCATAATAAAAGTCCTTAACAAT
>Ga0208081_1000232_pt1 | contig 14238 bp, 15 predicted proteins | sample NGESurshal092012_6_FD_184479 | JGI IMG/M metagenome (GOLD analysis project Ga0208081, IMG submission 184479) | Arctic peat soil microbial communities from Barrow, Alaska - NGEE Surface sample 415-1 shallow-092012 (SPAdes) | ecosystem: Environmental > Terrestrial > Soil > Wetlands > Peat ...
CGAAAGGAGCGGCGCAACAGATGGGTCTCGTAGACCCGTTCCACCCCGTCCTTCCCGACGTAGTGACGACGCTGCGTTGTCACGTGGACCGGACTGTCCTTCGCCATCAGGCAATTCTATCTACAGATCACTCTGACGTCCAGTCCATTAGTGACTACGTTTCGGCGAGTGTTTCGGGCAAACCAGCAGGTCAACACCCCTACAGCCCCCAGGAACCCACGTAAGTTCGGATTAAAGGAGCATCCGCGCACACACGGTGCGTAGGCGTGCCGAGTTCATGGGGGGCTCATGCGCATCAGATCTCTGGCGACCTGTCTTGCTCTGACCACGGCGGCGATGTTGATTCCGATCGCCGCGGACGCGGCAACTCCGGTCGCTGCGTCCTGCGGCGCGACGCTCTCGACGGACGCCTACCTGCCGGGAGACCTGTCCTGCCCGGCGGACCAGGGATTGACGCTGGTGGGCACCGTCACCCTGGACCTGAAGAACCACAAGCTCATCGGCACCGGCAGCAAACAGGGCACTGCGCTGAGCGTGCAGAGTGGGTCGACACCGCTGATCAAGAGCGGCGCGATCCAGGGGTGGGGCGCCGGTATCACCTTCATCGTTCCCGAAGACGCGGGAAGCGCCTCCGGAAAGGCGACGATCACCGGCGTGACGTTCGCCGGCAACGATGTTGGGGTGGCCGCCGGGGGTGGCGGGGACTACGACATCAGGACCTCACGGTTCGCGAGCAATCGGTGGGGCATCGGCGGGGTGTTCACCGGCTCGATCAGTGTTGCCGGCTCCACTTTCCAGCATAACGACACCGGCGCGCACCTGGACACCGCGACCTTGCTGGTCTCGACCTCGCGATTCGACCACAACGGCACCGGCGTGGCCTGCGAGGAAGCCGGCTGCACGCTGACGACCAGTCGCTTCACACACAACGACACCGGCATCGCCACAAGGACATTCGGCGCCATCGTCACCTCGAACGTGATCAGCAACAACACCACCGGACTCGACGGCTTCGTGGCCGTCGGGCACACCGTGACGCGCAACGCCTTCACCCACAACAAGACCGGAGTCAATTTCCTCAGCAGCGGCGGGACGTTGAGCCGCAATGCGTTCACCGGGAATGACATCGGATTCACTTCGAGCGGCAATGTGGAACCCGATTTCGGCGCGACCCTGGATCACAACCTGTTCGTCCGGGGCGGCGACGGGATCCACGTCGAGGACGGTGGCAACGGCCTGCAGGGCAATACCGCCGTTCACAACACCGGGTGGGGCATCTTCGCACCGGGCTCCACCGACCTCGGCAGTAACCACGCCTTCCGGAACGGAAACTCCCCGCAATGCGTGGGCGTCGCCTGCTGAGCGCGGTACCCCGGCTGCTCCGCCCCAGGCGGATGCGCCCCGGGATAGGTGGACGAGCCGGTCTGTAAGCCGGGTTCTGTTCACGGGCGCCTTGCGGCGATCCCGTTCGGCGACCATCCATCTCGACGTACCGTCGCCGGCACGTTCCAGCGGTCCACCCGCAGGCTCGGGCGGGCAGCCCTCGAACGCCTGCGCACTCCCGTCCCGCACGAATGCGAGCCGAGAGCTTCTCGACCTTGCTCCGGGTGGGGTTTGCCGAGCCGTCCCGGTCACCCGGGACGCTGGTGGTCTCTTACACCACCGTTTCACCCTGACCGGTTAGCCCTCGCGGGAACCGGCGGTCTGTTCTCTGTGGCACTGTCCCGCGGCTCGCGCCGGGTTGCCGTTGACAACCACCCTGCCCTGTGGAGCCCGGACTTTCCTCGGCGTCCGACCGACGATCGCCCCGGTGAACCGGAGCGGATCAACGGCCGAGCGACGCGGCCGCCCGACCGACTCGTCCGCCACGCAGCCTACCGTGCTACGCCGGGTGTCCAGTCCGGGTCTTCCGTTCGCGCGGGCCCGGACGTGCCGGAGAACCTCACACGCGCTGAACGGTGCGGATTCGGGGTACCCACCAGGGCATGAGCGAGCCCCGGCCGGATCGGGCGTCTGTCGTCGGCCGGCGCCCGTCGGCAAGTCGCAGGCTCACGGTCGCCAGTGGGATCCTGATCGCGGTCTATGCCGTGCTGCTCGCCTGGGACGCCTACCGGCACCGGTGGTCGAGCCTGGCGTTCGCCGGCGTGCTGATCATCATGCTGGCCCGGCTGCTGCTGTGGCCGCCGACCGTGGTGGATCAGTCCGGTATCCGGCGGCCATGGCGCAGAAGGAGTTTCGTCGCATGGACCGACGTCGAGACCGTCGCCGTCCCGCAGCCGGGGTTCTATCCGGTGCGGCTGAACATGGTGGACGGGTCGACCGTGGCGTTGAACGACATTGCCGCCAGTGAATCCGCGGCGGTCGCCGCCATCGGTGCGAAGAGTCTCGTGCGACCGCAACCCATTCGGCTCCCGGCGCCGAGGCCGGCATTGCGCACGTACCGGGAGATCGAGGCCGACGTCGCCAGGCGTGCTCACCTGCTGGCTGAGCAACGCGGCGCGATGGGCGCTGAATCTGGTCGACTCCACGGCAACGACCCGACCTGACAGCGACCCCGTTGGCCGGCCGGCCTCGCCGGCCAGCAGATCCCGATCCCGGCCAGGACCTGCCGAGTACCGCCGCTGGCCCCCCGACCCACCTGAGGTTTTGGTCACCCGATGCTCACAGTGACGTGAACCGCGACGTGAACCGCGACGTGAACCGCGCAAACCGGTGGTGACGCCGCGGAGCGCCGTGCGACGTTGGCGGGATGAGCTGGCAGGCGAGGAAGAGCATGCAGGACGAGCTGACCGCGGCGATCAAGGCCGGCGACGGCCCGCGCGTGGACGTGCTGCGCACCACGCTGGCCGCGATCTCCAACGCCGAGGCCGTGGATCTCGCCGGGCCGACCACACCGGTGGATGTGCCGGGCGATGTCGAACGCCGGCGGCTCAGCGACGACGACATCACCGCGATCATCGCCGGCGAACGGGACGAGCTGTCGAGCACGGCGCAGCACCTGCACCGGCTCGGCCAGACAAGCAGGGCTCGAGAACTCGATGCGCGCGCCGCTATCCTCGGCGACTACCTGTGGGGCGACTACCTGTGGGGCGACTACCTGTAGCCGGTGACCGCGGCGGGTCGCGCCGGATCAGCGATCGTCGGGCCGGGTGGGAGCGGACGTTGTCGGTGGCTGACCGGGCGGTGAGCGCGGGGGGACCTGCATGATCCGCAGGACCTCCTCGTCCGGAGTCTGGGTGAAGTCGTCGTACCCCTGCCGCACCGCAACGAACGGCTCCGGAAGGCGCGCGCAGACCACCCGGTCCACCATCCTGCCCAGCTCGCGGCAGGTGTCGGCGGCACCGACCGGCACGGCCACGATGACGGCAGCGGGTTCACGACGGTACACGGCGGCGACCGCCGCCCGCATGGTCGATCCGGTGGCCAGCCCGTCGTCGACGATGATCACCACCCGACCGGTGATCGACGCCGGCTCACGGTCACCGCGGTAGGCCGCCACCCGCCGGCGCAGCTCCACCGTTTCGCGCTCGTACACGGCGTCGAAATCCTCGGCGGCGATGCGGAGGTGACGCAGCACCGTGTCGTTCCTGATCACCTCGACGGCGTCGCCGACATCGGCGATCGCGCCCATGGCCAGCTCGGGCCGGTACGGCACACCGAGTTTCCGCACCACCAGCACATCCAGCGTCGCGCCCAGTGCCCTGGCCACCTCGGCGGCCACCGGCACGCCACCGCGCGGCAACCCGAGCACGACGACGTCCTCCCGGTCGGCGTACTCGCTCAACAGGTCGGCCAACTCCCGGCCGGCCTCGACCCGGCCCGCGAACCGTCCCGGCCGTCTACCCATCAACCCAGTCAAGCCCCGCCGCGGGTGCGCGGCAATCCGAGTCGTCCGCGGTGGTGAATCGCGCGAACCCGGCACGACCCGGTAGCGCCCTGGCCCTGCCCTGGAACCAGCTACCGGGCGGCCGGCTCGGCGATCGGGCCCGTCAGGTGACCGGTGTCGTTGACCACCCAGACCAGCACCGTGCCATCGGGTTCGACGGTGAACCCGGTCAGCGACCCGGTGTCCACCCGCACCCGGTAGCCCATCGACGAGTCCACGTTCAGCGCGGTGGCCAGGATCATCTTGCTGGTCGCGGCATGCGTCACCAGCACAACGGTGTGCCCACGGAAGGATTCGACCGTTTCGTTCAGCACCGGCCTAATCCGCTCGCGGATGCCGGTGAACGACTCGCCACCCGGAGGTTCGGCATCCGGGTCCGAACGCCAGGAGGCGAACTCGGCCGGCCAGCGCTGCGCGATCTCTACTGCGCGCAAGCCCGTCCACTGCCCCAGCAACCCGTCGTTCAGCCGCTCCTCCACCACGACCCGGACGCGGGCGGCTCCGGCGATCGCCTCGGCGGTGGTCCTGCACCGTTGCAACGGCGACGTCAGCACGATCGACGGTGCCATCGGCCGGATCCTCGCCGCCACCGCCTGCGCCTGACGAGCGCCGCGGGCGGTCAGCGGCACGTCCTCCCGGCCGGCGAACCTGGCCTCGGCACCCCAGGTCGTCTCGCCGTGCCTGACCAGCAGGAACGTCGTCGCCCCTGTGCGCTGGAAGGGCAGCGCGGCGGCAGGGTCCTGGGCCGTCGGGGAGGTATCGGCGGTGCCATCGGGATCGAGTGCAGGAGCGCGGTCCGGCTTTCCGTCCCGATCGGCGGACCGCGCGACCTGCTCGACAACCGCGATGGAGGCTTTGCCAGGCGAGTTTCGCGGGTCAGTCCGGGTAGGTGAGTCTTCGGTGTCGGCGTGCAGTTCACCGTCGGGCGCACCGTCGCCGCCCACCGACCGCACCCAGGTCCGGCCCTCCTTCGCGGCATCCATTGCCTCGTTGGCCAACCGGTCTGCGTGGGTGTTCTCCGCACGCGGCACCCACTCGAACGTTACCCGGTCGAAATCGCGCACGAGTTCGGAAGCCTTGCGCGCCAGGGGTTTCATGTCCGGATGCTTGACCTGCCAGCGCCCGGACATCTGCTCGACGACCAGCTTGGAGTCCATCCTCACGTCCACCCATGACGCGCCCAGCTCGCGCGCCGCCTCCAGCCCGGCGATGAGGCCCGAGTACTCGGCGACGTTGTTGGTGACCCGGCCCAGGGAGGCCGCACGCTCCGCCAGCACGGTGCCGTCCGGCGTCAGCACCACGGAGCCGTAGCCGGCCGGACCGGGATTGCCGCGGGAGCCACCGTCGGCGTACATGACGACCCTGTCGCGGGGGCTGCCGGTCTCGCTCACGAATGGATCTCGGTCACGAACGGACGAGGATCGCGCCGCACTCCGTGCACCGCACCACCACATCGTCCGGCGCGGCGTGGATCTCGGCGAGCGCGACCCGGTCCAGGTCCATCCGGCAGGCCTCGCAGCGCGAGGCGCGCAGCGGCGCGGCGGCGATCTTCCCGGTGGCGTAGATGCGGTCGTACAGGGCGAGCAGGTCCGCGGGCATTCCGGCGGCGACCTCGGCCCGCTGCACCCTGGCCCGCTCCAGCCCGTCGTCGATGTCGGCGAAGGCATCGTCCCGCCGGGACTGCGCGGCCTCCAGTTCGGTCCGGGCCTGCGTCAGTTCGCCGTCCAGCCGGGCGAGTGTGGCGTCGGCCACCTCCCGCCGCTCCATCAGTTCGAGCGCCTCGTCCTCCAGCACGGACTGCCGGCGGGTCAGCGATTGGATCTCGTGCTGCAGGTTCGACAGGTCCTTGGCCGGGGCGGCGCCGGAGGCGATCCGCTCGGCGTCGCGCTTCGCCCGGGCACGCACCGCGTCGATCTCGTTGTCCAGCTTGCGGCCGGCCCGGTCGAGGTCGCTCACCTCGGTCTGGGCAAGCACGGCCGCCCCGCGCAACTCCTCGACCGTGTTGGTGCCGGCGGTGATCATCGCCAGCTCAGGCAGGGTGCGGCGCCGATGCTCGGCGTTGGAGATGTCCCGGTCCAGCCGCGCCAGGTCCAGCAGGCGCAGCTGAGTGAAGGGGTTGACCTTCGCCACCATGCAGGCCTCCCGTCTCTGGTCAGTTCGGCGCAGGGTGGTGCTCACCGCCGCCGGGCGCCGTCGGAGCCGCGCAGTCCGACGTGGCGACGCTACCGGACGACGCTCGACCGGTCAGCCTCCGGCTCAGCCACCTGGTGCGGCGGCACCGTCGTCACCCCCGCGGGACGGCACGTGCAATGTCCAGGGATCGGTCCGCAGTGTGGACACGGTGGCCGTGACCGCGCCGAAGGTGCCCTGCTCGATCAGCAGGGCCGCGTTGGCCAGCCACGGCCATTCACCGGCCCAGTGCGCGACCTCCACGATGGCCGGGTTCGATGGGTCGGATACGAAATCTGCGACCGCATGGTGCCGCAGGTCCGAGGTCAGGTACACATCGGCACCTGAGGCGGCTGCGGCGTCGAGCTCCGAATCGCCTGCTCCACCGCAGACCGCCACGGTCGTGATCACCAGGTCCGGGTCACCGGCGGCTCGCACGCCGGTGACGGTGGCCGGCAACCTGTCCGCCGCCAGGGCGGCGAACTGCCGCAGGGTGAGTGGCCCGGCCAGCCGACCTACCCGGCCGCTGCCGGTGTGCGCGGGATCGGCGTCGTCCGGCCGCAGCGGTCGCTGATCGGTCAGTCCAAGGGCAGCGGCCAGCGCGCTGTTCACCCCGCCTGACGCCCGGTCGGCGTTGGTGTGCGCGGCGACGTGCGCCACCCCGGCGCGGATCATCCGGTGCAGCAGAACACCTTTCGCCCGGTCTGCGGCCACCGATTGAACGGGCCGGAACAGCAACGGGTGGTGGGTGACGAGCATCTCGGCGCCGCCGCGGATCGCCTCGTCGACCGTGCCGGCGTCGACGTCGACGGCCAGCAGCACGGACGTCACGGGGTCGTCCGGGTCCCCGCAGGTCAACCCGATCCCGGTGTCCCAGTCCTCGGCGAGGGATTCCGGGTACGCCCGGTGCAGGACATCCAGAACGTCACGAACGCGGGCCATGGCGCCTGAGTCTGCCAGTCCGGGTGACAATGGGCGGGTGACGGCTGCCCCTCGATTCCGGTCCGCGCACGAGTCGGATGCGCTCAGGCCGGACGACGCGCGGTTTCATGTCTGCGTGGTCTGCTCGGGCAACATCTGCCGTTCGCCGATCGGCGAGCAGGTGCTGCGGGCGGCGATCGAGCAGGCCGGCCTGACGGATCAGGTGCGGGTGTCGAGCGCCGGAACCGGCGACTGGCACGTCGGCCAGGGCGCGAACGAACGCACGGTCCGGGTGTTGCGGGCGGCCGGGCTGGCGACCGAACACCGTGCGCGGCAGATCACCAGGGCCGACCTGGACGGCATCGACCTGGTGCTGGCCGCCGACCGGGGGCATGTCCGCGAGCTGCGCCGCTTGACGTCGGACCGCGACAAGGTGGCACTGCTGCGCAGTTTCGATCCCGATGCCGACGACGACGAGGTTCCCGACCCGTATTACGGCCCGGATTCCGGGTTCGACGAGGTGCTCGCCATGACGCAATCCGCCGCGCCCTGGGTCATCGACGAGATCCGTCGCAGGCTCGGGCATTCCGGCCGGTGACGACCACCCCGGCTCAATCGGCACAGTCGGCACGGTCGGATCGGCCCACCGGATTCCGGCGCTGGGCGTTCCTGGTACGACCCGGCTGGCTGGCGATGATCGCCGTCGTGCTCGGTTTCGCCGCGGCCTGCTTCCTGATCCTCGCGCCCTGGCAGTTCGGTCGGAACGCCGAGCGGTCCACCCAGAACGACGCCGTGCAGGCCGCCGTCAGCGCGGCGGCGGTACCCGTCACGGAACTGATGTCGACCACCGCCGAACCGCCGCCCGACGCGATCTGGCGACCGGTGACGGCGACCGGGGTCTACGAACCCGACCGGCAGGTGTACGTCCGGCTGCGGCAGGACAGCGGCGGCAATCCGGTGTCCGAGGTGATCGTGCCGCTGCTGCTGGCGGACGGCACCCGCCTGCTGGTGGACCGCGGGTACGTCTCGTTCTCCGACGTCCAGGAGGGGGTCCCGCTGCCGGCGCTGCCGACCGGCGCGGTGACGATCACCGGACGGGTCCAGGTGGACCAGACCGACCCGGCCAACCGGGCCGCCGTGCAGGTCGAGGGCCGCACCGAGGTGTACGCGATCAACGCGGCCGCCGTTCCTGGTACAGGGGCTGGTCCTGCTGGGGATGCCGAGACCTTCTATCGCGGGTACGTCCAGCTGACCGCGCAGAGCCCGGGCACGCTCGGGGAGATCGGGCTGCCGCAGGTGGACGCCGGGCCCTTCCTGTCGTACGCGTTGCAGTGGTGCGCTTTCGGCGTCATCGCACTGATCGGCTTGGCGGTGTTCATCTACCGTGAGGCCACCGGCGGACGGCCCGAGGACGACCACGACTGGATCGGCCGGGACGAGCCGGCCGCCGCGCAGGGCTGGGACGCCGCGCCCACCCACGGCGCCGCGGCCGGGTCCGCTGCTCACTCCGAACCGGCCGTCAGCGACGGCGAGAACCCATCGGTACCGGCCGCCGGGTCGCGGCGGCGACGCTCGCGGGACGGTTTCGACCGCTCGCAGCTCTACGACAACTGAGCCCGCGTGACGGGGGAATCTTCGGTCCCGGCGGCCGATCGGGCCGGGTGGGTGGATCGGGCCGGGTGGGTGGATCGGGCCGGGTGGGTGGATCGGGCCGGGTGGGTGGATCGGGCCGCGGCCGCTGAACGCGCGGTGAGCGATCGGTCGCTGCGCCGGCTGTGGGCGGTCCCGACCACCACCCTCGGCCTGAACAGCTCCCCGCCGCCGCTCTCCCATCGGCTCTTCCTCACCTGGAACTACTGGTGGCAGGCGCACCTGCTGGACTGCCTGGTGGACGCCGAGATCCGCGACCCACTGCCGGGCCGCCGGCGTCGGATCACCGCGCTCCTCCGCGGCTTCCGGATCCGCAACCTGGGCAGCTGGACGAACCGGTACTACGACGACATGGCCTGGCTCGGCCTGGCCCTGCAGCGTTGCGATGATCGTCTCGGCACCGACCACGGACCGGTGATCCGGCGGCTGGCCGACGAGATCGTCACCGGGTGGTCCGATGCGGAAGGCGGGGGCATCCCCTGGCGGCGGGGTGATGAGTTCAAGAACACCCCGGCCAACGCGCCGGCCGCGATCCTGCTGGCCCGCACCGGACATCTCGACCGCGCGGCGGCCACCGTGGACTGGATCGACGACCGGCTCCGCGACCCGGACACCGGGCTGATCTGGGACGGGCTGCGGCCGGCGCAGATCGAGAAGGTCGTGTACAGCTACTGCCAAGGTGTCGTGCTGGGCGCCGAACTGGAGGTGAGCTCGAGGACGGGCCGACCGCGGGATCGGATCCACCGGCTGGTGGCCGCGGTCGACCGTCATCTCTCGTCCTGTTCCGGTGTGCTGGCCGGGCACGCGGGCGGCGACTCCGGGCTGTTCACCGGCATTCTGGCCCGCTACCTGACGCTCGTCGCCGCCGAGCTCCCCGTCACGGACCGCGCCGATGTCACGTCGCGGTCGCTGGCCAGGAGGTTGGTGCTTCAGTCCGCCGCGGCGGCGTGGTCGAACGCCGCGTTCGTCGACGGGGCGCCGCTGTTCGGTGCCGACTGGTCCCAGCCGGCCCGGGTGCCCTCGGAGGGCGGTCACGAACGGCTGGCCGAGCGGGACCTGTCGGTGCAACTCTCCGGCTGGATGCTGATGGAAGCTGCGGCGGCCGTTGGCGACTGACGACGCACGGTCCATCCAGCTACGCGTCCTTGGCCGTGAGCAGGAACACCGCATACGGGGTGATCCAGGCAAAGCCGAGAGCGACGCCGAGGAACAGCCGCCAGCTGAAACCGGGTCCGAACGGGATGCCCAGCAGCAGGCAGGCCACGGCGACGATCCTGGTGGTGACGGCGGCGGCGCGCCGGTTCTGGGCGGTGAAGCGACGGGCCACCACGAAGCACGCCGCGACGAGCGCCACGAACGCCAGCGGCGGGGCGACCGCATGCAACAGCCCGTGCGTGCTCAGGCTGCTGGGGTAGTCATCGGGCGTCCCGGGTGGGTAGGCCAGGGCGGCGTCCGGCACGAACACTCCGCCGATCAGCAGGCCGATCCCGAACACCGCGAGCAGGGCCGGTGCCCAGGCGTGCCCCGGCCCGGTGGCCAGCCGGCGAGCCACGCCCATCGAGAAGGCAAGGCTGAGCAGACCGGCGAGCACGAAGTTGGTGATCTGGATCCAGCCCAGATCCCCCAGGGACAGCATGCTGAGCGGCTGGTGGGACAGGCTGAAGCCGTGGCGCGTCGCTGCCTGCACGCACGCGGTGACGACGAAGATGGGTCCGGCGACGACGCCGGCGCCGAGCAGCAGCCGGGTGGACTTCGTGGACGGCGAGGCGCTGGCGGTGGCAGGTCTGGTGCTGTTCGTCATGGTCGAGTCCTTCCTTGTTGGGTCGTGGAGGCGAGTGGTGCGGATGGTGGAGGCGTTCACTCCCCACGTCGACCCACCTCTGTCGTTCTCGACACCCGGCCGCCGAAAACTTCCGACGAACAGTTCCCGAAAAGATCTTGCTGGCCGGTGTCGAGAACCGGCGGCGCCGGTCGACGTGACTGCATTGGCCGGCGCAAGGACCGGCCGCACCGAGAAGGAGGAACACCATGCGTTTCATGACGTTCATCAAGTTCGACGAGTCCATGCCCTACGGGCCGCCGCCGCCCGCGCTGTTCGAGGCCATGGGTCAGTACGCGATCGAAGGCGCGGTGAACGGGACCCTGGTCGAGCAGGGCGGCCTTGGGTCCAGCGAGCAGGGCGCGATCGTCTCGCTGGCCGACGGGTCGATCACCACCCACGACGGTCCGTTCACCGAAGCCAAGGAGCTCGTCGGCGGGTACGCGGTGATCGAGGTCCGCTCCAAGGACGAAGCGATCGAACTCGCCAGGCGCCTGCTGCAGATCCACCTGGACAACTGGCCCGGCTGGGAAGGCAGCTGCGAGGTGCGCCAGCTGTTCGTGAATCCGGTCGACGTACCGGCCTGACCGGCGACGGCCGCGGACCCGCGGCCCAGTCCTGTTGGCCGCCTTTCGTTTGCCCGGTTTCGTTTGCCGGCAGCCGGCGCGGGGTGCTCTGATCGATGGGTGAGCGAGCAGAGCACCCCCGCAGCGGCCGCCAAAGGCGCGATCGAGGCTGTCTGGCGGCTCGAGTCGACCAGGCTGATCGCCGCGTTGGTGCGGATCGTTCGTGACGTGGGGATGGCTGAGGACCTCGCGCAGGACGCACTCGTCGCCGCGCTCGCCCAGTGGCCGGGCGAGGGCATCCCGAACAACCCGGCGGCCTGGCTCATGACGGCCGCCAAGCGCCGCGCCATCGACCAGTTCCGGCAGGGCGAGCGCCGGGATCGTAGCTACACCGCCATTGGGCGTGACCAGGCAGACGAGGTGATCGTGCCCGACTTCGCCGCCGCCGTGGACCATGTCGAGGACGACGTGCTGCGGCTGATGTTCCTGTGCTGCCACCCGTCGCTCACCTCGGACGCGCAGACCACGCTGACGCTCAAGCTCGTCGGCGGGCTGACGACCCGGGAGATCGCGCGTTCGTTCCTGACCTCCGAGGCCACCATCGCGCAACGGGTGGTCCGGGCCAAACGCACACTGGCCGACGCCCGCGCAGCCCTGGACGAGCCCGATGCAGCGGAGCGACGGGACCGGCTGGCGGCCGTGCTGGTGGTCGTCTACCTGCTGTTCAACGAGGGCTACTCGGCAACAGCAGGCGATGACTGGATGCGCCCCGCCTTGTGTGACGAGGCCATCCGGCTCGGCCGCATCCTGGCTGCACTGGTGCCGAATGACGCTGAGGTGCATGGGCTCTCGGCATTGATGGAGCTCCAGGCGTCCAGGTTGGGCGCCCGCACCGGACCGGATGGGGAGCCGGTGCTGCTGCTGGATCAGGATCGCAGTCGGTGGGATTCCGCCCACCTGCGGCGCGGGCTGGCGGCGCTGGACCGCGCCGAGTCGCTGAGTGCCGACCCGGGCCAGTACACGCTGCAGGCCGCCATCGCCGCGTGTCACGCGCGGGCGCGTAGCGCGGACGCGACCGACTGGGTGCGGATCGCGTCGCTGTATGAGCAATTGGCCCGGATGAGCGGGTCGCCGGTGGTCGAGCTGAATCGCGCGGTGGCGCTGAGCATGGCGTACGGGCCGAGCGCCGGGCTGACGCTGATCGACCAACTCGTCGACCTGCCCGCGCTCCGTGGCTATCACCTGCTGCCCAGCGTGCGCGGCAACCTGCTCGACAAGCTCGGCAGGCGGGAGGAGGCGCGGGTGGAATTCGAGCGTGCCGCGGCCATGACGAAGAACGGCCGGGAACGGGCGATGCTGCTGGACCGGGCCGGAGGGGCTGACCGGGCTGCCCGGGCCTGACTGGGCGGCGGGCTACTCTCCTGCCATGCGCGTCGGAGTCGTCATCCTGCCCCAATTCCACTGGCCAGAGGCCCGGGCCCGGTGGAAGGCACTGGAAGACAAGGGTTTTGCGCACGGCTGGACGTACGACCATCTGGCCTGGCGTGATCTGGCGGACCAGGCGTGGTTCGGCACCATCCCCACTCTGACGGCCGCGGCGACCGCGACCACCACGCTACGACTTGGCACCTGGGTCACCTCGCCCAACTTCCGGCATCCAGTCACGCTGGCCAAGGATCTGATGACGCTGGACGACATTTCCGACGGCCGGATCATTGCCGGCATCGGTGCCGGCGGCGTCGGTTGGGACGCGGAGGTTCTCGGCTCAGAAGTGCTTCCTCCAGGGCGGCGGGTGGAGCGTCTCGACGAGTTCGTGGCGCTCGTCGATCTGCTCCTCAAACAACCCGACACCACTTGGCACGGAAGGTATTTCCATGCGGTGCGGGCGCGGATGATCCCGCCTGGCAGTCGTTCCCGGGTGCCGCTGGTGGTCGCGGCGAACGGTCCGCGAACGATGGCGATCGCGGCCAGGACCGACGGGTGGGCCACCACCGGCACGCACGGACCGGAGGCCACGGTGGACGAGTGGTGGGAGGGCGTCGCGGGTCTGTCCCGCCGGTTCTCCGAGATCGCCGCGACCGCGGGCCGGGCGCCCGAGGAATTCGGCAGGTACCTGAGTGTTGATTCCGCGCCGGTGTTCTCGCTGAGCAGCCTGGATACCTTCACCGACGCCGCCGGGCGTGCGCAGGAGTTGGGATTCACCGACCTGGTCGTGCACTGGCCGCGCCCGGGAGGTGTCTATGCGGGCGACGAACGGGTATTGGACGAGGTGGCGGCAACGCTGGTCGACGGGCATGTCCGGTGGTGATCGAGCGGTGGGTGGTCCCGCGTCGGCGATGATCAACGTGGTTGGATTCCTCGACGCGCCGCGGGCAACGGCGGGTCGATCCGGCGGGCGAACACCAAGACCGCCGCGGCGAGCATCGCCGCTCCACCCACGGCGGTGACCCAAGGGCCGATTTCCGGGTAGGTCTCGCCTGCCTCGAACACTCCCGCATCGCCGGGGGTGATGCCGCGCAGCACGCCCCAGCCGAGGCACACGAGGCCGCACAGGGTCAGCACCGCGGCCTTGATCCGGTGCGGCCGGGTGTTCCTGCCTGCGTTCGCGGCCAGCGAGATCGCGGCAATCGCCCCGATGCTCCCGAAGATCAACCCGATCAGTCCGGGGCGGTACGTCCAACTGTCCATCACATCGTTCAGGTTGGTGCCGGCGATGGAACTCGTGCCGGAGATCGATCCCCACCCGGTGATGCTCGTCGTACCGCCGTCCTCGGTGTCGGTTCCGACCCACGGGAGGAGGGAAGCCATCGCGGCGGTGACCGCACCGACGGCAGCCAGGGCTGCGACGGCGCGGCGGACGTTGGTGGTCCGGTCCGGCCGTGCGTGCATCACGTCCTCGTTTCAGCCGTTGCCGGGTTCGCGGTGATCAGGGTGCGCGATGATCAGGCGGCGCGGTGGGGTGCCCAGCCGCCGACGGTACCGACAGATCGGGGCACAGCGGTGATGACACGGGCATCGGTGCCGAAGGTCACCGGTTCTCGTCAGGTCGCCGATGGTGCGTGGTCGGTGATGCCTGGACGGTGATGCCTGGACGGTGCGGAGTTGATGGTGCGGACTTGATGGTGCGGAGTTGATGGTGCGCAGTCGTGCCCGCGGCCGGTCGCCGTGAGGCGATCGGCCGCGAATCACCCGGGAGGGGGGTCCGGGTCCTTGGTGGCTACGGAGTG
>Ga0208081_1000243_pt1 | contig 13803 bp, 8 predicted proteins | sample NGESurshal092012_6_FD_184479 | JGI IMG/M metagenome (GOLD analysis project Ga0208081, IMG submission 184479) | Arctic peat soil microbial communities from Barrow, Alaska - NGEE Surface sample 415-1 shallow-092012 (SPAdes) | ecosystem: Environmental > Terrestrial > Soil > Wetlands > Peat ...
AGAGGGCCAGAGGACTTGATCATGGATCGTGCGTCGGACCCCATCGGCAGCGAGCCACCCGGCGCGGCCCATCCGGCGAATACCGCCCAGCCGCGCGCTGGGGGTTACCCTGACCAGGCGCGAAAAGGGGGAGCCGGTGAGTCAGCTGTCGCTGTTCTCCGCCGACCTCACTCCGCCGCAGCTGTCCGACCTCGGTGGCCTGCTGGCCGCTCACGGGCAGATTGCCGCCGGCCCCGACGGGTTCAGGTTGTCGATCCTGCTCGCCGACCAGTGGCGTGCCGAGGCGCTGCTGCGCGAGTGCCGGGTCAGGGACGTCACGGCGGAGGTGCTCGCGGGTGCCGACGTGCCCGCGGCGGGTCACCCCCTGCCCGACGGTCCCCTGCCCGACGGTCCCCTGCCCGACCGCCAGCCGCCGGACGCTCCCCCGGCCCCCGGCCAGTGGCCGGACGGACCGTCGCCATCCGCAGGAGGCGATCGCATCCCCGCGGCGACGGTCTTCCGTTCGCAGCGGACGTCGGTGCTCGCCGATCTCGCGGCGGACTGGACACGCGGCGCGGTCAAGGCCGTTCCGGTCGGTCTGACCCTCACGCCGGGATTCCTGCGGTGCTGGACGATCGCCGCCGGGCAGCCTGCCGCAGTCGGCTTCCTGCTCGGGCTCGACCCGCACGCTCCGGACACCTACGAGCCGCTGGCCGCCGTGTGCGCCGCGGCGGGGTTGGCCGGATCGCTGCTGGGCATTCGTGGTGGCGGGCCCGCTGTGCGTATCGTCGGGTACAGGCGGTGTGCGCGGTTGGCCGAGATGATCGGCACGCCGCCGCCCGAGGCGCCTCGGGGGGCGTTCCCGGCGCTGTCCCACTGACTGATGGTGGTCAGCGGCACGGGATCACTGGTCGGACCGCTGGGGCACTACCGTCAGCGACGCGCGGCGGCCACACGAGGGTCTTGCGGGACTGTGGCATCCTGCTCCGGACGGCTCGGAATCGACCGCGGTGTTCGACCGGGTGACATGGCGAGTGATGGCGAACACCACCGAACACCACCGAAGGCGTCCGATGTCGCCGCATATGCGTCTGTATATAAGGAGAACGTGAGCCTGATGGCCACTGGCAAGAGCGTGGCGAAGAACGGGTCCGGTGTGCGCCTGGTCGTCGTGGAGTCCCCGAGCAAGGCCAAGACGATCTCGGGCTTCCTCGGCGACGGTTACATCGTGGAGTCCTCCGTCGGCCACATCCGCGATCTGCCGCGCGGGGCAGCCGACGTGCCGGCCAGGTACAAGGGCGAGCCCTGGGCCCGGCTCGGCGTGAACACCGAGAACGGGTTCGAACCGCTGTACGTGATCTCCCCGGAGAAGAAGGCACAGGTCGCGAAACTCAAGTCATTGCTCGCCGGAGCCGACGAGCTCTACCTGGCCACGGACGAGGACCGCGAGGGCGAGGCCATCGCCTGGCATCTGCTGGAGACGCTCAAGCCCAAGGTGCCGGTCAAGCGGATGGTGTTCCACGAGATCACCCCCGCCGCCATCCGGGCCGCGGCCGACAGCCCGAGAGAGATCGACGACAACCTGGTCGACGCCCAGGAGACGCGCCGCATCCTGGACCGGCTCTACGGCTACGAGGTTTCCCCGGTGCTGTGGAAGAAGGTGATGCCGAAGCTGTCCGCCGGTCGCGTGCAGTCGGTCGCCACCCGCATCATCGTGCAGCGTGAACGTGAGCGGATGGCCTTCCGCACCGGCACCTACTGGGGCCTTGACGGCCTGTTCGCCCCGCAGGGCGACCGCGAGGCCAAGCCGTTCTCCGCCGCGCTGTCCTCGGTCGCCGGCCAGCGGCTGGCCGTCGGCCGCGACTTCGACCCGGCCACCGGCGCCATCAAGGCGGGCACGGACGTGCTGCTGCTGGACGAGGACGGCGCCCGGAGCCTGGCCGCGTCCCTGCAGGGTGGCACGGCCACCGTGAGCTCCGTCGAGGAGAAGCCCTACACCCGCCGGCCCTACCCGCCGTTCATGACGTCGACGATGCAGCAGGAGGCCGGGCGCAAACTGGGCTTCAACTCCGAGCGCACCATGCGCACGGCGCAGCGGCTGTACGAGAACGGCTTCATCACCTACATGCGGACCGACTCCACCACGCTGAGCACCACCGCTCAGGAGGCCGCCCGCAGCCAGGCCCGCGAGCTGTACGGTCCGGAGTACGTGCCGGACGCGCCGCGGCAGTACACCCGCAAGGTGAAGAACGCCCAGGAGGCGCACGAGGCGATCCGGCCCGCGGGGGAGAACTTCCGCACGCCGGGCCAGGTCGCGAACAAGCTGTCCGGCGACGAGTTCCGGCTGTACGAGCTGATCTGGCAGCGCACCATCGCCTCGCAGATGGTGGATGCCAAGGGCCTGACGCTGTCGGTGAAGATCGTCGCCGCCGCCGACGGCCGGGAGTGCGTGTTCAGCGCGTCCGGACGCACCATCACCTTCCCCGGCTTCCTGCGGGCCTATGTCGAGACCGTCGACGCCGAGGCCGGCGGCGAGGCCGACGACGCCGAGCGCCGACTGCCCAAACTGACCACCGGGCAGCAGCTGGACACCCGTGAGCTGATCCCGGCCAGCCACGTCACCACTCCGCCGGCCAGGTACACCGAACCGTCGCTGATCGGCGCGTTGCAGGAGCTGGGCATCGGCCGGCCGTCGACCTACACCTCGATCATCCGCACCATCATCGAGCGCGGCTACGTCTGGAAAAAGGGCCAGGCGCTGGTGCCGTCCTGGATCGCGTTCGCGGTGATCGGCCTGCTCGAGCAGCATTTCGCCCGGCTCGTCGACTACGACTTCACCGCGGCCATGGAGGACGAGCTCGACGGCATCGCCGACGGCCGCATCGGTCGGACGGACTGGCTGACCGCGTTCTACTTCGGCGGCGACGTCGGCCCCGAGGGCTCGGTGGGGCGCACCGGAGGGCTGAAGAAGCTGGTCGGCGAGCGGCTCGAGGACATCGACGCCCGCGAGGTCAACTCACTGCCGCTGCTCACCGACTCGGAGGGCCGCCAGGTGTTGGTCCGGGTGGGCCGGTACGGGCCCTACCTGGAGCGGGTGGTGATCGGCGAGGACGGCACCGGCCAATCGCAGCGGGCCAACCTGCCGGAGGATCTGGCGCCGGACGAGGTCACGGCCGATGTCGCCGAGGAACTGTTCGGACAGGCCGCCGACGGGGGCGAGAACGAGCTCGGGGTCGATCCCGACACGGGCAACATCATCGTCGCCCGGGACGGCAGGTACGGGCCGTACGTCACCGAGGTGTTGCCGACCCCGGACGCACCCGAAGAGGGCGCTGCGGCCCCGAAAAAGGCTGCCAAGGCAGCAAAGCCACGGACCGCCTCGCTGTTCAAGTCCATGTCGCTGGACACCGTCGACCTGCCCGCGGCGCTGAGACTGCTCTCGTTGCCCAGGGTGGTCGGCGTCGACCCGGCCGACGGCGGCGAGATCACCGCGCAGAACGGCCGGTACGGGCCGTACCTGAAGAAGGGCACCGACTCCCGGTCGTTGACCGACGAGGAGGCGCTGTTCACCGTCACGCTGGACGAGGCGCTGGCGCTGTACGCCCAGCCCAAGACCAGGGGCCGGTCGGCTGCCGCCGCGCCGCCGTTGCGGGAGGTCGGCACCGACCCGGCCGGTGGCAAGCCGATGGTGATCAAGGACGGCCGATTCGGACCGTACGTGACCGACGGCGAGACGAACGCGTCGCTGCGCAAGGGCGATGAGGTGGAGTCGCTGACCGTGGAACGCGCGGCGGAACTGCTGGCGGATCGGCGAGCCCGCGGCCCGGCACCCAAGCGGGCGCCGGCCCGGAAGGCGGCGACCACCACCAGGCGGAAGAAGCCGACCACCCGCAGCGCGGCGAACTGAACGAGGCGCTGTCGGCGCGCCGTTCGGTGCGGCGGTGGCGGTGGTGCGGCAGTGATCGGTGCGGCGCGCGATTCTCGCGCCGCCGGAACGATGCTCGTGCTGTGGGTGCGTTCCTCGTGCTCTGGGTGCGTTGCTCGTGCTGTGGGTGCGTTGCGCTTGCTGCAGCATGTGGTCGGCGCGGGTGGCGTGAGCAACGTGTGGTCGCGCGCCGACCCGGCCCCCTGGCAGGGTGCGAGAACCCGCATCGCCGGCGTCCGGTGCGATCCTCCAAGTCGCTGGCCCTTGCGCCTACGATCGAGCCATGACGGCGGGCTTCGACGCCATGCGCGGAACCGATCAACGGTTCTCCGACGCGCTGAGCGGCGCGGACGGCACCGGGGATCCGGCTGTCATGATGCCTGTCCTTGACGTGTATCCGGACGCGTTGTCGGCGCCCATGCCGTCGCTGGAAGCCGGGTCGATCCCGATCGTCACGGCGCTGGCGGCGATCCAAGGCGGCCCACCGCCCGCCGCACCGCCCGCCCGGCCGGCCCAGAGCGGTGGGCGCGTGCCACCCGCCGTCCGCGGTCAGGCCGCCGGCGGGCGTACCGTCCGGCCCGCAGAACCAACCCGGCCCACCCAACCCCTCCGGCCGGTGCAACGGACCAGGCCAGTCCAGCAGCCACGAACGGCCACCCAGGCCGGGTCGCCGCAGGCAATCCGGCCAGTAGCACCGAGTCCGGCCAACGCCCAGTCGGCGCTGCGGAACCTCTCCGACCGGATCGGCACCTGGAGCTACCAGAGCAAGGTCGCCCAGTCCGACGCCTACTGGAACGCCCGCCAGCAGGTCGCGCCGCAATCCACCCGCCCGGCGGCGACTCAGCGCTCGGCCGCTCCCGCTCAACGTCCGGCGAACTCCCAGCGGGCCGTCGCGACCCAGCAGTACCGACCCGCCCCGACCCGGACGTCAGCGCAGTCGCAGGCCTCCGCCTCGCCCACCGAGGTCGCCCCGGCAGCGCCCACCGTCTCCCAGTACGGCCAGATGCGGGAGATCCGTAACCAGTCACAGCTGCGCAGGGCGACGAGAACGCCACGGCAGGCACGCAAGTCGCGCGGGCAGAGCGTGCTGTCCGTGTTGGTGTTCATCGTCATCGTGCTGTTCGCCACGGGGGTGGGTCAGCGCATCATTGACGCCGTCAACTCGCTGATCCAGCGGTGAACCCGCTGACCGTGCGGGAGCGGCGGGCGGTGAACGGACGATGAGAGGCAAGCGCGAACCCAATTCCGTCACGGTCCTGCTGCGGATACCGATCTTCCGGCGGCTCTGGTCGGCCATTGCGATTTCCAGCCTCGGCGACTGGCTGGGTCTGCTGGCCACCACCGCGCTGGCCGCCTACCTGACCAAGGACGATTCGAGCATCGCGCAGGGCGCCGCGGTGTCCGGGGTGCTGCTGACCCGGCTGCTGCCCGACCTGATCCTCAGCCCGTTCGCGGGGGCGCTGGTCGACAAGTTCGACCGCCGGACGGTCGCCGTCGTCGGGGATACCCTGGCGGGGCTGCTGTACGTGTCGATCCTGGTCAGCGGCAACCTGTTGTGGCTGCTGATCGCCCAGTTCCTGGTCGAGGCGATCGGGCTGTTCTCCACCCCGGCCAAGCAGGCCATGTGGGTGAACATCGTGCCGCGCGAGCGGTTGGCGGTGGCCAACCAGCTCAACTACGTGTCCGTGTACGGCATGGTGCCGGTGGCCGCCGCGATCTTCGTGCTGCTGTCGACGGTGGCCACCTTCTTCGGCGTGCCCGATCTCGAGGACTCGGGTGGCGGCGCGCTGATCTCAGGTTCGACGAACACGCTGGCCATCGACATCGCGCTCGGGCTGGATGCCGTCACCTATTTCTTCTCGGCCGGCATGGTGCTGATCTCCCGCGGCATGATCCCGGCGTTCGTCGGCGAGCGATCGGCCACCAGGAACATCTTCTCGTTGATCATCGAGGGTGTCTCGTTCATCCGGAAGAACCGGCTGATGCGGGCGATCTATATCGGGATCCTGGGCGCGTTCGGAGCCGGCGGCCTGGTCGCCGGGGTCGCGCAGGCGTATGTCGCAACACTGGGCGCCGGCAACGCCGGCTACGGCATCCTGTTCGGCACGGTGTTCACCGGGCTGGCGATCGGCATGCTGATCGGGCCCAAGGTGTTCCCGACCGTCCCTCGGCGGATGATCTTCACCCCGGCGATCGGCGCGGCGGGCATCTCGCTGGTCGTCATGAGCGTGCTGCAGGACTTCCTCGGCGCCGCCATCACCGCCTTCGTGATGGGCGTCTTCGCCGGGGTCGCCTGGATCAACGGGTTCACCATGATCGGCCACGAGGTGTCCGACCAGCTGCGTGGCCGGGTGTTCGCGTTCGTCATGTCCTCGGTGCGGATCATCCTGCTGGCCACCATCGCGGCCGGCCCCATCCTGGCGGGCGCGCTCGGCCCGTACCCGCTCTCCGCGGGCGACTTCCGGATGGAGATCAGTGGGCCCGCGCTGGTGCTCGCCGCCGGCGGATTGATCGCGCTGCTGGTGAGCATGTACGCCGGGCGGCAGATCGGCGGATTGACCTCCGGCTTCACCCGGAGGGTGTTCGGGCGGCGGCAGCTGAACATCTGGGACGAGCAGGACGAGCATGCCGGTGCATTGATCGCCGTCGAGGGCGCCGACCAGGACACCGTCACCCAGTACGCGGACGCGATCGACGAGCACCTGCGGGAGAAGGGGTTGGTGACGGTCCGGGTGCGCTCGCAGGCACCCGTCAACGCTGTACCGATGCTGCGTGACGGCCGACCGGAAAGCCCGGCGGATGCGCTACGGGCGACCGCCGATCTAGCCGACTTGTCGACAGCGCGGATCAGCCCCTCCCTGCAGGCCGGTGCTGTGGTGATCTGCGAGGGGTTCGTGGATGCTGCGATCGTGCGGTACCGGGCCATCGGTCTGGAGGAGCAGCGGCTGGCCCGCGTCGCGCAGTGGGCCGTCAACGGGTTGAAGCCCGACCTGACCTTGGTGGTGGACCCGCCATCGGGCAACGGGGCATCGTCGGTGACGCCAGTAGATCGGCCAGCAGATCGGGTGCTGTCCGCGGAGAAGCCCGCGGCGGCGGAGAACTTGGCCGCCGTGGCGTCCAACGGGGCAGTCCCCGCAGGACCTGACGCCGCCGACCTGACGGGGGTGCATGAGGCGGCAGAGGTGGCAGGGGAGGAGAACGAGGAGGCCGTGTCGGGCCTGGCGCTGGCCGGTGAGGCGCTCTCGGAGCTGGCGGCACCCGGCCAGGAGGTGCCGGAACCGGATCAAGCCCCAGCATCGACTCGGGCAGGGTCGACTCCGGCAGCGTCGTCAGCGGCAGCGTCGACACCGGCAGCGTCGTCAGCGGCAGCGTCGACACCGGCAGCGTCGTCACCGGCGGCGCCAGACGCCGGCGCCGGGACCGCAGCTACCGAGAGCGTGCTCGACGAGCGGAGCGGACAAGCCGACGACGATGACGAGCAGGTCGACCCGGCGCAGGCCTACCGCGACCGGGCGTCCTACGCGCCGGAGCGGTACATGACCGTGCAGCCACACCCCGGCCACCTGCTCCCCGAGGTGGTGGAACGGCTGGAATCGGTGTTGCGGCAGCGGACTCCGGCACTGGCCGATCCGCAACCCGCGGCCGCACCGAAGGTCAGTGCGTGACGCGTGGCCAGCGGCGTGACCAGGGTCAGGCCAGCAGCTGACCCAACGGCACGGCCGGATCGGCCAGCGCCGCCGGGTCGACCGAGCGTCCCGTGTATCCCGCGCGTACCAGGTTCTGGATCCGGTCCGCCACGTCCCAGATGTTCGCGTTCATCCCGGCCAGCACCCGCCCGCCGGCCACCCAGAACGCGATGAACTCCGGGGCCGCGCCACCCGCGGCGACCGGATCGCCACGGAACACGACCCGGTCGTACCCGCCCGGCGTCACCCACCCCGCATACTCCATGCCCAGGTCGTACTGGTCGGAGAAGAAGTACGGCACCGGCGCGTAGTCCTCTCCGGTGCCGAGCATCGACCGAGCGGCGGCCGGTCCACCGTTCAGCGCGTTCGCCCAGTGCTCGACCCTGATCTGGGTGTTCAGCAGCGGATGGAACCAGGACACGACGTCGCCGCAGGCCCAGATGTGTTCGTCGGAGGTCCGCAGCGCCGCGTCGGCGACGATCCCGTCGTCGACCCGCAGCCCGGCGGATTCGGCGAGCTCCACGGCCGGCCGGATGCCCACCCCGACCGCGACCACGTCCGCGGGCAGGACGGTGCCGTCGGCCAGCAGCACGCCGGTGACCTGCCCGTCCTTCCCCTGGAATTCGCCGAGCCCCGCGCCGAACCGGAAGTCGACGCCGTGCGCGATGTGCAGATCCCGGTAGATCGCGGCGACCTCATCGCCGAGCACCCGGCGCAGCGGCAGGGTGTCCATCTCCACGATGGTGACCGAGCAGCCGTAGTGACGTGCGGCCGCCGCGGTCTCCAGCCCGATCCAGCCCGCCCCGACGACCACCACGTTCCCGCCGCCGCGCAGGCCGGCCTGCAGCGCATCCGCCTGGTCCAGAGTGCGCAGGTAGTGCACGCCGGCCAGGTCCGAACCGGGGATGGCCAGGGTCCGGACCCGCGACCCGGTGGCCAGCAGCAGCTTGTCGTAATGCAACGAATCGGCCGGATGCAGGGTGACCAGTCGGCGGGCGGTGTCGATTTCTTCGGCGACGGTACCCAGTCGCAGCTCCACGTCATGTTCTGCGTACCAGCCGAACTCGTGCACGCGTCCACCACTCCGCGGGTCGTTGCCGAGCAGGTACCCCTTCGACAGGGGTGGCCGCTCGTAAGGCAGCTCGCTTTCCTCGCCGATCAGCACCACCCGCCCGGCGAAGCCCTCGGCACGCAGGGTCTCGGCCGCCTTGGCGCCGGCCAGCGAGGCACCGATGATCACGAACACGTCGTCGGTCATGCGCACAGAGTCCTCCGCGGTCAGCGGACTGACAACCGGTGGCTGACTACCCCGGCCGCCAGCCCCCTCGCCCAGGGCCGAGGCGGGAAGCACTGTCGGCGGGCTCGGTTACGGTGTGGCGGAACAAAAACCTGGAGATCGGGCTGGAGGTGGTGACGTGGCGCAGAGCCCGTCGGGTGCGGTGGACGCTCCCGAGCCGGCCGATCTCGCACGGGCGCTAGGGTGGACGGCCCAGCACACCGAGCAGGCGTTGTGCTGCCTCTGCGGCATCCCGGGCGATCCGGTCATGGCGGTCGCGCCGTTCGGGGTGGTGCGTTGCCCGATCTGTGATCTCGCGTTCGTCTCACCGCGGCTGTCAGCAGCCGCGCTGCAACGGATGTACGACGATCCAGGGTATTTCGAGGACACCGTCTACGGCGACCCGACCGGACGTTCGCCGGCCATGGTGCTGCAACGGACCTGGACCGCGGGACGGTTGTCGGGCTTGGTCGCCCGCCGGCCGCCGCCGGGCAGGCTGCTGGAGATCGGCACCGGCTACGGGTACTTCCTCGCCGCCGCCCGGGACGCCGGTTACGACGTGCGCGGGGTCGAGCTGTCCCGCACCGGGACGGCGCACGCGCGCGACCGGCACGGGCTGGAAGTCTTCCGCGGTCAGTTGGACTCGGCGCCGGCGGACCCGCCCGCGGACGTCATCTGTTTCTGGGACACCCTGGAACACGTGCCCGATCCACTGGAATTCCTGCGGCAGGTGCGCCTGCGGCTGGCCGATGACGGGGTGTTCGCCCTCTCCGTGCCCTCGTTCGCCTCGGCTCCGGCCCGGCTGCTGGGGGCGAGGTGGTGGACGCTCAAACCCGAGCAGCACATCTGGCTGTTCACCCCGACGACGCTGCGGCTGCTGGCGGCCAGGGCCGGGCTGGTGCTGACCTCGGTGGTCACATCCCCTTTGCGCCGGGCCAACGCCGGGCGCACGGACTCGCTGGTCGCGTTCGGACGCGCGCTGCCGCAGGTGGACCGATGATCGCGGCACCGGTCTTCGACGACGTGATCGGTCAGCACGAGGCGATTGCCGTGCTGTCCGCCGCCGTCGATGCGACGCACGGCGATGTAGGTGTGGCGGGCGCCGCGATGACTCATGCCTGGCTGTTCACCGGCCCGCCCGGTTCCGGCCGGTCGGTGGCCGCCCGCGCGTTCGCCGCCGCATTGCAGTGCGCAGACCGCGGCTGCGGGCATTGTGCGCACTGCCGGACGGTCATGCACGCGACGCACGCGGACGTGCGGACCGTGACGCCCGAGGGGCTCACCATCTCCGTCAAGGAGATGCGGGCCGTGGTGCAACTGGCGGCCCGCCGGCCGGCCACCGGACGGTGGCAGATCGTGCTCATCGAGGACGCCGACCGGTTGACCGAGGGTGCGTCGAACGCCCTGCTGAAGGCCGTCGAAGAGCCACCTCCACACACCGTGTTCCTGCTCTGCGCGCCGTCCACCCACCCGGATGACGTGTCGGTGACGATCCGCTCGCGCTGCAGGGTACTGGCGCTGCGCACGCCGTCGGCGGATTCGATCGCCGAGGTGCTGGTCCGTCGTGACGCTATCGATCCGGAGACTGCGGATTGGGCGGCCTCGGTCGCGGCCGGGCACGTGGGCCGCGCCCGGCGGTTGGCGACCGACGAGGTGGCGCGGGAGCAGCGGCGCAAGGTGCTGGCGGTGCCTGGAGCGCTGCGCACGGTTGCGGACGTGTTCGTGGAGGCCGGTGAGCTGCTGGCGGCCGCCAAGAGCGAGGCGTCATCGGTGTCTGACCGCCGGGACAGTGTCGAGTTGGACGAGCTGAAGACGGCGCTCGGCGCGGGCGGCACCGGCAAGGGCGCCGTCGGGGCGGCCCGCGGGACCGCCGGCGTGGTGAAAGAGTTGGAGCGACGGCAGAAGTCGCGGGCCACCCGCACCGAGCGGGACGTGCTGGACCGGGCCCTTGTCGATCTGTCGGGCTTCTACCGCGACGTGATCGCGGTGAGCCTGCAGTCACCGGCGCCGCTGATGAACCCGGACATGACTCGCGACGTGATGGTGGCCGCGTCGCGGCTGGGTGCCCAGGGCGCGCTGCACCGGCTGGATGCGGTGCTCGCCTGCCGTGAGGCGATCGAGCTGAACGTCAAGCCGCAGATCGCGGTCGAGGCGATGATGATGGCGCTCTACGCGGGTCCGGTCAGCGTCTGAGCCTCCTGACGATCAGACCGGCGATGTGGACAACTCCCCAGCATCGGGCCGCTCACTGGCAGACTGCCCCGCGTACCGTGAGCACATCGGTGCTCGTCCGTGCTCGTCGGTGGGAGGGTCGGCAGATGACGTCGAATCCAGAGCTGGCGCGGTTTACCGCATTTGCCGGCGAAGACCTGACGCAGGACGAGTTGATCAGGGCTGCGCGGGCCACCGCGGCGGCGGGCATCCTGGCGACCGGCGCGGATCCGTTCACCGGGTTGCTCACCGGAGCGGGTTTGACCTACGCGGACCTGCTGAAGACCCCCGAAGACGGCCGGCGGTACGAGCTGATCGACGGGAGTCTGCTCGTGTCACCCACCCCGAGCCTGCGGCACCAACACGTCTCCCTTGGGCTTTCCCGCTTGTTGATGGACGCTTGCGGACCCGACCTCGTCGTTGGCGAGAACTCCGACGTGATCCTGGATCCCGGTACCGAGCGCCGCACGGCCATCCCCGACATCTACCTCGCCGACGCCGACGGGTTCTGGGAGACGACCCAGCACGCGCTGCCCGTCGCGCACGTCCGGCTGGCCGTCGAGATCGCCTCTCCGTCGAGCGTCACCACCGATCGGGTGCTGAAGGCCGAGTTGTATGCCGCGGCCGGGGTCGAGCACTACTGGCGGGTCGAGTTCACCTCCGACGACCGTCATGCCACCTGCCTCGTCATCGCGTATCGGCTGATCGACGGCCGGTACGACGAGGTCAAGCGGGCGGGGGCGGGGGAGTTGTTCGCGGTCCACGAGCCGGTCGACATCGGCTTCGACCCGGTGGTGCTCACCGCCCGACCCTGACCGGCGGTGCCGGCGGTCCGCGCTGATGCGCAGGTCCACGAGAGGGCTGGCGTGCGGCGGTTCATGCCTGTTCCGACCTCGGCGGTCGTCGCGGTGACCGCGACCCGCTCGCATCCGAGCATTCGTCGGGCGATCAACGGACCGCGTACCGTGACGGCTCATGGGCATGCTGTGCGCGGTGACGTTCACACCGAACGGGCAGTTGCACTATGCCGATCCGGGGGAGCTGCGACCCGAGGTCGGCGACATGGTGTTGCTACCCACGGAGCAGGGGCCGGTGACGGCCAGGGTGGTGTGGGCGGCCGAGTATTCCGCGGAGGACACCGAGGGGTTCCCGGTGCTGGTCGGGATGGCGAGTGAGGCCGACCTCGCCGCGACCGAGGATCTGCGGAAGGCCAAGGCGCAGGCTCTGGTGGCCAGCCGGAAGCTGATCCGCGAGCACGGCCTGCAGATGAAGGTGCTCGCCGTCGATCCGCAGACGGCCGCCGGCAAGATCGTCATCTACTACTCGTCGCCGGAAACCGTCGACTTCCGTTCCTTGCTGCGGGACCTGTCGGCAACCCTGGGCAGCCGGATCGAGCTGCGGCAACTCGCCTCCAGGGACGCCGTGCGGGTGACCGGTGCGATCGGCTCATGCGGACGCGACACCTGCTGTTCGACATTCCTGAAGGACTACGAACCGATAACCCTGGCGATGGCCCGCGATCAGGATCTCCCGGCCAACCCCATGCGTATCTCCGGTGCGTGCGGGCGGCTGATGTGCTGCTTGAAGTACGAGCACCCGCTCTACCAGGACTTCAAGGCCACCACACCGGCCATCGGCGAGGACGTCGACTCCCCGGCAGGGCCAGGACGAGTGGTCGGGCATTCGGTGCCAGGCGATTCCGTGGTGATCAAGCTGGCCGCCGACGGGTCCCGGCAGGTCTGCCCGAAGGCCTCGGTCTGCGGCTCCCGCAAGGCGTACGAATCGCGGTCGGCCGACAGCTGACGGGGCCGCGCCGGGGTCGTCCCCGACGGGTGTCATGGCTACGTGGCTCAGAACAACGTCGCGAGCATCGCCCCGATCGTGAACGCCGCACCGGCGATCCAGATCCAGGTGGGTAGGTGCTTCATGTCGACCTCCTCCTCACCCGGTGACGACCGAGCCGTTGACGACGGACACGGCAACGGGTGCGAGCGGCTGTTCGGCCGGGCCGTTGGTCACCGCCCCGGTGGTCGCATCGAACGCACTGCCGTGACACGGGCAGGTGATCTGCCCGTTGCGGACCTGGGAGACCAGGCATCCCTGATGGGTGCAGACCGCCGTGAAGCCGTGCACGGTGTTCCCGGCGCCGCGGGTGAGCACGATCTGCTCGTCTTGCAGGACGATTCCGCCGTTTTCGGGAACGTCGGACAACGGCGCCAGGGCGGTGGCGGTTCCACCCGGGGCGGGGTTCGGGGCGGGGACTGTCGTGCCGCCGGTGGCGGTCCGGGGCTTCGGGCCAGCGGCCCGGTACCAGGCGAAACCCGCGACGCCGGCGACGACAGCCACTCCGCCGCCGACGATGACCGCACGGCGGGACTGACCGTCGGATGCCAGATCCTGGGCGGCCCCGGTTGCCGAGGAAGATGCGCCGACAGCACCCACGGAACGATCGGCAGCGGATCCGGCAGTGGCCGCGCCCGCTGCCGACTGTTGCGCGTACCCGGCCGCGTGCCCGCCCGCCGGTGGCGGTCCGCTGTGCTGCGGGTACGCACCCGGCTGCGCGTATCCGCCGGGCTGCTGATAGCCCTGCTGCGCGTATCCGCCGGGCTGCTGATAGCCCGGTTGGGTGTTTCCGCCGGGCTGCTGATAGCCCTGCTGCGCGTATCCGCCGGGCTGCTGATAGCCCTGCTGCGGGTAACCGCCGGGCTGCTGATAGCCCGGTTGGG
>Ga0208081_1000244_pt1 | contig 13802 bp, 12 predicted proteins | sample NGESurshal092012_6_FD_184479 | JGI IMG/M metagenome (GOLD analysis project Ga0208081, IMG submission 184479) | Arctic peat soil microbial communities from Barrow, Alaska - NGEE Surface sample 415-1 shallow-092012 (SPAdes) | ecosystem: Environmental > Terrestrial > Soil > Wetlands > Peat ...
CGGTGACGAACGGGTTGTACTGGTTGATCACCTCGTCGTCGGGCATCCCGGTCCACGCGCATACCACCCCGAGAACCCCGGCGTTGCGGGCGTCGAGCAGCCCGACCGGCGCGAGAATGCCCTGCCAGATGGGATTGGTCAGCGCGGCCGCGTAGGCCGTGTAGTCCGCAGCGGTCTGGGCGGAGGTCTTGCCCGGCCGGTAACCGCCGATCGCCGTCTGGCCCAGGTTCAGCGAGAACACCGACGGCGCGGTCCGTACCAGGGCGATGCCGCCCTTGGCCGGTGCCCAGAACGCCGCCGCGGCGTCCGAGCCCGCTGGTGCAGCCGTGGGAATCGGAGTCAGGCCGAGGTCGACGAGCTTGGCGGTCACGCCGTCACGCGGCGTCTGCCCGGAATAGGGATAGTAATAAGTGAGCGGGACCGGACCGGAGCGGCCCACGGTCGAGGGAACCCGCACCCGTAAGGCGAAATCGCATGCCAGCCAGCGGTTGAACGTCAACCGGTCGGTGCGCACCGTGAATCCAGGCACCCGGGACAGCTGATGGGTCAGCCAGTCCACGTAGGCGGTGTGACCACTGCTGCCCGTGTAGCGGGTGCCGAACTCGACCAGCTGGTGTTCCCACAACCACACTTCGGCCAGGCCGGGCATGCCCGCATGGTGTGCCGGCCTCTTGGGCGAGGTCGATACCGCTGTCCGCGCGTCGCCGGCGTGGCTACTGGTATTCATGTCCGCTGTCGCTCCATCCATATGGACTGATGAAAAGGCCGGCTCAGAAAACGCCGGCCACCGTCGGCGACTCGAGGCCACGCACGGAAGGAGTGATCGTCATGACGAAACCTCCCAGTCACTGGCGCGGCAGGTAGGGGTAAGCCTGGGGTAGTCCGCTGTCAGATCTGGCGGAGACCCCCGGTCGGCCGCGAACGGAGCCGTCCAGGCAACCCCACCGCCGCCCGGCCGACGTGGTATAGGGCCGAAAGTCCCGCAATTGTTATCGATTCGAACAGACAAGCGCCAATATTGCGGTCTGTTAGTTGGCGGAACTGCGTCCCCGGTGGCGGACCTCACCCGACCAGCCGCGCTTGACGATGTATAGGAGAATTTGCAGTCTTACGGTGCGGAGACGCGGCAGTGGCGATCCGGAAAATTGCCCGAGACCCGGCGCCGGCTGGCAAATCGGCCCGCTTCGCGGTGCTCGACCGGCGGGCCACTGCGGCCGCAATTGCATCTCAGGCCCAGTGTCAGGATTTGATCGAGGTGGTCCTGAGCGAGTCGCTCGCGTGCGGTGGTGATGTCGTTGGCCAGCTCGGCCAGGTCGTCCAGCGCGCGCCGGTCGTCACATTTGATGGCTGGATCCTTGGAATGCCTGGCGAGCTGGTCGCCGGGCTGGATGGGCGGCCGAGTTGTTGACCGTAGCTGGCGACCTTGGTGATGATCTGCACTTCCAGTTCGGGTGCGTGGCTCGCTTGCTGGTTGACGGTGGTGGTGAGGAAGGAGAAGTGTCCGCCGCTTATCAGCGAGGAGAGGATCTCTTGGTCCAGCCAATGGTGCGAGCGCTGGAACATTCGGCAGGAGTTGGCGCCAGAGAAGAAAAAGCTCGGACCACGCGTCGACGATGTCTTGACCGGAATTGTCAGCACGGAACCGGCGCATCGAAACGCGACCGAGAATCAGGGCATCATCGAGAACGAAAAACGCCTGGTAGTTCCCAGTCCCAGCGGCGTCGGTCGCCCAGCAGGCGATCACCTGGTTGACCGCGGCGGGTACCTCGAACTCGGCGCTCCCATGGACGAGGCCGACCGGAGGTCGGGAGGGGAGCCTTCCCGCGTGTAGTGCACGGTGATCGGCCGGGCGGTTGCCGAGGGCTGGGCGGCAGCGGTGCGCGGGCCGGTCCCGTCCTGCGGCTCGGTGACCGTCGCCGCAATGAGTGTCCGGCCGTCGGCCTCCCGGTCACTGATCACCCCACACCGGATTGGTCCGCTCACTCGCCGGTGCAGGCCGCGCTGCCTCAACCCCGCCCGGACCGGGCCGGGTTCTGACCCCCGAGCTGACCGCTCAAATGGACAATGGATCTCGGGGGTGCGGTGAAGGTCCGGTCGCAGTTCGCCGTGCTCACCGGTGAACCGAGCGAAATTATGGCTGCTGCCCCCGCACTGACCGCGAAGGCGTCCGACGCCGCCGGAGTCCCAGTCGCCTCGGTGCTCCTTGTTCGGCCCGGAAAGAAGCCCGTGCAGCTGGCCGACCTGCTGGCCGAACGAGTTGAAGAACAACCCGGACGGGCAGACGCAGTTCGACGCTGACGGCAACCCGATGGACTCGCTGTCCAACCCCTTGTACCTGATCAACGACAGGAGCGGCAAGGGCTTGGTGCTGGTCGCGGACGGCGGCGGCAACGTGGTGCTGCGGGTCGACCGGAAGGGCAAGGTCTCCAACTTCTTCATCCCGCCGGTGATCAAGACCGGAGAATGCAAAGACGTGGAGAACAACGCCCCGGTGCCCGGCACCGGTTGCGACCCAGTGCCCACCGGCCTGGCCTACGGCCCGCGCAACACGCTGTACGTCTCGACGCTGAGCAGCGAGGTGCCTGGCGAGGGCCGGGTCTACGTGCTGGACGCATACTCGGGCAAGGTGAAGCGGGTGATCTCCGGGCTCGACGCGCCCCACCGGTGTCGCGGTCGACTGGTGCGGCAACGTCTACGTGTCTGAGCTGATGGAGGGTCTGGCGACAGCGACCGATCTGAGCCGGTCGGCCGAATCGTGAAGATCGCCCCGAACGGCAGCAAGACCTACGCGCAGGTGACGATGCCGGTCGGTCTGTTGATCGACAACGGCGTGCTGTACTCCTCGGCGTGGTCGGTCGCCGGGATGTTCTTTCCAGACTCCGAACGCCGGTCAGATTGTCAGAGTCAACGACTCGGCATTCACGTCGGCCGAGCACTGATCGCCGGCTCATCACGGAAAGGAAATGTCAGGAATGCCGCCTGCCGGATCATCCGGCGGCGGCATTTCTGTGTCGATGCTGTGTCGATGCTGGACCTACGACCAGGGTGTGCGTGGCCGCTCCACCGGCTTGCCGTCCAGGAACACGTCCAGCCGCTCCTGATAGAACGAGATCAACCCCTTCACACCGGTCGCGTCCAGCAGCGGATCCTCGTAGCTCCAAGCGATGTCGGGCAGCTCCTGGCCGGCCGCGACCACTGTGTAGTGCGTCGCCGTGCCCTTGTACGCGCAGACGGTGATCAGCGCGCTCGGTTCCAGATCGACGCGAATGTCGTGACGGGGCAGGTAGTACCGCGCCATCGGGAACGCGGCCTCGAACAGCATGTGCGGCCGGTTCGACTCGGCCAGCACGACCCCGTGGTGCTCGAGCCGGACGAGCCGGGAGCTGGCGCGTACGTCGATCCGGTGGAACGGGTCCTGCGGGTGGCTCATGATCGGCTGGTCCTCCTCCCACCAGTCGAAGGTGTCGAAATCCAGCAGCAGGTAGCCGGCCAGATCCGGATCGTCGGGACGGAAGGCGGCGTTGGCGGCCATCCGGTGTGCGGTGTGGACGTCGAGCGACTCACCGCCGGTGGTGTGCGCGCCGAACCCGGTCCGCGGATCGAGTACCGGTGGGCCGTCACCCAGGCTCACCGGGCTCATCGCAACCGCGCCCGGCGATGCCGTCGGCGTGAGAGACGCTGACACATCCCGCTGCGGGACGGCGTAGGTCGGCACCACCCGGTTCGGCTCCCAGACCAGCATCGCTTGTGCGGTGTCGGCGACAAGGTCGGTGCCCAGCCGGACCGTGAGGTGCTTGAGCGTCGGCTGGTAGCGCAACTCGGGCAGCACCCGCATGACGTGGTGGAGCATCTGAACGGCCATGCCCGCCATCGTGCTCTGATCGCAACGAGTTCGGCAGCTGACCCCTGAGCGTCACCGGCCGGGCGGGCCGGGAGGCCCGGAGGGCTGCGTCAGCACGGCGTACCGCAGTCGGACGTCCGGCCCGATGCGGGTGACCTCACGCAGCTGGGCGCGATGCCGCCCGGACAGCGTCGTCACCGTCCCGCCCTCCAGGGCGGAGCGGCCTGCACCGAGCAGCGTGGGCGCCACGTAGACCAGCGCCTCGTCGACCAGACCGGCGTCGACGAACGCCGCCGCAAGGCGCGGGCCGCCTTCCAGCAGGACGTGCCGGCGGCCCTGCCGGTAGAGCTTGCGCAGCACCGCGGTCAGGTCCACCCGGCCGTCGCCGTCCGCTCCGGCGTCGGCCGCCGTCGCCACCCAGGTGCTGGCAGCGTCGTCGAGAACCTTTGCGGTGCAAGGTGTCCGGCCGCTCGAGTCGATCACCACGCGGAGCGGCTGGGGACCGGTCGGGGTGCCGCTCGCGTCCCGGACGGTGAGCTGCGGATCGTCGGCCAGGATCGTGCCGACGCCGACCATCATGGTGTCCACGCAGGCCCGCAGCCGGTGCACGTCGGCGCGCGACTCCGCCGAGGTGATCCACCGGCTGGTGTCGTCGGGGGCGGCCACCCGGCCGTCGATCGTCATCCCGGCCTTCCAGGTGACGAACGGCCGCTCGTGACGAGTCGCGGTGAGCCAGACCCTGTTGACGTCCTCGGCGGCGTCGACCGCCGCTCGTGCGGCATCACCGAGATCGGTCAGGTCGACCGCATCGACGCCGGCCGCCCGCAGCCGGTCGATCCCGCCGGCCGCGGGTGGCCAGGGATCGCGCACCGCGACGACCACCCGCCGAACGCCCGCGGTGATCAACGCCTCGCTGCAGGGCGGCGTGCGGCCGACGTGATTGCAGGGCTCCAGGGTGAGCACCGCGGTCGCGCCGCCGGCCCGCGATCCGGCGGCAGCCAGCGCGAGAACCTCGGCGTGCGGCCCGCCCGCGCGTTCGTGAAACCCCTCGCCGACGACCTCGCCGGTACTGGAGAGCAGCAGGCAGCCGACGACCGGGTTCGGCAGCGCCGTCGCCGCACCGGCCTTGGCGATCTCCACCGCGCGGTGGACCGCCGCGAGCTCCACTTCGGTCACCCGTGCCTCGCTCACCCGAACAGTCTGCCGGTACAGCTGGCACCGCGGCGCCCGACCGGCGGTCGCCCGCGGCGATGCCTGCCGGATGATCCCCTGTGATTTCGGTCAGTTGATCTGAGCTCAGTTGATCTCGAACGACCGCTTGGCCATCCCGTACCAGAAGCCGTCGACTGCGCTGTGCGCGTCGTTCCAGGTGTCCGCGGTGGCGCCGAGCGACACGAACAGCGGCGCGAAATGCTCGGTCCGCGGATGCGCGATCCTCGCAGCGGGAGCCTGGTGCTCGAAGTCCAGGACGGCGTCGACGTCACCGGATTCCACTGCCTGCTTGGCCCAGGCGTCGAATTCATGACCCCACCCCGGCGCACTGCCGGTGGTGTCGCCGAAACGCGCCTGCGACAGGTTGTGAGTGGTGAACCCGGACCCGATGATCAGCACGCCGTCGTCCCTCAGCGGCGCCAGCTTCCGGCCGAGCTCGAACAGCACCCGGGGGTCGAGGCTGGGCATCGACACCTGCAGCACCGGGATGTCGGCGTCCGGGAACATCTCCACCAGCGGTACGTACGCCCCGTGGTCCAGGCCGCGCTTGGGGTCCTGGTGGACCTCCTGACCGGGACGGGACAGCAGGTTGTGCACGTCGCGGGCCAGCTTCGGAGCGCCCGGCGCTTCGTAGGTGACCTGGTAATAGCGCTCGGGGAAGCCCCAGAAGTCGTAGGTCAGCGGCACCGGTTCGGTCGCACCGACCGTCAGCGGCGCCGACTCCCAGTGCGCGGACACCACCAGGATCGACTTCGGCCGCGGCAGGTCGGCGCTCCAGGCCGCGAGCTCGCCGGTCCAGACCTTGTCATCGGCCAGCGGCGGCGCGCCGTGGGACAGGTAGAGCACCGGCATCTTGGTGCCTGCGCCGGTCGACGAAGGATTGGCGGTGCTGGAAGCAGTGCTCGACCCAGTGGTCATGGAGGGCTCGTTTCGCTCGGCGACGTCGCGGCCCGTGGAAATCCGGCCGCGCTCTTCTATCCTCACAATACTCGAACTTAGTTGAGCGTTCAAGTACTTACCGGGCCGATGAATGTCCCGCCCGCGCTGGCCAGGGCTGCGATACTCACCAGTGTGCGAGACGACCCCTGGCTGTCCGACGAGCAACAGTCGGTGTGGCGGGCGTTCCTGCGGGTGTCCGGTCAGCTCAACGAATGTGTCGAGCGGGACATGCAGCAGGTCGGAAGGATGCCCCACGCCTACTACCTGATCCTTGCCATGCTGTCAGAATCACCCGACCGCTCGCTGCGGATGAATCAGCTGGCCGAGGTGGTTCGCGCCTCCCAGTCACGGGTGTCGCACGCGGTCGCCAGGCTCGAGCAGGCCGGTTGGGTCCGCCGCGTGCCCGCACCCGGCGATCGCCGCGGGCAGATCGCCATCCTGACCGACGCCGGGTTCGACAGGCTGGTCGAGGTCGCTCCCGGACATGCGCAGACCGTGCGCTCAATCATGTTCGACCCGCTCAGCCCCGAGCAGCTCACCCAATTCGGCGACATCTGCCAGACGATCCTGGCGAGCATGGAGACCCGGGCCAGGAAGGCCTTCGACCTGCCGGCCGAGTCCCCGGCCGGACGTCTCGCTGACCTCGCCGACTGACCCGACCGACCGACTGGGTGATCGCCAATTCTGGCCGTTTGCTGTCGTGCCACGACCCCAAAGGGCCTGGGACGTTGATCATCCGACACGCCGCCGGGCACCTGACCCACCCGCGCCCAGGCGCAACAGGGGCAACCTCTTCCGGCCCCCGATTGGGACTATCCAGGCATCCTTTCAGGTGCTAGTTTGTACTCTACCTAGCCAACCGCACAGCTTCCCGAGGCTTCGGTCAGCGACGAACCCCGCTCGGCGTCGCGTGGCCGAGCATCGCACGGCCCATTCGTCACCGTCACGGACGAGGAGCGCGCATGAACCATCCGTCCCGCTGCCGATCCGGCCTCGGACCGGTCCGCGTTCTGCTCGCCGCAGCTGTCGCGCTGACCCTGGCGTCGTGCGCCGCGCCGACGTCCGCGCCGCCACCCACCGAGCCCGCCGGCACGGTCACCGCGAGTCCGGCATCTGACGCCGTCTCTCCGCCCGGCCAGGTCTCCGGCTCACCGACCAGCGGATCGCCCGACGTGGCCAGGGAAGTCACTCGTCAGGTCGACCTGATGCTCAGCCCGGGCGGCCGGTACGACGAGCTGCTACGCGCGTTCCTGGTCAGCGTCGACGGGGACCTCATCGTCGAGCACTACAGCTCGACCTCCGGCCCCGACGTCACAGCCAACATCTACTCGGTGACGAAGAGCGTGATGTCGATGCTGATCGGGATCGCCATCGACCAGGGGCTGATCCGCAACGTCGGCCAAACGGTTGGCGAGCTGCTGCCCTCGCACGCCGCTGCGATGACCCCGGACTCCGCCGCCATCACCCTGCGGCAATTGCTCACCATGACCGGCGGCCTGCCCAGCACTCCCGTCGGCGGCTTCTTCGATCCCTTCGAATCCTCCGCCAACTGGGTCGACACCATCCTGTCCACGCCGTTGGCGCAGCCCCCCGGCCAGCAGTTCACCTATTCCAACGGGTCGTCCCACCTGCTGTCGGCGATCCTGACCGAGGCGACCGGGCGACCGGCGCTCGACTACGCCAGGGAGAAGCTGTTCGAGCCGCTGGGCATCCGATCCCAGCCGGCGGCCACGCCGGTCCCCAAGCCGGACCGTGCCGACGTCGCGGTGTATGACGCGGCTCCCGGCTTTGCCTGGTCCGTCGATCCGCAGGGCTACCAGCTGGGCTACAGCAATATCAAGATCACCGCTGCGGACATGATCAAGCTCGGCGAGCTGTACCTGAACGGCGGGCAGTGGCAGGGTGCGCAGCTCGTGCCGGCCGCCTGGGTCGCGGAGTCCACCCAACCGCACGTACAGCCGGGCGCCGATCGCTCGCCCGGGTACGGGTATCAATGGTGGCTCAACGACGCCGCCGGCCACCCTGCCTTCGTCGCCATGGGCTACGCCGGGCAGCTGATCGAGGTGGTCCCCGACCTGAACCTGGTGGTCGCGGTGTCTTGCCTGGACGGGCCGGCCGCTTTCAATTCCGCGGACCTGGCGGCGTTGGTCTCGCGGCACGTCGTCCCCGCCGTCAGCGGCTGACCACGGGACGCGGCTGACCAGGCGACGCAGGACGCCGACGGCCCCGCACCCCGACTACAGGTGAAGGGCCGTCAGCCGGTGGAGCCGCTGTGGGGAATCGAACCCCAAACTTCTCATCCGCACAAAGCGGTCACTAGGCGTCATCGTGATCCCGCCAGAGTGCGTTGAGCAGGTACGACTCATCTCCCTCTGCATTCCAAATCACCGGCCATCAGTAAGTGTGGTGGTTTGTGTGGTGGCTGGCGTCCAACCGGCCGCTTGGTCAGTCGATGGGGCGGTTCCAGGGGATGCTTCATTCGGATCGTCATTTGCCAGTGTCTGGTCGTCATTCTGCCCGTGGCTGGGAAGACCAGCAGACCCAGCAGTCACCGGCGCGTCCACCTCCGAGCTAGTCAAACAACGCCGAGCGGCCGTACCCAACAAGATCAACAAGGCAGCTGGTTCACGGACTCAGGCTTGAGCGCAATGCTGCGAATGCGAGCGACAGCTGACGTGTTCCGTCTGCGGCCACCGGATGGATCGCGGTGACGTCGAGGCCGTCCCCGGCCCGGGTCTCCTCGCCGCACCGGGCGACCACCGGGCGACCGCCCCTGGCAACCGCCGATAATGCCCACACATTTCATAGGGCCGGTCGACCCGACCGTCCCGGCTCCCGATCCCCTTGCGTACGTGGGACCAGGCGGCGATCATGCAGTTCTCCCAAAGAGCTGAGGTGGCTGGCGTGCATGAAGGGAGCCAGGCAAGCTGGCAGATCAGTATCGATCAGTCTCAGTCCCTGGCAATCGGTCTGTTCATCCGCGACGTTGCAGGGGTGTCCTCCCGCAATAGCTTGCTCCCGCCTGCTGCACCGTCCGTGCCGCGCGCTGGCGGCCAGGCTCCAGATGCGGCGGGACTGCAATGGGACCACTGGTGGAACCAGGCCGTGCTGGAGGGGTACCAGGCGAACGGCACGGAGTGGCCCCCAGACCTCAGCTCCTGTTGGACCCCACCAGCCTTCGAGTCCCTTCACGCGGTGCCTGAACTCCAGGAGATCGTCGCCGTCCACTTCTTCGACGCCGTCCGATGGAGCAACGACCGCCATCAAGAGCATGGCGCGACCATGCAAGGCAACGTCGGCGCGCTGTTCGAGACCAAGCTTGTGAGAGGCATGGAACGTGCCCTGGCCCGGAGTTCGCGTCCGTTTCACCTGCGAATCACCGAAATCCCAGTTTTGGGACAGCAACTCTGGCAGCTTTGCCCTGACCACGTCTTGATCAGCTCTGCTCTGCTGCGAGACACCGCCCGATATCAGCAACAACTCATCCCGGTCGTCGAGGCTTTGTTCTGACCCGTATGACGTCACTTCCGCCATCGTCGCAAGCGGATCCTTCTGCGGTGACAGTCACCCGGCGACCGGTCAACCACGTAGCCGCTCGGCCAGGAACGTCAGCACCGGGTGAGGGCAACCCGGGTCGGATGCCCCGGCTCGTCGACCAGGGAGATAGTCAGCACTGAGTGCGCGGACGGTTCAATGCCAGCCGCGTTGCCCGGCGACGAGTCGATCTCGATCCCCTCGAAAGATGGCCGAGCGTCGCCCGCAGGGTCTCGAACCGCTCCGGCGGGCAACCGCGGTCGTTGGTGAACCGGAGCCCGAGCACGCGAAGGTTGTCATTCGCCCGGGCTGTGATCGCGGAAAGGTCCTCCGCATCCAGACCCAGGGCGCGCGGCCACGTTTCCCGATTGGTCCGGGCATGGCCGGCTGGCTCATGACGGACGCGACGACCGGTGGCTCGAGCGCTGTCGCCAGCGCGAAGCCTCCGGCAGAATGAGGTCATGGAGACGTGGGACGCGCTGCGGGCGCGACGCAACGTACGGAAGTTCACCGCCCAGCCGTTGCCTGAGGAGGCGCTCGACCGGATCCTCGAGGCGGGGCGACGCGCGCCGTCGGCGGGCAACTGGCAGCCGTGGGACTTCGTTCTTGTCACCGACAGGACCCAGCTGGTCGAGTTGGCGAAGGTGTGGCAAGGCGCCGGGCACGTCGCGGGGGCCGCGGCGGCGGTCGGTATCGTCGCGCCGTTACCGCAGGACGACCGGCAGTCGGCTCTGCTGCAATTTGACCTTGGCCAGGCGACATACGCGATGACGGTTGCGGCGGCTGACCTGGGGATTGGAACCGGTCACGCGGCGGCCGCCGATCAAGGGCAGGCCAGGGCCGTCCTGGGTTTGCCGCAGGGACGGTTCCTTGCGTACGTGCTTTCCGTCGGCTATCCGGCAGACAAGCCGTTGGCCGTCATCGATCGGCTGAACCGCCGGCCGTTCGATGAGGTCGTGCACCGCGGCCGTTGGTAACCGCCAAGCGCACCGCACGCGGATCCGGCGCACCGCTCGCTACTAACGGGCTGACCCAGCACGACAGAGATCCGGTTGCCGATCCGCTTGCGAAGATCATCAGCGCGGGGCCGCTGGCAGCCGCGCTGATCGCCACCTATGGCGCCGTACAGTCCGCATTGTCGATGAGTTGCTGGCATAGGCCGCCGAGCCGGGAACGCTGCGCGGGAGTCAGTGGCGTCCAGAAGAGCTGGCCGACCAGAGCAAGGTGTCGTGGCGCCGCTTCGTCCAGCAGCCTGAGCCCCTGGGAGGTGATCGTCACCGTCACTTCCGTTGCCGAGTGACGGGTGCGGGTGACTAGTCGGCGCGTCTCGAGTCGGCTCACCATGCGGGTGAGCGCACTGGGGCTACGGGAGACGGCCCGTGCGAGGTCGGCCATGCGCATCGTGTGGTCGGGTGCGTTGAGCAGCCGAATGAGTGCGTCGAAGTCGGTGAAGCCGAGCTGCAAGTGCTGCTGAAGGTCTGCATCGAGAACCGCGATCAGTTCGACGGCGGCTCTGCGAAAAGCCAACCAGGCGAATCGGTCCGACCTGGGCAACGCGTCCCAGGCGACCTGGGCCGCTCCGGAAATTGGCACGAATTCAGTATTGCACATGCAAGAACATCTGGCTTATGTTGCACATACAACATTCAACTCGAGGAGGGCATCATGGCTGGACTGCAGTTCTGAAGGCGCACGGGTCTGGTGATCGCCGTTGCCGTGGTGATCAACGTCGCCGTCTATCTCATCGCCAAGGCCGCCGGGGTGGAGATCCTGGTACCCCAGGGCGGATCGCCGACCCCGCTGAGCATGGTGCCGGTGGTCGTCTTCACGGTTTTCCCGCTGGTCCTGGCCGCGGTGCTGCTGCTGGTGCTCCGCCGCGTGGGCGTGTCCAACCAGCGTGCCTTCGCCGGTGTCGTCGTCGTGGTCACGGCGCTCTCGTTGCTGGCGCCGCTGACCGCGGACCTCGCCGCGTCGAACAAGCTAGCTCTGGCCGCAATGCACGTGGTCGCTGGCCTTGCCGCGCTCTTAGGCATCACTCCCATGGTCCGCATGGTTGAGGCTGAGACGCCCGTTGGGGCGGTGAGCAGTGACTGACGACCGACCGGTCATCGCCGTCATCGGTGCCAGCGGATCGCAGGGAGGCAGCGTCGCGCGCGCTGGTCGACCGGGATGCGTTCCGGGGTCGTGCCCTGACCCGCAACCCCGAGACCGACAGCGGATCTGCTGACGAGGCCCTCGAGGCGGACCTCAACCAATCCGAAACCCTCGAGGCGAGCTTCGCCGGCGCCTACGGAGTCTTCGTCGTGTCTAACTTATGGAAGCCCGGTAGCGACGAGGTTGCTCAGGGACGCGCCGCCGTCGAATCGGGCAGGAAGGTGGGGGTCTGCACTTCGTGTGGTCGACTCTGCGTGACGTCAAGAGCATCAGCGGTGGCGAGTTCGAGATGGCGCACTTCACCCGCAATTCGAACGATGACCGGACGGATCTGAGCCAAGCCCCGGTGTCCGTAGGCGGATCGGCCATCGGCAAATTATCAACCGACGGCTTGTGATGTGCGACTCAGAGTGGGTTCGCCAAGATGCGGGCGACCGTGTTCCAGTTGCGGGTCGTCACCAGGACGCCGAGGCGTTGCTCGACGAGCGGACCGGCGGTTCCGGGTCGACCGCCGACGAGTCGGGTGACACTGAAGACGGCGCGATCGGTGGCATCGATCAGTTCGACATCGTTGCGTCGGCTGCTTTCGGGCAGCGGGTCGATCCACTCCGTGCCGTCCGGCAAGAAGGTGACGCACCGCTCGTGCACCGAGGAGTAGGGCTGGCCGCCGAAGCTGTCTCGCTGCGCCAGCCCTCGCAGCTCGTTGATCGACCGCAGGAAGACCGGCTCACTTCGACCGCTGGACACCCGGACCGCGTCCTCAAGAGCTCGCCGGACACGGTCGACCATCGCGACCGGAGTGGTGAACGTGATGTTGCCGGTAGACAGATACGACCGCGGCTGCCGTCCGCCCGCCCGAGCTGTGGCCCCAAGCAGCACGCTCCGGGTCAGGCCTTCGCGTCCGACCATGATGTTTCGGATGAACGCAGCATGCCGCGCCTCCTGTTCTTCTTGGTCGCGGTGTCTGTCCATGCCGCTCACCGTCCCTGGTTCCCGCTGTGGTCCCGCAGGCTCCGTCCCGGACAGGCTCGCCGATTCCGGATGTTCAATCAAGGCTCGTAGAAGCGACGGATCCAGTCGAGCGTGGCGCGCGAGACGCTCCGGCTGCTCGAGGTGGCCGAGTAACGACAAGGGGCGAGCTCGTTCCACGGGCGGTGCGGCTGGGCAAAATGATCGACCGGCGCCCGCCGTCATGGACACGCCCGACGGGTCACATCCATCCGTCCGCTAATGCACTCAACTCTCCCTGTACCGGCACCGTCAGCACGACGGCCGCAGCTCAATCCCTGGCCGTCGCCGCCCTTGATCGTTGTCGTTTCGCAGGGGATCCGCGTGTGGACCCAGCGGCCGGCGCAGGGATTGACTCTCCTCCATGTGGTCCCGGCCGAGTGTGGTAATGAGAATCGGGAGTGCTCACAGGGCGAGCATTGCTGTCGCGACGTTATTCGCGGCCGCTTGGGGTATCGCCGTGGAAGCGCTGTCGAGTACGAGCAGCCGCGCTCCGCGGATCTCGCGCGCGAGAGCTTCGCCGTTGCCGACAGGGAAGAACGGGTCGCAGCGACCGTGCACCACCAGCGCCGGCATCGCGATCTGCACCAGTCGCTCGCGCCAGCGCGGCGTGCAGTCGAGCTTGGAGAACACCACGCCCAGCTGGTTGGCCATCTGCACCGCGGGCGCCGTGCTGGGCGTGCGATCCCATTTGCGACCGGAGACTGCTCTCGCGGCGACCGGGTCGTCACCGAGGATCGCCGCGGCCTCAGCGGCGTACTCCGTGACCGCGCCGCGGTCGGACCATTCAGGCATCGGACGCGAGAACAGCCGGCCCATGACCGTCGCGTCATGGTCGGGCAGGTCGTGATCGACCGGGCCCGGGGCGACGGGTCGCGTTGCCGCGAGGGTGAGCGCCGAGAACGCGTCAGGGTGGTCAAGCGCGGCGACCTGGGCGACCAACCCGCCAACGCCGATGCCCGCCAGGTGCGCCGGCCGGTCGTCAAGCGCGCGAGCGAGGGCCGCCGCATCGGCGGCAAGATCGCGCAACGTGTACGCGGGGGCCTCGGGATCGACGGTGCGCGACTCACCAGAGTCGCGCAGGTCGTACCGCACCACGTGACGCCCGCCGCGG
>Ga0208081_1000250_pt1 | contig 13591 bp, 12 predicted proteins | sample NGESurshal092012_6_FD_184479 | JGI IMG/M metagenome (GOLD analysis project Ga0208081, IMG submission 184479) | Arctic peat soil microbial communities from Barrow, Alaska - NGEE Surface sample 415-1 shallow-092012 (SPAdes) | ecosystem: Environmental > Terrestrial > Soil > Wetlands > Peat ...
CAAAAACACTTTTTTTAGATGGTTTAATTTTAATAAAAGTTTGGGCTGTAGGATTTTTTTGGTTACATATAAGCGGAATAATTCATATCCTGCCTGCCATAGCAATCTTTGTCTCACTGATCTGGTTTATCTATAAAAAATCAATTATACCAAAATATAAATTATAAATCTAAAATCGGGGAATGCCTGGGTAAATAATTGAAGTATGTTAACAGGCACCCGGGGATAAGTTCTATAGGATCCACTACCTGCTGTCATCACCTACAATGTGTGAATGATGTAACTTATTCCTAAAGTTATGTAATGGTTCCCGGAATTAATAGGCTCACCTTTGTATTGTGAAGATTTTTTCACAACTAATATTACAAAAATGAGGGGGAATGAAAGCTTACAAAAAGTCGTTCAGAAGGCAATCAAATGTGAACCGGTAATGAACGCAGCTGAAACCAGTGTTGATACGAAATTCGGAAAGTACCTGAAAAAGTTCATTTTTCTGGCCAGTCTGGCAGGAATGGGATTATTCCTCAATTCCTGTATGAGCGGCTATGTTGCAACAGAACCTGCATATACGGTATATGCCAGACCAGCACAACCAAGCAATCTCCATATTTGGATAGATGGCGATTGGGGCTGGAATAATCGAAGCCATATGTACGTGCAAAGGCCTGGCTATTGGGAGCAACCAAGACAAGGACAGACATATGTGTCAGGTCACTGGCAGGCAACTCCACGCGGAAAATCATGGTCTAAAGGTCATTGGCAATCTACAGGTCGCCAGACGAGAAATCACGGCCGGTAATTGTATTGATCATTCATTATTCAGACATCAGGAGAATTATTCATTGATGATGCACTTCTTAAACTGAAGTGGGTGCCAATAGAATAAACCTGATGTATGAATGATGTAACTTTTTATCAAAGTCGAATAACATCTCCGGATAAATAGTATCTAATTCATTGTTTTGTCAAAATAACCAAATATTAAAATGAGAAAATCGATTTTAGGCCATCCTTTAACAGGATTTTTGGCTGATACAATATTGAAAAAGTGCGTTTTCTTTTTTATCCTGGGGATCTTTAGTCTGGGATCTATGGCAAATCCAAAACTGGCATCAAAACAGCAAATAGGAATGTTTATTAATTCAAAAACATGTGTTGTGCTTGAAAATGCCAACATTTCTTATAACATATTAATTAAAGATGCCATTCAGAATTATTGGAAATCTACTGATTTTGAATTTATCGACCAGCAGGAGTTTGAAAAGCGACGGTTTGATTCAAGGTATTCTTTTTTAGTTCTTTTAACTGGTGTTTATGATAAAGATCCGGGTGGAGTAAGCTATAATTACTTAAGCCTTGTTCTGGGAGATGCAGCAAATGATATTACCAAAATGCCCGAATTATGCAGCATACCGCTGTCATATTCCGGCGATTTTAATAATGATTACGACTATGTTGTACCCGCAATTGTAAAATTCATGCAGAAACATGTAAAGAATCTTGAAAACTATCGTTTCTTAATTTCACTGAAAGGGTTGAGATATTATAATCGTTCAACGGGTTTTAAGGATAAGGTTCTGCTGTTTAACAAAGATATGATGGCCCCAGATGCAGATTCACCTGAGAAAATTAATGCCGTTTATCCATATTATGTCAAACTACTTACTGCATCGGAGATACAGCAGGAACTTGCTTCAAACCCGTCAAATGCTCTCTTCCATTTTCATGTCGGTCCTAATCAGAACACCGGTGCAGGAAAATGCTTTGACATGATTTTTGATATTGATGGTAACATGTACTACTATAATTCCCGCAAAATTACTAATGATAACGAAAACGGTTTTAATCTTAAAGATTTTTATTCAATCAGGTAAAGGAATTTATTTATAATGCAATAATCATAACCAATGAAAATTCTGATAATTGGATTTCTTGTATTTTTTAGCTGGTCTGCGTTATCCACTCATCTGTATGTGTGTAAGATAAAAGGATTATGCAATGAACCGATAACTTTGCAAACTGAAATGGCTGTCAATAAATCTGTCATCGCTGGAGACACATTAAAGAAAACTTTGGTACAGGAACAGGCAGTAATCCCTGAAAACCTGGTAATCTACTTTGCATTTGACAAATCTGAATTCAGTCCTGATGGAGCGACAGACAAATACTTTGAAAAATCAAATATATATCTGAATCATAACTCACAGGCGATACTCAGTATCACAGGTTACACCGACGCTATTGGATCCGATGAGTATAATCAGGCTCTGGGTTATAGGAGGGCTCAGCGTTTACAGAATTATTTTGAAAGCAAAGGCATGCAGGCGAATAAAGTTTTAATAGAATCAAGAGGCGAGAAAGAACCTGCAGGGGATAATAATTCATCAGCAGGCAGAGCAAGCAACAGGAGGACAGTAATAACAATTAAAATTTAAAATTATGAATACTTTATTAATTTTTTTGGTTCAAACAAAAAGCGGAGCAACCATTGAAATTCTTTCTTTATTACTGGTCGCCGGAATTATTGGGTATGTAACTGCATGGCTTTACAGTAAGTCGATTTATGAAAGGAGAATTAAAGCTATTGAATCTGACAGGCATGAATTGAATAATCGTATCGTCAACCTCGATGCGGATATATTTAATCTAAAAAATAGTCTCAAAGAAAAGGACTACGAAATGGAACAACTTGCTTTCGAGGTCAGAGCTCTTGTTCATTCTTCACAACGTAAGCACTTGTTAAATTACCAAAGTTTTGGAACAGCAACAGAGGCAGAGAAGGATAACCTGAAAATGATAAGTGGGATAGGTCCTGTTAATGAGGCAAGTCTGAATGAATTAGATATTTATACTTTCAAACAGATCAGTAAATTCACTGAACAGGATATTGATTCAATTAATGATGCTATTATTTACTTTTCAGGGAGGATTGAAAGGGACGAATGGGTTCCACAAGCCATAGAACTTCTTCATACCCAGGATAAAAGGATGGAACTTTTTAAACGAATAAGTGAAAGAAAGTCGAACATTCAATATAATAGAATAGGAATTGCCCAAAAAGAAGAAGCTGATGATTTAACCAAAATTAGCGGCATTGGAGGATGGATAAAGGAAAAACTTAATATGCTGGATATCTTTACGTTCCGGCAGATAAGCAATTTTACAAAAGATGATGTTGAAGCTGTTACTGAGGCAATTGAATACTTCCCTGGCAGAATTGAAAGGGATGAATGGATACTTCAGGCTCGCGAACTTGTCCAGATCGCTGGCAATAAGTCGGATCTGCTTAAACGCATAAGGGACAGAAAAGGAAGAATTTACTTCGACAGATTAGGGATCGCCCATAAACATGAGGCAAATAATCTAACTCTGATCGATGGACTTGGATTATGGGTTGAGGAGCGGTTAAACCTGCTCGGCATTTATACTTTTGATCAAATAAGCAAGCTTACACACACAGATATCGAGACTATTACTGAAGTCCTGGAAATTATACCTGGTCGTATCGAGCAGGATAACTGGGTCGGTCAGGCCCGTGAGCTTGCAGAAAAGAAACTCCCGATACTATAAAACACATTTATAGGTAATGTGTGAATGATGCAACTATTATCAATCATTGTGTAACACTTTAGCTGCGACCTGTCCTTATCTTTCGGAGGTATTATTACTGAAATACCGTATAATACAATACATACTCTTACTAAATGAAAAGGACAACTATTACGGCATTCATATTGTTCGCAACATTTGCATCAGGCACTGGAGAACCTTCCGGATCCATAAAGCAATTTATTGATAACAAGGCGGCATGCGCATGTTATAAAATTGACAATGAGTACCTTCTTTCAGGTAATGTGCTGCCACTCTTTTATGAGAACAGAGTCTATGCTCCTGCCTGGTTTAACAATGATGCTTTTAGCAATAATGGATATGTTTTGCTGAATTATATCCGACAGGTTGACCAGCATGGTTTACAACCAAATGATTATCATTTGTATCTGATTGAAAAATATCTTGGGAAAATGCTTTCGGATACACTTATGGATAATGAAGATATGATGAAACTGGATGTTCTGCTCTCTGATGCTTTTATGTTGTTGGGCTCGCATCTTTATTATGGTAAAGTCAATCCTGAAAAGGAGGGTGCCAACTGGAAGATGCAACGCAAGGAACCTGATCTGAGATTCGACCTTAAATTGGAGAAGGCGCTGGCAGAGAACGATGTGGCAAACGAGCTAAATATGCTTGCTCCACAATATCGTTCTTACTGGATGATGAAAAATGAGCTTTCTTTCTTTCTTGTGCTGGATGACCAATCATGGCCGGCAATAAAGTCTGACCTGGCTCTTAAGCCTGGAGAATCGAATCCTTTACTTCCGATTATAAGGCAACGGCTGATAAAGCTGAGATATCAATTATCTGATAGTACTTCCACGACATTTGATGTGGAATTCGAAAAACAACTTAAAATGTTTCAGAAGGACTGGGGCTTAAATACCGATGGTGTGATTGGCAAAACAACACTGGAAGTCTTAAACAACATGCCCTGCAATCTTATTAACCAGTTGAAAGTTAATATGGAAAGGTTCAGGTGGCTTCCAGTACAGGTAACTGAGAAACATATTATTGTAAATATTGCCAATTTTGAGCTCGATCTGATAGAGGGAACGGATACCCTTATTTCGATGAGAGCAATAGTGGGCAAAGAATGCCGGAAAACCCCTGTTTTTAATGACCAAATGACCTATATTGTTTTTAACCCCAGTTGGACTGTACCTCCTACAATACTACGGGAAGATGTGGTTCCTCAATTACTCAGGGGACCCGAATACCTTGAAAAGAATAATATGAAGCTGCTCAGGAATGATGGTTCAGAGTTAGCTTACAATGACATAGATTGGTCAAAGATATCGATAGACAATTTTCCATATTTGGTTCGGCAGAATCCGGGATCTGGTAATGCTCTGGGGAGGGTGAAGTTTATGTTTCCGAACGCCGACAATGTCTATATACATGATACCCCGTCAAGAGGATATTTTGCCCGTGACGACAGGGCGATGAGTTCAGGTTGTGTAAGAGTGGAAAAACCATTTGATCTCGCTGTATTGTTATTATCCGATAACCCTGATTGGTTGCCAACGCACATTCACGATGCAATGCAACAGGACAATGAAGAGGCGGTACGTTTGAAAAACCCAGTTGACGTGGAGTTGATTTATCTGACAGCCTGGACTGATGGGGATGATAGAATACAATTCCGAAAGGATGTTTACCAGATAGACGAGATGGTGCTGGAAGCTTTGAATCAAAAACCAGAAGCAGTTAATGTCAAAGCTATCCTTTTCTTATAAGAATTGCATTATTCCAATATTTTAAGTAAGAGATAAATTGCTTTACGAATAAAAACCAGCTATCCGATACCGATTATTAATAAAAGACTGGCTTCCCCATTGCGTTGAAAAGAGGTAGGAATTATGTAATTTTTCTAAAGAATTATGTAATAAATAAGACAGCGCATGAATCTATATTTACACTTTTAAAATACAGCCTCTGGTAACCGGCCACAACCAACTGAGTCTGATAATAAGAAGCTGATGATCGACAGTCTATAAGAACGGCTGGTTGATTGTTTGGATTATGTTATTTTTATATATTTTGATTTTTTGTGTAAAAGGATATTATGTAATTACTATATTCAAAAACAATAATGGTACACTGCTCATTGTACACCGATAATTGATCAATCACAACAAGATATCTCATCGAAATTTTACGAATCAGATAAAATTATTTAATATAATGTGAGTGAAACCCAAGAAACTGGAATCGACAGTATTATCAAAAGAAAGAACTTCTGATTCAGATATCGGTCAGTTTCCTATAGTCGGTATCGGTGCATCTGCCGGAGGACTTGAAGCATTAGAGCAGTTTTTAGGTAATGTGCCTGAAAACAGCGGGATGGCGTATGTTGTTGTGCAGCATCTCGACCCCACACAGAAAGGGATGTTACCTGAATTACTACAGCGGATTTCCCTGATGCAGGTTTTTCAGGTGAAGGACCGTATGGCAGTAAAACCAAACTGCGTGTATGTAATTCCTCCAAACAAAAGCATGTCTATTTTAAATGGGGTGCTTCACCTGTTTGAACCAATGGAAATCAGGGGATTGCGTCTTCCGATAGATTTTTTCCTGCGCTCGCTTGCCGACGACCGTAAGGAACGAAGTATCGGACTCATTCTATCCGGAATGGGCTCCGACGGCAGTTCAGGATTAAAAGCAATAAAAGAAAGGAACGGAATAGTGATGGTACAGGAGCCTTCCAACGCAAAATTCGACAGTATGCCACGCAATGCGATCGATTCGGTTTTGGTGGATATTGTTGCTCCTGCAAATTTATTGCCTGAAAGGCTCATGGAATTCATTAAACATATTCCTATCGTCAGATCAGATCTGAATATAGAAATTAAAGATAAAAGCTCACTCGAAAAGATAATAATTCTGCTTAGAACCTATACCGGTAATGATTTTTCATTTTATAAAAAGAATACCATATATCGTCGCATTGAAAGACGAATGGGTGTACATAATATTGATAAGATATCTTTGTATGTCAATTTCTTGCAGGACAATCCGATTGAAGTAAATATACTTTTTAAAGAATTGATGATTGGTGTTACTAATTTTTTCCGCGATGCTGAAATATGGGAATATCTGAAAGAGAAAGTAATTCCAAATATTATCTCCAACCTTCAACCCGGTTCAATATTACGGGCATGGGTACCGGGGTGTTCAACCGGAGAAGAGGCATATTCATTAGCCATAGTGTTTAAAGAAGTGGTTGAAAAAATCAATCCACATGGAGGATTTTCATTGCAGATATTTGCTACTGATCTGGATAATGACGCTATTGAGATAGCCAGGAAAGGCATATTTCCTGCAAATATCATTGCCGACGTATCTCCAGCTCGTTTAAATCGTTTTTTTCTTGCTACAGAAGATGGCTATTTTATTAATACTGAGATCAGGGAAACGATTGTGTTTGCACAACACAACATCATAATGCATCCCCCTTTTACGAAGATCGATATACTTTCGTGTCGCAATCTGCTTATTTATCTGGAGCCCGAGTTGCAAAAGAAATTACTAAGTCTGTTTTTCTATAGTCTTAACAATAAGGGAATTATGGTGCTGGGCAGCTCTGAAACTCTGGGGACATATAGTCATCTGTTTTCATCTCTTGATGTAAAATTGAAAATCTTCAAACGCGCAGTTTCTATCCAGATACCTGAATTATTTGATTTTCCTTCTACTTTTTCCCGAAACAGACCAGCCAGCATTGATAAGATAGTTCCTTCAAAACCAGTCCCTGGTATTCAGACACTTGCAGATCAGCTATTGTTACAGAATTTTGCACCTGCCAGTGTTCTTGTTAACGAGAATGGCGACATAATTTACGTCAGCGGTCATACTGGAAAATACCTCGAACCGGCAGTTGGTAAAGCAAATATGAATATTTTTGCAATGTTGCGTGAAGGGTTGCGCAGCGAATTTCCTGTTGCTTTTCGTAAAGCCATAAAGAACAGAGAAACAGTGATTCTTCATAATGTCAACTTAGGTGCAAATGGGAATGCACAGAAATTAGATATTAATATTCAATGGCTTGATAAGCCTGAGCCTCTGAGCGGCATGATTATGATAATCTTTATGGAGGTGCTGGAGACTGTCGATATCAAACTGCATGCAAGAAAAGGAAAGAAGACTGTAATCAGTGTCAGGCAATCAGCTCTTGAGAAAGAGTTAAAGTATACACGTGATAAGATGCAGGACACTCTTGAAGAAATGCAGACTTCGCAGGAAGAACTGAAATCTTCAAACGAGGAGTTGCAATCAACCAATGAGGAACTTCAATCTACCAACGAAGAACTTACAAGTTCAAAAGAAGAAATGCAAAGCCTGAATGAAGAACTTCAGACGCTGAACGCTGAATTACAATCGAAAGTGGATGATTTTTCGCGGGTGAACAATGATATGAAGAACTTGCTCAACAGTACCGATATTGCCACATTGTTTCTCGATAAAGAATTGAACATACGTCGTTTTACCTTTCAGGCAACCAAAATAATTAAGCTGATAAAAAGCGACATCGGCAGGCCTTTTACCGACCTGGTTACCGACCTCGTATATCCCGAGTTGTCTGCTGATGCACTTGAAGTATTAAAGACGCTGGTATTTATACAAAAACCTATTCCTACAAAAGACGGTAGATGGTTCAATATTCGCATTATGCCATACCGGACTTTAGACGACCGGATAGATGGCCTGGTAATAACATTTATCAACATCTCCGAACTTAAAAAGGTGGAACTTAAATTGCATGAAACAGAGCAGGTGAATAATTTGCTGTTCGATTCGTCTTCAGATATTCTGATTAAACTGTCAACCGATTTGAAAATTACAGAGTTTAATACGACAGCTGAAAAGTTCTTTGGAACGAAACGAGAGGACGTACTGAACCGGAATTATATTCAGTTGTTTATTCCTAAAACTGAAAGAAAAGGCACTGAAAATAGTATCAATAAACTGCAGTCCCAATTGCTGAATAGTAAATTCAAAATGCAGGTAATAGCAGCCGGAGACAAAATGCCAGTTGTTAAATGCTCCGTAAACGTACTTTTTAATAGCCTGAAAATCGCAACAGGAATGATTTTATCACTTAAGAAATAGCTATACAATGAGTAACAAAGGCCGGAATTTCACTGATGAGCAGATGCTTCGCAGAAAAGCTGAAGAACAACTGAAAAAGAAACAAAAAGAAGCAGACCAGCAGGTAATTGAAGCTGATGTGAAAAAACTTATGCATGAACTTCAGGTACACCAGATAGAATTGGAAATGCAGAACGAAGAGCTGATCCAGGCAAATCTTTTTGCAGAAACGGCTCTTAAAAAATACACCATGTTATACGATTTTGCCCCAATGGGCTATTTTACACTCGATAACGAGGGCAGCATCATCGATCTGAATTTCACTGGCGCCGACATGCTCGGCGAGAAACGCTTTAGCCTTGTTAATGCAAATTTTAAGCTATTCATTTCTGAAGATTCGAAGGCTCTGTTTAATAAGTTTTTTAAGAAAGTTTTTGCCAGTAATGCAAAAGAATCATGTGAAGCAATGCTTGGTTATGAAGATAATCCTTTATGCCAGGTTTATATGGAAGGCATCGTTACAGGCGATGACCGTAATTGTCTTTTATCGGTCGTAGACATATCAGACTTCAGAAAGTAAATCAATTCATAAACTATATTATTGAACATTTATTTTTATGAGAGCAATCGTGGGCAAAATGTTTACCAGCGAGAAGAGATTGTGTTGGAAGACTTGATCTAAAACCGGAAACGATCAGAGTCAAAGCTAAACCTTTGTGATGGAAATGATTTTGCTGATAATATGTGAGTTGGATGTATAGCTTGTCTCCGGTACATAAATGAACAAACATGAACCACCTTTGATGGTCTGGATAATTTCCCTACTCAGTTCTTCAGGAACAGCCGGACAACCAAGACTACGGCCAAGCCTGCCATATTTCCTGATAAAGTCAGCTGAGACGTAATCAGCACCATGAATAACAATTGCACGTGCCCGGGCTTTGTCATTGATACCCGTTTCGAGGCCGTCAAGAGCGAGAGATAAACCATGTTTACCTATATAGGTTTCTCCAGTAGTATAAAAACCGGGGCTGCTGGCATTGGAACCAGGAGTGTTGGAAAAATTCTCAGCCATAAGCTCGCCGGAATTACGGCCATGAGAAACCAGGCAACAAAACAGCACTTTACCATTGATAAGGTCCAGCACCCACAGCCTTTTCTTGTCAGATGGAAGACTAAAATCAATGATAGTGATCACCTCAGGACGTCTTACAGATTGCTCTTCAACAAGCATTTTATAACCGGCCAGGGCGGTTTGGAGCAACTTCATTGGTGGAAATTCAGAACTGTCAGCCGCCCGGGGAAATACAAAACTATCGACAAGCCTGGGAGGGATGCTGTCATACTCCTCACCAAACGCCCACGGACTTATTGCAGAAACCGTGAATAATAGTGAAAATATAAGCAACAGTTTCTTCAACATCTGAACAAAAATACTAATTATTAAGAATAACGTGTGAATGATGTAACTTATTTCAAATGTTATGTAACACTTTCTGAAATCAAAGGATTAACCTTTGTATCATTAGAATTCATTAAACAAGTTAAAATTCCCAAAAATGAACAAAACAGAGATTAAAGGAAACTGGAATGAGCAAAAAGGCAAGCTCAAACAAAAATTTGCAATCCTTACAGACAATGATTTAATGTTTGCAGAAGGAAAAAAAGATGAGATGTTTGGAAAACTTCAAATTAAACTCGGCAAAACAAAAGAAGAATTATATAAGATTATTCTGGATCTTTAATCATGCACGGATGAAATCCGGAGTTTTATCATGAAAAAGTTTAATCCTGTTATTAAAGTAAAAAAAATTGCAACGGAGCAATCCATCAGGCTCATCGAAAAAACTATTGCAAAAACTGTCAAGGCAAATAACTTTTTAACAGATATTGCCGATGTATTCTTATTTATAACACGTGTTACAAAAGAAACATTTTCGCGCAATTTTGAATTTAAGGAGTTTTTGCGTCAATGTTCTCAAATCGGATATAAAACATTACCCCTTATTTCAGTTACGGGGATTATAATGGGTTTGGTGCTTACTATTCAGGCACGGCCTGCTCTTTTGAGTTTCGGGGCGGTCAGCATGCTTCCCGGAATGGTAGCTGTATCTCTCATCAGAGAAATGGGACCTGTTATAACTGCATTGATATGTGCAGGGAAAATAGGTTCAGGTATGGGCGCAGAGTTAGGTTCGATGAAAGTGTCTGAGCAGATTGATGCCATGGAAGTATCATCTACCAATCCTATGAAATTTTTAATTGTTACAAGAGTACTGGCGGCTACACTGATGATACCCTTACTGGTATTATATGCCGATACGCTTGGCATATTAGGATGTTGGGTGGGAGCAAATATTAAAGGAGATGTAACTTTGGTTTTGTTTTTCTCACAGGCATTCAGCCATATTGAGTTTATTGATTTTTTACCGGCTCTTGTTAAAACCTTCTTTTTCGGTGCGGTGATTGGTTTTGTCGGATGTTATAAAGGATATACGGCAGGGCGTGGAACGGAGAGTGTGGGTACTGCTGCTAATTCAGCTGTTGTGCTATCCTCATTGCTGGTGATAATTGTAGATTTGATTGCTGTACAAATTACCGATATGCTATGAATACTATACAAACAGCAACTGCCGCTATGGCAAAAGCCGAAAGCCCCAAACAGGTTATTGAAATAAATAATCTCAGGAAAGGATTTGGCACAGAGGATGTACTAATAGATGTGTCGCTGAAACTTTATAATGGCGAAAACCTCGTCGTACTAGGAAAATCCGGTTCAGGAAAATCAGTCCTGATACAATGTATTGTTCGTTTACTTGATCCCGACGAAGGAACAATTAATGTGCTTGGAGAAAATGTGGGTGAACTAGATCATAATAGGTTAGGAGAGCTTAGAAAGAAAATCGGTTTTCTTTTTCAGAGTGGAGCATTGTATGATTCCATGACTGTAAAACAAAATCTGGAATTCCCATTGCGAAGGATAAAAAAGGATTTTAATCAAAAAGAGATAGACGAAAAAGTAAAAGAAGCATTGGAAAATGTTGGTTTGTCTGATGCTCTGAATAAGATGCCATCGCAATTATCAGGCGGAATGCGTAAGCGAATCAGCCTGGCACGGACCCTTGTTGTTGACCCAATGATAATGTTGTATGATGAACCAACAACCGGGCTTGATCCGGTAACATCAGATGAGATAAGTTCACTCATCAACGAGGTTCAAAAAAAATATAAAACTTCTTCTATCATTATCACACATGATATTGAATGTGCCCGGACAACTGCAAACCGCATAATTATGTTACTTGACGGTAAAGTTTATCAGGAAGGAGAATTGGAAAAGTTTGAAAAGTCAACTGATCCGTCAATAAAATCATTCTTTAAATCACATTAATATGGAAACGCACTCACAAAAATTCAAAGTTAGGTTAGGACTGTTTATTACAGGAGGATTGGCAATTTTTGTTATTGCCATTTTTATAATTGGAAAGCAGGAAAATTTATTTGATCCTGTTTTTAAACTAACCACAACTTTCTATAATGTAAGCGGGTTAGAGGTTGGAAGTAATATTCGTTTCTCAGGAATCAATGTAGGCACTGTTGATAACATTAATATTATTAACGATTCAACTGTGCGCGTTGACATGTTAATTAAAAAAAGCGTTCAGAAATTTATTAAAAATGATTGTGAGGCCGGCATAGGTTCCGCAGGGATTATTGGCGACCGTATTCTAATTATAACTCAGGGCAGTTATGATGCTCCTTTAGCAAAAGATGGAGCAGAAATTGAGTCAAAAGAACCGGTTGAACCAGATGCCATAATGGAAAGAATGCAAATAACAGCAGATAATGCCGCAATTATCTCATTTAATCTGGCTGAGATTATGGTTAAAATAAATAGTGGAAGAGGGACCCTCGGGAGATTAATCCAGGATACTACGATTGCTGAAAATATAAATAAGACCATCGTGAATCTTAGAAGCAGCAGCAAAGGGTTAGATGAAAATATGAATGCAGCCAAGGAGAATTTTCTTTTTAAAGGTTATTTTAACAGGAAGGCAAAAGAAGCTAAAAAAACGAAGGATGCCGCTGATGAGGCAAAGGCAGAAGAACTAAAAGCAAATGATACTATTAAGAAATAATTATCTGAATATAATACTTTAAGAATGGCAGATGCGAATGCGGTTCAAAAATATCTTCATACTATTCTGTATTTTAATTTTAACAAACAATTTGGCTATAGCTCAACAGACTCCTGCCAAAACAGATTCAACTAAGATCTATAAAAATATTGAAACCTATTCCGGACAAAGCAAGTTTAAAACATTTGTGTACAAATTAATTTTCAAACCGGTTGCTGCCAACTCACCGAAAAAGAAAGTTAAAAAGAAAGTATATAAGAAACTGATACAAAAACCATACAGCAGCTTTGAAGGAAAACCCATCCGGAATATCAACATTGTTACGCTGGATCCTTTTGGTTATTCGGCCAATGACACCACTGTTGCAAAACGGAATTTTTTATATAAAGCGGGGAATGCAATACACATAAATACCCGTATTATCGCGATCAGGAACCTGTTGCTTATCCATAAAAATGATTTATTCAATTCTTTACAGGTAAAAGAATCAGAGCGCCTGATACGCATACAGAAATATGTGCATGAGGTTTATTTTTATGTCGCGGCTGCCGGGGTAAAATCTGATTCAGTGGATATTTTTATTCGTGAACTGGATAAATGGAGCATTATTCCAAAAGGATCCATTTCGGCCTCCGGTATCATGGTTGATATAAACGAGAAAAATTTCCTGGGGTTTGGTCATGAATTTCAAAGTGATTTTAAAAGAAATTTCAAGAATGGGATTGATTCTGTTAATCTAGATTATTTCA
>Ga0208081_1000252_pt1 | contig 13476 bp, 13 predicted proteins | sample NGESurshal092012_6_FD_184479 | JGI IMG/M metagenome (GOLD analysis project Ga0208081, IMG submission 184479) | Arctic peat soil microbial communities from Barrow, Alaska - NGEE Surface sample 415-1 shallow-092012 (SPAdes) | ecosystem: Environmental > Terrestrial > Soil > Wetlands > Peat ...
GTGGCGAATTCGCTCCGCGAGCTTCGCAGCGAATACGGCGGGAAGGCCGATGTGCCAAGTCTTTCCGCCGAAGAGCTGTCACCGATGCTCGATCAGCTGTTCTTCTGGGGGCTGCTGGAACGCAGTTACGACGGGGCACGGGCCGCGAGTCTGGCCGAGTATCGCAACCGCCATTACGTGTACCAGTTCAGCCAGCCCGGCTATCGCGCCTACCGGGCGGTCGAGGACGTGCTGGGCGCCCGACTGGACGACGTCACCTTGTCCCGGCTGGTACTTCCAGAATTGCTCGCCGACCTGCAGGACCTGGCGCAGGCGAACCGCGCCGGCGACGCGGAGTTGGTCTACCGGAAACTGAACCGGCTGGATTCGGCGCTGGCGGATATGGCCGAGCGGGCCGCTCGCTTCTATTTGATGCTGTCGGAATTGAGTCACTCCACCGAGTCGAGCGCCGAAGTCTTCCTGACGCACAAGGATGCCCTGCTCGCCCACCTCCGGGAGTTCTCGTCCGAATTGGAGCGGTACGCGCCGCGGCTGGCCGCCGCGGTCGCCGACGTCGCTGCCACCGGGGTCGAGGAGTTGCTCGAGCGGGCCGCAGAGGCCGACGAACGGATCTTCCGAACCCCGGTCGACCGGTTGGCCGACTGGCGGCAACGGTGGGCAGGTCTGGTGAACTGGTTCACCGCCGACACCGAGAACACCGCGAGTTCACGGTCGTCCAGCCGGCGGAGCGAAGCAGATCGGTTGCAGGACGGCACGATCAGCGCGGTGGCGGCGGTGCTGGCGCTGCTGCGGCGGGTCACCGAGGCCCGCCGCGGCGGGGTCAGCCGCGAGAGCCAGCTGCGGCACCTGGCCGCCTGGTTCAGCCGGGCCCCGGACCTCGACGCCGCGCACGCGCTGTTCGGCGTGGTCTTCGACGTCGGCGAGACCCGGCACGTCAGCGGCGTGCACCCCGATCCCGAGCTGATCCCGACGCGGCGCAGCTGGTGGGAGGCCCCGCCGGTGGAGATCTCGCGCACTCTGGTCGAGACCGGCCGGGTGGCCAGCCCGGGCGCACCCGCCCGGCTGGAGCGCAACGAAGGGGGCCGGCGGCGGCTGCACGAAACGCAGGCGGCCGAGCAGCAGGCGCGCGCCGCGGCAGCGGCCAGCCTCGCCGCATCTGGGCTGTCCCATGGTCGCGTGCTCACCGAAGAGGAAACCGCATTGCTGCTCTCACTCCTCGACATCGCCCTCTCTGCAAGGGTTCCGGTGTCCGGCAGGGCCCCGACCACGGGTTCCAGCCACGGTGTGCGGCTCACCCTCACCCCGTCGGACGTGACCACCTCCGTGCCCACGGTCCGCGGCACGCTGCATCTGGACCGGATGCGTGTCGCCCTGTCCGCGCCGGGGGCGGTGCGGACACGGTGACCGACAACCAGGTGCCCACCCTGGATCGGGCGATGTACCAGCGCACCGCCCGGGCGGTGCTTACGCATCCATTGATCACCGAGACCTACCCCGACACCCAGACGTTGTCCCTGGTGAGAAGGTGGGCGGTACCGCTGCGGACGGACCTGGCCCGGCTGTTCGACTACCGGCTGGAACTCACACCGACCACGGCGCGGCTGTTCCGGGTGCACGACGCCCTCGATGCGAGCCAACCGGCGATGGCCGGGCCGAACGAGGACCGCCCGTTCGATCGCCGCCGCTACGCCTGCCTGGCGCTCGCCGTGGCCGTGCTGGGCAGGTCCGGAATGCAGGTATCACTGTCGGAGTTGGCGGAGCGGGTGACCGCGGAGGCGGCCCGGATCGACGGCCTGGAGTTGTCGGCCGAGGACAAGAACGACCGGGCAGCCTTCGTGGACGCCGTCGCGTGGCTGCAAACCAGGGGCGCCGTGCGACTGGCCGACGGCAATGCCCGCCGCTGGGCCGACGACCCGACCGCCGGTGAGGCCCTCTACGACATCGACCGGGACGTGCTGCGGGCCGTGTACCGGCCGACCCGCGTGTTGCAGCACCTCGGCAGCGTCACCGAACTGCTGCATCGATCGGACGCGACGAGCCGGAGCACCCGCCGGATGACGGCCGGTCAGCGGGTCCGCCGTGCCCTCGTCGAGCAGCCGGTCGTCTACGACGCGGAACTGGACCCGGCCGACCGCGGCGCCCTGCGCGCGCCGTCCGCTGCGGCCGAGGTCACCGAACTGACCGGTCTGGTCGTCGAGCGACGTGCCGAAGGCATTGCGCTGCTGGATGTTTCGGGTCGATTCTCCGATCGCCGGTTTCCTGGGTCGGGAACCGTCGCGCAGGCCGCACTGCTGCTGCTGAACCGGATGGCCGACCGGATCGAGGACCTCGACGCCCCGCCGCTGATCTCGCTGCCCGCTCCCCCGCCGCCGTCCGACCGGCTGGTCGAGGCGCTGGATTCGGTGCTTCCCCGACCGGAGCACGCCGACCCGCCCGTGGACCGGCCAGACGAGCCAGTCGACTTCCAACAAGAGTCCGGTGACGAAGACGCCGCGACAACGGAAGCGCCGAGCTACCCGATGCTCGGGGACGGCTGGCTGGCGGCGACCCTCGCCGACCTGATCGAGGAATTCGGCTCGACCTTCCGGGCGGCGCTGGCCGCCGACCCACCTCGGCTGCTGGCCCAGATCATCACGCTGCTCACCGAGTTGAAGATGGTGGTCCGGGTTCCGGGCGGGGTGCTGGCGCTGCCGCTGCTGGCCCGGTACCGCAACGCGGTGATGGACATCCGCAAGCGGACCGGCGAGGGCGGGCTGTTCGACCTCTGAGCGGAGATGTCCGGGCGCACGCGCCGCTCGTACTACCGTTTCCGACGTGACCACCGCGCCGCGCCCGCCCGCCGCCGGACTCGGCGACGCCGCCCGGTTCCGGCCGTCACGGTGCGGCGTGGTGAACCTCTGGGACTACCGGGACGAGGAGTTCGTCTTCGCGGACGGCCGCCTGGTGCTCCGCGGACCCAACGGTTCGGGCAAGACCAAGGCGCTGGAGGTGCTGTTCCCCTTTCTATTCGATGGCCGCATCGAGCCGCGCCGGCTCAACCCGTTCGCCGGTGAGGAGCGGACGATGCGGTCCAACCTGCTCTACCGGGGCCAGGATTCGACCTACGCCTACGTCTGGATGGAGTTCCGGCACGACCCGGGGCTCGGCGACGAATCCGCTGCGGAGGTTGCCACGGTCGGAGTCGGGCTTCGCGCTCAGCGCCAGACGGATCGGGTGACGCGGTGGTATTTCGTGGCGGACGGTCAGGTCGGGCGTGATTTCTCCCTGCTGGGACCGGACGACCGCCCGCTGACCCGTCGTCAACTGGGCGAACAGATCGGGGCGGACCGCATCACCGACAAACCGGGTGATCACCGGACCGCCGTCGACGCCCGCCTGTTCGGCCTCGGGATCGAACGCTTCGAGCAACTCCTCACCCTCATCCTGACGCTGCGGCGGCCGCAGCTGGCCAAGCACCTGGACCCCAAGGGGCTGTCCCGGACGCTGTCCGACGGTCTCCGACCGCTGGACCCGTCATTGATCGAGGAAGCGGCGCACTCGTTCAGCGACATCGAGAACCTGCAGCGCGTCCTGGAAGGACTCGTCCAGGCCGACCAGGCCGCCACCGCGTTCCTGGCCGGGTACGCCACCTACCTGCGCACCCACGCCAGGGCCGCGTGCGACACCGTGACCGAGCGGCTCACGGTGGTCAACGGCAGCCGCGACGGGCTGGTGGAGGCGATCGCGGCGCAGCGCCGGTCGGCACAGGCCCGCCAGCAGGCCCGCGAGGATCACCTGCGCTGCCAGCAGGATTACCAGAGACTGACGGCAAAGCTGAACTCGCTCAAGGAGTCTCCGGCGTACCGGAGCCGCGCCCAACTGACCCACCTGGCCGACGTCACCGCGCAGCTCGCGGAGGCGGCGGCCCGCGATCAGGAGCGCGCCGCCCGTGCCGGCGCCGAGGTCGAGCGGCGGCGACACCAATTGGACCGGGCACAGGAGGCGGTCACTCTGGCGCAGGCCGAGGTCGCCCGGGAGGCGGCCGAATTGCTGCAGGCGGCGGCGGAGGCCGGGATCACCTGGAGCGGCGCGGACAACGCCGACGACGGGCGGTTGGCCGAAAGAGCCCTCGCCCGGGTCACCGCCCGCGACGAGGACATCGCGGTGCTCCGCGCCGCATTGCTGGCGCTGGTCGAGGCCCGCCGATTGCGGGATCGGGCCGAGAAGGACCTGGAAAGGGTCCAGCAGCGGCATGCCGCCGCCGAGGCCGCTGCCGTGGCGGCCGAGGAGGCGGCGACCCGCGCCAGGACCGAGCTGACGACGGCGATCGGCGCCTGGGGTCAGCGGCACGCGCCGGCGCTGGATCGGTTGGCCGAACTGGCCGCATTGAGCGACGCCACGGATCCGTTGGCCCAGCGCCTGGTGTCCGATCTGATCGCGACGATCGAGCAATCCGACCGGCTCGACGCCACGGACCTGCCCGAGATCGTGGACGCCGCTACCGGGCCGGCGCTGCAGGCGGGTCGGAATGCGGTCGCCACCGCACGGGCGGAGGCGGCGCGGCAGGCCATCGAGATCGAGAACTGGCGGGCAGAACGCGCGGCCATCGCGGCCGAACGCGACCAGGCGCCGCCGCCGTTCGCGGCGCGCACCGCCAGCCGCGACGGACGAGCCGGCGCGCCGTTCTGGGCGACCGTCGACTTCGCGAACGGTGTCGACGACCCGACCGCGGCGGCTATCGAGGCAGCGCTACATGCCGCGAATCTGCTGGACGCCTGGGTCCCTGCTGACGGTGATTCGGGCAGCGACACGCGTTCGGCGTCAACCGATGTCCCGGATTACGAGACGGAGCTCAGGGCGCTGCCGCCCGATGTTCGGCCGCCCGGTCGGACCCTGGCCGACGTCCTGGTGGCGGAGCCCGGCGGCCCGGTCCCGGCCGGAGTGGTCGCATCCATCCTGGCGTCCGTGGCGCTGCTCGACGGCGATGTCGCCGGGTCCACCAACGGCGAATCGGTGGGGGCCGCACCCACGGTGTGGACCACGGGCGGCTTCCGGTCGGGAATTCAGCTGGGCGCGCATCACAAGCCGCAGGCCGAGTACATCGGGACGACCGCTCGCGCCCGCCGGCGCGCGGCGCGGCTGGCCGCGCTGGACGAGCAGATCACCCGCGGGGAATCCCAGCTCGCGGAAATCCGTTCGCGTATCGCGGATCTCGAGCAGCTGCTGAAAGCCGCGGCTGTCGCTCGGCAGGAATTGCCGTCATTGGTTCCGGTCCGCAAGGCGATTCGCGCGGTGGATGCAGCGGCCGGAGCACTGCGGGCACTGAACGCCGAACTCGACGAACGCCGAGCCGCCTTCGACCAGGCGGTCGCCGCGGCAGGCGGCGCGGAACGCGTCCTGCACAGTTCCGCGGCGCAGCGCGCGATGCCCGTGGACGTCGCCGGAGTCGATCGGGTGGCCGCTGCGGTGGTGCGGTTCAACCGGGTGGTCAGCCAGCTTGACGCCGCGCGGCGAACCTCGACCGCCCGCGCCGAGCAACGGGCAAGCGCCGCCGCCGAACTGGACACCGCGGAGGGCGCGCTACAGGACGCGGCCGAGCAGGCCGAGCTGTCGCAAGGTGAACACCGCACCCGCGAAGAGGAATTGCGGGTCCTCCGTGAGGCGGTGGGCAGCACCGTCGACCAGCTCGACCGGGACATCCGGCAGACCGCCGTCGAGCTGGACCGCGCGAACGCCGAGGAGCGGCACGCCCAGCAGGCCGAGATCGAGGCGTCCACGGCCGCCGGTCGCGCCGAGGAGCGGATTCGCAGCGCGAACAGCGCCGTGCTCAGCGCCGTCCGCGAAGCTCAACGCGACGCCCGCCGGCTCGCTCCCTACGCCGGTTCCGACGTTCGGGGCGCGCTGCGGCTGCCGGCAGAAACCCCGCGGTGGCCGGGAAGCGTAGAACAGTGGACCGATCCCGAGGACCTGACAACCGCTCTGGCCGAACAACTCTCGAAGGACCCGGACGCGAGTGTGCATCCGCTGCCACACGAAGCCGAACAGCTGCTCGACGCCATCGTCGCGGTGACCGCCGACCTCCGGCCCAGCGAAAGTTCACTGAAATCCAGCCGTACCCGGGTGTCGGCGTCGATGGCCGAACTGCAGAACCAACTGGCCGCCGCCGGACACGAGTACCGTCCCGAATTCCAGACCGACGACGACGTCATCGTCGTCCGGGTCGCCGACGAGCAGGGGTTCTCCTCGATCCACGACTTCGCCCAGCACATGGCCACTGCCCGGCGGGACCAGGAGCAGTTGCTCACCGAGGCCGAGCGCCGGGTGTTCGAGGACGCGCTGCTGGGTCGGTTGGCCCAGCAGATCCACGATCGGACCACCGAGGCCCGGGACCTCATCGCCGACATGAACCGCGAGATGCGCCGCCGGCGAATGTCTTCCGGCGCCACGGTGGGCATCGGCTGGGAGTTGGCGGACGCGCTCGATCGTCCGCAGCGGGAGGTGAGTCGCCTACTTGATCGGGATGCCGCGCTGTTGACTCCCGATGATCTGGCCACTCTGCGCGGGCATTTCGCCGGCCAGATCAAGAACCTGCGGGCGGTCCGCCCGGACCGCCCGTATGTCGAGGTGCTCGCCGAGGCGCTGGACTACCGGACCTGGCGGACCTTCGTGCTGACTCTGGTGGCGCCCGACGGGCGGGAGGACCGGCTGACCCAGGCCAGGCACAGCATGCTGTCGGGCGGTGAGCAGTCCGTCTCGCTGCACCTTCCGCTGTTCGCGGCCGCGCACGTCCTGCTGTCGTCGGCGTCACCGACCTGCCCGCGACTGCTGGCCCTGGACGAGGCGTTCGCGGGCATCGACGACCCCGGTCGCAACGAATTGCTCGGCCTGACGGCGCAATTCGATCTCGACCTTTTCATGACCGGGTACGACCTGTGGGCGACCTACCCGACCGTGCCGGCCTGCGCCCATTACGATCTGGCGCACTCCGCGGTCGAGCACACCGTCAGCTCACTGTTGATGGTGTGGGACGGCAAGGAACTCCTGACCGACAGCGAGATCGCCGACAGCGGAGAGGATCTCGCGGCAGCACTCGGCTCACCCGGCACCAGGCGCCGACCCGGGAACGGAACGCCCGACGTAGCAGACGTTTTCGAGGTCGACGAATGACGCCGGAGCAGTGAGCGCCGATCCCGACCTTTCGGCGCTGGGATCCGCGCCGTGGAACCGGTTGCTCTCGCTCGCCCGCCGCCGCTTGGAGCGCTCGGGCGGGTCGCTCGACGGCACGATCCGATTGACGGCGCCGACGGACGACGAGCGCCGGCTGGTGATCGGGATGACCGGTACGCACCGGCCACCCGGGGTCGCTGCGGTGACCGTGGGTCTGGGCGTGCTCAATCGGGCGATGATCGAGAGGTTCTCGCTGACCGTGGCTGAGGCGCTCGCGGTGCTGGACGGCCCGGTGCGGGACCGACCGGCCGAGCGGCTGGCCGAGCAAGCGGCGCGGGAGTCGGCACTGAGCGCTGCGACCGCGCGGGCCGGGGCACACGCTCGTCAGGAGTGGTTCGGGCAGTGGCTGGAGCAGCTCGCCGCGGACGGCACGGTCACCAAGCTGGTGCGTCGCGGGGACGCCGAACTGCTGGGCCAGGCGGGCGCGGTGCTGGCGCAGCTGCCGGTCCGCGAGATGTCTCTTCCGGTGCTGGCCGAACGGACCACCGGGAACACCAAGGCGCTGTCCCAGACGGCCCTGGCCACCCTGGTGTTGCGCGCGTTGGCGGTGCGGGACGGGCTGCCGGCGCCTGCCACCTCGGCCGAGCGCCGGCTGCAGTGGGAATCGGCCGGGGTGATCCTGGACGACCTGGCCAGTCAGGTGCTGGTGCTCGGTGTGCGCCCGTTGGAGGACAACCTGCTCGGCGGCTGGCTCCGGCAGGCCGCGGACGCCGGGCTGCCGTTCCGGGTCACCCTGCAGCAACTGGCCGAGAACCCTGTGAGCGCAACCGGTTCCGAGGTCTTCGTGTGCGAGAACCCCGCCGTGTTGCGCGCGGCCGCCGCGCGTTGGGGAGCCGACTGCCGGCCGCTGGTATGCAGCGAGGGTCAGCCGTCCGCCGCCTGCGCGAGGCTGCTGTCGCGGGTTGCCGGGGCGGTGCGCTGGCGGGGGGATTTCGATTGGACGGGGTTGCGGACGACGGCCGCGGCTGCGGTGAAATATCGGGCGGTGCCGTGGCGGATGTCGACGGCGGACTACCTTGCCGCGCTCCGCGGGGTCGGCGACGTCGACCTGGGGATCGAGACGGAGCCGCTCAAGGGTCCACCCGCGCCGTCGCCCTGGGATCCGGCCCTGGCGGTGGAGATGGCCGCGCGGGGCCGGGCGGTGATGGAGGAACGACTGCTGGCCGTGCTGCTCGGGGATCTGGGAAGGGGGACGCCCGGAACTGTCTGACGTGGATACCGGGGTCTTGGTCATAGGCGGGTCCGTCAGGTCCTACACTGGGGTCAGGTGTGGCCAGATTGCTGGATTCGGACTACGAAACTCCTTGATGTGTAGGCGGTCTGGCGGATTCACAGTATCGAATGACGATCTGCACAATTAGTTCACAGCCTCGCTCTATTCAGTGGTGCTCATCATCTGTACTCTCCGCGATACCACCTGCGACCAAGGAGTGCGAATGCCCCTTCAGGCGATGACCGTTGTCCGCGCAGCACACGACATCCAGTACGGCCGCACGATTGCAGTCCAACACGGCGTGCCTGGCACGGTGGTCAACCTGCAACCGGGGTGGGCCGGCACCACCTACACCGTGGAGTTCGCTCCGGAGAGCGGAACGAAGGTCACGCTGGTCGGGCTCACCGCGGGGGACGTGCTGCCCGGCTGACCGGCCGACCGGGTCGGCGGTCATGGGGTTCGGTCACAGGGCTGGGAGTGCCAGTCGGACGGCGCAGCGTATGCCGGTCACCCGAGCAAGGCGGGCGTCGCTGGTGACGAGCGCGCTGTCGAGGCTTTCAGCCGTCGCGATATACGCGGCGTCATACCCGCTGACGTTCGCGCGCAGTTCCCACATCCTGGGCAACAGAACAGTGGTGCTCACGAGTTCGATGCTGGCCGAGCCCAGAGCGTCGAGCGCATCCACGCAGCGAGTCTCGCTGATCTTGCCCCCCAGATAACGGCCCCGGACCGCCGAAAACGTTTCGACGATCAGGTGTCCAGGTGCCGCCCAATGCACATCGCGGGCGAGCTCGGCTCGACAGATCTGCCCGACCGGACCATCATCCGTCAGCGCGTTCGCCATCGCGGATGCGTCGACGACGATCACGTCGGGCGGTTGTCGGTGGGGAAGAGCTCGGCCAGCTGAGCGTCCCTCTCTGACCTGGCCTCCTCCAGCGCGGTGACGATGTCGGTCGGCGTCAGACGTGTCCCATCCGATCGATCCGAGAAGCGCTCGAGCAGAGCAGCGTTCGCCGAGCGGCGTGCCTCATTCACCACCATGGACAGCAGGAACGCCTGTAACGATTGGCCCCGGACTCGGGCGAGTTCGGCCAACGTGTCCCGCACTTCGTCGGGAACATCACGAATCTGCAGTGCGACCATGCATGCAGTTTACATGCATGGTCCCGTCGTGCCTCACTTCGGCGGCAGCGACCTGGCGTAGGTGACACCGATGCGTATCCATCGCGCCAGCTCGTCGGCGGGCACCGACGCGTCTACGTCGATGTACAGCCATCCGTTCATCTCCCGCCCGCGCATCTCGAACGGTCGCGCGCGGGGCTCCCCCAGCAGGCGCTCAGTGTCGGTCGGGTCGACCCGCAGCAGCAGACCCCCCTTGCTGCTCGCGCTGACCGCCATATTGCCGTTGATCATGAACGCGAGGCCGCCGAACATCCGCTTCTCGGTGAGCCCCTTCTCCGGCTCGACGTGTTCGCGGACCCGGTCCGCCAGCTCTTGGTCGTAGGCCATACCAGCAGTGTTCCGTAGCCTCGCGACCGGCACCAGAGCCGGGAGTTGGCACTCGGACCGAGGAGCCGGGGCGTCATCCCGACCTATATACGAGATATACCATCGGCATGGGACCGGTCGAATCGCTGCGGGAACGACGGCAACAGCTGGGCATCACACAGACCGAACTCGCACGGCGCGTCGGCACCAGCCAGTCCGAGATAGCGGCCTACGAATCAGGGGCGAAATCGCCGTCTGCGGAAACGCTTGACCGGTTGGATCGCTCGTTGGCGGGACTGCCGGGTCAAACGCTGGCGAAGAGGCGTGATGATGTCATCGCGCTTCTTGCGCGGCATCGAGCGACGCGCATTCAGGTCTTCGGATCGGTGGCACGTGGCGAGGACACCTTCGATAGCGACATCGATTTGTTGGTCGACTTCGATGAGGATGCCTCACTCTTCGACATGGGGGGTCTGATGGAAGACCTCGAAGAGCTGCTCGCCCCGCACCGTGTCGATCTGGTGAGCACCGGTGGCTTGTTGACGCGCGACACACACATCAGCGCTGCTGCACGTCCACTGTGATCGAAGCGGGAGCGAACGACTCCGGCGATCGCATTGTCCATAAAGTCGCCGACATCGACCGCGAACGACTTTCCCGCACCCTGCGGGACCTGGCCGATTTCATCGAGATGGCGCAGGAAGTCACCTCCAGGACCCGCGCCGTCTATGACGCCGACATCACCCTCAGGCTCGCCGGCGAAGCGATCGTCACCAGGGTCGGTCAGGCAGTCAGCCGCCTTCCTGAAAACTTCAAGCAGGTAAATCCGCAGGTGCCCTGGCGAAGCATCAAAGGTGCCAGAAATCTGACCTCACAGTATTACCATCGGATTGATCACCACATCATCTGGCTGACGCTGGAGCGTGAACTCCCAGAAATTGGCAGGCAGCTCGGATTGTGAGAGACTCTTCCTCCCGAACACCTTTTGCCCAGCTCCAGTTTCGTGCCAACAGCGCCGACGGAACCATCACGACTCCCGCAGCTGCGCTCGCGACCGCTGCGTCCCGCGTTACCGGCGCACTGCAGACCGTCAATCAACGCGGTCGCGGGCACCGCCCCGCCGGGTCCGTGCCCTGCAGGCGTCTCGGTCAGCCGACCGCGACAGGTCGAGCTCTTGAAACCCCCGCCGAGATCAGATAATCTGATTCTTGTGCGAACCGTGACAGCGACAGAGGCCAGCCGGTCCTTTGCTGCGCTCCTCGACGAGGTGGAACAGGGTCAGACCGTCATCGTGACCCGCGGAGGGCGACGGATCGCAACGATCGGACCAACAACCAACGGAAACGGCGCCGATGTGCGGGCGTTACTCCAGTCATCACAATTGGACGAAGGGTTCGCGGCCGACGTGAGCGCGGCCCGAGAATCCGTTGATTCCGAAACACCCGCATGGCCCGGAGACTGATCCTCGACACCGGAGTGCTGATCGTGGCCGAGCGCTCCACGCTGGACCTCGGGTCTGTGATCGGGGACGACGACGATGTGGTCATCGCCGCCATCTCTGTCGCCGAATTGTATGCGGGGATCGAGTTGGCCGACGAGCGAAACCGCGCCCGGCGATCAGCATTCGTCGCACACCTGCTCGAACTCATACCCGTTGAGCTCTATGACCTCTCGATCGCGGAAACCCATGGGCGGCTCATGGCCGACGTTCACCGCACCGGCACCCGCCGAGGTGCTCATGACTTGATCATCGCCTCGACTGCCGCCGTGACGCGAAGGACGATCGTGACAACGGATCGCTCCGCGAGGTTCGGCGAACTTCCAGGAGTGGAATGCGTTGTGCTGCAGTGACGCCCTCCGTCAGCGCACCCGCCGCCGATGAATCACCAACCGGCGAGTGGCTTCGGTAGAATCGGTTGCCGGCGGCGGGACGGATGAGCGGACGACTGAATTCGCGGCCGCGACGCTACCTCATCAATCCAAGGACCAATCGCAACGCGGCATCGACCTGCCTCATCTCTCCGTTGGTCAAGTGACCCGCGACCTCCCCGAGTCTTTGCGGATCCACGGCGGCTGTCTGTTCGACAAGCACTCGAGTCCGTCGGCCCAGCAGTTTCACCTCGGGGCGACAGCATGCGGCCAGCGCCGACGTCGAGGTCGGTGCCACCAGCCAGGTGGACAACGCCAGAAAATGAGATTGCACGACGACCGCAAAGCGTGTCCCCGACTGCTCATGTCCTTTACTTCGGTGGTTACGCAACCGGAACACTTCACCACGCACGCAGCGTCTCCATGTCGCGGAGGACTTGCGCGGCCTCGGCGCGATCCTGCTCGTTCGCGGCAAGCTCAGCCGACTCGGAACGGAGCTTTTCCTGGGCGCGGCGACGGGCGGCATCGATCAATGCTGATCGCAAGGCATTTGACACCGTGGTCCCGTCTTTGGTGAGCACCGCCAAGGCGCGCAATGCGTCATCATCGGGTCGGAAAGTGATCGTATCGGCCATAGCCTCGACTGTAACACGCTTTGTAAGACACCGGTGAGCAGCTCTGCGGCTGGCTGGTTCTCATGTCGTCCAGGCGTAGCGCAAACATTCGTCGAGATAGTCACTTGTCCGCTCGGTCAGCCTCACGAAGCCGAGATGCCTCAACACAGCCCGTTTCACTCCTGGATCGGTCGTCGCCAGACCGAGTTGATCGATGAGGGAACGGATTTCAGTGCGTGAGATCTCGGCAAGTTCCCGCGGTCCGCGTTGACGCACGACGACCGGTGGATGGCCCGGCATGTTTAGGGTGGCGTCCGGTGGGTGGCTCAACCGGTCTTTGACGCGCAGCCATCGTCCGGTCCGAACACCATTCGCGGTCAAGCTGTTGAGGAGTCGCTGCGCCTCCCGCCCGACGCGCTGCCCGCCCGATGCCCTGACGTACAGCTGATACATCCGATGCGCATGCTTGGGTCCTTCGGCCTCGATGATCTCTGCCATCGCGTCCATCACCGCCACCCGGCTACCTGAGTCGACGGGTGGCACCGAACGCGGCGCCCACGTCCGGTAGGGCGCGAGCGCTGTGGCCCCCGCTGGTGTTGGCGCCACGCGAGATGCGGGAAGCCTTGCGCTGCTGAATGATTCGCCTGCGAGGCCGCTGTTGGTCGACCCAGACGGTGGCGGCTGGTACCAGGCCGGAGGTCGGAATTCTTCGTCGGTCGATGGCGCCGCCTTGGCGATCTCCGGCGAGCCGACTTCCGCTGCCTCGGGTCCGTCCCGCTGGGCGAGACTGGCCACGTACCAGGCGGGCGGCGCCCAGTCGGTGTGGTCCGCGGATGGTGCTTTGCTGGTTTCCTCGTCCTCGAGGGAGCATCAGCCGGGAGGGGGCCCGACTCGTGGCTGGTCTGAGATTCCACGAAAGGGATATCGTCGATGTCCAAGGTTGTGTCAGGTCCGCTCGGAGGGTGCGCCTTCGCGAGCGGCGGGATCTCCGGCGTCCCGCGCACCTCACGAGTGACTCCGCGCGGGGTTGTAACCATCCATCCTCCCCCGTGGGGATCTCCAGATCGTTGAGATGTCGGCACACTG
>Ga0208081_1000255_pt1 | contig 13353 bp, 9 predicted proteins | sample NGESurshal092012_6_FD_184479 | JGI IMG/M metagenome (GOLD analysis project Ga0208081, IMG submission 184479) | Arctic peat soil microbial communities from Barrow, Alaska - NGEE Surface sample 415-1 shallow-092012 (SPAdes) | ecosystem: Environmental > Terrestrial > Soil > Wetlands > Peat ...
CCACCACACCAACTATCAGTCAAACGCCTGTGCTTTAGAAGAATTGTGCTACCATGTACACAAAAAAGGCGCAAAACGTCGCTAGGAGTGGCACGTACATAATCCGTAAGGCAGAAGCTTTATGTGCGTTCCAGGAGTTGCTCCTCGACTTCACATCTTTTAAAGCAAGCAAAAAAATAAGAACGCCGATTGCAATAGCGCAGCAGGTTAAGATGACACTAAGCGACATCGCTGACGAGGTAGTCGACGTGAGACTACTCATGGACGAACTGCTCGAAGTCAACGTTGAAATAAGTACCATAATTCTTGCTCTGTTTTACCCTGTGCTATTTTAATAATATTGTCTTTAGATAACAATATTATGATCATAAGTCAATGTCAATGATATATAAAACTATGGGACAACCCAGTGTGACAATAAAAACAGTTTTGAATAAATCTGAGCAGAGGAATCGTCGCTTCGAGGCGCCTACTTTATTATTTGTCTCGTTTTTAAGAGCTAGGATGGCTTTAATAGATAACATAAGGCAATATTGTTAATAGTAGACATCGAAACGTTTACGATGGCATCCATCGTTTTTGATTTTTGAAGCGTAACGTGATGCGATAGCTCCCAGGTAAGATATGATGATGACCACTGACGACGAGTTTGCACACCGTTTAATTGGATTTGGGCTCAGCGAAAAAGAGGCACGGGTCTACCTTCACTTGATTAAGTACGGCCCTAATACTCAATCGCGGCTCGCAAAAGCGCTGAAGACGTACCGCGAGGACGTGCGTCGCACGCTTAACAGTCTTATCGGGAAGAGCATGGTGCGTCCGTCTCTTGATGGATCTGCGGTCTACACCGCAGTGGACCTCGACGCCGCGCTTGACTTTGCGATGAAAAAGCAGCAGAGCGAACTACTCGAGATGGAGGCGAGAAAGCGGGAGCTGAAGGAACTCGTAAAGCAACAGCGGTTTCGTCCCTCCGACAACTCTTCTACGTTCAAGATGCTTAAGTGATTAAGGAACTCGTCCGCACCTCGACAACAAACGTGACATCCTTCGAGGAGGGACTATTGTATGTCATGCCGATCAGGCTAGTCATTGCTCGGCATAAACGAGGAAGTGAAGCATCTAACAGACAACGGCGGAACGCAAGGGCATAACAGGTATCTCTTTATCGTCCGCAAAGGCGATCTCAAGCCGCCGTCGCAAAGAACGCGATCGTCATAAGCTATTTTGATTGAACTGGACCTCAGTTTGCGACTAGCCCCCCCACATACATTGCCTTCAAAAAATTGTTACGCATCACTGATCACTGGAAGTGCGAACGTTATGTTTAAGTGGTCTCAGGCAGCATTTGCGCACGAACCCCGATCACCTTGCATTTGTCCTATTATTTCATCGCATTGCCAGTGTTCTCGTGTCTAGCTCGGTGAACGAATATAGCGTGTACGAAAAAGGTGTAAGTCGTGCGTCTTTGGAGAACAACTCGATGTATGTGCGTCGCACTCGCGCTCTTGCTAGCGCTCGTGCTTATGAGCTCGCTCGGGGCGCTTTCTGCCCCAAACAGTCATGTACACGGCGTTGTGCAAGGCGTCGCTGCGCAAAACCAAGCGACCTCAGATACAACGGTGCGCAACAACGTAAGCGTGCCCTCTAACAGCGTGTCACTCGGGAGCAGCCTGCACGTTCGGGGAGTCGTCACCACCCAAAAGGGCCCGCTTGCGTCCGTGCCTGTCGTGCTATGCATGGGAAACATCGTAGCAGCGGCCACGCAGACGAGCGCCCCTGTCAACGTGGTTGCCCCTTACGTCATCATCGCCGTTGTCACCGGCTTGGTGGTCGTCTTACTGTACCTCTATGTTCGACGAAACGCCAGAAGGGGGCGGCACGTTACGCGCCTTCAAGCCACCTCCCGACAGCGGTCCTCAAGTTGGACGAGCAGGCGTGTATTGCGTCAAAACGAACGGACCAGAGCACAGCAACCACATAAGCCCGAGATCCATATCAAACTAAGCGACGTAAGTCTTCAAAATTTGCTAGCCATGGTGCTTTCGCTTCAGATCGCACTATGGGCACTGGTAGGACTAAACGTGTTAGGGATCTCGATCCCGATTGTTCAGCCGCTAATAGGCTTTATTTATCTCACTTTCGTTCCTGGAATTCTTGTGCTGACAGCTCTCAGAATGCGCGACCTGGATGTTGTCGAAATTGCATTGTATGCAGTCGGGCTGAGCGTCGCAATCGTGCTATCGATCGGACTTGTGACTAACATTGTCTTTAACGCTTTCACCACCATTAAACCGTTTTCTTTGCTCGCCGTCACGAGCTCGCTAAGCTTTGTGGTTCTTGTGTTGTGTGCCGTTGCCTACTTCAGAAACAGAACAGATCCAAAACCGCTTTTCACCACCGAAAGTACGGTGCCGTTAGCTCCAACGTTATTTTTGTGCGTATTACCTTTCTTGGCAGTTTTTAGTACTTACCTAGTGAATAACTACAACGTAAATGCGGGACAGTTATTTTTATGGTTGATACTGGGAGTCGTTGCCCTTTTAATCGCGTTCGATAAGTTCATTCCTTCGAAACTATATCCTTTGGCAGTTTTTGTTGTAGGTTTAACCCTTCTTTTTCAAGTGGCGCTAATATCAGAATGGGTACTCGGGGCCGACATTCAGACCGAGTGGAGTTTAGCTAACTCCGTAATAAACGCAGGTGTTTGGAATCCGAATATCCAACATCAATATGATGCAATGCTAAGCGTTGTCACACTTGCACCTATTTACTCTCTCATCTCCAGCCTCGACCTCGTATGGGTTTTTAAGCTCGTGTACTCTGTAATATTGGCGCTGGTTCCTGTTGGCCTATATCAAATATTCCGCAGACAGCTGAATGATAAAGTAGCATTCCTGTCGTGTTTTTTCTTCATGTCGTTCGCAGGCTTTTACCTCGAACTGCCTTCAATGGCGAGACAAGAAGTAGCTGAGCTCTTTTGTGTTTTGTTGATTTTAGTGCTCGTGAGCAAAGAAATGAACAAAGAGACCCAATCAGCCCTATTTGCAGTGTTCGGGCTGTCAATGGTGGTATCTCATTACGGGGTGACGTACTTGATTGTGCTTTTCCTTTTTGTGACGTGGCTGTTATTAACGGTGGCTCGCCTCAATAGATCGAACCGGACGCTGCGATACCTACGGACTCAATTTGGAATCCACAAGGATAATCAGATCATCGCAGCGTCACCTGAGCCACCTCCAGGAAGCGCTTTAACGATTATCTCTGTATCAGTACTTTTCATCGCGTCGACTGCGTACTACTTCTATACTGCGCAAGGGACAATCGCCCAACAGGTCGCCTCTCTCGCAAGCCACATCGCGGGTTCAATAGGAGATTTGTTCAACCCTACTTACAGCCAAGGCGCAAATGTTATCGCAAAGGGCCCTGCATTAGGCATACTGCATCGGGCAAACGCGTATGTTAACTACCTCATCCAGTTCTTCATCTTAGCAGGCGTGTGCTTGACAATTTTTCTGAAAAAGCGGCGTTTCAATCTCCAATTCCCATATATAGTTCTCGCGACTATTTCATTTGTATTCTTAATCGCTTCTATAGCTGTTCCTTGGCTCGGTGCCGCCCTTAACTATTCCCGGATATACCAAATTACGTTGATCTTTTTGGCGCCGTTCCTCGCCATAGGTTTCATCGAAATCGGTGAAACTGCTGGCGTGACACTGAGAAAAGTCGTTAGTAAGCTCGGGTTTGGCAGCTCAGCGATCGTGAGCCGCTCGCGTTTGACACGGCTGCTCGCTATTCTCTTAGTGCTTTTTATGTTGCTTTCGACCAACTTTGTATTTGCCCTTACAGAGGGCTATCGGAACGGCGCGCTGAGCAATCAGATTGACGGCGTATACAGTCACCAAACGCTCGTCGGAGCCACTTGGGCCGCGCGGCAGGCCGATAACGGCGGCGCCAACCCCCTTTCCGGCAAATTAGTTACGATCTTTCACATCTTCAACAACGTCCGCCAAGACGACATCTCCAAGCAGACCAACTCCGACGGCCAGATCACCTTCACCCAGACCATCAGCTCCCCCGGCACGCGCGCCTACTTCGCCTCCTTCACCAGCGAGGGGAACTACTCGTCCGCAACGAGCGACGTCGTATACGTCAACGTCGGTAGCAACCAAGCCAGCAGCCAAGCCACTACAAACGTCGGTGCTCAAACCACCATCACCCTCTCCGCGTCCACCACCACTCCCGCAGTCGGCCAGCCCGTCACCTTCACCGCCACCCTTACAAGCGGAAAGGTTGTATACGGCGATTACTTCACCCAAGAATTATTCAACGCTCTCGCACCGGGACGAGGGCTGAATTTACCGCCCTCACAGAATGGATCAACTGGAGGTTCTTACTTATTCCTGAGCACGTACAATATTGAACACAATGAGGCTCTAATGCAAAATCTAGTGGGCGTGAATAAGCAGATTAACTATGCAAGTGTCACACCTCTTATTAGTAACAGAAGTCTGATTTACTCTAACGGAGGTGCTAGTGTATATTTGTGAGAGAAAACTATCAGACCTGCATAACATGATATGGTTATCGGCGTGTGACAAACGATCCTTGCTCTCACGATTCCTGCTTTGTTGGTTATGTTAACTGCTTCTCACATAAAGACAATGTAAAGACGAGACGACGTTGACTCAGCTATGAGCATATCTGCCCGAGACTAAGAGATACAGCAGAGCCCTATATATCTCGTACCGAAATATACGGCGATACGTGAGGGCTCTGACGCTATCCACTGAGCAAGGTAAGCATCTCGAGTTTCATCTCAGAGCTCACATGCTCGGATTTATAAGGGCGAAGAAGTTTTACAAGGGCCGCTACGGGAGAATCAGGCTCGTAGCCCCTAACATATCGAAGGAAAAGTGCATAGGCTGCTGCACGATTAGTTTGTTTTTTCGCCAAACTGAATGATACGAAACGTATTGACCAAAAGTGGTGGCGGTTATCGCACTTATCTTAGTCGCTTTGATGTCTATAGCCGGCTGCACGGCGACAACGCTACCACATCCCTTTTAATCTCGCCATCGCAAACGCTGAATACTCCAACTGGCGACAACGCCACTGTCGGTCACTGCAAGTCCGGAAAAACTTCTTTAAGCATCCTGTCATATCGTTCGGTGGCAGCAGTTCTCGTGAACTTTTGTCTAATAAGGCTTTCCGCATTGTCTGCCACTTTTTCTAATTCCCTATAGTTAAGGATCATTGTTATTCGTTGTGCGATGCGTTCAGGCGCGGTAGATTCAAGCAAAAAGCCTGTGCCTTCATCTGCGATCACGTCTGGGATAGCGCCAACAGATGTTGCTAAAACCGGGGTGCCACACGCCATCGCCTCCAAAATACTGGTGGGGAATGCATCAAAATTGGAAGGCAGGACAAACAGTTTCAGCTCGTTATAATAGTCGGCAAGACCCGTCTCAACCCAATTCGTCAGCGTTATGTCGATGCCCTGTTCGGTGCTCAGGTGGTTGCACTGCTCGTTGACCCACGCGCTTAAGGGCCCTGACCCTACTATTGAGAACTTCACATCTGCTACCTGCTCTGCGGCCAGAGGAATGGCGTGAACGAAATCAACTATCCCCTTCTCACTCGCCATTCGACCCACAAATCCAACGACATTTGCCCTCTCTGATAACCGCTTGTTCTTCTTGTAGCGTCTATCGTCTATGAATCGAGCGCCTTCTGGAAGGACTTTCTGTCCATATTTTTCTATGCCAATTTCTTTTATCAAACCTCTAGATTCTGGGGATATTCCGTCTAGCAGAGTGAAAAGGATCGGATCTTGCAGCCTCCACAGCCGGGCTATCTTAGTGGTGGCTTTGCCTCGCGTAACGACTTCGATGCTCTTCTTTCGCAGCAATTTCGTCACAACAAGTGGCAAGAGATATCCCGGATATGCTATGTAAAATATTACAATATCCACCTCTGCACGCGCTCTTGCCAATTCCAAGCTCGCCCGACATTGGATCATGAACCACTTTAAAATCCACATGGCTGCCGAGAAATATTTTGGTTTTAGATCCCCTAGATAGTGCATACTGATACCAATATCCCGAGCAACAACTTTGCGACAATGCGCTGTATCGATGCGATCGGTGTTCCCATCTATAACCACGATTTTATCACAGATCGGTTCGAGTATGCTGATGAGGTCCGAGAGAAACTTGTAAGGCGCGTGCGACTTCCATGGAAAAGAAACAACGGCAACCCGGGGCTTCGTCCGACTGTATGGCTCACTTAACGCAGTTTGTGGCATAGCGTCCCCGATTCAGTGCTGAAGAGCGTCTGGGTCGTTCCGCGTGTTGGTGCCTTCGGACACTCTCGTTTACAATCCGAACGCGCTCACGATGCATAAATGTCGCGTTCGTTGGCTATTTAGCAAGATTATTCTTGTTGCACCTGTCTTGCATTTTGCAGAACTCGATGATTTCAGTGCGTCGTCATTGTTTTTGCGTTTGGTCGTTTGCGATAAAAGATAAAGGCTTTTCAGACCTTGAGGTTTGGCTTCGCTTCAAAGATCGCATAAGTGCTGAACATCGCACCCAGCCAACTGCGGCGCGCACGGCATTGCCCACGTCGAAGCCTGGAGGTTGGTCTGCTGCTTCATGCGCCTATGCCGTCTTCGCAGCACGTTTCCTGTCAGATTGTCGCTTAGCGGAGAGGCTTGACTCGGATAATCGAAGTTTTTTTTAAAACTGTTATTCTCAAATTATTCCCAAAAAAGGATCCTAGAAGTTAATATTTTATGTGTCAATCACGGATTGATATATCCTAATGGTTTTTTCTGCGATGGCATCCCAGGATAGGTACTGAAGCGCTCTTTGTCGGGCCTTTTTTCCGAGATCCTCCCGTAGTCTCGCGTCCTCTAGAAGAGAGCGGATAACAGAGGCAAGAGCGTACGGGTCATTCGGAGGGACATACATACCTGCGTCACCTAAATATTCAGAACTCCCGCCAATGGGGGTTGCGATCACCGGAGTGCCATTCATCATAGCTCGTGTAATAATACTGCTCCCCCAAACTGGTTCGGTAGGGATGGCGAATGTGAAGATGCTCTCCTGCATTTTTTCATCAAATTCAAATTCACTCAAACTTCCATTCCACTGGATCTGATTCTCGACGTGATTCCGTCTCGCCTCCTTTTTTGCTGCTTGTTCATCCTCTTTCCCGTAGATGCCGTACACTTCTAGGTTGATCTTGATCCCTTCGTCACATAAGATTCGAAGCGATTTAAGAAGGTTAAAGAACCCTTTAAATTCTTGTGGGCTCCCAAAAAAAGCAACTCTGGTCCTCTCCAGTCCCCTGAGATTGACCTCTTGACTACCAATGAATACCACATGAAGTTTGTCTTCTGGAACTCCAGCCTGTATCATACGATCCTTTTGTTGCTCGGAATGAACGATGAGAGCATCTGCATAATGATACACTCGGGGCAACAACCGTAGGGGGTTGCCTGGCCTATAGAGTCTATCGACATACAGATTGTGAATGGTCACCACCTTAGGTGGTGCTTTCGTTTGTGTGAGGAGAGTAAGAAGGGGCAACTCTCCAAAAGAGTAAATTGAACTTTGTTGGTAGTGGAGAATATCGGAGTCTCTACATTGCTTTGCGTAGAGCAATCCCAGAGGAATCCTGCTTGTACGATAGATGAGGCCTTGAATCCTCGATCGGGCAGGTTCATCTCCATAAGAATCAAACGGTGCGGAAACGAGACAGTATTTGCCATCAAAAAGGGAAGAAGAGCCACGATATTTATATTTACACGCACAATGACTCGTTACAACCTTGACTGAAACGTCCCTTCTCATTAATCCATTAATAAGATTCTCCGAATAATTGGCCATAGAGATATTATGATACCAGCAGGTTATCATGCAAACAGAGAGATTTTTAATCACAATCACCAACTAAAACGGCATTTTTTGCCATGTATTAAACTATGATATAGGTTTTTACGCGACACCGAATGACACGAAAATGCGGGATACTTGGAATGATTTTTCAGACCTTGAGGTTTGGCTTCCTTCAAAGATCGCATAAGTGCTGAACGCCGGAACGCCGAACCCAGCCAACTGCGGCGCGCACGGCACCTATTCTTTCACCTCGAGTGAATCCGCACAAAGCCCACTACTGCTTCGAACCGACCTTCGCTGGTGATACCTGCGCTAAAGCTAGTGTAGTTATTAGCATCACGGTCGGTACCCAGAATTGAACGTGATCGCGCTGCCGAACATTAATATCGCGGAGGGGGAGAACGTCTTGACTGAATGCGCGTATTGTACAGCAAGGTACGCGTCTATAGCAAGCGCCGTCGCTGGAGTCGGATACCCAACGGAACGCATCGCACAACGAATAACAAGGGTCTTCAACGATGGGGAATTAGAAAAAGTGGCAGACAATGCGGAAGGCCTTATTAGACAAGAGTTCACGAGAACTGCTGCCATAGAACTACCGCCATAGAACTATAAAGTGTTATATGCGCCAAACTATCGATAATTTTAAACAAAAAAAATGACTTTGACAATAGTTGAGGTGACGTGCTGAACAGGCAAAAGTCTTAACGATTGCTTGATAAGGGGGGAAAATGGCTGTTGAGCTGCTTGAAGATAAAAAGCGATGGGACCAGTTTGTCGAAACGAGCCCGCAGGGATTGCTATTTCACAAGTGGGACTTCCTAAAGACTGTTGAGCGACATTCGCAGTACCGGTTCTTGCCCTACGGCGTATACTCGGGAGACGAGCTGCGATGCATATTCCCGTTCTTTATTGGACGGGACCATGGACTGACCGTCATGTGCTCTCCACCGCCCATCCATACACAAATGTGGTATTTAGGTCCCGCTTTTGATCCTAGCGTGCAAGCACTCAAGGCACATGCCAGGGAAACAGTCTTTCAGCAAGTGACTGGTGAGCTGTGCAAGGAAATTGATAGTATCGCCCCGCATTTCGTGTATTTTACGACCGTCCCACATTTCATTGACGTGCGCTTCTTCAAGTGGAAGAACTTCACAGCGAACTTGGAGTTCACGTACGCTATCGACTTGGAAAGATCCCTCGACGAGATCTGGACCTCATTCTCTAGGCGCTGCAGGCAGAATATTAAGCGTGTGAACAAATATTCGCCTGAGATACAACAAACGAATGACGTAAACGCGTTGCTCGACATCTGGCGAGCGAGATTCTCCGAACGCCGGGTAAAAGCGCCTCTACTAAGCGATAGTTATCTCAAGGACCTTGTGGCTGCGTTCCCCCAGGACATGACCGTTTACAGCGTCAGCATCGATGGAAAACTTGCCATCGCAAACGTTTATTGCGCTATGCAAAAGGAACGATATGCCTTTTGGATCGGTGGCGTTAGTACGCGCAACGACCTCGCCGTGCACGAATACATTCAATGGGAAGTCGCTCAGCGGGCAAAATCAGAGGGCTTTAAGAAGCTGGATTTAGGCGGAGGCGTTGAAAACCTTTCTAGATTCAAATCAAAGTTTGATCCTGTACTCGAGCCATATTGCATTGTTGAGAAAAGGGACACGCTGGGCAAGACCGTCAATTTTGGGTGGAAAAAGCTGAGCCGGGCCAAAAAGCTAGCCGCAGGTGCAATGCTGCGTACTCCTCTGTGAGGGCAGGCTCGACGATTAGTTGCTTTAGTCATGTCTTCAGCTAGTTAAGCCCTCCTCAGAGCAGCCGGCGGCTATTCGTGTTTGCGGTATCGGTGACGCTAATTCAGCAGCGCTAGCGCTTATCGGGCACGTTCCACCACGGATAACGCCTTTTTAAAAAACTCGAGCACGCGCTTTGCGTTCTCTTGAACTGAACGGGCCGTTTCGCGAGGATCGAGCTACAGCTTCAGGCGATTGCCCCGGCAGTTGCGGATATCAGACTTTCGACAAAACGTAGGACCATCCTACCAAAAACCTCTCGTGTGATGTCTACTATAACGTGCGTAGATACGACGGAAACAGCGAAAAGTTGTCGTAAATTGCCGCTGGACAGCCCTGACGTTGTCGCGTGACTTTGGATGTCGTTGAGTGCACTCTTATGGTATTATATGCTGCCAGCGAAAAAGAATGTGCGTGTGTTCATAGGTAACACACTTTATTCACTTGTACACATGCGGGTTGGTATAGTCGCCAATTATTCGAGAAAAGCGCTTCACTTTTATTTTAAAGCTGAGAGAATTGCGCTCAGTGTGTGAGGCGACCGCCTCAGCCTGTTGGCACCAGTTTTTGCCCGCATGGGACGGTTCAAAGGGGAGAGTCATCCAAACACCGGCCGAGCTCACGAGCGTGGGCTGTATTTGCCGTCTAGGCTTGCCTTAACAACGGAACAAATTGACACTGTTTGTAGCTCTCGTGAGACATCATCGGGCGATTATGATCGGCGTTTATTTGGATGTTATAAATATTAGCTAATGTTAAAGATGTCATCAACAATGGCGAGAGCGACATGGAGTCAAATAATTTAAATTTGTCCGTCATCATACCAACTCATAACCGCGCGGGGATGATTTGTCGGGCAATTAACTCGGTTATACCTCAGCTTACAGTGGATGACGAAATCATCGTCATTGACGATGGTTCAACGGATGGGACCGAAGAATTACTCAATAAGGTTAGAGATAGAATTATTTATCGTCGTATTTCTCATGGTGGGGCGGGAAGAGCCCGAAATGAAGGAATCGAAATCGCTCATAACGGCCTCATTGCATTCTTGGATTCTGACGACGAGTGGATGCCGAAGAAAGTAAAACTTCAACGTGCCTTGCTTCAGGCGAGACCTGATGTCCTGTTTTGTTTCAGCGATTGGAGATATTTGGACTCGGAACAGCACCCTGTATCCCATTTAGTATCCCCTTTAATACCCTATTTGGATAAAGATAAGTCGTTTGGCGAATATATTTTGGGTCCTGGAGTTCCTTTTTCATCCATCGCAACCCTGCCGGAAGGTATGGACGATTTTATGGTTCATATCGGTGACCTTTACGGGAAGCAAATGGAGATAGAGTGCGTTTCAGTCATCACTCTTACTTACAGGCGCGGATCCAAATGCGAAGAGGATCTGAAATATCCTGAAGATCTTCCTACTCGAGAAGATTGGGAGTTTGTAGGGAAGTTGGCACGAAAAGGATTAGCTGCCTATCTCGATTGTGCGACTGCGATAGCTCATGTTGAGCATGAAGGCCCGGCGCTTACCAAGCTTGATTATGTTACCCATCTAAACGCTCGCATTAAACTGCTTGAGAGGGTGTGGGGGGCGGACACGGAATATTTGAAAGATCATCGTGAAGGATATCTGATGGTCGATCATCAGGTTCATAAGACCCTTATAAGGGAGTACCTCCGTCACGGAAGAACGCAGGAAGCGCGAGAAGAAATAAGAAAAAATATGAATATCCCAATGAAATATAAATTACTTTCCCGGTTTCCTGGATTCGTAAGTAGATCTCTCTCCCAATTGAGAGAAATATTTTGAAACATCGGACTCTACAAACGCACACTTGTTCGCAACGGAGATAATGAGCATCGAAACGGAGGCCCCCATCGGCTTCGTTTGTGCCCTACCTAAATTGCGATGATCTAGCTAAAAACGAAAAGGCTGCCCCCTAAGAGGTTAGTTACAGGTTATGGGTTGAATTGTTAAACACAACCAAATGCCAATCATTCCTTGTATTCCTCATTTTCGTGTCATTCGATGTAGCGTACAACCGTTATTATAGTTCAACAAATGACAAAAAATTTGTTGGTAAGCACATTCTAAAAACGTATCATAAAGCGCACATTTTTTTGATCTACCTTCAAATTAGCCGCCTTATTACGAACCCTTGTAAATCCTATATATGAGCTTAATCTCTTGTATGGTTAAACCCCGTAGCACCAGCAAAATAGTCAAATAAATTACCGCGGCAAGTGCGCTCGATAAAATTATGCTTAAGAGCCCAGAGGGATTCCATAAAACCAGAAATACGGTCATAAAACAACAGCTGCAGACACTCTTCACTATAAATCCATAATTGAAGTCGAACGTAAACAGTTTAAGCGAATAGTATGCAGTCAAGACGAAAGCGAGCAGAAATGCGAGCAAAGAGGTGAGTGCAGCGCCTATGAGGCCTAGATAGGGAATAAGTAATAAGTTTAAGCCGAAATTGACTACAGCACTGAGTATCATAATCGTACCATAGAGGGCCGACTTCTTTTCTAACATGAGTATCAACAGAATTAGCGACGTCGCTCCAACGAGCGCAGCTCCCGCGGCAACCAACGGAGTGACTAAGTAGCCGTTTACTGCGATCTCTTGGGTGGTTAATACAAGCAAAAGCGGCTTTGACAACACTGACACGGCAAAAACGCACGGTAATACTATCCCAGAATAGTATTTTAGTGAATACGACATGATCGTGCGTATATCCTCTATTTCGTTGTCGTCGTAGTGTTTATAGAGAACTGGCGGGAGCAGTGACCCTAATGGTGCTGCGATCATGCCGAGAATACTGCCGAGCATGTATCCTGGTGAATAGTATCCCACCGCTGCTTCCCCTAAAAAATACGCAATAAGATAACGATCGCTTGAATTACTAATCCATCCAGCTACCGTGCTTGGGACCAAGGGTAGACCAAAAGCGAGGTATTCCCTTACGCGCCTGAACTTCGGGATAGCAAAACCAATCTGCGTAACGATTAGATACAACACTACAGCGAACACAACAAGCTGCTGGATCGAGAGAGCTATCATGGCGCCCTCCAGTCCGTAACCCAAAAGGACAAAAACGGCTATTAGGGCCGTGTTTAGGTACGCGCTAAAAACGTTTACGAAAGAGTACCTTTTGATCTGCTGGAATGCCATAAAGTACTGTATCGCATATATTGTCGGGGACGTAATCCAGATGGTAAATATGAGCAGCAGGGCTATGGTGAGATTGTTATTAAACAAGCTTGCAGCGATTTGATGTACCAACAAAAATAACAGCCCAGAGACAATCGAGCTTGTTAGGACTATTATGAATCCCATGGAATAGAAGCCCTCTCGAATTTCACGTTTGTCCGTCGTCGCAGCAAGAAATCGAGTCATCGAAACTCCTAGCCCCAAAGTTGTAAGCCAAGGCACCAGGCCGATTGTAACCGTGATCAAAGCCCAGGCTCCATAATCAGCTATTGGGAGTTTCTTTGTCAGAATAGGAAGCAGAATAAGATTGCTGAGAGTCATTATGGGAGTTACTACTGCGGTCAATCCTAGACGCCGAGCAGTCAGTGTGTATTTTGCCATTTTAGTTAGCTCGTCTTGTACGATACTAAACGTCCCGCCGCTTGAC
>Ga0208081_1000256_pt1 | contig 13345 bp, 6 predicted proteins | sample NGESurshal092012_6_FD_184479 | JGI IMG/M metagenome (GOLD analysis project Ga0208081, IMG submission 184479) | Arctic peat soil microbial communities from Barrow, Alaska - NGEE Surface sample 415-1 shallow-092012 (SPAdes) | ecosystem: Environmental > Terrestrial > Soil > Wetlands > Peat ...
AATTATGAGAAAGGAATGTATTCAACCATTAGTTTTTCCTGGAACGATTCAAAAAAGATTTTAACCATAAATGACAGGAAGGGCACTTTCCCGGGTATGACTGATGTGAGGAATTTTAACATTGTCAGAATTGCAGGTGATGGTGCTGAAAAGAATGTTTTACCGGACAATAAGGTAATTGTTTATAAGGGAAAGAAAATACAGGTTAAACTCTGATATCCGGTTTCGGAAAGCTGTCAGTTACTTCAGGTGATTTTTGCACTGGTCTGTTTCTCCAGGTGATAAATGGTTGAAATAGGAATAACATATAATTAGCTAATGAAAGGAATATACAAATGTTTAGAATTTTAGCTTGTCTATTAATTATTGGTCTCAACTTTAATGCTCAAGCCAGAGTACAGAGACATACTATTGAGGCAGAAACTGCCAGGCTTGTCAGTGGTGCATCAGTAGTAGCAGATAGAGAGTCTTCAGATGGATATTTGGTTAACCTGTCAAAGCCCGGGCAGGGTGTTCAGTTCACGAAGTTGAAGGCCGGAAGGAAGCTGGCAATACGGTATGCATCGCTGACTGTTGGAACTATCAATGTTTCGGTCAACGATCTACCGCCCCGTAAGGTGAATTTTCATTCGTCGGGAAAACTTACCGGCTCGTTTCTCTTTGCCATCATCGAAATTGAAATTCCTGTCCGTGCTACCTTGACTATCAGCTTATCTGATAACGATGTTGAAGTGAATATTGATAACATCATTTTGGCGAAGGATGATCTGCAGTTACCTCCTGATATCTGGAACCTGCCTCCATTGCCGGTGGCTGCCGGTCCATATCCTGCCGACTGGAAGGGACTGAGCCAGATTTATTCCGTTCCACAATGGTGGCGTGAGGCAAAGTTTGGCGCATGGGCACATTGGGATCCGCAATCCATGCCAGAGCAAGGTGACTGGTATGCACGAGGCATGTATATGCAGGGAAACAGACAATATCAATTCCACCTCAAAAACTTTGGTCATCCTTCGGAATACGGTTACAAAGACATTTGCCACAATTGGGTCATTGATAAATGGAATCCTGAAGAACTAATGGGTTTATTCGTGGAGATGGGTGCACGTTACTTTGTGGCTATGGGTGTTCACCATGACAACTTCGATTGCTGGAATTCGGCTTATCAACCCTGGAATTCTATGAATGTTGGCCCCAGGCAGGACATTATCGGAATATGGGAAAAAATTGCCCGTCAGCATGGTTTGCGTTTTGGCATCGGCTTTCACAACTCTCCACCTCGTACCTGGGGTCAGTTCATGCCCGTGCGTTACACCAGCGATAAGACCGGACCTAAACAAGGAGTCCCCTACGATGCACTTCAAACAATCCTGGACGGAAAAGGAAAGTGGTGGGAAGGTATGGATCCGGTTGATCTATACGGCCCGGTTCACGACAAAAAAGATCCGCTGCATTCCCCTTTCGCCAACCAGTTCATGTGGCGGATTGATGATGCTATCTCAAAATATCATCCTGATATGATATATTTTGATGAGGTTGCCGGAGATTCGCTGTTAGATTTGGGTGTGAACATGGGACTTGGTTTTTTGGCCCCACCGTTGATAGCGAATTTCTATAATAAATCACTGCAATGGAACCAGGGAAAAATGGACGTGGTGATTAATCTCAAAGGTGTTGGTGGGCGTTATAATAGTTTTCCAAACAATCCAGAACTGCTTCCTCTCGTTGACCGTTCACTGGTCAAGAGTTCAGAAGCCATCATTGAATCGCAGATTACCGCCTATCCGTTCCAGACAGAAACAACCGTCGCCGATTGGCATTATATGACCGGGCAGAAATATATGGCTGCAAAAAGGGTAGTTGAGCTTCTGATGAAGAATGTTTCGCGTAACGGCTCTATGTTGCTCAACATCACCCAGCATGGACGAGGTGATCTCGATCCTGAACTGATACGTATTTGCAAAGACATCGGAGGCTGGCTGAAAATCAATGGCGAGGCGGTTTATGGTTCCCGTCCTTTTGAAATATGTGGCAATGATACAGTCCTCTATACTCGCAATAAGGGTAATGTGTACGCCACACTTTTGAATTGGGACGGTGAACCAATCACTCTCAGATCCTTGCATGCCGGAAGTGCAACCCTGGGTATAGTATTAAAAGTTGAGCTACTTGGCTCTGATCTTCCATTTAAGTTTGTTCAAGATGGTACAGGATTGATAATTACACCACAGGGCGCCATTCAATCGCAACCTGGAATCTCGGATCAGCCACTGGCATCAAAATGTCGCGTTCTTCGTATCACCCATGACAAGGGGTGGATCAATGATGATGACCCAGGCGTTGTGGCTCCCGGATGGATCCGTCGATGTAATCTGGGCACCGGAGATTATAATAACGATCTGACTTTTAGCAACACGCCTGGCGATGTCTATACCTTCTCATTTACAGGTAACACCGTCAAAGTCATTTCCCCAAGAGATGAAGGTGCTGGTCAAATGGAAATTCAGATTGATGGAAAAACCCGTGCAACAGCCTATTTATCTACAATCGGGACTCGCCAGGCCCAGCAGATAGTGTGCGAAATTTCCGGTTTGGCTCCTGGCAGACATACCATTCATATTGTCAACCGTGGGTCCGGACCGGTAGCCCTGGATGCTTTAATAGTTCAATAATTAAGTATGAAGATCAAAATGAAATTTTTTTTCAGATATCTTAATCTCTTATCAATAGCATCGGTAATTTTAGCGAGCAATTCTTTAAATATATTTGCACAGGGGAATATGCAGCGCAAGCAGCTTTTCGATAATGACTGGAAATTCTTTTTAGGCGACATTCCATCCGCCAGCGCCAGTAATTTTGATGACAATAGTTGGCGAAAACTCGACTTACCGCACGACTGGAGCATTGAAGGAAAAATAGATCAAAAAAATTCAACGGGTGGCGGGGGCGGCTATTTCCCTGCCGGTATAGGATGGTACCGGAAAAAATTCGATATTCCTCCAGCATGGAAGGGTAAATGCATTTCAATTTATTTCGAAGGTGTTTACATGAATTCAGAGGTATTTATCAATGGGAAATCACTTGGTGTACATCCATATGGCTATACAACATTCAGTTACGACCTTACTCCTTTTCTTGATTTTGACAGGGAAAATGTTCTTTCGGTAAAAGTCGACAATTCAAAGCAAATGAACTGCCGCTGGTACAGTGGATCGGGAATTTACCGACATGTCTGGATGATTGTTACAAACCCCATACATGTTACCACCTGGGGCATGAATATCACCACACCTGAGGTGTCTTCTGAAAAAGCAACAGTTAATATAAAAACGGTTTTAAAAAATGAAACATCCCGATCGCAAAGTATCATTCTTAAAACCCGGCTGCTTGGCAGAAATGCCTCCTCTCCGGAAGAAAATCAGATAAAAACAGTGCTTCCTGCAAACAGTGAAAAGGAATTTGAGCAGTCCATATCTGTAATAAACCCAATGTTATGGACTCCTGAAACGCCCCATCTTTACCAGGCTGAGGTAACAATATTAAAGGATGACAGGGAAATCGATAAAACCCAAAACACCTTTGGAATACGTTCAATAAAATTCACAACCGAAAATGGATTTCAGCTTAATGGAAAAACCCTGAAGATTAACGGTGGATGCGTACATCATGATAATGGTTGCCTTGGTGCTGCTGCTTTTAACCGGGCCGAAGAACGACGGGTAGAGCTTCTTAAATCAGCAGGTTTTAATGCAGTTCGCACGTCACATAACCCTCCATCGGAAGCATTTCTAGATGCATGCGACAGGCTGGGAATGATGGTAATGGACGAAGCGTTCGATGGATGGAAGGAGAATAAAACACCTTTCGATTATTCTGTTTACTTTAATGAATGGTGGCAACGCGACATAGAAGCAATGGTTTTGCGCGACCGTAACCATCCTTCAATTATTATCTGGAGTACGGGTAATGAAATAATCGAAAGGAAGAAGCCGGAGGCTGTTGAAACTGCAAAAATGCTTGCAAATTGCATTCGTAAAAATGATCCCACACGTCCCGTTACCTCAGCAATGACTACCTGGGACAATGAATGGGCAATATTCGATCCCCTTTTTGCTGCACATGATATTGGTGGATATAATTATCAATTGCATCGGGCTACGTCAGACCACGAGAGAGTTCCTTCCCGGATAATTGTGCAAACCGAATCGTACCCCAGAGATGCATTCGCCAACTGGAAAATAATACAAAACCACAATTACATCATTGGGGATTTTGTCTGGACTGCACTGGATTATCTTGGTGAATCGGGAATTGGCCGCTGGTACTATTCCGATGAAAAACCTGGCGAACACTGGGAAAGTGATTTATTCCCGTGGCATGCCGCTTATTGCGGTGATATCGATTTGACAGGATGGAGAAAACCTGTCTCACATTATCGTAACATGCTGTACAATAATACTGAAAAAATCTATCTGGCAGTAAGGGAACCTGAGCCTGAGCCTTTAAAAATCAAAGAAACTATATGGTCTGTATGGCCAACATGGGAAAGCTGGACATGGCCGGGTTATGAAGGAAAAAACTTACAGGTTGAGGTCTATTCGAGATATCCATTGGTCAGGCTCTACCTTAATAATAATCTTATCGAAGAACAAATTACAACAGAAGCGCAACAGTTCAAAGCTGTGTTTGATGTACTCTATGCTCCCGGAATCTTATCTGCTGTTGGCGTTTTAGAGAATAAAGAATCAGAAACAACACTCCTCCAAACCTCAGGCAATGCTGCCAAAATCAGGCTGATACCTGACCGGATAAATATAGCAGCTGACGGTCATGACTTGTCATTTATTACAATTGAAGTGACCGACAAGGATGGAATACTGCAGCCAAATGCACAAAATCAATTACATTTCAGTATTAGCGGGCCAGGAGTAATCGCAGGGGTTGATAATGGAGATATTAAAGACCTTGATCCTTATAATGGCACTACACGCAAGGCATGGCATGGACGTGCTTTAATTGTTGTCAGAAGCACAAAAGATACAGGAGAGATTAAGCTTACAGTAAGTTCAGCAGAATTGACTGAGGCGATTGTGAATATCATGACAGGAAGTGGTAAATAACAATCTGAGTATTAAAGCTACATGTCAGAGTAACATTTCATAATAATTCAGGACTGTTCTCCCTGATGGAATTAATCTTACATTTATATTTATAAACTTTCGCAAACAGATTATTATTTTAAGACTTATTAATATCGACTTATGAAGACACTATATTTTGGTTTGGCGGTCCTTTTTGCTGCTTCAGTACATATAACTGTTTCAGCACAGGTAAATTCAGCCCGGAACCCTGTTATATTTGCAGATGTCCCTGACGTATCAATGATTCGGGTGGGTGACACATATTATATGAGCAGCACCACAATGCACATGAACCCGGGTGTACCAATTATGAAATCCAAAGATCTTGTAAACTGGCAGCTTGTAAATTATGCCTATAGTACCCTTGGCGAGAACGATGCTTTAACTCTTAATAACGGGAAAAATGCTTACGGGCGCGGTACCTGGGCCAGTTGTATTCGTTATCATAACGGCACTTTTTATGTATCATCCTTTTCATCAACAACAGATAAAACATATATCTGGTCAACTAAGGATATAGAAAAGGGACCCTGGAAAGAGATATCATTCAGTCCGAGTTTTCATGACCATACATTAGTTTTCGATGATGATGGTCGTGTTTATCTGATCTACGGCAATAAAAAACTAACCCTTGTTGAACTCAATGCTGATCTGTCAGGAGTCAAAACCGGCGGAATAAATCAGGTTATCATTGAAAATTCAAGTGCCCCTTCTGGACCAGATAGCGGACTGGGGGAAGGCTCACAATTGTTCAAGGTCAATGGCAAGCTTTATCTTTTTAATATAACCTGGCCAAAGGGTGGAATGCGTACAGTCGTGATTCACAGGGCAGATAAAATAACCGGCCCATGGGAAGGAAGGCTCGCCTTCCAGGATCTTGGCGTTGCCCAGGGTGGTATGGTTGATACACCGGATGGCAGATGGTTTGCTTATCTGTTCCGTGATTATGGTTCAGTAGGACGTATCCCCTATATTGTTCCATTAAAATGGGTGGATGGATGGCCTGTAATCGGAGTAGATGGCAAAGTTCCTGAGACACTGGACCTGCCAGCAAGCAAAGGATTAATTCCCGGTATTGTGGCGTCAGATGAATTTAATCGTCGGAAAGGAGAGCGTGCCCTTCCACTGGTTTGGCAATGGAACCACAATCCTGTTAACGACTTATGGTCGGTCACACAGCGTAAGGGTTATCTGCGGCTTACAACCGGTCGTATCGACACCATCTTAGTTACAGCAAGAAATACTTTAACTCAGCGTACAATAGGCCCTGAGTGCTCTGGTTCAACATGCATAGATGTCTCCAATATGAAGGAAGGTGATTTTGCTGGTCTTACTCTTTTACAGAGGAAATTCGGTCAGGTAGGTGTTAAATTTAATAACGGCATTAAATCGATTATAATGGTCAGCGCACAGACCAATAAACCTGTCGAGGTCGAAAAAGTACCTTTAAACCAGAAAACTGTTTATCTGAAAGCCGAATGCAATTTCAGGGATCGGACTGACATGGCAAATTTCTTTTACAGCCTTGATGGCAAAATATGGATACCAATCGGATCACAGCTTAAGATGGAATATTCAATGCCGCACTTTATGGGCTATCGCTTCGGACTGTTCAATTATGCTACAAAAACTCCGGGTGGGTACGTTGATTTTGACTGGTTCAGGATTGGTACAACCATAACTGTAAAGAAATAATAACATATAATTTAATATAAGGAATCATGAAAAGTATTATTAAAAAGATCTCAGCTTCCTTTGTACTGATCATTCTGATTTCAGGCTATGCCTTATGTCAGAAACTGCAACTAAATGATCAGGGATATTTTGAGACACCGGGAGTAAATGTGTTTGTCTACAGTAATCAGTACACCGGGATGTTCAATGATGAAAAAAATGCCGGCATAGAGATTATTCACCATGGTGTAAGAACAGCTACCGGTGGTGCGGTAAGGCTCCAGAATACGTCCGAACAATGGGACCTTGTACCTACTGTTGCCGACCGGAAAGTCGATAAGGCCACCAACACCATCGATTTGACATTAAAATACAAGGATTATGATTTTGATTCCAGGATAAGTGTAACTCCTAAAGATAATGGTGTGATAATAAGCGTCTTCCTTGATAAACCTCTTCCTGAGAAGCTTGTAGGACGAGCCGGGTTTAATCTTGAATTCATACCATCTGCATATTTTAAAAAAACATATCTTATTGATGGCAAGCCCGGACTATTTCCATTGTATCCTGCCAGCTCAACAACAATGGATTCAAAAAACAACAAAGTACTTCAGTATGCCGGTCATTCGACATTTGATGACAGGGGAAGAAATGAATATATTGTTCCGGAGCCTATCGCTTCCGGTAAAACAATTCTAATGGCACCTGAAGATCCTGGAAACTTTGTTAAGATTCAGGCATTAGATGCAGATTTGATGCTCTTTGACGGACGCAATTTGGCACAAAACGGATGGTTTATCGTACGCAGTTTAATCCCTGCAAATAAGACTGGAAAAGTGCTTCAATGGTATCTTGAACCAAATGCAATTCCGAACTGGAAAAGAGCCCCGGTTGTTCAGTTTTCACAGGTTGGTTATCACCCCAATCAGGAAAAGATCGCTGTAATTGAATTAGATAAGAATGATACTCCGTTAAAAAGCGCAACTCTTTTCCAGGTTACTACGGAAGGTAAAAATGTTGAGAAATTAACGGCTGACGTAAAGCAATGGGGTAAATATTTGCGATATAATTATGCCAAGTTTGATTTCTCCTCTGTAAAAGGTCCCGGAGTTTATTTTATTAAGTATGGTAATCAATCGACCAATACTTTCATTATTAGTCCGGATGTATATAGCGATATTTGGCATCCCACAATGGATGTTTGGTTTCCGGTACAGATGGACCACATGATGGTTAACGAGGCTTACCGGACATGGCATGGTGCTCCTTATCTGGATGATGCGCTTCAGGCACCTCTGAATCATCAGCATTTTGATGGTTACAGAATGAGCGATGTTACAGACACAAAATATAAACCGCTGGAGCATATTCCGGGACTGAATGTCGGTGGATGGTTTGATGCAGGTGACTTTGACATTCAGACAGGATCACATGTAACCGTTTTACTGAATTTAGTGGATGCATGGGAAAAGTTCGGTGTGAATCGTGATGAAACTTTTATTGATCAGGCCACCCGTTATGTCGATATTCACCGTCCTGATGGCAAACCTGATATTTTGCAGCAGATAGAGCACGGAGCATTAAATCTTGTTGCCCAGATAGAAAATATCGGACATCCGGTACGGGGAATCATAGTTCCTAATCTTCACCAGTATCACCATCTTGGCGATGCAATAACCGAAACAGATAACCTTCTTTATAATCCTGCTCTTAAACCCTATGAATCGGACGGGAAGTCAAGCGGAACACTCGATGACAGGTGGGTGTTTACTAACAGGTCACCGATGCTTGATTATTCTGCCTCCGGTGCTCTTGCAGCTGCCGCCCGTGCATTGAATAACTTTAATAAGCCGCTTGCTGACAGGTGTCTGGCTGCAGCAAAAAAAATGTGGGATGAAAACAGCAACAAACCCCAGAGTAACAATCAGCCTGCAGGAATGATGTTTGCCGGAAGCAGCGAAATGTCTGCTGCGCTTCAGTTATTTATTACAACTAAAGAAGAGAAATATTCTAAACGATTCACCGAATTGCTATGGCCGTCACTTGACAGATCCCCAGGTGGCAGAGGGGGGCTCTCTTCAGCATTGCAGGCTATACCATACATGGGCAATGACTTTAGAACCAGATTAAGGGATTATATCATTAAATATAAAGAATCGATCGATGCCTATGGCAAGGAAAATCCTTACGGAGTTCCCATTACATCAAGAGGATGGGGAGGTAACAGCGGCGTAATAAACTTTGCCATTACCAACTATTATGCCAATAAATACTATCCCGATATTGTCAACACGGAATATGTTTTTAAAGGTCTTAACTATATTTTCGGATGCCATCCATATTCCAATATTTCCTTTGTTTCTGCAGTCGGCACTGTCTCCAAGGAAATAGGTTATGGAAATAACAGGGCCGATTTCAGCTTTATTGCAGGTGGAGTTGTCCCCGGCTTATTGCTCTTCCAGCCCGATTTTCTGGAAAACAAGGAAGATTGGCCATTTTTCTGGGGTGAAAATGAATATGTAATAGATATCGGTGCACAATATGTGTTCCTCTCAAATGCTGTAAATGAACTGGTAAGTAAATAAGATCAAAAGAAAAATTTAAAAATTCAAACGATGAGAAATCTAAAGACAATTTTTGTAATACTGGCATCGATATTATTGTTTATTGGAAGTACCTCTGCACAAAATCCGATTATCCGAGACCAGTTTACTGCTGATCCGACAGCCAGAGTTTTCAATGGCAAGGTGTATTTATATCCGTCTCATGATATCCGTGCTCCTGAGAGTTTTGCCCGCAAGGACTGGTTCTGTATGGAAGATTATCACGTCTTCTCATCCTCAAGCCTTACAGACTGGACCGACCATGGGGTTATTGTAAGCCAGGATAAGGTCGAATGGGTTAATCCAACCTCGTTCAGTATGTGGGCTCCTGACTGCGTTGAAAAAAACGGTAAGTATTATTTCTATTTTCCTGCAAATATCAAAACAGGAAAGGGATTCGGTATAGGAGTCGCCATTGCAGATAAACCCGAGGGGCCATATGTTCCCCAGAAGGAACCGATTGCTAATGTCAGGGGTATTGATCCCTGTGTGTTCATTGACAAGAATGGACAGGCATATATTTATTACTCGCTTAACAGAATCTTTGCCGCCAGTCTGAAGGACAACATGACAGAACTCGAATCCGAACCTGTTGTCCTTGGGGATCTGCCTGCCAAGGGATTGGTGGAGGGGCCCTTTTTCTTTGAAAGGAATGGTAAATATTATTTAACCTTTCCTCATGTTGAAAATAAAATTGAAAGGCTGGAATATGCGATGGGTGATAATCCTTTGGGTCCCTTTAAAGTAACAGGAGTTATTATGGACGAGACCCCCATGGGCACCTGGACAAATCATCATTCACTGGTACAGTACAATGGCCAGTGGTATCTCTTTTATCATCAGAGCGCTTATTCCCCGAAGTTTGACAAGAACAGATCTGTTTGTATCGACAGTCTCTTCTTTAATGAAGACGGAACTATCAGAAAAGTAATCCCTACCAATCGAGGTGTTGGCATCACAAGTGCCCTTGAAAAAATACAAATAGATCGTTACAGTAGTACAAGCCCGACCGGTATTTCAGTTGCATTCATCGATACCGCCAATACATTTAAAGGCTGGAAAGCAATATTAAGCAAACAGAATAGCTGGATAACCTATAATACCGTTGATTTCGGTAATAAGAAGCTTAAGTATGTCCAGGTTAATGCCTCGTCACAAACGGGAGGCACTCTTCAGATCAGACTTGACAAAGCTGACGGTACTTTGCTGGCTGAGGTAAAAGTACCTAAAGGTACATCCTGGAACACTGTTCGTGCACGGATGTTAAAATACCAAAAGGGAATTCATAACCTGATTGTGGTACTTAAAGACAAAAATCCTGTCGAAATTGACTGGATTCAATTTGTAAATTAGTTGCCGGCGTACCAAATTATTGACCACTATGAAGACTATCTTATTCTTGATTGCAAGTCTGGCTTTAATTGTTGATGTTACTGCCCAGAATGATTCTCATTTAAAACTTTGGTACACCCGTCCCGCCAAACAATGGGTCGAAGCCCTTCCTGTAGGAAATGGTCGCCTGGGGGCAATGGTATATGGAGATCCTCTTAAGGAGGTTATTCAGCTTAATGAGAACACAGTCTGGGCTGGCTCGCCTTACCATAACGATAATCCCGACGCCAGAGAGGCACTACCGGAAGTCAGAAAATTGATCTTTGAGGGTAAGTATAAAGCAGCCCAGGACCTGATCAACCAGAAATTCATCAGCAAAATTTCCCAGGGGATGCCTTACCAGACGGTGGGGAACCTGAGACTATTATTTCCGGGACACGAAAATTATTCTGAATATTACCGGGAACTTGATATTGAAAAAGCTGTGGTATCATCCCGATATATGCTGAACGGGATAAATTTTAAAACTACAATATTTTCTTCATTCCCTGATCAGGTAATAATAGTCAGGATTTCTGCCGATAAACCAGGTTCGGTTAATTTTACTGCAACGATGGACAGACCGTCCAAAGTAAATGTCTCGGTTTCAGGGAATAACGAAATTACTTTATCTGGAAAAACAAACGATTTTGAAAAGATAAAAGGTAATGTTCAATTTGAAGCCAAAGCAAAAATATTAACAACAGGAGGCTCTGTATCGGCCAATGATACATCTTTGAATGTAACCAATGCCAATATTGCTACTATTTATATTTCCATCGCATCTAATTTTAAGAATTATAATGATCTCAGTGCAAATGCTGATGAAAGGGCAATTACATATCTTCAGAACGCCCTGAAAAAAAGCTACGACCAGGCATTAAAAGATCATATTGCTGATTATCAAAACTATTTTAAGAGAGTAAGTATCGATTTGGGATTAACAGATTCTGTTAAAAACCCTACCGATATGCGTCTTGAACAGTTTGCAAAGGGTAATGACCCTCAGCTGGTTACATTATATTTTCAATTTGGGCGTTATTTATTAATTTCTGCATCAAGGCCAGGAGGCCAGCCTGCCAATCTGCAGGGAATCTGGAATGACCAGCTTACCCCTCCCTGGGATAGCAAATACACAGTGAACATAAACACTGAGATGAATTACTGGCCTTCCGAAATCGCCAATCTTACCGAAATGAACGAACCGCTGATTCAGATGGTTCGGGAACTGTCACAGACGGGCAGACAGACAGCAAAAGATATGTATGGAGCCCGGGGATGGGTATTGCATCACAACACGGATATATGGAGATTTAACGGCCCTATTGACGGTGCCTTCTGGGGAATGTGGCCAATGGGAGGCGCCTGGCTTTCCCAGCATTTATTCGATAAATATGATTATAACGGAGATAAAGAGTTTTTGAAGTCAGTTTTTCCGGTTGTAAAAGAAGCCTCAATTTTTTTCCTGGATTTCCTTATTGAAGAACCCGAGCATAAATGGTTGGTGGTCTGCCCGTCGGTTTCTCCGGAAAATGCGCCATCCGTTCACTCCGATGCCTCAATTTCTGCCGGCACTACCATGGACAATCAGCTGGTTTTTGATTTGTTCACAAAAACTATCAAGGCAGCACAAATTCTGAATACTGATAAAGAACTGATCAGCCAACTGGAAAACACAGTGAAACGACTGCCTCCTATGCAGATAGGACAATGGGGACAACTGCAGGAATGGATGTACGATTGGGACAGTCAGAACGACAAACACCGCCATGTTTCCCATTTATACGGACTTTACCCGTCGAATCAGATTTCACCTTACCGGACACCGGAATTATTTACTGCAGCAAAGACATCCCTTGTAGCTCGGGGTGATGAATCTACGGGATGGTCTATGGGTTGGAAAGTAAACCTTTGGGCACGTCTTCTCGATGGCAACCATGCATTTAAACTCATTACAGATCAGTTAAAACCGGCTGCCCAGTCTGGAAGAAGCCAAAGTGGAGGAACCTATCCGAATCTTTTCGACGCCCATCCTCCTTTCCAGATTGATGGAAATTTTGGTTGTACATCTGGTATTGCTGAAATGTTGTTACAAAGTCAGGATGGAGCTATTCATTTGTTGCCAGCACTACCTGATGCCTGGAAAAACGGAAGCATAAAAGGGTTGAAAGCCAGGGGCGGTTTTGAAGTGGGTATTAAGTGGGAGAATGGTGAATTATCTAAGGCTACGGTAAAATCTTCAATTGGAGGGAATTGCCGCATTCGTTCCTATTGCCGGTTAAAAGGTAAAGGGCTTAAAGCAGCAAAAGGCCAGAATACAAATCCATTATTTAATATTTCGGAAATAAAGGCTCCTTTGATCCATTCTAAAATGTCCCCATCATCTCTGGCGCTGAAGAAGATTTATGAATATGATTTGTCAACGAAGAAGGGAGACATAGTAGAATTAAAAAAGTTTTAAATCACTTCTGAGATAATAAAATAATATGAAAACAAAATTAGGATTGTTTGTATTTGCAGGATTACTCATTATAAATATGAACGCTTTTTCGCAGG
>Ga0208081_1000259_pt1 | contig 13314 bp, 6 predicted proteins | sample NGESurshal092012_6_FD_184479 | JGI IMG/M metagenome (GOLD analysis project Ga0208081, IMG submission 184479) | Arctic peat soil microbial communities from Barrow, Alaska - NGEE Surface sample 415-1 shallow-092012 (SPAdes) | ecosystem: Environmental > Terrestrial > Soil > Wetlands > Peat ...
ATCCGGGCCTGGCAGGGATTGGCACCCATTTCCTTACTTATGAACTGCCTCCTTTCAGCTGGGGCTGTGCGGCAAGAGAGACCGTGCAGATCTCGGTGATAATGCCGCCCCTTCCCGAGGCTGACTTTGAGCCGGATACTGCCGGATGTGCACCTCTTACAGTATAGTTTGTAAATAAAAGCATCCATGGCGAAAGTTATACATGGGATTTCGGAGACAATCAGTATTCAGACGAAGAAAACCCAATCCACATATATTATGTATCAGGGAGTTATACAGTCAAACTAACTGTTTCCAATCTCGCCGGGCAGTCAATTCATAAAGGCATAATCACCGTCTATCAGAATCCTTCCGCAATTTTTGACGCTTATCCTACCAATGTGATTAATAATGAACAGATTGTAATCTTTTACAGCTATTCATATTTCGCTGACAACTACCTTTGGAATTTTGGGGACGATATTACCTCCACTGAAGCAAATCCTTATCATAAATATGAAAGCCCCGGAGTCTACACTGTTTCACTTAATGTTTCCACTAGCTATGGTTGTACTGATTCAGCTGCGCTTGAGACACCAATAGTGGTTGAGTGGAAAACCGGACATATTAACTTCCCCAATGTGTTCAAGTGGAATGAAAGCGGTCCCACCGGCGGGCAATGGAAGGAAGGGGTCAATGACGAAATGGATTTTGTATTCAGACCTTTTTTCGAAAATATGATCGAATACGGTAATAAGCACCAACCTTATATAATAGAATGATATTTGTGAATTTTGTGAACATGAAATTACCAGGGCGATAAAAAAATCAATTATAACTTTTATCTTTACGCACTTTTAAAAACTCGAGGAGTATTTAATAATCTGAATTAATATGAAAATCAAAGAAATAGGTATAATTGCAGGGTTTCTGGTTGTCTCTGCTGTCATCGGTGCAAATCTCAATGCGCAGGCTGTACGGAATGATGTGATAACAGCTTATAATGAAGGGGCTAAAGTGATGCAGACGGATACCAGGGCTGCTATTGACGCATTTGAAAAGGTAATCACTCTTTCCGACCAGGTTGGCGAGGATGCTGCCGATCTCCGGCAAAAGGCCGTACAGGTACTGCCGGGGTTATACTGCAAGATTGCTGCTGTTGCCCTGAATGAAAAGAAGCCGGCTGCGGAAATAATCAAGGCTTCAAAGACAGCCATCAGCGTTTCGGAAAAATACGGCAGTGAACCTAACAAAGAAAAGGCCCGGAAGCTCCTGGCACAGGGTTATAATGCCATGGGGGCCGATTTTTTTTCTAAGAATGATTATGAAAATGCCCTGCGGGCATTCGACAGTCTTTTGGTAATCAATCCCGATTACCTCAACGCATATTATAACAAGGCATTGATTTATATAAAGCAGGATAATGCCGGTGCTTTTGAGGAAACGATTGATTTATATCTTGAAAAGCTTAAAAGCACCAATGATTCAATTAAGATACAAAAGGCTTCTGTTACGGCGCTTGAGTATTTTCGTGCCTCCGGATCCAAGGCAAACCAGGCAAACAAGCTTGATGATGCGCTGGTATTGCTGAATAAAGCGGCAAAATACGGGAACGACAAAGATCTTTTCTACTACTTTGCAGATGTGTATAATAAACAGAAGAATTTCGTCGGTGGAGCAGAATATGCACAAAAAGGTCTGGATCTGGAAACGGGTGTAGCCGAAGCAAAGGCGAAGTTTTACTATCAGCTTGCGGTTGCGCAGGCAGGCAAAGGACAAACTGCCGAAGCCTGTGCGTCATTTAAGAATGCCATGTACGGACCCTTTGCTGAAGCATCAAAAGCCCAAAGGACAAATCTGAAATGTGATTAGCGGACGGCTCCGCCCGGTTTCATTACAACTCCGATTTTTTTCCTGCCATCGATTTTTATCACTAACGGTTCAGGAAATCTGACATGCCTTAAATAATGATCCTCGAACACAGGTTCAGGAGCTGACAGGAAGTCAAAATCTATAAAGCCGTCGCCAATAAATGGGTTGACTGTAAAATATCCAACCCTGAAGGCTGTCAGGTTCTGGAAAAAGTGTGTTCCCTGGCTCGGATCGACGCGGTAATTTTCAAGTCCTGATTCAATGATGACCCTGGCCGCAGAAATTTGCGGCCATTTAATGGGTATTCCAAGCCACGGGTCACTGGACCCCCATCTGCCCGGCCCGATTAAAATATAGTTCTTCTCCTCTTTTAAAAACCTGTCATTAATTTCGTTGAGTTCAGAGGCAACTTGCAGGTTTTTTGATGCATCAAAGTTCTCGGTTTTAACATAGACCAGGTCACAGATTCCACTTATTGTTCCATTTCCCAGAGCCGATTTCGAATAGATGATCGTCTCCGTATGAGGTATATTTTCTAATCTGAACTTTATTGTTTCAAAATTCTCAACGATTGGTCGTATCTGCAGGAGATTAAAAAGAACAGGCTTTTTTCTTCCTGTATCAATATTTGCGGCAAATTCTATTTCTATAGGATTATTCAATTGCTGCTGACCGATTTCCAGGATTGTTTTTATTATATCAGCCAAAGGGAAAAGGTCATATTTAAGTATATTGGAAAAAGTAATTACCTTTTTCCCTCCGTCAACGGGTTCATCTCTTAAAATATCGTCCTGGTAATCGTAGGTAGAGGCAACAAAGTTAAGCGAGCCATCTTTTTCCGCATCGCTAATTTTTAACCTGAGCAGATTCACGGAATCGTCAGTACTGGGGACAAAGCTTAACGGGTCGAGATCAAGGGCATAAAATTCCTGCTGGGTTTCACGTAATGCCATTTTAGTGTCTGACAACTGCAGGATTTTCCGCGGGAATTTTGGTGAAAACCTGAGTGAAAGTCCTCCGTCGACAATGTATTTCCCCAGGCCGAAGGCCAGGCTGACAAATCCGTCTTCTGATTTTTCAGGTTCAATGGGGTAAAAATTTATTGATCTTGCAACTCCTGAAATAGTGGGATAAAAACGATTTTCATATTGCTGGCCGCAAACCTCCTGAAGAACAACGCCCATTTTTTCTTCTTCAATATGGTTTGCAGTAGCTTTCATATAGTCTTTACTGCCTTTGAAGAAGACAGATGCAAAAACGCCTTTAATCCCTATGCTCAGCAATTCCAGCATCATTGCCTCATCCTGAACTTTCGGAATCATATATGTTGAATAAACTCCGGCAAATGGCTGAAAATGTGAATCTTCCAATAGACTTGATGAACGTATTGCCACCGGGCCATTGATAATTGAAATAAAGACATACAAATCTTTATGAATCCTTACAGGAAGTCTTGCTTTGACAAATGCATCAAGGATTTCTTTATCACCGAGATCCGACAGGCCAACCCGGTAAAGGTTGTTTTGAGCCATGAATTCATCAAAGACATCTGTACTCAGCACGACGGTTCGCGGTATAGAAACAATAGTGCCTTCGAAACTTTCAAAATACTGATTTTGTTTAATTATATAATCAAGAAAAGCCAGTCCGCGCGCTTTTCCTCCCATTGATCCCTCACCAATTCGGGTAAATGTCAGATACTCATCAAAGTGTTCCCTGTAAAAATCAGCGATGACACCACGTCCCTTGTTAAGTCTGAAATTAGCGATGGTATCGAAAATAAAGCGGCGGGCCTGATCGATGCTGGGGAAATCATCAAGGCTGATTTCCTTTAAAAACTCGGCCAGCGAAAAGAGAGCACGCGCGTATAACCATTTAGACAAATGATTTCTTGACAAATGGTAACGAAGGGAAGCATCCGGTATTTCAAATAACCTCCTTTGAAAATTCTGCAAATCGGAAACTCTTGCAATTTCCTGTCCGGTTTCAGGATCGGTAAAAATGAAATCGCCAAAGGAGAAATGCCTTTTAAGAAGGGATTTTAACTCAAGCGGAAAGGACTCTGAATTACTGTTTATAAATCCGTTTCCGTATTCATTTGCATATTTTTCATTTTCGGGTTTGGCAGACTGAATTAAAATCGGAATGTTGGGGTCATAGTTCTTAATCTGTTTGAAGAAATCTTCAGGAATTTCCGTGTTTTTGAGATCGGCCTGGTTTAAATCCACGTCAGTAATCACCCCCAGAAGCTGGGATTTGTATTTTTCGAACAGATGCAAAGCCTCTGAATAGTCAGTGGCAAGAAGAATTTTAGGTCTTCCCCTCATTTGCATCATTTTCTGGTGCTCATTAAGGCCCTCACTGGTATATTCACGTGACTGTTCAAGGATTATTTTGTAAAGGTGGCGCAGATGAATTGACGCCATTTTAACGGAGTTTTCAACCACCAAAATGGATTGTACTCCTTCATGTTTACTGTCTTCATCCACATTTAATTTATCTTCAATAAGGTTGATAACGGGAAGCAATATATCCGTATTTCCCAGCCAGTTGAACACATAATCTATGCATGATAAATCTTCATTCCTTAATCTGAGAGACATTTCTCTGGAATCAGGAGCCAGAATTACAATGGGTTTGTCAGGATAGCTTGTTTTAATGTTCAGTGAAAGCTCAAAAGGATCCAGATCGCTGATACTAAGCATATTTATAATCAGGTCAATCTGTCTTTTTCTGAGGGCTTCCATTGCTTCAGCAGCAGATGTGACGTGAACAAACTGAGGAGGGTAACGTAAATTGAAGGACACATAATCGTTGAATACTTTTTCATCGATTTTACCGTCCTCTTCCATTATAAAAGCATCATACCTGCTGCAAATCAACAGAACATACTGAATTCGTTTTTGCATCAGAAGCTCAAAAGAAGTCTCTCTGAAGATGTTTTTCCTGAGCTTATTCATTATAAAAAACAAGTACTTTGAATAGCTTAAACCAAGCCTTGTGCCAGCATGGCTTCGGCAACTTTAACAAATCCACCGATATTGGCGCCATCAACATAATTAATGAACTTATCTTTTCCCGTTCCGTATTTCACGCAGGTGGCATGGATATCTTTCATTATCTGATGCAGACGGCTGTCAACTTCCTGCCTCGTCCAGGTTAACCTCATTGAATTCTGGCTCATTTCCAGGCCTGAAGTGGATACTCCTCCGGCATTGGCAGCTTTACCGGGACCAAACAGGATCCTGTTTTTAAGGAATATATTGACTGCTTCGGGTGTTGATGGCATATTGGCGCCCTCTGAGACCACGAAACAACCATTCCTGACCAGCAATTCCGCATCCGTTCCGCTTATTTCATTTTGCGTAGCTGCAGGCAAAGCCACCTGGCAGGGAACTTCCCATGGCGTTGATTTTCCTTCAACATATTTGCATTTGTATTTATCAGCATATTCCTTAATCCTTCCTCTTTTTACATTCTTCAAATTCATTATGAATGCAAGTTTTTCCTCGTTAATTCCTTCAGCATCATAAATATAACCATTGGAATCCGACATTGTAACTACTTTTGCACCCATCTGGGTCGCTTTTTCAGTGGCATATTGTGCCACATTACCTGACCCTGAAACGGTACAGATTTTGTTCTTTAAGCTGTCTCCTCTTGTATTTAGCATTTCTTCAGCAAAATATACCTGTCCGTAACCTGTTGCCTCAGGTCTGATCAGGCTGCCGCCCCACTCGAGACCTTTGCCGGTCAGTACGCCGGTAAATTCATTTCTCAGCCGTTTATACTGACCAAATAAAAAGCCAATTTCTCTCCCTCCGACACCAATATCTCCGGCAGGCACATCTGTATCTGCACCGACATGCCTGAACAACTCACTCATAAAAGATTGGCAGAAACGCATTACCTCATTGTCAGTTTTACCCTTAGGGTCAAAGTCCGAACCCCCCTTTCCGCCTCCCATGGGCAGGGTAGTCAAACTGTTTTTAAGAACCTGTTCAAAAGCAAGGAATTTCAGAATACCCAAATTCACAGTCGGATGGAAACGTAAACCGCCTTTATACGGTCCGATTGCGCTGTTCATTTCTATCCTGTAGCCCCTGTTTATCTGAATTTCACCCTTATCGTCCATCCATGGGACTCTAAAGATTATGACACGTTCAGGCTCAGCCATTCTTTCCAGGATTTTTGCAGACTGGTACTTGGGATGCTCCTGAATAAAGGGCATAATAGATTCAGTTACTTCTTTAACAGCCTGGTGAAATTCAACTTCGCCAGGGTTTTTGGCGATAATTTTCGCCATAAATTCTTCTACTGAGGACGACATATGCATTGGTTTTTTGAGGTTTTGAATGATAATTGACAAATGTATATAATTAAATTTCTATATTTTCCGGGTTTTTACCAAAAAATAATCGGGTTATTTTTTACCTTTCATTGTAATTTGTTCCATTTTGAAAAGACCTTAAAGTACTCGAACTGATAATATAATGGAAGATACATCGCATTGGCAAAAGGAGATGCAGAAGCTTTTGGCAGAAAAAATCCAAAGCCAAAAAGGTTTATCTATCATTTACATGATAAACAAAATAATCAGCAGAAAGAGTTCGGTTGAAAATACATTGCTTGAAATAGTTAAAGAAATTCCAAAAGCGTGGCAATTTTCAGAATATGCATATGCGCGCATAAAATATGATGGTCAGGAATTCCGCCCTGAGAATTTTAAGGAAACCCGCTGGATCCAAAAACAGATATTTGAAACTTATGATAAAAAATGGGGTGCAATTGATGTATTTTATACAAAACAATTTCCCAAAGCGGATGAAGGACCATTTTTACATGAGGAAAGGCAATTGCTTGAAAACATAGCCACTATAGTCTGCAATTATTTAAACTTACACAAGGTAACAGGGCAACAGGAAGATACAGAGGAAGATACCGGGTCGGGACTGGAGCGCTCACAGATACTGAGTGAAGAGAAGAACATCGATGAAACACTTTTACAGATTTGCCGGAATATGCCAAAGTCGTGGCATTATCCTGAATATGCGGTTGCGAGAATTGTTTATGACGGGAAAGAATATTTGAGCTCAGATAAAAGTTTTGAAGATATTGAATGGAGTTTAAAGGAGGGATTTACAACCATTGATAACAAGTCCGGTACAATTGAATTCTATTACCTGAAAGGGTTTCCGGCCGGCAATAAGGAAGCCTACTTTAAATCCGAAAAAGAGTTGCTGGGCAATATGGCCAACTTAATTACCGGATTTCTGAATATAATTAAGGGCAATGAAATTAAACACCCTGCTGATGAAGGGAACATAAAAATCAGCGACAGTAAAGAAAGCAGCAGGATTTTTGCCTGTATCAATGAAGTTTCAAAGAGACTGAGAAACGGATTGTCGATTGAGACTACCCTGAACGAGATCATCGAAGTTATTCCCGAAGCCTTCCGTTTCCCGGAGCATATTAAATGCCGGATTCAATATGATGATAAAAACTTTTCATCATCAGGGATTGCAGAAAGTTCTTTGTCTGTAAAAGTCGCTTTCAATACCCTTTCGGCCAAAAGAGGTTCAATTGAGATATTCTATTCAGGGGATAATCCCACAAATGAGGAACCATTTTCAGAAGAAGAAAAGCAATTTGTTGAAACAATTGCCTTATTAATATCAGGGTTTATAAATCTTATTTACGGACTTGATAAAGTCATTGCCACTGAAATAGGCCTAAAGAAAATAATGTACGAGAAGACAGAGCGTCTTAAGGAATTATCGTGCATAAATCAAACTACTTCAATACTTAAATCTGAAAGATCTGTCGAGAATGCATTGAGACAGGTTGTTTATATAATGCCAGATGCCTGGCAATATCCGGAAAACACGGTAGCCCGCATCAGCTATGACGGAAATGAGTACCTGTCACCAAATTTCATAGCCACCAAGTGGCGTCAGCGGCAACCCTTTCTTACAATAGATGATAAAGTCGGTGAAATAGAAGTGTACTATACAAAGGAATTTCCCGACATGGACGAAGGTCCGTTCATGAAGGAAGAAAGGGATCTGATCAACAATATTTCGACATTAATCTGCAATTATTTAAACACTTTGCAGGGTGAGGTTGCCATTAAGAAATACAGGGCAGATGAAGAGCTCAAGCAAAAATTTCAGGCGGCCAGGGATTTTCTCCTGAACAAGCGAAAACTGCTTCAGAATTTCCTCGAAAAAAACAATTATGATCGTGATATATTTCATGATCTGATGAAATTCAAAGTAAAGGAGATATTAATTATTTCCAACCTGTATGATGCATACAGTCTTGAGCGTGAAGGTAGATTCTCCGATTACATTCTGGGCGTTTACTACCAGTTAAATTTAACTACAATTCCAAGAATTACCGGAGTTTCTTCATTTGAAGAAGCATTGGAAAAGCTTTATTTAAAACATTTCGATTTAATAATTATTATGGTGGGCGTTGACAGGAAAGCCCCAATGGATATTGCAAGAAAACTCAAATCACTTTATAAATACATTCCTATTTATTTGTTGCTGAATAACAATCAGTACATAGGTTTTTTTCAAAGCGAACAGAAGAAAACAAACCTTATCGACAATGTTTTTGTCTGGAATGGCGATTCGAGAATCTTTTTTGCGATGGTAAAGCAGCTGGAAGATTATGTTAATGTTGAAAACGATACAAAAGTAGGTTACAGCCGGATAATCCTGCTTGTTGAAGACTCGGCAAAATACTATTCCCGATATATCCCTTTGCTGTATCACTGTGTGATGGAACAAACGAGACGTATTATTGAAGATGTAAGCACTATGGACGAATTGTATAAAGTGCTTCGCTTGCGGGTACGTCCTAAAATTCTTATGGCATCTAATTATGAAGAGGCAATAGAGATATTTAACAAATACAAAGAATTCTTTCTTTGTTTAATAACCGATATAAAATTTCAGAAAGATGGAAAATTCGACGACGATGCAGGTTTTGATCTTGTCAATTTTATAAAATCTGAAATTCCTGACCTTCCGACAATCATACAATCATCAGACAAAGAGAATGAAAAGAAAGCCAAAGAACTGAATTGTGTATTTATCTACAAGGATTCAGACACTTTAGCTCAGGACATTAAGAACTTTATAAGCTTCAACCTGGGATTTGGTGATTTTATCTACAAAGATGAAACGGGGAAGACCATAGGCAGTGCCAAGAATATGAATGAGTTTGAGGAGCAACTGCACTCCATCCCGACAGAAACGCTATTGTATCATGCAAGGAAGAATCATTTTTCATTATGGCTTACAGCACGTGGTGAAATTCAGCTTGCCAGAGAAATTGCCCCTAAAAAAATAAGCGATTTCAAGAATGCTGAGTCTTTGAGAGATTACCTTGTCGACGTTGTAAAAAAACTTAAATACGAAAAAAACAAAGGCAAAATCGTTGAGTTTGACGAAACCCTGATTCTCGAAGAAAGCAATATAATTCAATTGTCTCCGGGTGCACTTGGAGGCAAGGGGCGCGGGCTGGCATTTATTCACACCCTGATCTATAATTTTGATATTTCAAACTATGTTCCTGGCATAAACATCAAAGCGCCCCGGACCTTTATTATCGGCACCGATGAATTTGAGGATTTTCTGGATAACAATAAACTAAGGAATAAAATTTATTCGGAGACCAGTTACGAAGCGATTAAAAGACTATTTACTGAAGGAAAGCTTTCGTCTGCCCTGGAAAAGAAGCTCCGCATTATACTTGAAAAAATAACCAAACCATTAGCCGTCCGGTCTTCAGGGCTTTTTGAAGATTCACTATTGCAGCCCTTTGCAGGAATTTTCGAAACGTACTTACTGCCAAACATCAATCCCGATATTGAAGTTCGCCTGAAACAACTGATGGATGCGATTAAACTGGTTTACGCATCAATTTATTCTGATACTGCCCGCGGTTATATCAGCGCCATAAATTATAAAATTGAAGAAGAAAAAATGGCAGTAATAATTCAGGAAGTCGTTGGTGAACAATATGAAAATACATATTACCCTCATATAAGCGGTGTCAGTCAATCATATAATTATTACCCTTACGCCTATATGCAGCCCGAAGATGGATTTGCAGTCGTAGCAGTGGGTCTGGGAACTTATGTTGTTGAAGGTGAAAAGGCCTACAGGTTCTCACCGAAATATCCGAATTTGGAGAACAATACTCCAAAGGATCAGTTTTTAAATTCACAGGTTGAACTGTATGCCGTTGACCTTAATAAGAAAGAATTCAATTTGCTTGAAGGCGATACCGTGGGACTGGTACGTCTGAGTATAGATGATGCAGAACGGCATGGAGTAATTAACCATTGCGCTTCAGTTTATTCTGCTGAAAATAAAACAATATACCCGGGGATCGATAAACCCGGGCCAAGGGTCATCAATTTTGCCGACATTTTAAAATACGGTTACATTCCATTGGCTGAATCGCTGGCTGAAATACTGGATATTGTCAAAGAAGCACTTGGTACTCCGATTGAAATTGAATTTGCCATCGACCTGACTAAGGATAAAGATTATAAAGCTTCGTTTTACTTGCTGCAAATCAAGCCCATCATTGGGGCAGCACTTGATTATGAGGTAAATATGGATGAGATTGACAAATCACATATTTTACTTTATACAGAAAAAAGTATGGGAAACGGAATGATAAACAATATTCAGGATGTTATTTATGTGGATAAAGATGTTTTTGATAAATCCAAAACAATAGAAATTGCTGCAGAAATAGACGCTTTTAATGATAAGATGATCAAGTCTGACAGACAGTATGTTTTGTTGGGTCCCGGAAGGTGGGGTTCACGCGACAGGTGGATTGGAATTCCTGTCACATGGCCTCAGATATGTAATGCAAAAATTATAATTGAAACCAGCCTGGAGGACTTCCCGCTTGATGCTTCTTCAGGTTCGCACTTTTTTCACAATGTCACATCAATGAATGTCGGGTATTTCTCTGTACAGCATAATCAGAAAAACTCTGTCATAAACTGGGACATTCTGAAAAGCCAAAGAATTATTGCACAGGGGAAATACGTTAAACATATTCAGTTTAATAACAGTCTGACTGTAAAAATGGACGGGAAAAAGAGAATTTCAGTCATAACATGGGAGTGAGTAAAAGAAATTAACCACAAATCTGACAAAAAATTATATAGCCATGGATCAAAAAAACAAATGGGTTTTTATTATAAACCCGGTCGCCGGTAACGGTTATGCACAAAGCCTGGCCGGAAAGGTCAAAGAGATGATAGGTAAACATAACCTGGAAGCCGAGCTTGTTTATACTGAGCGAAGAGGTCATGCCACTGAACTGTCAAAACAATACGCTGACAAAGGATACAAATATATCATCGGGGTGGGTGGAGATGGTACGATTAACGAAATTGCTGTTCCGCTGATATCCAGGAAAGACGTTGTTATTGGCCTGATTGGTGCCGGGACAGGTAATGACTTCATACAGGTTACGGGCTTTCCGGACCGCTTTAAGGATGAGGACTGGGAGATGTTCTTCAGGGCAAATGTAATTCCGATGGATGTGGGTCAGTGTAACGGAAAGATCTTTCTGAATGGTATGGGATTAGGATTTGATGCCCAGGTCGCTGCGGAAAATTACAACGAGAAGGGTGAGGTAAAAAAAGGCTGGAAGTATAAATATATCTGGCACATCCTTAAAACACTGCTCTTTTTCAGGGAGAAAAAGATGATCGTCATTTCCGGCGGAACTACTCATGAAACAGATTGCTTCATAAATACGGTTGCCAACGGCAGGAGGTTTGCAGGAGGCTTTTATCTTACACCCAAAGCAATAGCAAATGACGGATTACTCGATGTTTGTTCGATAAAGAAAGTATCACTTCCCCAGAGACTGAAGATACTGCTTATGGTTCCCAAGGGAACTCACATTAATGACAAAAGAGTGAACTATTACCAGACAGATAAATTATCGCTTGAATTTCCGTCTGAAGTTCCTTTTCATGTTGACGGAGAGTTATTTTTTGCGAAACATTTCGAAATCAGTACAATTCCGGGAGCGCTTTCGATAATTTATAATCCCGGGGGGAAACATTTTTTCAAGGACGGGCAACAATAAAAAATATTGCCCTAGAAGTCTCCTTCGGCGTTTCCAAACAATCTGAAGTTGTACGTCAGCATGAAGACCGGCTGTGCGAAGATCGTCATCTGGTACCCGTTGACAGCTCCGTTTTCATTCCTGAAAAATATTGAATAGGGATTCTTCCTTCCCAGCACATTATAAACTGTAGCAGTCAATGATGAATGGTTGAGTTTTTTAGCCCTCAGATTACCGTTCACCGTGGCAGACAAGTCAAGCCTCATATAGTAGGGTATCCGATAATCATTTCTGTTTGAATAATACACATGACTGGAATTATAGAAATCATAAAAAGCGACCGGATAAGTTATCGGTCTGCCGGTGTTATATACAAAGTTGGATGTAAGGTTGAAACGTCTTGACGCTTTGGCATTGATGACAATCTTAAGATCATGTGGCTTGTCATAATTGGCAGGGAAGAATTTGCCCCCGTTCACTTTTTCTTCTTCAAACCGGCCCTCCACCTTTGTAAATACCCTTGAGTAAGTATAGCTTATCCAGCCAGTCACACTGCCTGACTGTTTTTTAACCATAAATTCAATGCCGTACGCCTTGCCGTCGCCGTTCAGAATGTCTGTTTCAAGATGCTCATTCATCAGCAATTCAGCTCCTCCTTTATAGTCGAGAGTATTTTTAAGTTTTTTATAATATGCTTCTACGGAAGTCTCAATAGCTTTCCTGTCGAAGTTCACATAAAAGCCGGCGGATATCTGATCACCTCTCTGCGGTTTGATATAATTGTCGCTTAACTTCCAGATATCGACGGGCGACATTGAGGTCGTGTTTGAAATCATATGGAGATACTGGAATACCCTCTGGTAACCTATCTTCACTGAAGACCTGGGTGTCAGGATAAACCTGGATGAGAACCTGTAATCAAGGCCAGGGTAAGTTTGAACCAGCTCTCCGCTGCTAAAGGTAACAGTGTCGATTATGGTTTCAACCGTTCTTGGCATGTCATCATAATACCTGAACTCAGTTTTTGGCCCCTGTAACATAAAAAGTGTGCCCCGGATGCCTGCCGAAACAGATAGCCGGGGTGTGATTTCATATTCATCGCTCAGGTACAATGACGGCTCAAGAGCCTGTTCTCTTTCCAGCTGTTTCGGTGCGATTTCAGAATAGTCGCCGAACGGCTCCTGCCTTCCCGGAAGGAGAGAATAAGCGGTACCATCAACCCCGAACTCGAGTTTATGATTTTTAACAGGGTTGTACGTGAAATCAGTCCTGATTATTTTTTGATTCAATTCATAATAAAGCCAGGATGTGCTTCCTGCCGGCCTGGCAAAGATCACTGTCACT
>Ga0208081_1000262_pt1 | contig 13268 bp, 15 predicted proteins | sample NGESurshal092012_6_FD_184479 | JGI IMG/M metagenome (GOLD analysis project Ga0208081, IMG submission 184479) | Arctic peat soil microbial communities from Barrow, Alaska - NGEE Surface sample 415-1 shallow-092012 (SPAdes) | ecosystem: Environmental > Terrestrial > Soil > Wetlands > Peat ...
TCGCCGATTATCCTTCGACCGAGGGAGACGACATGACTGATGAGAAGTCGTACCCGGCGGTCGTCGTCGCCGGCGCGCGGGGCTGCGATCTCAACGCGATCGGCCTCATCGACAAGGTCGAGATCGAGGGGGAATACACCGATCCGTTCTACAAGATCAGGCGCGACAAGATGTTCATCGTCGGCGCCGATTGCAGCGAGTGCGGCACAAGCTGCTTCTGCAATCTGCACGGCGCCAAGCCCTGGCCCGAGAAAGGCTACGACGTCAGCGTCTCGAAAATCCAGGGCGGGTTCCTCGTCGAGGCGGGGAGCGAGCGCGGTGAAAAAAGCATCAAGGAAAACAAGGATCTCTTCGCCGAGGCGCGCGAGGCGCAGGGCAAGATGCGCGACGAGATCCGGGCGAAGGTCGAACGCGAGCTCGCGGAGATGAACGAGGCGTATCCGCCGTCAGAGGCGATGCCGGAGATCATGCGGGCCGCTCTCGGCGACGAGATCTGGGACGACATCTCGGCGCGCTGCGTCGAGTGCGGCGCCTGCACGAACATCTGCCCGACGTGCTACTGCTTCCTTCTCCACGACCAGAAGGCGGGCGGCTCGCATTTCCAGAGAATATTCGCGTGGGATACCTGCCAGGTCACCGGCTACGCCCGCATGGCGGGAATGCTCAATCCGCGGCCGCGCCTCACGGACCGGGTCAAGCACCGGTACTACCACAAGTACGACTATCTGCCCCTCAGTCACGGGAGGATCTATTGCACCGGGTGCGGGCGCTGCATCGACACCTGTTCGGCGAGCATCGACATGCGCGATGCCTTCCGGCGCCTCAGGGAAAAGGCCGGCGGAAAGAAGAAAGCGTAGGCTGGAATGAACAACCCGTACTACCCGATAGAGACGCTTGTCGAGGAGGTCATCACCGAGACCCCCACGATCAAGACGTTCTGCCTCGCGCCTTCGCGGCCGATCAAGTTCAAGGCGGGCCAGTTCATGCAGCTCACGGTGCCCGGCTACGGCGAGGCGCCCTTCACGCCGAGCTCGAATCCGGCCGTCGCCGACAAGATGGAAATCACGATACTGAGGACGGGCAAGGTCACGGACGCCTTGCATGCTCTCAAGCCGGGGGCCGAGGTGGGCCTCAGGGGGCCGTTCGGCAAGGGCTACCCGATGGACAAGATGGAGGGCAAAGAAGTGCTCGTCGTGGGAGGAGGCGTGGGGCTCGCGCCGCTGCGCTCCCTCATTTACGCGCTGCTCGCGAACTCGAGCAAATACAAACGCGTCTCGATCAAGTACGGCGCGCGCAGCCCCGAGGAGCTCTGCTTCAGGCGCCAGCACAACGAATGGGGGAAGGCCGCGGCGAACGTCGATTTCACCGTTACGATCGACGTGCCGGCCTCCAACTGGGACGGACGGGTCGGTCTCGTCACGACGCTCCTCGACGGTCTCGACATCGATCTCGAGAACTCGCTCGCCGTCTCGTGCGGCCCCGAGATCATGCTCAAGTTCGTGACGCTCAAGCTGCTCGAGGTCGGCTACAAGCCGCCGCAGATATACCTCTCCATGAACCGCAAGATGTCGTGCGGCATGGGGAAGTGCGGGCGGTGCAACGTGGGGCACTACTACCTCTGCGTCGACGGCCCCGACATGTGCTACGACAAGATCAAGAACGTTCCGAACGTGTTCGGATGAACGATATATGAAGGAACTCAAGGCGAATTGCTCGTTCTGCTCGCTCGCGTGCCCGCTCATTCTGCGCGGCGGCGAGCGCGAGCCGATCTTTACCGGCCAGTCGCTCCTCTCCGTCGATTGGGACAAGGGGAAGGACTCGAAGTACGGCGGGAGCGTCTGCGCGCGCGGGAACGCGGTCGGGGAGTTCCTCACGCACCCGCGGCGCGTCAACTACCCCTTCATCCTCGGCGAGCGGGCGAACATCACGGCCGCCGTTCGGGAGACGGCCAAGAGCCTCGCCGAGATCAAAAAGGAGTTCGGAAACGACTCGATCGGCGTCCTCCTCGGGGAGAACCTCACGAACGAGGAGGCGGCACTGGCGGCGATCTTCGCGCGCGACGTCCTCCGCACGTCGAACGTCGCGCTCTTTGCGCCCGACGACACGCCGCTCTTCCGCGCCTGGCTCACCCGCGATTTCTCGAAGGTGAAGCCCGCGGGAGCGAAGCCCACGGGGGACCGCGTCGTATCGCTCATCGTCGGCGACTCCTTCACCGAGCATCCGTGCACGGCCAAGATGGTGCTCCCCGGCAAATACGGGACGCGCGGGAGCGAGGTCATCGTCGTGAGCCCCGAGGTGAGCCACACGGCGTGGTTCGCGAACAGGCATCTCCGCTGCAGGCCGGGCGGCGAAACCGCGGTTCTCGCGGGGCTTCTGAAGGCCGCCTCCGACAAGACGGGCTCGCCGCTTACGAGCGAGCTCAAGGCGATGCTCTCCGGCATGGACTGGGGCGCGATCGAGCGGCTCGCCGGCGTTTCGAAGGACGCGATCGCGGCCGCGGCGGGCTCGATGCTCGGCGCCGCGAAGGTAACGACCTACATCTCGAACATATTCGGACGCATCGCGGCGAGCGCACTCGCGTTCTCGTTCGCGGAGGCGCTCACGAGCCTCTGCCCGGGGGAGCGCGCTTTCGTCCCGCAGTTCGTCCAGCAGAACACGTGGGGCATCTACTCGGTGCTCGCCGCGGCGGGCGAGAGCGATTGTCTCAAGAAGCTCGCCGGAAACGAGCTCAGGGCCATCATCGCCCTCGGGCTCGATCTCTTTTCCGTGTATCCGGCCGCTCCGATCGAGAAGGCGATGCGCGAGAAGCGCTTCACCGTCACGACCCAGTTCTTCTGGAACCAGACCGCCGATCGGGCGAACGTCGTCATTCCCGCGGCGAGCCTCATGGAGAAGAGAGGAACCGTCTCTCCCGCGTTCGGCGAGGATCTCGTGCGCGAAGAGGTCATGCCGCCGATCGCCGGCGCCGTGACGGCCGGCGCTTTCCTCTCGCTCTTGGCGAAGGAGATGGGTGCGGAGCTCGGCCCGGCGGGAAAACCCGCGCGCCGGACCGGGCGTACGGCTTCTTTCACCGGCATGAACGCCGAATGGTCCGGCTACGCGACCTCGATGAGAGAGCTGGAGGCGGCCCCGGCGGTTCTCATTCCCTGGAGCGAGGCGGTCCACGTCGCGGACGGGAGCCTCAGCAGAAATTTCTACTGGTCCGAGATCACGTGCCCGGACGCGACCCTCATGGTCTCGGAGGAGCTCGCGGCGGGGCTCAGGATCAAGCGCGGGGATCGCGCGGAGGTTTCGACGGCGGCCGCCGACATCGTGCTCCCGGTCGAGATCACGAGGAAGCTCTCGGGCGCCGTCGTCGCGGCGACGATCCATTTCCCCGCCGTGCGGAAGCTCTTCCCGCTGAAGCTCGACGCCGGCGGCGAGATCGTGCTCGGGCCCGTTCCGGTGAAGCTGAGCCGTCAGAGCGGAAAGTGAAACGATGGAAAAGCGCGTATACATCAATATGAACCTCTGCACGTCGTGCCGTTCGTGCGCGGCGGCGTGCGCGGCCGGCCACCAGGGGCAGGGGCATCTCAAGCACGGGAGCATCCAGGTGAAGGCGACGGTGCCGCTCCATTGCCGGCACTGCGCCGAGCCCCTCTGCCTCAACGTCTGCCCGCAGGAGGCGATCAAGAAGGACGACAACGGCACGGTCATCCGGATGCGGAACCTGTGCATCGGATGCAAGTCGTGCATCCAGTCGTGTCCGTTCGGCGTCATGCTTCCCTATTCGACATGGCACACGTCTCCAAAGTGCGATCTCTGCGCGGATCGGCTCGCCGAGGGGAAGGAGCCGCGCTGCGTGGCGACGTGCACGTCGGGGGCGCTCGTGTTCGAGGAACTCGCGACCATCGAGAAGAAGTACAAGCGGACGGTCGAGGGCGGGCGGTACTACGTCCGCTTCACGTCGAACCGGTAGCAGAGAGGCGTCATGCAGGCTGTCACGTACATCGTTCAGTACCTCGTCTTTCCGGGGTTCGTCTTTTCCGCGGTCGTCGGGCTCATGACGACGTGGGTCGACCGCAAGGTCTCGGCGCGCGTGCAGCTCCGCGTCGGACCGCCGTGGTACCAGCCCTTCGCCGACACGATCAAGCTCCTCGGCAAGGAGGTCGTCGTGCCGTCGGACGCCCGGTGGACGGGATTTCTCATCATGCCGGTCATCGGGCTCGCCGCGGCGACCCTGGCCTCGACGATTCTCTGGTCCGTCAATCTCCGGCCCGAGAGCTCGTTCGTCGGCGACACGATCGTCACGCTCTATATCATGACGATCCCCGCGATCGCGCTCATCATCGGCGGGAGCGCCTCCGGCAACCCGCTCGGCGCCTTGGGCTCCGCCCGCGAGATGAAGCTCCTCTTCGCGTACGAGCTCCCGCTCGCGATCGCCTTCCTGACGACGATCGTGAAGGTGGGGAGCTTCTCCTTCGAAAAGGTCCTCATGTACCAGCAGTACAACGGTGCCATGCTCGGGAGCGTCTCCGGCGTGCTCGCCTTCGTCGTCGCGATATTCTGCGCCCAGGCGAAGCTCGGATTTCTCCCGTTCGACATCGCCGAGGCGGAGACCGAGATCGCGGGCGGAACGCATATCGAGTATTCGGGCGCCCCGCTCGCCGTCGTGCGGCTCAACACGGCGGTCATGTATCTCGTCGTGCCGCTCTTCATCATCACGATGTTCTGGGGAGGCGTCAATTTCACGGGGTGGAGGATTCTCACCTCTGTCCTCAAGTACGTATGCGTAGTCGTCATCATGGTTCTCATCAAGAATACAAACCCGAGGGTCAGAATCGATCAAGCGGTCCGCTTTTTCTGGGGGCCGATGTTCGCGCTGGCGGGCATAGCGATGATCCTCGCGGTCATCGGATACTAGGAGGCCGGGACAATGTCGCTCGCGCTCAAAGCTCTGAAGAAATCGCCCTGGGTCTTCCACGTGAACACGGGCGCGTGCAACAACTGCGACATCGAGATCCTCGACTGCCTCACGCCGCGGTTCGACGTCGAGCGCTTCGGCGTCATCCTCGTCGGCAGCGTCCGGCACGCCGACGTGCTCCTCATCAGCGGGCCCGTCACGCAGAACATACTCCCGCGGCTGAAGCGCCTCTACGAGGCGGCGCCGCGGCCGATCAAGGTCGTCGCGTTCGGCGCCTGCGGCTGCAGGTGCGGCATCTTCCGCGACGCGTACAACACGGTCGGGCCGATCGACAAATACATACCGGTGGACGCCTACATCCCGGGGTGCCCGCCGAAACCGGAGACGATCATCTCCGGCATCGTCAAGGTCCTGAACCAGCTGTAAGAGAGACGGATATGGAACGAGAAGAAGTAAAGAAACGGATCGCGGACAAGTTCGGCTCGAAGGTGCGGATCGCGGAGCGTTCGCCGAAGCGGGTCTTCGTGTACGCGGAGAACGAGATCTGGGTGGAGCTCGCCCACTTCCTGTTCGACGATCTCGGCGCCCGCTACGACACGGGCTGCGCCGTCGACGACCGCGACGGGGTCGAGGTCATGTTCTTCTTCCCGTTCGACCGGGAGCATTTTTTTCTAACGATAAAGACGTTCGCCGCCAAGCCCAACCCGACGCTCAACTCGATCACGTCCGTGTGTCCGGGCGCCAAGTGGATCGAGCGCGAGATGTTCGAGATGTACGAGGTCAATTTCCGGAACCATCCCGATCTTCGGCCGGTCCTGCGCGCCGACACGCGCCCGGCGGATTACTTCGCGGCGAAACGAGAGGTCAAGGACGAGCATGAGACGGTCCGGCAGCGCGACGACGGCGACGCCCGCGCGGACGAGGTGGCGGGACGGCCGCCGAAAGGCACGAATCCCTGAGGTGACGCGGAATGGTTAAGAAAATCCCGATCGGCCCGTTCCATCCGCTCCTCGAGGAGCCCGAGTTCTTCGAGCTCCACGTGGACGGGGAGCGCGTGGTCGGCATCGACATAACGATCGGGTGGAGCCATCGCGGGATCGAGCTCCTTTCCGAGCACAAAACGTGGGACCAGGTGCCGTTCCTCGTCGAGCGCATCTGCGGCATCTGCTCGTGCTCGCATCCGTACGCGTACGTGAAGGCGGTCGAGGACCTGTGCCGGATCGAGGTGCCGCCGCGGGCGCAGTTTATCCGCTGCATCGTCGCCGAGCTCGAGCGGCTCCACAGCCACCTGCTCTGGACCGGCCTCGCCGGGCACTTCCTCGGCTACAACACGGTCTTCATGTGGACGTGGCGTTTCCGCGAGCCGCTCCTCGACGTGCTCGAGGCGGTCACCGGCAACCGCAACCACTACGCGGTGATGAAGCCGGGCGGCGTCCGGCGCGACATTCCGCAGGAAGAGATTCCGAATATCCTCAAGCTCCTCGACGAGCTCGAAAAGAACAATCATATGCTCACGAACGCGATTCTCGACGACCCCGTCATCCACGCGCGCACGAAGGGGGTCGGCGTTTTCAACAAGGACCAGTGCCGGCTCTACGGGGCGCTCGGCCCCACGGCCCGGTCGGCCGGGCTCGACATCGACGACCGCCGCGATCACCCGATCGACGCCTACGACAAGGTGAGCTTCAACGTGATTCTGTGCGAGCACGGCGACGTCTTCGACAAGGCGGTCGTCCGGCAGCTCGAGAACTTCGAATCGATCAAGATCATCCGGCAGTGCCTCAGGATGCTCGAAGGCACGAAGCCGGGGGAGATCTGCACGGAGATACACGAGGTGCCGCCGGGCGAAGGGATCGGCGTCTACGAGGCGCCGCGCGGCGAGGTGCTCCACTACGTACGCTCGAACGGCGGCAACATGCCGATCCGGCACCGGGTGCGCGCGCCGAGCTTCAACAACATTCTCACGAACGAGCTGAGCGTCCTCGGCAACACCGTCTCCGACGCGGGTCTCATCACGGCGGCGGTGGACCCGTGCTACTCGTGCACGGAGCGCGTCGGGATCGTCGACCGCGCGAGCGGCGAGCGGCGGATCGTCACGGAGGCCGACCTCGTGAGGCTCAGCCAGGAGAAAACGGAAGAGATCAGAAAAAGGTTTGCCGCTCTCAAAGGGAACGGCTAGACTACCGTATTTGGAGTCGAAAGAATGCACGAACTTCTGTATCCAATTGTAATTCCTGCGGTTGCGGGGATCATCCCGCTCTTCGTCCCGCGCAGGGGGAAGCTCGCCGCCGGGCTTGTGGCGCTTGCGGCCGCCGGCTACGTGCTGCTGCGTTCGATCGCGCTCTACGGCGCGGGCGACGTCTCTTACTCCGTGAAGCTCTTCACGCTCGCCGGCACGCTTCCCATCGATTTCGCGCTCAGGCTTTACGGGTTCAGCGCGTTTCTCCTCCTTTTCATCGCGATCTTCGCCGTCCTCTCGATCGTCTACTCCCTCGGCTACCTCTGGAAGAGGGACACGGCGAGCATATACTACTCCTTTATCCTGTGGACTCTCGCCGCGGCGGCCGGGGCGGTGCTCGCGGACAATCTCCTCATTCTCCTCATCTTCTGGGAGGCGCTCACCGCGATTCTCTTTTTCCTCGTGAACATGGGGGGCAAGGATCACGAGAAGGGCGCCGCGAAGGCGTTCACGATACTCGGCCTGAGCGACGCGGCGATGCTGCTGGGCATCGTGCTCGTCTGGGCGCAGGCGGGAACGCTCACGATCTCGAATCTATCGATATCGACCACCACGCCCCTCGGCGTCGTCTCCTTCATCCTCCTCTTCGTCGGCGCGATCACGAAGGCGGGCGCGATACCCTTCCACTCGTGGGTGCCCGCGATCGCGATCTCGACGCCAGCCTCGATCATGGCGCTTCTTCCGGCCGCGCTCGACAAGCTCCTCGGCATCTATCTCCTCGCGCGCATCGCGCTCGATATATTCGCGATCCAGCCGGGCACGCCGCTGTCGATGCTCATGATGATCGTGGGGGCCGTGACGATCATCTTCGCCGTGTTCATGGCGCTCGTTCAGCACAATCTCAAGAAGCTTCTCTCGTTCCACGCGGTGAGCCAGGTCGGATACATGGTGCTCGGCGTCGGAAGCGGGATCCCGATCGCCATCGTCGGCGGTCTCTTCCATATGCTCAACAACGCCATCTACAAGAGCGGGCTCTTCTTCGGCGCCGGCGCGATCGAGAAACGCGCGGGCACGACCGAGCTCGAGGATCTCGGAGGGCTCGCGAGGCTCATGCCGGTCACGTTCATCACGATGGCGGTGGCGTCGCTGTCGATCTCGGGAGTGCCGCCGTTCAACGGGTTCGCGTCGAAGTGGCTCATCTACCAGGGGATGCTCGAGAGCCGGCACGTCGTGTTTCTCATCGTCGCGATATTCGGCAGCGCCCTGACGCTCGCCTCCTTCGTGAAGGTGCTCCATTCGGTGTTTCTCGGGCGGCGCCCCGAGCGCCTCGAGAAGGTCAAAGAGGTGGATTTCTCGATGCAGCTCCCGATGGTGTTCCTCGCGATTCTCTGCGTCCTTTTCGGGATCTTCGCCTCGTACCCGCTCGAGAAGTTCATCGTGCCGGTCGTGACGGGGGGCGGCGCCGTGCGGGTCGTCTCCGGCGCAATCGCGACGATCCCGACGGGGGGCTTCTGGAACCCCGGCGCGGCGACGGCCCTCATCGTCGTCGGGGTGATCCTTGGGCTCCTCATTTACGCGTTCAGCAGCATCAGCGCGTACCGCATCGACGAGAATCCCTGGATCGGCGGCAACGTCATGAACAACGAAGAGATCCGCTACCCCGGAACGCAGTTCTACCGGACGATCACGGAGGATCTCGGGCCGGGGATCAAGGCGATGTTCGAGGACGGCGAAAAGGGCGCCCTCGACGGATACAACCTCTTCGGCAAGATGGGCGACAGCTTCGTCCAGGTGCTCAGGATGCTTCACAACGGATTGCTCTCGACGTACCTCGCGTGGATCGTGATCGGGCTCGGGGTGCTGTCGTTCATATTGATCTTCAAACTGTAGCGGCGAGGCAACCGGATGATTGACACGTTTCTCTTCGTTCTTCTGATCTTCATGATCGTCGGCTCCGCTATCGCCATCGAGACAAAGAACATGCTCTCGTCCGTGATCTCGTGCGGCATCGTCGGCGCGGCGGTCAGCGTCGCGTTCCTCATGCTCGGCGCGCCCGACATCGCGATCACGCAGGTGGTGGTGGAGGTACTCATCCTCGTGATCCTCATCCGCGCCACCATTACGATCGATAATACCGCCATCGAGGTGCACTGGGACACCTTCGCGGTCGTCTCGAGCCTCATATTTTTCGGTCTCTTCCTCGTGTTCGCGTTTCTCGCGGTGCAGGATCTGCCCCGCTTCGGGCATCCGATCATGAAGGTGTCGCAGCAGTACCTGGAAACGGCGCTCCAGAAGACCGGCGCGGCCAACGTCGTTTCGAGCGTCGTCCTCGATTTCAGAGGCTTCGACACGCTCGGCGAGGCGAGTGTCCTCTTCGTTTCGATCCTCGGGGCCTTCGTGATCCTGCGGCGCCACGGCCGCAAGCGGCGCTCCGAGGAAGACACCGAAAAGGTCGGCATTCTATCGGAAGAGGAGATTCGCGAGGACTACGAGGAGTTCAGGGAGTAACGTATGGCGACGAAACCGGATCTCATGATGAACGACAGCCAGAAGGGCATGACCCTGATCGTCAAGACGGTCGTCCGTTTCGCGATCGGGATCATCTTCATGTTCGGCTGGTACATCATCGTCTACGGGCACCTCACGCCGGGCGGAGGCTTCGCGGGCGGCACGATCCTCGCGTGCGGGTACGTCATCCTGACGCTCGCGTTCGGGAAGGATCTCGCCCTCCGCAAGATGAGCGACATGGCGGCCTCGATCATCGACAACAGCTGCGCGCTGCTCTTCGTTCTCATTCCGATCGTCGGGTTCGCGTTCGGGTCCTTCTTCCTGAACTTCCCGCCGCACGGAAAGCCGTTCAATCTCGTCAGCGCCGGCTTGATCCCGCTGTACAACATCATCATCGGGCTCAAGGTGACGTCGTCCTTGTTCGCGATATTCGTCGCGCTCTCGATATTCGGCCGGTTCGTGTCGAAGCTCGTGGAAGAGGCGGAAGAGGAAGAATAGGAAAGGGAGTCACAGGCGATGGTCCTCTATTTTCTGACACTCGTGCTCTTCGTGATGGGCGTCTATTGCCTCATCGCAAAGAAGAACATCATCAAGAAGATCATCGGGCTCACGATCACGGACTACGCGATCAACCTGTTCATCATTCTCATCGGCTACCGCGCCAACGGCATCGCGCCGATTCTGTTCAAGAACATGACGATGAAGGAGCTCTCCGAGCAGGGAGTCGATCCGCTGCCGCAGGCGCTGGTCCTCACCTCCATCGTGATCGGCCTCGGCGTGCTGTCCCTCATGACGGCCATATGCCTGAGGCTGTACGAGAAATACAAAACGTTCGACATGGGCGAGATCAACAGGCTCAAGGGATAGAGAGGATCGAAACGCAGTGTCCATGCAGACGGCATATCCGCTGTTCAGCGTGCTCCCGCTCGCGGCGGCCTTTTTCAACCTTCTCGTGACCAAGCTCAACAAGAAGGTGGCCGATTACATCGCCTTCGTCGTGACCGGAACGCTCGCCGTCATGGCGGTGCTGACGGTTTTCGAGGCGCCGTTCGCCTACCGGGTGGGCGGGTTCCCCGCCCCGTGGGGCATCCTCCTCATCTCGGACGGGCTCAGCTCCCTCACGCTCGTCATCATCAACGTGATCGCCTTCCTCGCGGTCATCTACTCGACAAAGTACATGACGATGTACACGGCGAAGCCGAAGTACTACTCCCTCCTTCTCCTCATGATCGCGGGGATGAACGGCGTCGTTTGCACGGGGGATCTCTTCAACCTCTTCGTGTTCCTCGAGGTGGCGTCCTTGGCCTCCTACGCGCTCGTCGGGTTCGGGTGCGAGCACGAGGAGCTCGAGGCGTCCTTCAAGTATCTGATTCTCGGAGAGGTCGCCAGCACCGCCATCCTCTTCGGCATCGCGTTTCTCTACTCCATGACGGGCACCCTCAACATGCCCGACCTCGCGCGGCAGCTCGAGATCGTCGGGATCAACAAGGCGGTGGCCTTCGTCATCGCGCTCTTCATCATGGGCTTCGGCCTCAAGGCCTCGACGGTGCCGTTCCACGCGTGGCTGCCCGACGCGCACCCGAGCGCGCCCGCGCCCATCTCGGCGTTGCTGTCGGGAGTGCTCATCAAGGCGATCGGCGTCTACGCGATCGCGCGGATCATGTTCGACGTCGTCGGCCCGAACGCGATGGTCTCGACCATTCTCATGTTCCTCGGCGCGCTGTCGATGGTGGTCGGCGTCTTCCTCGCCGTCGGCCAATCCGACATCAAGCGGATGCTCGCGTACCATTCGATCAGCCAGATGGGCTACGTGATGATCGGGCTCGGACTCGGCCTCAATCCGAACGTGCCGGCGCTCGTCGCCGCGATGGCGCTCTTCGGCGGGATCTATCACTTCGTGAACCACGCGGTGTTCAAGTCGCTCCTCTTCCTGTGCGCGGGATCCTTCGAGTTCCGCACGGGGACGAGGAACCGCTACGAGATGGGCGGGCTCATCCGCAAGATGCCGGTGACGAGCACGGCCTGCTCGATCGCGTCGCTCTCGATTTCCGGGGTGCCTCCCTTCAACGGGTTCTGGAGCAAGCTGATCATCATCGTCGCGCTCGTGCAGGCCGGCTACTATATCTACGGCGGGATCGCGGTTCTCGTCGCCTTCGTGACGCTCGTGTCGTTCATCAAGCTGCAGCGGTTCGTGATCTTCGGGCAGCTCCCGGCGCGCTTCGCCGCCCTCAAGGAGTCGCCGTTCGCGATGACGTTCCCGCTCGTGGTGCTCGCGATCCTCTGCCTCGGGCTCGGTCTCGCGTATCCGTTCCTCGATCACAGCGTGCTGCAGGCGGCACGGAACGCGCTTCTCGACAAGCTCTCGTACATGGGATACATTCTCGGCGGGTGAGAGATGAAACGGTTCATTCATTTCTTCATTATCTACGCGATCTGGATTCTCTTGACGTGGTCGTTCACGCTCCAGGAGCTCCTCGCCGGCGTCGTCATTTCGCTCCTCGCCGAGCTCCTGCTCGGGGACATTTTCCCGTATGAGGCGGTCATCGTGTTTCACCCGCGGCGCTTCTTCTGGCTGTTCTGCTACTTCTGGGTGTTCTTGTGGGCCCTGATCAGGGCCAATTTCGACGTCGCCTACCGCGTGCTCAACCTGTATCTGCCGATCAAGCCCGGCATCGTCAAGGTGCGCACGAGGCTCAAGAGCGACATGGGGCGGACGTTTCTCGCGAACTCCATCACGCTGACTCCCGGCACGATGAGCGTCGACCTGATCGGCGATCATCTCTACATTCACTGGATAAACGTCACCTCCGTCGATATTCAGAAGGACACGGAGCTCATCGTCGGGGGCTTCGAGAAATACCTGGAAAGGATATTCGAGTGAACGTATTCATCTCGTTTCTCTTGCTCTGCATGTTCATGTGCCTCTACCGCGTCGGGAAGGGGCCGACGGCGCCCGACCGGATCGTCGCGATCGATATCATGGGGATCCTCATGGTCGGGTTCTGCGCGATCTTCTCGATTATCACGAAGAAGGATCTCTATATGAACATCGCGATCTCGTGGGCGCTCCTCAGCTTCATCGGCACGCTCTCGCTCGCGAAATATCTCGAGGGGAGGGGCTTCGATGAGTGAGTTCGTCGGATACGTGCTGCTGTCGGTCGGAATCGCCTTCGACGTGTTCGCGTGCATCGGGCTCGTGCGCCTTCCCGACGTGTACAACCGTCTCCAGGCGGCGACGAAGTGCGCGACGATGGGCACGTCGCTCATCATGCTGAGCGTATTCTTCTTCACGGGGTTTGGGCCGATCACGATCAAGGCGCTTCTCTGCATATGGTTCATTCTCATCACCTCGCCGACCGCGGCCCATGCCATATCGCGCGCCGCCCACCGCGCGGGAATCCCCCTGTGGGAGAAGAGCTACGTGGACAAGTACGCGGAAGACCGCGAGGGCGCCGACGACAAGGCCTGACGGCCGCGACGGGAGTCTGAAACAGATGCGCAAGCCGAAACTGAGAGAGCTCAAATTCGCGATACAGGCGCTCATCAAGGGCCCGTACACGTCCAAGTTCCCGAAGGTGCCGGCGACCGTGCCGGAGCACTTCCGGGGCGTGCCGACCTACGTGACGGACGACTGCGTCGGGTGCGGCGCGTGCGGCCAGGTGTGCCCGGCGGGCGCCA
>Ga0208081_1000265_pt1 | contig 13230 bp, 9 predicted proteins | sample NGESurshal092012_6_FD_184479 | JGI IMG/M metagenome (GOLD analysis project Ga0208081, IMG submission 184479) | Arctic peat soil microbial communities from Barrow, Alaska - NGEE Surface sample 415-1 shallow-092012 (SPAdes) | ecosystem: Environmental > Terrestrial > Soil > Wetlands > Peat ...
GCCCTTTGGGGAGGCGAGGAACAAGGTTTATTCGGTTCACGGGGTTATGTAAGCAAATATCTGATTGATCCTCAAACCCTGGAGCATAAGCCAGACTGGGATAAATTTTCATGCTACTTCAATATGGATAACGGATCAGGCAGGTACAGGGGAATCTATTTACAGCAAAACGAACTTGTCAGACCAATCTTTGAAGAATGGCTGAAACCATTTACTGACCTTGGATGTTCTACGATCACTATCAGGAACACAGGTGGTACGGACCATCAGTCAATTGATGGAGCAGGACTGCCGGGATTCCAGTTTATCCAGGATGAAATTGAATATAACCGCGGTTACCACACCGTTATGGATACCTGGGAAAGGCTGGTAATCTCTGACCTGAAAGTAAATGCAATAATCACAGCATCTTTTGCTTATAATGCTGCCATGAGAAATGACAAGCTTCCGAGGAAACCTGCCATGAAAATGTCAGGTACCGGACAACGCGGTCCCGGCGGCCCCGGAGGACCACCACCCGGAATGTGATCATCTGACTCTGAGGAAAATATATAAAAGTACAGCCGTTGCATGCAACGGCTGTACTTTTATATTTAAATCACTGGGCTTTTTGTTCAACATCTTTCATTGAAAGCTGAATACGCTTTCTTTCCAGGTCTACCGAAAGCACCTTTACCATCACATGTTGATTAAGCTTCACAACGGAGGATGGATCCTGAACATATATCTTGCTGAGGTTGGATACATGGACAAGACCGTCCTGTTTGATGCCAATATCGATGAATGCGCCGAATTTTGTAACATTTGTTACAATCCCCGGAACGACCATTCCCTGGACCAGGTCTTCCATATTATGAATATCGGCGAAACTAAACGCTTTTATTTTTGACCGTGGATCGCGCCCTGGTTTTGAAAGCTCATCCATAATATCCTTCAGTGTAGGAAGTCCGGTAACAGGAGTGATATATTTCTCAAGATTGATCGCTTTTCTTTTTGCCTCGTTTCCAATGAGCTCCTTCACATCGCAGCCGGCATCGTGCGATATCTTTTCCACCACATGATAACTCTCCGGATGGACAGCGCTGCTGTCGAGAGGATTTTCTGCATTCCTTATACGCAGGAATCCTGCACTCTGTTCAAAAGCCTTTGGACCCATACGCTTGACTTTTAAAAGCTCCTTCCGGGACTTGAATGGTCCGTTTTCAGTTCTGTAGTCAACAACATTCTGAGCAAGCTGCGGACCAAGTCCGGATACATACCTGAGAAGATGTCTGCTGGCTGTATTGACCTCAACACCGACTGCGTTAACGCAGCTCATGACAACCTCATCAAGCGCGCCCTGGAGCTTCTGCTGATCAACATCATGCTGGTATTGTCCCACTCCTATTGATTTCGGATCAATTTTCACCAGTTCGGCAAGCGGATCCATAAGCCTGCGGCCTATCGAGACTGCACCGCGGACAGTAACATCATAATCCGGGAATTCGTCCCTCGCGACCTTGGAGGCCGAATAGATTGAGGCTCCGGCTTCGCTGACAACGAATACCTGTATATCGTTTTCAAATTTGACCCATTTAATAAAATCTTCTGTTTCGCGGCTGGCTGTACCGTTACCTATAGCGATCGCTTCGATCTTGTATGCATTGACAAGTGACAGAATCTTCTTTATTGACAGCGCAGTCTGATTCTGGGGTGGATGGGGATAGATAGCTTCGTTATGGACCAGAGTTCCCTGCTTGTCCAGGCATACGATCTTGCATCCTGTCCTGAATCCGGGGTCTATTGCAAGTACATTCTTTTCACCCAGAGGTGAAGCAAGAAGAAGCTGCCTGAGGTTGTCGACAAATACTTTAATCGCCTCTTCATCGGCCTTCTCCTTTGAAATATTCCTGAATTCAGTCTCCATTGATGATGAGAGAAGCCTTTTCCAGCTCTCTTTTATCGCATTTTCAACCAATTTTGATGATCCATTTTTACCTTTTATAAAAAGCCCGTTGAGCATATCTATCGCATTATCCTCATCAGGTTCAATTGAGATCTTCAGAAACCCCTCATCCTCGCCTCTCCGCATTGCCAGCAGGCGATGAGACGGACACTTCTTCAAAGGTTCTGACCACTCATAATAATCACTGAATTTAATGCCTTCCGATTCCTTGCCCTTTATCACCTTTGAATAAACGACTGCCTCCTTATCAAACAGATAGCGCAATTTTTTCCTGGATGCTTCATCTTCACTAATCCATTCAGCAATAATATCGCATGCTCCGGAAAGCGCCTCTTCAACATTCGGAACAGTATCGTTGAGGAACTCTTCTGCCTTATGTGAGGGATCATTTTCCAGCTGTTTGAAAATAATCTCAGCCAGCGGCTCAAGACCCTTTTCCCTTGCAATTGTTGCCCTTGTTCTTCGCTTTGGCCTGTAAGGAAGGTAAATATCTTCCAGTTCAGCCATCGTATCCGCAGCCTTAATTCTCTGAAGAAGTTCAGGAGTCATCTTCTCCTGTTCTTCAATCGATTTGATCACACTCTCTTTCCGGGCATCGAGATCCTTCAGCCTTTCATACTCTTCCTTGATGTGCATCAGCTTAACCTCATCAAGGCTTCCTGTCATCTCTTTCCTGTACCTGCTTATAAATGGAATCGTGGCACCATCATCCAGAAGTCTGATCGTGTTTTCAACCTGCCACTCGTGAAGACCAAGCTTTTTGGCTATCAGATCGATATTCTTATTTACGCTCATCTCAATTTTCTTTCTAATTTGTGTCTCTGTCCCTTTGCGCCATTATTCTACATAAAGTACCAGTCCCTTCAGATATTCACTTTCCGGATGATAGATGTTCACCGGGTGATCAACTGGCTGTCCCAGCTGATGCAATATTTTAACCCTTCGCCCGGTATTTGCTGCTGCGGCAAAGACAGATTTCCTGAAATTCTCCTTTGTTACGACCTGTGAACAGGAGAAAGTAAAAATGATACCTCCCGGTTTTATCTGTTCTATAGCTTTCATATTCAGCCTTTTATATCCCTGAAGAGCATTTGCAAGCACATTCTGGTGTTTTGCAAATGCAGGTGGGTCGAGAATGATAAGGTCATATTTGCCATTGATATCATTGAGGAAATCAAATGCATCTACCTTGAATGATTCATGCCGTGGATCATCGCCGCAATTCAGCTTGATATTTTCATTCGCCAGATCTATAGCTGAGGCAGAGCTGTCAACAGTATGAACAAGCTTCGCATTTTTCATTGCATATACTGAAAAGCCTCCTGTATAGCCAAACATATTGAGAACACTGCGTCCATCTGTATATTCGTCAAGAAGCTTCCGGTTTTCACGCTGGTCAATAAAAAAGCCAGTCTTCTGGCCAGTAGTCCAGTCGATCTTGAATCTAAAACCGTTTTCAGTAACAACCACAGGATCCGATTTCCCAAACAGGAATTCATTTTCGGCTGAAATTCCTGACATATGCGGAATAGTGCCTTCGCTCTTATCGTAAACAGCTGTGAGCTTATCTCCCAGCAGTTCTTTTAGAATTGATGCAAACTCTCTGCGGAGCCTGTACATCCCCACTGAATGCGTCTGCATTACGGCCACACCGTTATAATAATCAATAATAAGTCCTGGAAGGTCATCCCCTTCAGCATAGATCAGCCGAAATACATTAGTTTCCGGATTATTTAAAAGTCCCACTGATTTCCTGTAGGTTAATGCGCTCCTGATCCTGTCCCTGAAGAAATAAATATCAGGTTCAACTTTTGTGAAGGAGAGTATCCTTACGGCAATGGATCCCGGCTGGTAGTGCCCTATTGCAAGAAACTCATCCTTGTTGTCATAAACTTCAACCAGGTCGCCTTCAACAGGAGTTCCGTAAATCTTTTTAATTGCCCCGGAGAATATCCATGGGTGATATCTCCTGGGTGACTGGTCCTTGCCGGACTTAAGGACTATTTTAACCTTTTCCACTAGTTTATACTTGTCAATTTATTATATATCTCGTAGCATACCCAGGCATCGGTTGCAGCATAGACCTGCTGAGGTTCACTCAGTACATCGGCCTCCCAGTCAGTAACCTGCTGTCTTTTTGATATTCGGAATCCAAGTACTATCGCGGTCAGCTTCTTCAGCCCGGAATTCTGGATTCCGAAATTCCGTACAAAGCTTTGCAGGTCGATAAATCCGTCCGGATTGAATTTCCTTACGCTTTTAAGGAACCTGATATCATCATGCACAGCCACTCCTGCTTTGGTAATTTCAGGGTTGGCAAGAACTCCTGCCAGTTCAGGGGGTATCCCTATTTTATTTATCCTGAAGAGGAAGGCTTTATTCCTGGTAGCCAGCTGGATCAGGGATACTTTATTTTTATGACCTTTTTTGAATGAGGGCCGGGTTTCCGTATCAAAGCCCAGGAGTCTCTCTTTCATCAGGCCGGGAATGACTTTGCTGAAAGTCTTAAGATCGTCAACTATTGTTATTTCACCTTTAAACCAGGAGAGTTCATAATTCTGTATCTCCTCAATTGTAATATTCTCGAGGTATCCGCTATTTTCCATTACTCCTGTAATCCTTTTGTCTTTTTGAAATGAACCATTCACTCTTATCTCTTTCATCTTCGTTCCCTTCTTTCCTCTCCTTTGCCGAACCTATCTCTTCACCCGAGTAAATGAATTTATGGATTGCTCTCATTGAATTTACAAGTTTCTGACCCCATAAACTCTCAAAATTCATCCTGCATTCCCAAACCGCATCATTCATTACTTCAGGGGTGCCGGTCTGATATAACAGCAAGAAATCTTTTATATCCTGGTAAATGTCAGCCATATTTTCTGAAATGCTTGATGGGACCGGTGCTTCTGTAACCTCAAATTTCTCATCAAAGATCTCAAGGTAATCATCAGCAGTACCCAGTAATTGTCTGAATGATTCGCTTATCCTGCTCCAGTCAGCTTCGTTGACAAATTTTTCATTGCCATCCTCAAAGAAGGGTTCCAGTTCAGGAAGCAGAGAAGCCTTCAGGTAAAGAAGAGGAAGCAGGCGCTGCAATATCTTCAGCATCTCATCACCCTTAAGCTCAGAAGCATGCTCGGCATATTTGCAGAATTCAACTGCGACAGCGGTAAACTCAACAACATTCCTGGAATAGACAGGATCTGGTTTCTTGCTCATTCTTTCTGTTATTCAGTTTGCAAAAATAGAAATTTTTCAGTGTTTATGTTACCAAGTTAATTTATTAAGTAAATCTCAATAATGATATTATTAATTCTTACTTAATTTAAATGAAATACCCCTTTTCCTTTTCCCCCTGAGGAAAAGCCTGTCCCGTTTCGGCGGGAGTCAGGAAGGGGGTAAATTAAGTGATGAAATAAACAATTAATGGGAGAAGAGATCCTGTTCTTTCCACGATAGCAGATGTTTTTCGTCCATGCTGATCTTATTATGATCGAGCAGCCAACGCAGCACCTTTATCACTTTATCTTCAGGATGGCTCACTTTGCTCACCAGTTCACTGGTATCATATTTCTGTTCAGCAAGGAGATCCTTTATTTCATCGAGTATAAGATCGAACTCATACTTGCTGAGGTCCAGCTCATTCCTTTCACGGCACACATCGCAAATGCCGCACCGGTCTGCCTCTTCACCAAAGTATTCGAGAAGGGTTGCCGACCTGCACCTTGTATTGTAATCGGCATAATCAATCATTTTATTCAACCGGTCGGCATGCTTTTCCCTGACCCGGAGATAATTATCAGGGGAGATCAGCAATGCTTTTCTTTCAAGCCGCTCTTCGGTAAATATAACCAGTGCCGTTTTTTTCCCTGGTATGTATTTAATAATGTTTAGCGTCGACAGTTTTACCAGGTACCTGTAAACATTATCCCTCGTCAATGCTGATTTTTTTGCCAGAGAATCTTCATTGATTGCGACAAATTCAGAAAACATTCCGGTATATGACCGTAATAGCAATTTAATGAAGCTGTCAAATGATTCATTGGCAACCTGGAATTTATAAAGATCGTCTCTGCCGACGGTAAAGTGAACTCTTGAGGGGTTGTCAATTTCCTCTGTGAATTCAATATACCCCTCACGCTGAAGAAAGCTAAGACTGTTATAGGTTTCAATAACCGGGAGCCTGAATCTGGAAACAAAATTCTGCATGCTGAAATCGAAAACATTATCTTTTCCCGCTCCCATCGGCACCTGCAGAAAATTGCAGAGTGCCTCGTAAACATCCTTGATCTTCTCTACAGGCGGAAATTTCCGCCTCATGGAGTCCTCGAGCCGGGTTTTATCGGAGGGCGAGTATAAAAGGACTGCGTAAGCCGGTTTATTATCGCGACCTGCCCTTCCACTCTCCTGAAAATATTCTTCTATTGAATCGGGCATCTCCCAGTGGATCACAAAACGCACTTCAGCTTTATCGATACCCATTCCAAAAGCATTGGTAGAAACAATAACCCGGGTTTCACCCATAGTCCACGAGGTTTGTTTTTTATCACGGAGATCCACTGGTAATCCGGCGTGGTAAAAGTCGGCGCTAATACCTTTTGAAACAAGCAGCTCTGCAATTTCCCTGCATCTTTTCCTTGACCTGACATAGACAATACCGCTACCCTTGACTTTTTGAATTGTATTTACAAGGTATGTTCCCTTATCCTCAGCCCTCCTGACAAGATAGGATATGTTTTTCCTTTCGAAGCTTGTCTTAAGAAGGTTTTTCTCCCTGAAATTAAGCTTTTCCATTATCTCTTCAGCAACATGCGGAGTCGCCGACGCGGTTAAAGCAAGAAAAGGAACTGTATCAGGAATAAGTTCCCTTATTGATGAAATTTTAAGATAAGATGGACGGAAATCGTATCCCCATTGCGAAATGCAGTGAGCTTCGTCAACAGCAACCAGGTTCAGGTTCAGACGTGGAAGCCTGGCCTGGAAAATTCTTGTGGAAATCCTTTCAGGAGATACATAGAGAAATTTATAATCTCCATAAATGGCATTTTCCAGGGCAATATCAATCTCTTCCGGAGATAAACCTGAATGAATTGCCATAGCCCTTATTTCCAGGCTATTGAGACGATTAACCTGATCTTTCATTAAGGCAATCAATGGAGTAATGACCAGGCAGATTCCCTCTTTGGCCAGAGCAGAAACCTGAAATGTAATTGATTTGCCGCCTCCTGTTGGCATGAGTGCCAGGGTATCCTTTCCTGCTGCAATGGAACCAATTATTTCTTCCTGCAGAGGTTTGAAGGAAGTAAAGCCCCAGTATTTTGTCAGTATTTGCCTGTATTGTTCGAAATTCATTTTTGCAGCGCTATGTTACCTTATACAAAAGTACTAACTGTAATTCAATTTTTCATGAAGGCTAAAAAGAATGAATGTTTCATGGTCTCTGAATTTTTAGTAATTTGCGCCAGCAAAACTTAAAACCCTCAACGATGTCATTTTTAGATGATAAAATATTATATGAAGGACTTACATTTGACGATGTGCTTCTCGTGCCTTCATACTCAGAGGTGCTTCCCAGGGAAGTTGATCTGAGTTCGATGTTTTCGAGGAATATCCGGATCAACACACCGGTTGTTTCGGCAGCAATGGATACAGTTACTGAAGATGAGCTTGCAATAGCAATTGCAAGAGAAGGAGGAATAGGCGTAATCCATAAAAACATGAGCATCGAAAAGCAGGCTGCCCAGGTAAAGAGGGTCAAGAGAGCTGAGAATGTCATGATATTTGACCCTATCACTATAAATCTCAATGCTACGGTTGCAGAAGCAGTGAACCTGATGTCAGAGTACAAGATAGGTGGCATTCCGGTTATCGATAAGAACGGGATTCTCAAAGGGATTGTCACAAACAGGGACCTCAGGTTCGAGAATAATAAGAAGAGGAAGATCACCGAGGTTATGACGACCGCCCTTATAACAATCAATCACCAGACCAACCTGGAAGCAGCGGCAAGGATCCTGCAAAAGCACAAGATTGAGAAGCTTCCGATGATCGATGAAGCAGGCAAACTAATAGGGCTTATCACCTATAAGGATATTACAAAGACCAAGGACCGCCCCTGCTCATGCAAGGATGATAAGGGACGTCTCAGGGTTGCTGCTGCTGTCGGCATTGCTGCCGATACACTCCAAAGAGCTGAAGCCCTGATAAATGCCAATGTCGATGCTCTCGTTATCGATACGGCTCATGCCCATACGATAAGCGTCATCAGGATGCTTAAGGAAATTAAGAAGAACTACCCCGGGATTGAAGTCATTGTTGGTAATATCGGTACTGCTGAAGCAGCTAAAAAACTGGTCAATGAGGGTGCCGATGCAGTAAAAGTAGGTATTGGTCCGGGATCAATATGCACAACAAGGATTATTGCCGGTGTAGGTATACCACAGCTTTCTGCTATATATAATGTTGCCAAGGCGATTGAAGGATCAGGTGTTCCGGTTATTGCCGACGGAGGTATCAGGTATTCCGGCGACATTATCAAGGCAATTGCAGCCGGGGCTGATTCAATAATGGCCGGATCTCTCTTTGCAGGTGTTGAGGAATCGCCAGGTGAGACAATTATATATAACGGCCGCAAGTTCAAGGCCTACAGGGGAATGGGGTCAATTGAAGCAATGCAGCAGGGTTCCAAGGACCGTTATTTTCAGGATATGGAAGATGATATTCAGAAGCTTGTTCCGGAAGGGATCGAAGCAAGAGTGCCATATAAAGGCAACCTCGCCGAAGTTATATTCCAGATGACAGGTGGTCTAAGGGCAGGTATGGGATATGTCGGCGCAAAAAATATAAGCATATTAAAGAAAGAAGGCAAATTCGTCAGGATTACAAGTTCCGGAATTGTCGAAAGCCACCCGCACGATGTATCTATAACGAGGGAATCACCCAATTACAGCAGGAAGACTATTGAATAAATGGTATCAGCCTGAATTCATGAAGATCAGAGTAACACTCTTAATATTATTGTCACTGGTAAATGCGACCTGTAGCGCGCAGCTTTTATCAGATCAGATACTTATGAATGTCGCTGGCAAAAACGTCGCAGCAGGAGAATTCATAAGGATGTATTTGAAAAGCTCTGATGTCGGGAAGAACCCTGGTAACATAGATGATTACCTCCAGCAATTCATAGTTTTCAAGCTTAAAGTTGCCGATGCAATTCATGAGGGAATTGATACCACGAAAGCCTTCCGGAATGAACTGAACGGTTACAGGAATCAGCTTGCACAGAATTATCTCACTGACAACCAGGTAAAGGAAAAGCTTCTTCAGAAGACATACCAGCGGTCGCTCATTGAAATAAATGCCTGGCATATACTGGTAAGCTGCCCCGATGGCGCAAAACCGGAAGATACCCTGAATGCGTGGCAGAAAGCTACTGCTGTCAGGGAAAGGATAATTAACGGAGAATCATTCGAACAGGTCGCCAGGGGAACATCTGATGATCCTTCAGTCAAGATTAATGGCGGAAACCTGGGCTATTTTACTGTTTTCCAGATGATAATGCCATTTGAAGATTCTGCCTATAAACTAAAAAAAGGTGCTATCTCAGAACCTGTAAGAACACCCTATGGATACCACATTATTAAAGTTGCAGATAAAAGGGCATCAAGAGGCAAGATCCTTGTCGCACATATCATGAAAGCTTCACCTCCCGGAACAGATGAAAAGGCGGCAAAACAGGCTGAAGAATCAATAAATGATATTTATAAAGAGCTACAGTCAGGAGCATCTTTCAGCTCACTTGCCGAAAAATACTCCGACCATAAGGAATCTGCCTCTAATGGAGGGAAACTTAACTGGTTTGGGACTGGCGAGATTATTCCTGATTTTTCTGAAGCGGCCTTCGCAATCACGGACACCGGGAAATATACCAAACCTATACGTACCATTTATGGATGGCATATTATTAAGCTCCTTGCCCGGAAAGCGCCTGGTACATTTGAAGAGACTAGATCGTACCTCGAAAGCAAGGTCAACCAGTCTTATCTCAACTCTCTCAGCAAAAAATCTTTGGTCGATAAACTTAAGAAGGATTATAATTTCCGGATCAACCAGGGAGCCCTTGACTGGTTTGTAAAGAATACTGATACCCTCATAATCTCAGGTTCTGCAAAATACAACAGAAACAACCTGCCATCAGGTAATCTTTATTCTTTCGCAGATCAGCATCTCTCAGTTAAGGAATTTGCAGCATTTGTTGAGAAAAGAGGACCCATTATTGTTACCAAAGATCCAACCTGGTTCATTAACCAGACTATTGATGCCAGCATTACGGACCGCATCATTAAATATGAGAATTCAATACTGGAGAAGAAATACCCCGATTTCCGCTACCTGATGAATGAATTTCATGATGGGATCCTGTTATTTGAAATCTCAGGCAGGAAAGTCTGGAACAGGGTTCAGGAAGATTCGGCAGGGCTTAAAAGATACTATGAGGATAATAAGCAGAATTATCTTACCAGAAAATGCATTGAAGCAAAAATATATCTTCTGCATGATCAGAAAGGAAAGAAATCCCTTTATTCAGCTTACAGGAAATATTCGCGAAAGAGCGGAACTGATCAGCTCCTGCTTGCCAAATTCAATAACAAGAATGACTCCCTGCTCACGATAACTGATGGCAGGTGGTTCAAAGGCGATAACAAGGAAATTGATAATATTCAGTGGGTTACAGGTGCACAGAATATAGAGACTAACAGCTTGCCCACTGTCTTTGTTATCAGCAGAATAATTAATCCTGAGCCAAAACCGTTCAAAGAAGTACAGGGAGAGATTATGACTGCTTACCAGGATTACCTGGAGAACGAATGGATCAAACAATTAAAAGCAGAATACAACGTTAAAATTGACGACATTGTCTATGACAAGGTTAAAAAGAGTCTTAAGAATGAATAGAATACTGCTTCTCTTAATGCTAATTGCTATTACGGCAGGGTGCGGAAAGAAAGGTGGTTCGAATCAGCGTGTTGAGGTAGCTATGGCAGGGAATACCATTTTGTATCTCGACCAGATGCCTAGACTAGTCCCTGCCGGAACATCTAAAACCGACAGTGCAGAGACAACTCAGAATTATATTAATAAGTGGGTCAGAAAAGAATTGCTTTTCCAGAAAGCCCAGGAAAATCTATCGCCCGAGATATCAGAAGATATTGACAGGCAGCTTGAAGAAACAAGATCCAACCTGCTGATATACCAGTACCAGAGGCAGATGATGCTTGAAAGAATGGACACTCTTGTGAACGATTCAGAACTGGTGAATTACTATGATTCCAATCCCACCCGTTTCAATCTGAGTACCAACATTGTGAAGGCGCTTTATATAAAACTGTCGGTGGAGACCCCGAATATCGAAAAAATAAAACGTCTTGCACGATCCAATGATCAGAGTGATCTGCAGGACCTTGAAAAAATTTGTTATCAGTTTGCTGAAAAATTTGATGATTTTAACGAAGAGTGGGTTCCGTTTGACAGGATATCAGTAGAGTTGCCATCTGAGATCGACAATGAAGAAAACTTTCTCAGGCGTACCCCATTTTATGAATCAAGTGACTCTGCCAACATATACCTGGTTAACTTCAGGGATTATAAGCTCAGGTCTTCGCTGGCGCCATATGAATATGTAAAAGATGATATTAAGAGAATAATCTGGAATAACAGGAGAATACAGTTTTTTCAGAATCTTGAAAACGGGATATACAATGATGCCCTGAAGGAGAATAAATTTAAGATATTTTAATTTACTGATGATGAAAAGAGGTTCGAAGTTATTCTTGGCATTCGCCTGTATGGTATTGTCGGGAATGTCTGTTGTTAAATCACAGGAGCTGGTTGAATCAGTTGCTGCCATAGTAGGAAATGAGGTAATTTATCTTTCTGATATAGAGAACCAGGTTGCCGATATAAAACGAAACGGAAATAAAACATCCATTGAGGATCTGAGATGCACAGTACTCCAGGAATTGCTTGTTTCAAAATTATTTCTCGACCAGGCCAGAATCGATAGTATTACTGTACCTGAAACCCAGGTGGATGGCGAAGTCAATGCAAGGATCAATGATGCCATCAGGAGGTCAGGAAGCGAAAAGGCTCTTGAAGAATATTTTCATAAGGGAATGGTTGAGATCCAGAAAGATATAAGGAAAGCTCTGCTTGATCAGGAGATCATCAGACAAGTTCAGAGTAAAATTTCTGAGAATCTCAAGGTTACTCCAAACGAATTGAAAAAATTTGTTGCCAATATTCCGAAAGACACTCTCCCTGTCATCCCGTCCAAGGTTCAGATAAGCCTAATCCAGCTTGATCCGCCAAACAATGAAGAGAATAAAGCCGAAGCAAGACAAAAGCTACTGGATATAAGAAGCCAGATACTTGCAGGAAAAGGCTTCAATATCCTGGCTATGCTTTACTCTGAAGATCCGGGTTCGGCTTCCAACGGGGGCGAACTGGGTTTTATGATGAGAGGTGAACTTGAAAAGCCTTATGCAGATGCTGCCTTCAGCCTCACAAAAAACACTGTTTCAAAAATTATTGAAACAAAATACGGCTATCATATTATTCAGCTTATCGAACGTAACGGAGACCTTATCAATACGAGACATATTCTCATAAAACCAAAAGTAAAATCAGATCAGGCAACAGCGGCTATTACCAGACTCGACAGTATTGCAGCTCAGATAAGAAAAGACAGTCTCAAGTACACGGATGCTGCCCTGCGATTCTCTTCCCATAAGGATAGCAGGATCAATGGAGGCAAATTTGTCAGCTCAAATCCTTCGGAAAGGGACACCTGGTTTACCCTTGATGAACTGAATTCCGAGATGTTTGTGAAAGTAAGGGACCTGAAAGTCGGCGAAATATCAGATCCGTTCAGAACGACTGATGAAAATGGCAATACCGTTTTCAGGATTGTAAAGCTGGATAATGAAATACCTGCCCACAGGGCCAACCTGAAAGATGACTATGAAAACCTCTATACGGCAGCCCTGATGAATAAACGGACAAAAACCTATGATGACTGGATCAAAACAAAACTCGGGAATACTTATATTAAGGTTAGTGATGAATTCAAATCTTGTGATTTTCTGAAAAAAGGATGGCTGAAATAAAAATAGTTTGGTCTCATATCAATTTACCCGTAACAGGACATATGTTTTATGTCCTGTTATTGACTTTTATTCCGCTCTTCTCTTCCGCCCAGGAAAGTGCTTCTACAAAAAAAGCTGGAA
>Ga0208081_1000267_pt1 | contig 13191 bp, 14 predicted proteins | sample NGESurshal092012_6_FD_184479 | JGI IMG/M metagenome (GOLD analysis project Ga0208081, IMG submission 184479) | Arctic peat soil microbial communities from Barrow, Alaska - NGEE Surface sample 415-1 shallow-092012 (SPAdes) | ecosystem: Environmental > Terrestrial > Soil > Wetlands > Peat ...
CCTAAAACTGTCCATATCTATAATTTGAATTAATAATCTAAACTGCTTCTAAGCTACTTGCTCCCTGCTCCCTGCTCCCTGCTCCTTGCTCCCTGCCCCCTGCTCCCTGCCCCCTGCCGACATGCAATCTGATGCATATTGATTATTATCATTAGTTTATTGATCTTTATACTCTTAATTTGTTATACCCCACGAAAATAATAACAAAAGAAACAATATGAATATCAGCGAGATCAGGTCAAAACACAAACTTCTGAAGAGATGGGACTATAATTGGATCCCGCTTTCAAAAGGTTACACCGACAAGACTCTCTATGTCAACGTAGGCACTCTTGAGATCAAAGAGAAAGATGTGCCCACGGTGATGAAGGAGAAATTCATTGGGGGAAAAGGTTATGGACTGCGTTATCTGTGGGATGCCACCACCCCTCAAACAAAATGGAATGATCCTGAGAACGAGATCGTCATCTCCTCAGGACCCATTGGAGGCATTACACAGTATTCAGGCACCGGCAAGTCGCTGGTTGTTTCTATCTCCCCGCAGACTGACTCAGTAATGGACAGCAACGTTGGAGGCTTCTTCGGACCCTTCCTGAAATTCTCCGGTTTTGATGCTCTTGAACTGCAGGGTAAATCGAAGGAAGATGTCATCGTCTTTATCAATGGCGTTGACCACTATATAGAAATATTTGAGGCTCCGGCAGAAGCAATGGACAGCCATATCATGGCTGAACAGCTCACCGAAATGTTTGCCAACGATGATTCTGATAAGAGGAATATAGGGGTGGTCTCTTCAGGATCAGCGGCCGAACATTCGCTTATAGGCATGCTGAACTTCAGCTTCTATGATCCCAAACGCAAGAAAGTCAGGCTGAAGCAGGCCGGCCGCGGAGGCATAGGCACCGTCTTCCGCGATAAGAAGATCAAGGCTCTGGTCTGCAAGATCCCCGGCGTGAAAGGTAACCTCAATAACGTGGTTGACCTTGAGGTTATCCAGGAACGTGGCCGTCGCTTTAACCGAGAGATGCGGGAGCTGGATGACAAGCAGTGCCGCATGCGTAAGGTGGGCACCGCTCACCTGATGGAGGTGATGGACGACCATGACCTCCTTCCTACACATAACTATAAGTTCGGATCACATAAAGATTCACCTAAGATCGATTCAGCAGTCTGGACCTCCTTCTTCACACAGAACATACCTGACGGCTGCTGGATAGGCTGTAACATGGCCTGCTCTAAGGCTGTGGATGACTTTGTGCTGAGCACAGGCCCTTACAAGGGGCAGTCGGTCATGGTTGACGGTCCTGAATATGAGAATGCTGCCGGGCTTGGCTCCAACGGCGGCTTCTTCGATCCGCGTTATATCATCGAAGCTAACTTCTACTGCGACACCTACGGCATATGCACCATCACCTGGGGCACAAGTATCGCCTTTATCATGGAGTGCTGGGAGAAGGATATCCTTAATAAGGAGCGTACCGGCGGACTTGAGTTCACCTGGGGTAACATTCCTGCAGCCCTGGAGCTCCTTCACCAGGTGGCGCGAGGCGAGGGATTCGGTCTCATAGCAGGACAGGGAACACGCCGCATGAAGAAGATATTTGCTGAGAAAGGATGGGGCGATCCTGCATTGATGCAGGATATTTGTATGGAAAACAAAGGGCTGGAGTATTCACAGTACATGTCGAAAGAATCACTGGCACAGCAGGGAGGATACGCACTCACCAACAAGGGCCCTCAGCATGATGAAGCATGGCTCATATTCATGGATATGGTGAACAACCAGATACCTTCCTTCGAGAACAAGGCCGATGCACTGCACTATTTCCCGATGTTCCGTACATGGTTCGGCCTCGTGGGTCTCTGCAAGCTGCCATGGAACGATGTGGAGCCGGAGAACAATGCTCAGACTGATGAGCCTGCAAAGGTGCCCGAACATGTAGATAACTACGTGACTATCTATAAGGCTGTCACTGGCAGACCTTTCGATAATAAACGCCTGGTGGAAGACTCCGAACGCGTATATAATTTCCAGAGAGTGTTCAACATCCGTCGTGGCTATGGCAGACGCAAGGATGACGATCAGCCCTATCGCGCATGCGGCCCGGTGACAGTCGAGGAGTACGAGTCAAGGGCAGAGAGATATGATAAACAGCTAAAGGAAAAGATAGGCTTCGATCCCTCAGGTAAGAGCACTGCTGAGAAGGTCAGTGTTCTCCGTGCCTACCGGGAGAAGCAGTACGACCTTCTGCGCGATGCCGTCTATAAACGCCGTGGCTGGAACAGCAACGGCATCCCCACCATCGCCCACCTTCAAAAGATCGGCATGGATTTTCCGGAGGTGATTGATGTCGTTCGCGAACTTCAATAATTACATATCAATTATGATAAAAATTTTCGCTTTTGTCCAAATGATTATCATGGCAGGAGGTATATCGCTTTTTTCCCAGCAGCCTGACAGGGCGGCGCTTGCCGAAGGGAAAAACTTCATACCCACCAAAATCTATTCCGCCGATGATGATGCGCACATACTTGAATTATACAAAGACCTCCGCGTGGCTGATGTGTCGGATGGAATGGATATGGTAGGACTGCCGGGCACGGGACTTGTGGATCCATCCATTCATCCTGACTGGGTGGACTTGACAGACTTTTCTCATGTGATACGGGGCATTGCCATCACAGTACGGTATGTTCCGACGCAGAGACCTGCGCAGCCGGCTCAGGGTCAGGATTTTGGAGAGTGGGAGGGAAATTTCTACAACACCTATTCCACAGAGGCATTCACCGACATTATCCGGAAGGGAAGCGTCATAGTCGTTGATGATGTCGAGGACCGTGATATCGGTTCTATAGGTTCAAACAACATTTTAAACTGGTACAGGCTGGGCGCCGTGGGTGTTGTCACTGACGCCGGAGCACGCGATACCGACGAGATAGGTCTCGAGAAGGTACCGCTCTACCTCAGGCAGAAGGGTCGCGGCATCCGTCCCGGACGCAACGAGATTGAATCGGTAAACAGGCCCGTCACGATAGGCGGGGTGCTGGTTTGTCCCGGTGATGTCGTTGTCGCTGACGGTGACGGAGTGGTCGTCGTGCCCCGGGCAGTGGCAGAGCAGGTAGCTAAGTATGCTTCGGATATCCTTATCAAGGACAAAGCCGGCAGGAGAGGTCTTTACGAAAACCTCGGCCGGCCGCTGGATAAGACGGTGAAGTAAAGCATCAGGCAATAGGCAATAGTATAAAGACTGAAGACCAAAGACTTCAGACCGCAGGACCGCTAGACAAAAAACATAATATGAGAATAAATCGTCTTTTATTACTAGTCATTTCCACACTACTTATCACTCCTACGCTTAGATCACAGGAGACCCATCCTGAGGTCAAAACACTCGCACCCGGCACCCAGGCTCCCGACTTCAGCCTGCCAGGCGTGGACGGCAAAACGTATACTCTAAGGAGCTTTGAGAAGGCGAAGGCGGTGGTAATCATCTTCAGCTGCAACCACTGTCCCACAGCCCAGGCTTATGAGGATCGCATTATAGCCATAGCAAATGACTACCGGCCAAAAGGCGTTGAGGTTGTGATGATATCCCCTAACTCTGTCGACGCACTGAATTATTCTGAGCTCGGGTATTCAGACATGGGCGACAGCTTCGGGGAGATGAAACTGAGGGCTGCGGAAAAGGCATTTCCCTTTCCATATCTGTATGACGGTGATGAGCAGAAGACAGCCCTCGCTTACGGTCCGGTTGCAACACCACACTGCTTCGTTCTTGACAGTGACCGCATCGTGCGTTATGCAGGCCGTATCGACGGGTCGGAGAAACCCGGTACCGGCAGGGGAGAGGATCTGAGGAAAGCTGTTGATGAGGTCCTGTCAGGACAACCTGTTACAACTCCTGTCACAAAAGTGTTCGGATGTTCCGTCAAATGGTCATGGAAGAATGAATATACAAAGAAGCTCTATAAGGAATGGGCAGAGTTGCCGGTAACAATTGAGGAGATCGGGGCAGAGGGCATCAGGGAGCTTATAAGGAACAATAGTGACAAGGTCAGGCTGATAAATATATGGGCTTCGTGGTGCGGGCCATGCATCGCTGAGATGCCTGACCTGGTAATCATAGATCGTATGTACAGGGGGCGGCCGTTTGAATTCATTACGATCAGTGCCGACAAGAGTGAAAGGAAGTCCGAAGCCCTGCGTATACTGAAAGAGAATCAGGCTTCAAACAGGAATTACATCTTCAACAAAGACAATGTCTATGAACTCATCGAGGCCGTTGATCCTGACTGGCAGGGTGCGCTCCCGTATACAATGCTTATCGAACCCGGAGGCAAAATACTCTACAGGAAGCAGGATACCATCGATCCGCTCCAGATGAAAAAACTGATTGTAGGAAGTAAATACCTTGGGAGATATTACTAACTCTCTACCCTCAACTCTCTACCCTCAACGCTCTACCCTCAACGCTCAACGCTCAACCTCAAGTCGTCTCTGCAACTCCTTCAGCTCATCCCATCTGCCTTCATGAAGCAGCAGCGCCTGCTGCGGCCATGTCTCAGGATTATGGATGCGATAACGCTCGCCGCCATCCTGAATAAGGTATTCTCTTATTGTCTCAGGAGATGTTTCTGATAGAGCTTTCCATGTGGTTATGCCCCTGTTTATGAGTATCCTGGCTATCTTGCGGCCGATGCCTATGACAGCCTTTAGATCATCAGTAACCACCTTCGCTTGAGGTACTTCCACTGCTTTAAGAGCAGCCTGCTCTGCCAGCAGCCTTGATTCTTTCTCGAGTTTCACAATAGTGAGCTTCAGGCTTGCGATCTCGTCATCCATCCTCCGGACATCCGATTGCAGAGTCTGCTTCTCTTCTTCCAGCTTTTTGATCTTTGCCTTAAGTGAAGCTATCTCTTCTTCAAGTATATCGCATTTTTTCTTACACCGGCCCTTTTCCAGGTAGTAGCCAATCAGGAAACCTAACAATGCTGCAATAAGCAGCACGATGATAATAAACAGCAAATCTGCTGTAAAACGTTCTGCCATATCTTTTAAATTATTACTTTGATTTCAGTTCTTCTGTTAGCGGCTCTCCCTTCAGGAGTGCTGTTCGGCATCACGGGCTCACTGAAGCCTTTTGATGATGTCACTATCTGATCCGCGTTGATTCCTGCACTTACGAGGTATGATTTAACAAACTCAGCTCTCTTAAGCCCCAGGGTTTTGTTGAATCGCTCCGTGCCGGTGTTGTCAGTATGACCCGTCACTTCAGTTTTTGAAGACGGATTGTTTTCCAGAACCAGCTTCAGGTTTTTAATGTATTCATCAGAAACGGAGCTCATATCGCCAACGGCTGATGAGCTTTCAAAAGAGCCTTTCTGGATGCCTGCCCCGGTGAGGAATGTTTTGGCCTCACCAACGGCTGCCATAAGAACCTGCTCTGCTGTCTGGGTTTCAGCAACACCCTGTACCAGCTCCGGAGCCTTGACTGTTGCATTGCAGTCGCATCTGACTTTGCAAACATACCAGTAGGACGAACCTGCTATCCAGAATACCAGCAGAACAGACAGAAAAAATACTAGTTGTCTCATATTGATCTTGTTTAGTCGCAAAAAGTAAATCCTCCGAGAATTGATCCGAGAAGACCATTGCCGCCCAGTGTGTCTTTCTGAGCTTTCAATCCTGAAAGGATCAGCGATGCCAGGGTTGGGATAAGTTTTTGAGCTGTGTTCTGGTCAACCTTGAAGCTGGTTGACAACTGTCTGGTCACTTCAGGAGCATAACTTTGCATGAATTCATCAATAAATTCTGCCATTTTAGATTATTATTTGTTAAATATAAAATTGAGTAAGAATCCTATTTCTTTGGTCCGGGTCAACATATAAAGTTACGTTACGTATAAACAAAATCAAAATATTTCTATGTAATTGTTCAAGTTATCTCAGTAATGCGGCTGCGCACCACAGCACCGGTGCCTGACCATGAGGATCACCCGTGTTGCGACCCCTGTTCATGTAATGGTCACGATTGTTGCTGGTGCCTGTTCCTTCACACACCTCAGTAAGATTGTCGTCATCATTGATGTACGTTATCAGCGACAGCCATGCTTTACGTGCGGCACTGCCGTATGCCTTGCTGTCGAGCCATCCCTCTTTTACCCCTGTAACCATGGCATAGGTGAACATGGCTGTTGATGATGTCTCTTTCCAGAAGCCCTCGTCATCGATCACCTGTCTCCACATGCCATCATCAGCCTGGTATTTAAGCAATGCTGCCATCATCTTCCTGTAGCCTTCCATGATGCGTGGCCTGTCAGGGTTGCCGGCGGGCATTGCACGGAGTATCTCAGCCATGCCTGCTGCCATCCACCCGTTGCCGCGGCCCCAGCAGAAGTGCGCATCCGGTGAGTGATAAAAGAGGCCGTTATCAAGCTGAAGACTGTCGAGATACAGCACCATCTCACGTGCTGCGCGGTCAATATATTTGCTGTTGCCTGTAGCCCGGTACGCCTGGGCCTGCACCGCAGTAATCATGAACATGTCATCGATCCACAGCCTTGTCTGCCATGTGTAACCCTGATCATGCCATGCTTTCTCATTGTCGTTGGCACCGGGTGGCAGGGTCCATTGCGTGTCGGCATAGCCTTTCCCCAGGTCAAGGTATTTCTCTTCTTTTGTCTGCATGAACAGCTCAAGGGGTACCGCACCAAAAACATTATTATCAACATGGTTGGGAGGAGGCAGGAGCCGCTTGTCAGTGTCGAACAGAGGGTCGAACCGTTGCTTAAGGCCGGCAAGAAGGCCGGCATCATCTGTCACTCCCGCAAGCCACAGTCCCCCCAGCCAGGTGCACGCTTCGGAATATGTTATCTGAGTGGGGGTGACTGAATACTGTAAATAGCTGAACTGTGAATGAGGAGTGCTGAGGAATTTTTTTGCTATGCGCACCCCGATCTCCTGAGGCGATGATCCTCCTGGCCAGTGCTTCAGGTCATCGCTCTCTGTCACGGTGAATGAGAGCCTTGCCACTACTCCATCCATTGAAGTGCATACCAGCGAGTTGTCACCTAAAGGCAGGATCTGGTTGATCAGGCATGATGAGATCCTGTGTTCCCATAATAACCTGCCATCCTCCCTGGCAACAGCATAGATGAATCCCCTGTCTGTCGGAACAAAAATCACCCCGTCCTTCTCTGTTATCACTCCCGGAGCTATATCATAACCAATATTAACATTCGCTGTTGCTTTTATTACTCCTTCTGAACTGTCGGTACTGACCCCGATGATCTTCCCGTCCATAGTCTTTGCATAAACGAGGGTGCTGTCAGCAGAGATACCCATCGACTCCCTGACCCTGTTGCCTCCGAGGTCTGAATGCCATATCACCTCGCCTGTCAGCGCGTTGATGCATGCCATCTTCCTGTCCGGAGCGACCACAAATACCCGGTCATTTACAGCAACAGGTACACAGGCAGCAGGTGAGAGCATACGGTTGGTATAGCCTGTGGACCAGTCCCATTTTATTTTACCTGTCTCGGTGTCAAGAGCATACAAATGATTGTCCCATGTGCCGAAGATGAGTATCCCCTTATAGACAAGAGGTATGGTCTCAACAAATCCGTCAATCTGATCATTGCTCCAAATGACCGAACCATCGGCCAGGTTGATAGCATAACATCTTCCATGCGAGCCGGTGATGAACACTTTTTCACGGTGAATTACGGGAGAGGCAACCATCGCCTGCCGGGAATCAAATTTCCAGATCTTCTTTCCTGATCTTGTTTTCAGGGCGTACACCATACCGTCCGCTGCAGCGACAATTACTCTTTTCCCGTCAGTTGCCGGGGTACTGTAGGTTTTGGCTCCGTTGATGAACTTCCATTTTTGCCTCCCCGTCTCTATATTGAGAGCTTTAATGTACCCTTCAGTAGTGGTGGTTATGAGAAGATTACCTGTCCGGGCTGAACCTGCTCCGATGTCACTCTCTTCCTGCAGACGCCACTTCTCGCGCACTTCAGGATACTTTATGTTTACTGAGAAGTCGGGGCGAGGATAAACGATGGTGTCAGAACTGTAGTCATGCCTGCCAATCTTAAGAGAAGCCCAGAATGGTTGGTTCACAACTCCGGGGTTTTTCTCTGTTACTATCAACAGGGTGTCACCTGAAATGCGAACGATATTGTATCCGCTCACATTGCCGGCGGCATGCATATTCGAACGACCCATAAGAGCCGGCATCCCTTCGAAGTTCAGCACCTTATTCGAGTGGCCGTGGCCGCACATAACCAGGTATATATTTCTTAGCTTCAGCCTCTCGGTGAGCTCATACCAGTTGTTATGGCTGTCATCAAGGGGATAGTGATTGACAGCAATGATCTTCAGGTCCTTGTTTTCTGGTTTGTTCAGCACGGTATCGAGCCACACGATCGTTTCGCGGGGTATCTGTGCCGGACCCATGCGCATATTCGGACCTGAATTTGTACCGATAAAGAGAAACCCGTCGTACTTGAAGGAGAACATATCTGATCCGAAGACCTTCCGGAAGCTGTTGGCGCCACTTTCCGACCATTTGGTATCATGGTTGCCGGGAATGATATACCATGGCTTGTTCAGCCGGTCAAGTGTCTGTTTTGCCTGCAGCAGCTCCTTGTCAGAGCCGAACTCTGTCACATCGCCCGATATTATTACAAAGGCCAGCGAATCATTGGCATTGATATCATCCACTGTGCGTCTTAGGTCCTCATCAGCGCCAACCCAGCCGATATGAGTGTCTGACACCAGCGCAAACTGAAAATTACCGATGTCCTGTTGAGCTGCAGCAGGGACTATACATATGACCAGGATCAGGGTGAGAAGTTGCTTCTTCATAATGAACTATCTTTTAAATAAGCAAGATACCATGAAATCCTAAAATAATCCTACCTTGGAGTGAGAAACTAAAGAGGAAAAAGCAACATGTGTTTTTCAGCAGGAGCCAGTTTTGCCGGAGGAGCTTTGATCACCGCCATAGGAGTGATGACAGTTCGGAGCAACAGTGACCCTTCGCGTTGCCTGTTTGCTTCCATACCGTTAATCTTTGGCGTACAGCAGATATCCGAAGGCTTTGTATGGGTTGCGTTGCAATCCTCAGGGAATGACCTTATGCTCAACATATCATCTTATATTTTTCTGGTATTGGCAGTGGTGATATGGCCATTTATGCTACCCTTGTCGGTACTGCTTATGGAAAAAGTGAAGAGAAGGAAGCATGTGCTCCGTTTCTTTCTTGTTGTTGGGTTGCTGACATCGCTCTATTATAGCATAAGACTGATTATCCACGATGTCGATCCGCGGATTGTCAGCCATCACATAAAATATGCGGATGAATTTCCCAGGCGGTGGGCACAGTCGGTCTTCATAGCCTATCTCATAGCAACCCTGACGCCGATCTTTATCTCAAGCGTCAGAAAAGTGTGGCTGCTGGGTGTCCTTGTAGCTGCCTCGTTTCTGATAACCGGTATCTTTTACAAGGAGTACCTCACCTCGGTTTGGTGCTTCTTTGCTGCCCTGATAAGCGTGATTATCTGGTGGATCGTGCGTGTAGAAAGGATAAAATCCCAAGTCTAATATCGCTTATGTCTAAAAGTCTAAGGTTTTGTATTTGAATTGCAACTTACAAAATTGTCGTAAATTGCATCAAAACCATACTGCCATGATACTATCTGCCTGTGGACTAAAATGTGATGAGTGTGAATACTTCAACAAGACCTGCACAGGGTGCCATATGGTCAAAGGTTCCACCTTCTGGGCTGTTGACATGATGCCAACAAAGGTCTGTCCTCTGTACGACTGCTCGGTCAATAAGAAGGGCCTGAAGGACTGCGGTCAGTGTACTGACCTGCCATGTGCCACCTTCCAGCAGATGAAAGATCCGAAAACCAGCGACGAAGAGCATCAGAGGTTATTGGGTGTCAGAGTTGCTCTGCTGCATTCTGTGGTCTGAGGTCTGAAGGTCTGAAGTCTGAAGGTCTGTTGCGGTCACATCAGACTTCAAAAATCGTCATTCCTTGTTCGATATTCCCGTCGCCTCTTCGCATAGTCGCTCCCTCGCTCCCTCGCTCCCTCATCTTATGATATACAGAATCCTCGATATATTCTTTGTGGTCTTCCACACCTCCCTGACTCTATTTAACCTCTTCGGGTGGATATGGAAGAAGACCAGGCTGGCAAACCTGATCACACTTGGTATTACCGGCAGCTCATGGCTATTCCTCGGACTGATCGTCGGGATGCTCGGTTACTGCCCGCTGACAGACTGGCACTTTGCTATTCTTTACAAGCTTGGAAAGACAGATCTTCCAACCTCATATATAAAATATCTTACCGACCGTCTTACCGGACTTGATGTCAATGAGACCCTCGTCGACAAAGCCACCTTATATTGTTTTATTGCCGCCCTGGCAATCTCCCTTTTCCTGAATATTAAAGATTTCAGGAAGAGAAAACTGAAAAAGAAGTCTTGAGGCCTGCTATTGCCTACTGCCTTTCCAACCCCGGCATCTGGATACAGATGCAGCAGGTAGTCCCAGGCCTGCTGGATATTGATAATCCCTCGGTGAAGGCAAAAAGCCACGTTTTCTCGTGGCTCTTTTGAAATAACAGAACTTTATTTGGCAGTTACCCTTACATCTATTCTCCTGTTCATAGCCTTGCATGCAGGAGTGTCATTGGCAGGACATACAGGATACTGTGAGCCATAGCCCTCAGATTCCAGACGGTCTGCTGCAACACCCCTCTTGATGAGCTCGATCTTGGCAGCCTCTGCTCTCTCTGACGAAAGGGCCATGTTGACTACATCAGATCCCGTGTTGTCTGTATAACCGCCTATCTTCAGCTTGACGGCAGGATAAGCTTTCATGATGGCAGCGATCCTGTCAAGCTGATCTTTTGATGCGGATTTCAGTGTACTGCTTCCGCTCTCAAAATAGAGACGGTCAAGCGAGAACCAAGTCGCCTTATCAATAGGCAAACCTGCATCTTCAATGAAATTCAGAAGTTTGAATTCAACTGAATTTACCCCTATCTCAAGTTCATTCCCGTCAAGGAGTTTTTTCTTCATGGTAGCACCCAGATCGTAAACCCAGTCGCCTGCATCATTCAGGTCACCTTTGATGGATTCTTTAACCTCAGTAGTCTGTTTGGTAACATCGTCCTTGGTGCGGTTACGTCCTCTGCCGAACAGCAGCCACAGCAGGATCAGTGCGCCTAACAGAATAAGAAGCCATGACCAGTTGAACTTTGGTTTTGTGGTTTGGACACCTGCCACTTTACTGGCGGTGTCATCAAAAATCTCCCTGGGCTTGTCAGCAAGGCCGAGCAGGCCTGAGCCGATGCCTGCCGGAAGAGCACTGACAATGGCCGATTTGTTTGCAAGAAGATTGCCTATGATACTTCCGAATGACATGCCTTTTTTCTTTGCCCAGCGGCTGATAAATCCGATAAGCAACGGAGCGACAGTCGTTAACAGTTTTCCGGTCTTGTCTTTGGCCAGGCCTGTTGCACCGGCAAGAGAGCCGAGGATAGAATCAAGATTGCCTCCGAAAAGGCTGCCTAGCAGACCTTTGCCGGCATCGGCAAGTTTTGGATCGCCGAGCATGCCAAGTTTCAGGTCATCGCCGTCGTCGCTGCCGAAGAGATCAGCAACATTGTTCCACCATGCGGGAGCGGAGGTTGTGCCGGCACTTTTCCCCAGTATCCCGCCCAGAACAGTTGGGATCATGGCTGTCAGGCCCGATTTTGTTTTTGAAGCATCTTCAGCGAGATTGAGGCTGATCGCATTGATAGCCTTGTCTGTGAATGCGTCTTTCAGTACTTGAAAAAGATTTTCTGCCATAATTTGTAATGATTTAATTAAAAAATAATGGTTTAAATGTTACTTGTTATTAAATTATGGGCAGAGTTTGGGATGTCGAAGTTAGTCAATTTTAGCAGTAAATCAAAAATTATTATTATGACTTTTAAATATCTTATAATTAATACTTTAATAGAAATTGCTAAATAAAAGGGGATGTTATTGGAAATAAGGGTGAGGTTCCCGGAGGGATAAAGTTTAGACTGATATATTTTCTGAGGTGACAAATGAATAATTGATGTAAATTTGAAGTTTCAAACACACTCTTTTGTGAACATTAACATTGGAAGTGATGAAAAAGTCAGAAGCTAAAACAAGCAGCAGGGGAAAGAAACCCACTAAGGCCGTCAGGTCAGTAAAGGGGAGCACGGCAACAAAAGTTACAGCAGTGAGGAGCAGAAAAGTTGCAACTAAAAAGATTGAACCGACAGACGAAGAGATAAGCATGAAAGCTTATGAATTCTACAATCAGCGTATCAGTCGCGGCGAATATGGCACTCCGGCAGACGACTGGCATAGGGCAGCCGAGGCCCTGAGGAAGTTTTGAGATGTTTGCTTTACTCTTTCACCTCTCAGGCTCCTCATATAGCCGAAGCCTGTTCTTCAGGCGGGTGATCTCGTGCTGCATGTCATCCATTCGTTTTAAGAGATTGATTACCGCATCAATGCCCTCAGGGTTAATATCGAGGTCATAATACAGGCGGACGATCTTTTCGAGATCGTACAGCTGGTTTTCCTGAATGTATGGAGTATCTTTTACGGTTTCAATCATTATCAGACCTGTCTCCTGAAGGGAATCGATGAATGACATCTCAATATGATGACATTCACAGAACTCAATAACTGATATCATATTTTCGTTATTCATCGCCATTATTTTTGAGATTTTGACAATTCAGAAAACAACTCTTTTTGTTTTTCAGTCAGGTTAACAGGGATCTTAACCATATATGTTATGTACAGATCTCCGTATTCGCCCTTGTTCTTATAAACAGGAAATCCTTTTCCCTTTAGTTTTATTTTACTGCCGTTTTGTGTTTCAGGCCTGACCTTCAGCTTCACTTTCCCGTTCAGCGTATCGATAGTGATCTCTCCGCCAAGTACGGCAGTGTAAAGATCAAGGTCAACCGTAGTATAGAGATTATTTCCTGAACGTCTGAAGTTCGGATGACCGGCTATCCTGAATGTAATATACAGATCGCCGTTTGGCCCTCCGTTCTTACCCTTCCCTCCGTGTCCTGCAATCTTGATTGTCTGATCGTTCTCAATCCCGGCTGGTATAGTGATCCTGATTTTTT
>Ga0208081_1000276_pt1 | contig 13008 bp, 10 predicted proteins | sample NGESurshal092012_6_FD_184479 | JGI IMG/M metagenome (GOLD analysis project Ga0208081, IMG submission 184479) | Arctic peat soil microbial communities from Barrow, Alaska - NGEE Surface sample 415-1 shallow-092012 (SPAdes) | ecosystem: Environmental > Terrestrial > Soil > Wetlands > Peat ...
AAGAAATTGAACACTGCAGTTCCGAAATAGCCAGCAGAACTGACTATGAATCGGTTGAATATCTAAAGCTTTGCGACTACCTGACAGTTATTGAAGAGCGATACAGGATGCTTGGCGGAAGCAACTACCAGGCTGAAGCAGAAAAGACTCTTACCGGCCTCGGGTTTGAAAGAACTGATTTTGACAGACCTACAAAAGAGCTTAGCGGAGGATGGAGAATGAGAGTGGAACTCGCTAAGATACTTCTGAGAAAACCATCACTTTTTCTTCTCGATGAACCTACAAACCACCTTGACATTGAATCTATCCAGTGGCTGGAATCATTCCTGTCAGCCTACAAAGGTGGGGTTCTTCTGGTCTCTCACGATAAGGCTTTTCTCGATAATGTGACTGCAAGAACTATCGAGATATCACTTGGAAAGATATATGATTACAAGGCTTCATGGTCAAAGTTTGTTGAGCTGAGAAAAGAGAGACGGGAGCAGCAGACAGCAGCATACAGGAACCAGCAGAAGATGATCGATGACACTGAGAAATTCATTGAAAGATTCCGGTATAAAGCAACAAAAGCTGTCCAGGTCCAGTCAAAAATAAAGCAGCTCAATAAGGTTGAGAGGCTGGAAGTCGACGAGGAGGATATTAGTGCAATGAACCTGAGGTTTCCTCCCTCGCCCCGCTCCGGGACTAATGTTGTTGAGGCTGAAAACCTGTCCAAGAGCTTTGGCACCAATAATGTTCTGAAACACATCGATTTCAAGATCCACAGAGGCGATAAAGTGGCCTTTGTAGGGCGCAATGGAGAAGGGAAAACGACTTTTTCAAGGATCATTATCCGTGAACTCGATTTTGAGGGTTCACTTAAGATAGGTCATAATGTTAAAATCGGCTATTTCGCACAGAACCAGGACGAACTGCTGAATGGCGAAAAGACTGTATTCCAGACTATCGATGATATTGCAAAAGGAGATATCAGGGCGAAGATGAGGGACATACTAGCCGCTTTTCTCTTTCGCGGCGACGAAATTGATAAAAAAGTTAAAGTTCTTTCAGGTGGTGAAAGGTCACGGCTTGCCCTGGTTAAGCTTCTTCTCGAACCACATAACCTGCTTGTACTTGATGAGCCGACGAACCACCTGGATATGAGGTCGAAGGATATACTTAAACAAGCCCTAATCAGCTACGACGGCACCCTTATAGTTGTTTCACACGACCGCGATTTTCTTAACGATATTGCGGAGAAGGTTTATGAATTCCGCCATAACAGGATCAAAGAGCATCTCGGCGGCATTTACGATTTCCTCAGGAGGAAGAAAATAGATAACCTGAAAGAGATTGAAAGGAAGGATGCCGTTAGAAAGGAAGCATCACTGGAGAATATTTCTTCAAATAAACAGAAATATCTCGAAAAAAAGGAATATGACCGTAACATGAGGAGGCTGAGAAAAAAGCTCGAAAATTCAGAAAAAGCAATTGAAAAGATAGAAAATGAGATTTCAGGACTGGACAAAACTTTTGCATCAGAGAGCAATGCACCAGCTGAAGCTGAAGACTTTTTTATAAGGTACCAGGAGCTTAAGGAGCTTCTGGATGAAGAAATGGAGAAGTGGGCACAATATACGGATGATGTTGAAGTTTTCATAAAGAATAATGGTTAAGGATGGATTTGAGGCAATTAGAAAAAGAGTTCACTATTCATGTCTATGAAACAGGGCCTGACAGCAGGGCAACTCTCTATTCCCTGTTCAATTACATGCAGGATATTGCATCTGACCATGCTATATTGCTGGGTTTCGGAAGAGACGACCTCCTGAAAAAAAACCATTTCTGGGTGCTCTCAAGGATGTATGCTGAAATAACCCAATGGCCCTCCTGGGAAGATAAAATAATTGTTAAAACCTGGCCAAATGGTACTGATATGCTCTTTGCCATGAGGAATTACGAACTTAAATTCGCTGACGGAAGAATGATCGCATCCGGTGTATCATCATGGCTGATAATAGACCGGACAACCAAAAAAATACAACGGCCGGACTACGGACTGCTGACTCAATATAATGACAATAACCTTATCATTCCAACATCAGCCAGGAATCCTGAGAAACTGCACGAGTCAGCTGAAAACGGGAATGCTTCTGCTCCATTCAGGGTTCAGGTCAGCGACCTTGATGTAAACCTGCATACAAACAATGCTAATTATATCAAGTGGGTATGCGATACTTATGATCTCAATTTCACCTTGAATCATCTTCCATGTTCGGCAGAAATAAACTATCTTGCTGAATCGATGTTCAATGATGAAATAGTTATAAGATCTTCTCAGAAAGATGGAAACCCAGGCATCTTTAACCATTCGATACTGAGGATCAGCGATAACAGGGAACTGTGCAGAATTAGGCTCAAATGGAAGGAGCATGGCAAATTGGCTTCATTATGAATAAGAACAGTATAAAAAGTTATCTCGGGATTATACCCGGACTTATAATTGCAGCATCGGTGGTTGTTTCCTGCAAAACGACCCAGACAGTTTCCGATTACAAAGATCTTTCGTACCTCTATAATCCAACCAAAAACCCTGTAAACCCTCAATATAATGTTACCAACCAGTCCGACGACAGGTCCGTGCTGGGAGTAAGATTTTCAGGCAGTGAGCTCTTTTTCTCGGAAGCCAATCCAAGGGGTATACCAACGGCAGAAATTCTTATTACCGTAAAACTTTTCTGCATAAGCCAGGGAAAAGTGCTTGCAGATACTGCACACCTTAACTTCAGCATAGAAAAAGCAGCAGGGAAACAGGAGTACTTTTATGAAGTTCCCCTGAAAGTCAATAAGGGGCTTGAATATATTGCCGAAATTAAGATCCTCGACAGGTTGCGTTTACTGGTAATGCAGGCATTTATTCCCTTTAACACGCTGTCGGACATCAACAGGTATAATTTCATGGCAAGAGAATATTTTGAAAAGAGTGAGCTTTTCGATCCTGTCATAAGAATGAATGAATTTGTTAACCTTATCTACCTCAGGGGTAGGCCTGATTCGCTCTTCGTTTCATTTTATAAGCCATTCAGGCAGGTACCGGATCCTCCTGCAATGCTTATTCCCCAAAAAACAATCGATTACGGGCCCGACACAATAGTGGCTCTGCCCTATTCAGATACGCTTCCAATGATGTTCCCGAAAGAGGGGATCTATATGTGTACCATCGGAAGAGATACAACCGAAGGATATGCCTTCATGAACTTCGGTGCTTCATTTCCCGGGATGAACACACCTGAAGCAATGATCGAACCTCTTGTCTACCTTACAACACCCGATGAACTTGAACAGATGAGATCAGCACCGAGGCCAAAAGTCGCTCTCGATGAGTTCTGGATCAAGTGTGCAAATAATGTCGATAAAGCGCGCGAGCTGATAAGGATATATTACACCAGGGTGCAGTATGCAAATTATTATTTCTCATCCTACGAGGAAGGGTGGCGTACTGAGCGCGGAATGATCTATCTTATTTATGGGCCGCCCGACAAAGTATATAAAAGCACTGAGGGAGAGAGCTGGGGTTACCGAAAGCCGGTTGTCAGATCATCATGGGGATCAAGATACACTGTTAAGGAAGAGTACCTCTATTTTAATTTCAAAAAGAAGGAGAGCATATTTTCCAATAATGATTATTATCTCAGCAGGAGTGAAACGCTTGTAAGTTTATGGGAGCAGGCAGTCACCTGTTGGAAAAAAGGGATCGTTTTCCGTCTCGATAACCCTGAAGAATTCTAATATAATGCAAAAAGAATCAGATTGTATTTTTGGCCTGAGGCCGGTAATTGAAGCAATAAAAGCTGGCCGGCAGATCGACCGTCTTCTTGTCAAACAGGGACTTCAGGGTCCACTGTACCATGAGCTCATGATCGAGGTAAGGAAAAACGGCATTGCCTACCAGATCGTACCGGTCGAAAGAATTGAACTGGTCACAAGGAAAAACCATCAGGGTGTGCTTGCCTGGATTTCGCTGATTGAATACCAGCATATCGGGAACCTGCTTCCTATGATCTACGAAAAAGGAGATGACCCGTTGATTGTCGTACTCGATGGTGTTTCGGATGTCAGAAATTTCGGGGCAATCGTCAGAACCGCAGAATGTCTCGGTGCACATGCGGTGCTGATCCCCGAAAAAGGCTCTGCAAGGATTACGGCTGATGCAGTGAAAACTTCAGCCGGGGCTCTTCATTCATTTCCTGTCTGCAGGGAAAAAAGCATAGTCAAATCAGTCGAATTCCTTAAAGAGTCAGGGCTTAAAGTTATAAGCGCTACCGAGAAGTCAGGCATTGATGCATCAAAAGCCCAGCTCACCGGGCCTGCAGTATTGATACTCGGATCTGAAGAGAAAGGGATAAGCCGCGAACTTCTGGCATTGACCGACTATGAAGTAAAGATACCGATGACAGGAAGCATAGGCTCCCTGAATGTATCAGTAGCTGCGGGTATTCTTATTTATGAGATAGCCAGGCAGAGATCATCCTGATCAGGAGATAATTCCCCTGATCCTCTCATCAAGCATTTTCTGGTCAGCAGTAAATGATGCAATTCCTGCAAGCGTGAGCAGAGTGTCAGGAGCAATTTTATTCTCCGATATCATCTTCTCCCAGCGTGAATATACAGGTATCTTTCCATCTGATGCGATAAAGCCTTTTTCCTCCTTCGTGAGCGACGGGAACATATCCTCGCATCCTTCCTCATGTGCAATATGAACAAGTTCCTGTCCGGTTAAAGGCACTTTTGAAGAGAGCCTTTCCGCGAGGTTCAGTACTTTATCATCAACATCCCAGAATTTTTCAATATGAGCATCCCTGGCCGATGTATTTATGCTCACCTCATAATTTTTATGCATCCGGGAGGTGAATTTGCCCGACAATGACTTGTGTCCAGCGGCAGCTACCTTGGGAGGCATGGTATATACATCGGTGCCTGCAAGAAGCTCAAGTTGGTTATAGTTCCTCAGGCTTGCAGCAATGAGTTTTGTCTGCCACTGATTCTTGGCTGACATTGCAGTTACCCAGTTCTGGGAAGCTATCACAGCCATCTCTCCTGCCCCGCTTCCATCGCCAAGCTTATTGTCGATCATGAATGCTCCTATCCTTCCGAGAAATACATTCAGGTAATCCGGTCTTGCCAACCTGGTTACAATTACATTCTCCCTAGCGCTGAATTCGAGGGTGAAATTAATCCTTATCCCTGCATCCTTCAGTCTCCTGGCCCCTATCAAACCTTCAGGAGTATATGGGACCTTTATAATGAACTGTTCAGGGCATATCTCATGATATCTCTTTCCGTAATACTCAATTGCTTTAATGTCGTAAGCAGTATCGGTATGAAGCTCAATACTTACCAGCCCGCCGAACTTTGATGCCAGCCTCAGACCATGTCGGGCATTCAGGATAAATGCAATCTCTTTTACCCTTTCCTCTGCCGGGAGATCTCTGACAATACTTTTTGCTTCCGATATGAAGACATCATAAATGCCCTTCTGTATTTCGTTGTTTAATAAAGTATTATTTGTTGTAAGGGCGCTCATTTCAGCTGTCCAGTTTGCTTCAGCTTCATCCATGTCTCCCGTGTCGAGCCATAGCTCTGTCCCGGTTTTATGCAAAGCTACCCAAAAAGGGTCTTTCTTGCCTGTAATGTGTTTTTCGCTGAGGTTCTTCCAGACGAAATCGCTGATTCTGGTATTAAGATCGGCCATAGTTATGATTTTTTGGTATATAACATGTTAAAGTTCATTTTGTTTGATGAATGCTGAAGGTTTGCAACCAGCCCGGCATTTATGAAAAGCTCCTTCAGCCATATGGATAGATCGTGAGAATTAGACATGTTTATAACCCGATAAATTTGTGGCAAAATTATATAAATTATTGATCGGTCTCACATAATCTTTTTAGCTTTACAGAATCTAAGATTAATCACACACAGTATGAGAACGTTAACGCTATTCCTGTTTCTGAGCCTTACGACTGCTCTGCAGGGACAAGGTACTTTCGAAAAATATTTTACCGGCAAGGTGCTTAGATTTGACTTCATGCTTGCCGGAAATAGTCAGAAAACTATTGTTTACCCTGTCGGAATGAAAGAAGAGCCTTTCTATGCAGGTTCAAAAATTAATCTGACAGATGCATTTAACTATGGAAATTTTAAATATGAAGTATTTGACATTTCGGATAATTCACTCATATATTCCCGAGGGTTTAGTACGCTTTTCCAGGAATGGCAGACAACAGCCGAGGCCAAATCAATGGAAAGGAGCTTTTATGAAGTTGCGACTATGCCTTTCCCGAAAAATAAAGTGAAGTTCGTTCTGAGCATGCGCGATAAGACTGGATCTTTCACAAAGTTGTATGAGACTGAGATCGATCCGGGCATCTATTTCATAAGGAAAGAGGAACCCGTAAAAGCTGCCGTGACAAAAATTAATGATGCCGGTGATCCTTCAACCTGTGTTGACCTCGTCTTTCTGGCTGAAGGATATAAGGCAGACGAGCTGGTTAAATTCAGGGAGGATGCCAGGAAAATGGCAGATATACTTTTTGCTGAACCACCTTACAATGAATTTAAAAACAAGATCAACATCTGGGCTGTTGAGTCAATTTCCCAGGAATCCGGTACTGATATTCCCGGAGATAAGCAGTATGTCAATACGGCAATGAATTTCAGTTTCTATACATTCGATATTGACCGCTATCTTACCTCCCAGGATATCAAATCGATCAACGATTATGCTGCAAATGCACCCCACGATAATATTATTGTCCTTATAAACAGCACAAAATATGGTGGTGGTGGTGTCTATAATTATTACACAGGAACCACGGTTGGCCATCCACTGTCACCCAAGGTATTTATCCATGAACTCGGACACGGATTTACGGGTCTTGCAGATGAATATTATTCATCCGAAGTGGCATATGAAGATTTTTACCCACTTAACGTTGAGCCCTGGGAACCAAATATTACTACAAAGGTCAACTTTGATGCTAAATGGAAGAAGCTGATCGCGAAAGATACCCCTTTACCTACTCCTAATGAAGATAAATACAAGGATATTACCGGATTATTTGAAGGAGGAGGCTATTCAGCAAAAGGCATCTACCGGCCTGAACTCGATTGCAGGATGAAGAGCAATGGACCAAAAGGGTATTGCTCAGTCTGCCGTGAAGCAGTTAAAAAGATGATTGAATTCTATCTTAAGTAATAAGAAATCATTCCAGATTTTCAAACAGCTGCTTTGCCGTATCAACCGGAATTTCCTTTTTACCAAGCCAGGCGGTTACCTTTGCATCGCGGTAACCATTTTTTGCCAGAAGTCCTGCATATTCTTCAGCACTTTCATAAGTAATGAACTTTCCAGCCAGGTAAACTATCTTGCCATCTGCAAGAGTCTCACTATCCAGTCCACGGCTTCCTGCAAGCTTTTTCATTCCTTCCAGTATATCATCCTTTACCGGTTTCGCCGACCTCATCACTTCGACTCTGAATGATAATGTAGGCGGAATAGTATCGGCCGGAGCTTTTATCACCGGCTGAATAGCCGAGGGGAATGGCTTTTTCCCCCACTCCTTTTCAAGAAGCGCTGCTCTCTCCGCTGAAACTGCCTTGCCATTTGAAAGAGAGACTATAAAAGCATCCCTGAAGCCTTTTTTCCTGACAACAGATAAAGCCCTGGTGGCATCTGCCAATTTTCTGAACATCCCGGCATAATAGTTGGTTTTATCAGTCCCGGCAATACGAAATCCATAAATCGGGGTAATTCCCTTAAAATAAGATGGCAGAACAGGGTTCCTGAAAACTGCCAGCTGAATCCGGTATATCAGTCCGGGTGGAACAACCGGATTTACTTTGACCTTTTCGCTCCCATTATCGGGTTTGGCAGATATCCCGAATACAGAAAAGATCTGTTGCGCCGGACTTCGTACTGCTATTACGCTATCTCTTTTAACAATACGGACCGGTTCGGCTACAGGTTTGACAGGTGCCTCAATCTTAGTTTCAACCGGAAAAGAATCCCTTTCAGAAGGGATCTTCTTTACTTCAGGAATACCCGGAACGAAGGGAGTTGCATTCATCGAAGCCTGTGCTTCAGTATACTTATTATCCGCTTGCTTCTGAAATGAGGCTGCAAGATTCTCAGTATCAGTTATTTTTAACCTTAGTTCTGTTTTTTCCTTGTAGTTTAGCCGGTCAATGTTCTTCTTCAGTGAATCTGCAATCCTATATAGTGAGTCAGCCTTAATATGCATCAGCATAGCTTCGGAAAGGACATTGTCATAACTGGCTGGAAGAGATTTTTCGGAAGGGACATTTTTTTGATTCTCTCCTTCACTGTTTAAACTCTTCAGAGATTTTTCAGCGGTAACTTCAGGTTCAGGCTTTGATTCATTGGCTGCATTATTATGAACAGGTTCGGAATTAAGCAGCTTCCCTTCCTTCCTGTTACATTGTTCAATATAATCAGACACTTCAAGGTCTCTCGCGGCTTTTTTGCCGGATGCCTGGGTAAAGGTGCTGAAACACTCAATGGCTTCTGCATATTTCCCTGTCATCTGCAGCGCCCTGCCCTGCCAGTATATTGCATCGGAAGGTACTATCCGGGCCACACTACCGCCAAGCCTGGCTTCATTGAGAAAAATTGCTGCCTTGTCCGGGTCACGGTTTAACCTTACAAGACAGACACCGGAATAATATTTATATAACTGATCTTTTGGATAAGTTGCCAGCAGTTCACTGAAACTGCTGAAAGCTTTTTCATAATCACCCTTCGAGAATGCTTCGATTGAAGATTGCCTTGTGGCTTTTACACCGGCATCCTGTGAAAAAAGAGTCCCTCCGGCCAGGATAACTATAATGAATGAAAGGAAAAAAGAAATCATCCTTTCCGATATGCATCCGTTTATAAATATACGTCTCACAAATATCTAATATTCAATCTTTTGATAGCACTGAAAAGTTTACCTGCCAATGCCTTTTGTTAATAACAAAAAAACAAAATAGTTCAGAAAACAATTTAAACTTTGTAAATTTACCCATATATACTATATATGAACTGTATTTTAATATTTTACAACATTCTATTTTTGGTGAATATACAGTTTCTATACAGTTATTGTTTTTTATAGCATAATTTCACAGCAAATATAACCACAAAAAAAGTTTTATTACGTCCAAGACATCAATGATATTTGGAACACCCAGGCTGAGAACTAAAATGATAGTAGATGTTTTTGCTATTTTGGGTTTTTTCTATTATCCCACTTCGTCTTATGCCATTCACTTATTACACCCTCATTCTCGCAATCCGGACAGTACTAATGAATTTCTTCAGTTTTAGGCATTAACGCAGTTTTAATCAATCCGTGGCATCCTTTTTCAAAGCACCAAATATCGGTTGATGTTAATGTCTGTGGATTATTTTTGGTACTAACCACCCTGTTCTGAAAGGGGTTAACAAATGTCCGTTTGTTTGTGAAGATGGAGCATCAATTGATTGGCTAAAACCAAATATTAAGTTAATACGATTTTGTATCTTTATGGTTTCGTATTCATTAGGCTAAAATCACTTCTTCTTACCTTTAGTCTTAACAAATGAAAAAAACTAACAAATCTGAAGCCGAAACCCTTCGCCAAAAGGCAGAAGAGTTGCTGAAGAAGAAATCGTTAAAAACAGATTCTCAACTTTCTGAAACCGATATCCTGAGACTCAATCACGAACTTCAATTGCACCAGATAGAATTGGAAATGCAGAACGAAGAACTCAAACTGGCAAACGCGCAGGCTATAGAGCACAATCAGGCGGAAGAGGCGCTGAAGGAAAGTGAAGAACGCTTCCGTACCTTATTTGAAAATAGTACAATAGGGATTTACAGAACAACTCCTGACGGTCAAATCCTTTTGGCTAATCCTACTCTAATTAAGTTACTAGGTTACTCATCTTTTGAAGAACTCGCTGGCAGGAACCTTGCGGAAGGCGGTTTTGAACTATCTTATGAACGGACTCATTTTATGAATATCATAAAAAGGGAAGGTGAGGTCAAAGGGTTGGAATCGGCATGGACAAGGATGGACGGGACAACCGTATTTATCAGCGAAAGTGCACGGGGCATCAATGACAAGGAAGGAAAGATAATATATTATGATGGGATTGTAGAGGATATTACCCTGCGTAAACAAGCTGAAGAAATGTTACGGAAAAGCGAACAAATGCTTCAAATGGTCCTGGATAATTTCCCTGGAGTGGTATTTTGGAAAGATAGACATTCGAATTATTTGGGATGTAATCAGTCTTTTGCAACCGGAGCAGGATTAAATAGTCCGGCTGAGATTGTCGGAAAGACTGACCTTAATTTGCCATGGGCATCGACAGAAGCCATTAGTTACCGTAAAGACGATTTGGATGTTATGGAAAGTGGTAAAGGAAGATTGCACATTACTGAAATGCAGCATCAATCCGATGGTAAGGTAATATGGTTGGACACAAGCAAATTTGCTTTGCGAGATTCACTTGGTCAAGTCATTGGTGTGATTGGTGTATCCAATGACATTTCCATGCTCAAGATGGCAGAGCAAGAATTAATTAATACGAACAAGGAACTTGCCTATCAAAACAATGAGAAAGAAAAACGGGCAATAGAATTAATCATAGCCAAAGAGAAAGCCGAAGAAAGCGACCGCTTGAAATCTGCCTTTCTGACCAATATGAGCCATGAGATACGTACCCCAATGAACGGAATTCTTGGATTTACAGAACTTTTAAGAGAACCGAACTTGACAAGTGATGAGCAACAAGATTATATTCAAACCATCCAGATTAGCGGCACTCGTATGCTCAATACTATCAATAATATTGTTGATGTTTCGAAAATTGAATCGGGACTTACGAAAGTTGATATTAAGGAAACTAATATTAACGAGAAAATTGAATTCACTTATAAGTTCTTTAAACCAGAAATTGAGATTAAAGGGTTGCAGTTTTTAGTTAAAAAAGGTTTACCATCAAAAGAAGCCATCATTAAAACAGACAATGAAAAAGTATATGGAATACTGACTAACCTTATTAGAAATGCCATTAAGTTTACTTATGAAGGTTCAATTGAATTCGGCTATGAGAAAAAGGGGGAATACCTTGAATTCTTTGTAAAAGATACAGGAGTAGGCGTTCCCCAAAGACAACACCAGATGATTTTTGAGCGATTCAGGCAGGGTAGTGAATCGCATAACCGGGGATATGAAGGCAGTGGTTTGGGTTTATCCATAGCAAAATCTTATGTAGAAATGCTTGGCGGGAAGATATGGGTGGAAAGCGAAGAAGGAAAAGGCTCAATATTTTATTTTACCATTCCTTACAATGCTGTATCGGAAGAAAAAATAGAAATAGTAAATGCTGTTTCCACAGAGCATAAAGAAGTTCAGGCAAAAAACCTGAAAATATTGATTGTCGAAGACGATGAAATATCTTATTCATTTCTTACAAAAACACTCCAGAAAATCAGTAAAGAAGTTTTACATGCAATAACAGGAGTTCAAGCCGTTGAGGCTTGTCGTAATAATCCTGACATTAATTTGGTTTTAATGGACATTAGGATGCCTCAAATGGATGGAAATGAAGCCACACGTCAAATCCGTCAATTTAACACAGATGTAATTATCATTGCACAAACAGCCTATGGATTTTCTGGTGACAGAGAAAGGGCAATAGAAGCAGGATGCAATGATTATATTTCTAAGCCAATTAAAAGTACCCTATTGTATGAGTTAATCAAGAAGCATTGTAATAAATAGAAAATGAATATTAAAACGAAGATTTACTCGTAGACTACATTACAGACCGGTATTTATAAAAGTGGAAGGTATTTCTTTATGTGCCTTTACAAATTCATTTCCTGCTCTTCTTAAAGCACCGCTGCTACTCCTATCCATCAATCTTGAGTAATATTGTTTAACTTTAAACATAAAAATTGCGATTATGGTTTTAGACATTATTGAAACGGAGATTGATAATTATAAACACTATATTACTTCAGCAGACTATGATGAATTGTATAAGTGGGAATCATTGAAGAACTTTCAAGATAATTGGGACAATTTCATGATACAAATATCATCGAGATAAGTTCCAAGTTCCTCTTCATTACCAGCCAAGGACCAGACTTTTCCCTCATTAATCACTACACTTCCACGAATAATATCCGTGCCATTTTCAGTTTTTTCTCTGATTATTTCAGCCATAAATGTTCGATTCCAATCGGCTTTGACTAAAAAGAGTTCTGTTATTTGAAGGTCCGGTAATTTTTTCTTCTCCATATGGACATTTTTATTTTGCAAATATACCCGGAAATTCAGGCTATCAGCAATTTAAGGAAATATTTATTTGATGTTCTACTATTTTAATAATCAAATTCAAGAAGTCCAACATCATCAACATGGTTATGCTTGTCTACAATTACCATATTTCTTATGTCCTGCCAAGAGATGAACAATACTCTTGGAGAAGGATCATGAACATTGATTCTTATATGCCCTACCTGGTCAACTGCACAGTCCCGAAATTCAATGATTATGTTCGGCTCTTCAACGCAAATATCTTGGACTTCGACTTTACCGAAAGTTGTTGGTGTTACCATCAGGAAATCATAGTTGGTTGCACCATTGCCTTCTCTCCCCCTATGTAAAAAACTTGCAATTGTAGGCATTTTTCTGAAAACGGAGTTAAGCCGTCAAGAAATTCTTTATTGTCGGGACTTAATGGTTTATTATTTTGTGTATTAAACTTCATATAATATACATATATTCAGCCATTTAAGGGTATCGCCCCCTCCGGCAGAATAGCCAGCCACCAGGAGGTGCTTATATTGTAGGTCATACACGAGAAATATCTAAGTTTTCCCTGACTCTTATAAATACTTTTGAACAAAACATTTTCTACCAGAAGAACAAGATTTCAAAAAGAAGTTAATGCGTTAAAAAATAAAAAAT
>Ga0208081_1000296_pt1 | contig 12561 bp, 10 predicted proteins | sample NGESurshal092012_6_FD_184479 | JGI IMG/M metagenome (GOLD analysis project Ga0208081, IMG submission 184479) | Arctic peat soil microbial communities from Barrow, Alaska - NGEE Surface sample 415-1 shallow-092012 (SPAdes) | ecosystem: Environmental > Terrestrial > Soil > Wetlands > Peat ...
GGCACCGTAGCCGTGCTGGCGGCCCTCTTCCTCGCCGGGCTCGCGGCCATTGTCATCGCCCGATGGTGGACCGGCACCCGCTACCACCCTTGCGCCGTTGGGATTGCCCGATCGGTGCGTTGACCGCCATGGGCCTGCCGGTGACGCAATTCGTCCACGAGATGGCCGGAGTTGCGGTCGTCGGACTGATCTTCCTGCGTGCCGTGTCGCTTTCCCGCGTGACCGAGCCAGCCAGGGCGCACCTGGCGGCGATCACCGTCCGGTGGGCGTGGCTCTGGGCGGGGAGCACTCTCGCCTGGATCGCCTTCACCTTGTCTGATGTGATCGGGACAGGACTCGGCGACCTGCTCGGCCACGCCGACGCCGTGGTCGCGGTGTCCGGGACCGACCGGGTGCTGGCCGAATGTGCCACCCTCTGGGTGGCGCTGGCGGTGGCGCTGTTCGGAGCGCGGTTGTCCGGCAGCGCCGCCATGAGTGCCGCTGGTCATCAGCGCCGCGGCCTGCTACCCAGCGCACTGACCGGTCACGCCGGATACCACCCGTCGCCCGGAGTGGCAATGGTCGCGCTGGGGTTGCACCTGGTCGGTGCGGCGATCTGGATCGGCGGCTTGCTGACACTGGTGGCGCACTTGCGGGGGTTTCCCGACGACGTGCGTGTCGCAGTACCGAGATTCAGCGCGGCCGCGCTGGTATGTGCGCTCGCGGTGGGAGTTTCGGGCGTCCTGGCAATTGCGGTGATGCTCGACGGTTGGGCCGCACTGCTGGGCACCGACCGCGGCCAGCTCATCGTCGCGAAAACGGTGGCGCTGGTTCTGCTCGCGAGCGTGGGTTACTGGCATCGCCGGCGGACCGTCCCGGCGGTGCGCACCGGGTGTTTGCGGCCACTGCTCCGGCTGGCGGCCGGCGAGCTGCTGCTGATGGGCGCGACCGTGGGCATTGCGGTCGTGCTGTCGATCACCGCGTAGCCGTACGCGAGCGCGGCGGGATCGACGGGCGGCCCACCCGGAATCGACCGACCCCAGAGTTTCCCCTATGACCACCGGCAAGGACAGGCCCCGTGCGCGGCTGTTCCCGCGTGCTCTCGGGGGGTCAAATATGAAGGGCAACAGGATGTTTCAGTTGCGTGGGAGGTCCCGGTGGATTGCTGGGCCGCGGGCCGGCCGCGTCGGCGTCACTGGCGGTCACGGAAGGACACCACAAAGTGGGGGTCGCCAAGACGGCGGCGGCCCGCCATCGTTGCACTGATGACTCCTTCTCCCGGTGAGCCGGACGTGATCCGCGTCCTGATCGTCGACGACCACCCCCTTGTCCGGGCCGGGGTGCTCGGCGTATTCAATGGCGCCGACGACATCCAGGTCGTCGGTGAATGCGAGGACGGGACACAGGTTCCGAACACGGCGTCCTCTGTGCTGCCGCACGTGGTGCTGATGGATGTCCGGATGCCGGCGAAGTCGGGGATGGAAGCGACCCGGGACCTGCTCGCCTGCCACCCGTCAGTGCGGGTGGTCATGCTGACGGGCTCGCTGACCCGGGGCAGCCTGCGCGAGGCGATGCAGGCGGGCGCCGTCGGCTACCTGCTCAAAGGCGGTCCGCCGAACGAACTGGTGAATGCAGTCAGGGCGGTAGCGGCCGGCGGCACGGCGTGGCCATCTGGCGATGCTGCGCCCCACGCGGGCCCGTCGTGGCGCTGATCGTCCGCCGTTGATCGTCCGCTGCGTCAGCCGCGACCCAGCCCGATCTGCCAGTCGTCCAGGTACTCCGCCGCGAACCCCGCCTCCGAATACGCCAGGTAGAAGTTCCACATCCGGATGAAGGTCTCGTCGAATCCGAGCGCGCGAACCTCGCTGAGCTTCTCGTTGAACCGGTGGCGCCACTGCCGCAGGGTGGGCACGTAGGAAGGGCCGAGCCGGCGGGTCTCCTGGATCCGCAGCGGCGTGCGGGACTTGACCACCTGGTCGATCGCGGTCATCGAGGGCAGCATGCCACCGGGAAAGACGTACTTGTGGACCCAGGTGTAGCCGTTCCGGGTGGCGAGCAACCGCTCGTGCGCCATGGTGATCGACTGCAGGCTCATCCGGCCGCCCTCGGCCAGCATCCGGTCGACCGCGGTGAAGTAGTCCGGCCAGTACCGTTCGCCGACGGCCTCGATCATCTCCACGCTGACGATGGCGTCGTACGCTCCCGGCTCCCGGTTGGCGTGGTGCCGGTAATCCTCCAGCAGGACATCGATCCGGTGGGACAGACCCGCGGCCGCGATCCGCTTGTCCGCGAGTTCCTTCTGCTGTTCGGACAGGGTGAGGGTGGTGACATGCGCGCCGCGCTCCGCCGCCGCCCTGATGGCCAGCCCGCCCCACCCGGAGCCGATCTCCAGCACCCGCATGCCCGGCCCCACCCTGGCCAGATCCAGGATCCCGTCGATCTTGCGCAACTGCGCGGTCTGCAGGTCGTCACCCGGTTCGAACCAGGCAGCGGAATAGGTCAGGGTCGGGTCCAGGAACAGCTCGAACAGGTCGTTGGACAGGTCGTAGTGCCGGTGGATGTTCTCCCTGGCACCGGTCGGCGTGTTCTCCTCGGTGCTCGGCGGCCGGGTCTGCCAGGCATGCCGGAGTCTTTGCATCGATCGCGGTACCAGCACCGACATCCGCTGCGCCATGATCGTCAGTACCGCGGCGAGCTCGTCGGTGGCTGCGTTGATGTTCTCGGGATCTTCGGTCGCCACCCGGGCACCGATCGACCGCGGCGCCCGGTCGAACGGCGTGGGGACCGTCCAACCACCGGCGGTCAGGTCGCCCGTCATCCATGCCTCTCCGAACCCGATCAAACCGTCGGCCCCGAGCCTGGCGAAGAACGCCTCCGGCCGAACGATGTCCAGCCGGGGGCCTCCGGTTCCCCATCGCCGGCCGTCCGGGAAGGACAACGTGATCGGCAGCGAGGAGAACGCGGCCCTGGCCAGCCGGCGCGCAATGGCGGTGTGAACCGGGACTCTGGGAACGTCGAACAATCCGGGCCAGACACCGGCCGATGGCCGCGGAATCGAGCGCGGACGGGTCGGGCTGAGCAATGCCATGGGGTGCATCCTCTCCGGCGCTGTCTGCTTCTCTGTTTGCTTCACTGTCATCTTCGCGACTCGCACTCGTGAACAAGGTTCGGAGCCAGGTCCCTCGCGGGTGGGTCCGATCGGTGCTATCGAGTGCTGATCGAACTCGCTGGTTGAATTCGCAGGTCGAAATCGCAGGTCGAAATCGCAGGTCGAAATCATTGTGATCGATGGCGCTGGTATCGCAGGACCGCGGCCGCGTGATCTTTGGAAGGTTCGTGGCCTGGGTGATCGAGTCTGTTGCTCCCGTAGGACCGCGCCGCCCACCGCCGAGAGGGCCTGGGCGGACACGGGTGGCCGACTGCGGTCACCGACGTTCATACCGTCCTCGGCAGCTGAATGGATGAGGATTTCCCGGAGCAATTGCGGACGGCGGTGTCGTAGGAGGCCGCAGCTACCGCACCGGCCGTGGAGATCACGCCGCTCCCAGCGGTCCCCGCCGCACCGCCGCCACAACCGCACCGCCGGTCGCCCAGCGCTTCGTCGACCGCCTGGTTACCAGCTGTCGCCGTGCACCTCGTGACCAGGTGCGATGGCCAGCAGGCCGCGGTAGGCGTCGACCGGGCTGCAGCCGTGATTGACGACCGCGTCGACCTCGCGCGCGATCGGCATCGTCACACCCGCCCCGGCGGCCAGTTTCATCACCGCCGACGCGGTCTTGACGCCCTCGGCAACCTGCTTCATCCCGGCCAGCACTTGTCCGATCGGCACCCCGCGACCCAGTTCCTCCCCGACGTGCCGGTTGCGACTGTGCGGGCTGGTGCAGGTCACCACCAGGTCACCCATCCCGGCCAAGCCGGCGAAGGTGTCCCGATCGCCACCCAGCTTCTCGCCGAGTTTGCTCATCTCCCGCAATGACCGGGTGATCACCATCGCCCTGGTGTTGTCACCGCTGCCCACCCCGTCACCCATGCCGACCGCGATGGCGAACACATTCTTCAACGCACCGGCAATCTCCACGCCGACCACATCGGACGAGGAATATATGCGAAAACGGGTGGTGCGGAACAGTTCTCCGAGTTGCGCGGCCAGGTGCAGGTCGGGCATCGCGATCACGGCGGCGGCCGCATACCCGGCCACCACCTCGCGGGCGATGTTCGGGCCGGCCAGCACACCCGCGGGGTGACCGGGCAGTACTTCGTCCACGATCTCGGTCATCCGCAAGTGGGTGACCTGTTCCAGGCCCTTCACCAGGCTGACCACCGGCGTCCAGGGCCGAAGGTGCGGCGCGAGTTCGGTGAGCACCGAGCGGAACCCGTGGGAGGGCACCGCCATGATGATGATGTCCGCGGGCTCCACGGCCGCGGCCAGGTCGTCGGTCGCGGTGAGCGATTCGGTCAGTGGGAAGTCGAGCAGGTAGCGGTTGTTCCGGTGCTGGGTGGTGATCTCCTCGGCCACCTCGGAGGACCGGGCCCAGATCTGCGTCGGCGATGTGCGCGCCACGATCGAGGCGACGGTGGTCCCCCATGATCCCGCGCCGATCACGGCGACACGTGGTTGTCGGCGCCCCGCGGTCATCGCGCGGCCAGCCGAGAAATCCGCAAAGAGGACCACTGAGTGATCATCAGCGATAGAGGAAGGAGGGTGATAGGGAGGGTGACGTCGGCCCTGGCAGGCTGCTGACTCATACCGACAAGTGTGTGACACCGCGCGCACCGCCGCCCGGCGCTCCGCCCCCGATCACCAATGTCCACATTTCGGGCAGGCCGGTCGGCAGGGCACACTGGTCGGATGCCGGAACTGCCCGAGGTCGCCGCATTGGCGGCCTTCCTGACCGATCATGCGACCGGCCAGCACATCGCCGCCGTCACCGTCGCCTCGTTGAACGTGATGACCACGTACGACCCCCCGACGTCCGCGCTGGTCGGCAGGGTGGTCACCGGCGTCGGGCGGCACGGCAAGTTCCTGGACGTCGTCACGGCAGCCGGCCCGGAGGGGGCGGGCCCCCAGCAGGACCTGCACCTGCTGTTCCACCTGGCCAGGGCAGGCTGGTTGCGGTGGTCCGACTCGCTGTCGGTCACGCCGGTCAAGATGGGCGGGCCGATCGCCATGCGGATCCGCTTGGAGCAGGGCGGTGGCTTCGACATCACCGAGGCCGGGACGAAGAAGTCCGTCGCCGCCGCCCTTGTGGTCGACCCGCAGGCGGTCCCCGGTGTCGCCCGGCTCGGTCCCGATGCGTTGGAGCTGGATCGGGACGGGCTGGCCGCCGCGCTCGCGTCCCGCCCCGGCCGGATCAAGACGGTGATCACGGACCAGACGGTGCTCGCCGGGATCGGCAACGCCTACTCCGATGAGATTCTGCACATGGCCAAGCTGTCCCCGTTCGCAACTGCCCGGTCGCTGGGACCCGACGAGCTCGATCGGCTGGCGCTGGCCATGTCGGAGGTTCTCGACGGCGCCGTTGCGCGGTCGGTCGGAGCGGAGGCGGCGCGGCTGAAGGGGGAGAAGCGGACCGGGCTGCGGGTGCACGCCCGGACCGGTCTGCCCTGCCCGGTCTGCGGTGACGCCATCGCCGAGGTGTCCTTCGCGGACCGTTCCTTTCAATACTGTCCGACGTGCCAAACGGGTGGGCGATTGCTGGCTGATCGCAGACGGTCGCGTCTGGTGAAATAGGATGGAAATCGGGGGGATTCGTTCACACGAATACCACGCTGCCTTAAGGTAGCGTCACGCTCAGTGAACGTGGAAGGAGGCGTCGGATGACGGACGCCGAGGGGGAGGGACCCGCGCCGCGTCCGGAGCATCAGGACGCCGATCGACCGGCGGAATCAACCGCGGAGGATGTTGCGCCGCCGAGCCGACCTCTCACCCGCGGTCTGCGCTCAGCGCCGCCATCCTCGCGCCGGGTGAGCGACGACCACCGCTTCCAGTTGTCCACCTACGTACCGCCACCGCCCAAGGTCAGCTATCGCGAGCCGCGAACGATCAGTGCCGAAGAGCGCGCCGAGCGAGCGGCGCGGGCGCGCACGAAGCGCCGGAGGAGGACGACCCGGGCCGTGCTGCTCGGCGCCGGTGCAGTGGTTCTGGGAATTCTGTGGGTGACGTTTCGTACCTATCAGGCCTACTCCCATCTGCAGAATGCATCGGCGGCGGTGAGCACCCTGCAGGACGAGGTCCGCGACATCACCAAGGCCGACCCGGCCGCGACCTCGGAGACCGTCGACGAACTCCAGGCGGAAACCGACAGTGCCGTTTCCGCGGTCAACGACCCGTTCTATCGCGTCGCCACGGTGATTCCGTTCGTCGGGACCAATCTCGACGCCATTCGTCAGGTCACCCTGACGGTGGATTCGCTGGCACAGAACGTGATGCCGTCGCTGGTGCAGATCGCGACCACCCTGCAGCCCAGCGAATTTGCCCCCAAGGGCGGCACCATCGACGTGGAACCGCTGCAGCGGATCTCCCCGTTGCTGCAGAACGCCGACGCGGCGGTGAATCAGGCCGGAGAACGGCTGGCCGCGATCGACCGATCGAACGTCATCGGACCGGTCGGCGATGCGGTGGACAGCCTGTCCGGCAAGCTGGATGCGGCCGCGGACATCACCGGGCCGGGTGCACGAATCGCGCGCCTGGTGCCGCCGATGCTCGGTGCGGACGGGCCGAGGACCTATCTGATGGTTTTCCAGAACCTGGCCGAGCCGCGCGCCACCGGCGGAATCTTCGGCTCCTTCGCGCTGATCCAAGCGGACCAGGGAAAGGTCACCATTTTGCAGCAGGGCGCGGGCTGGCGGACTCTGGGATTCTTCGATCCGCCGGTGGCCGAACTCACCGAGAACCAGAAGCATCTCTACAGCGAGTTGATGGCTCAATACCCGCAGGACGTCAATTTCACCCCCGATTTCGCCACCGCCGCGCCGCTGTTTGCCGAGATGTACCGGCGGCGTACCGGTACGACCGTGGACGGCGTGATGTCCATTGACCCGGTCGCGCTGTCCTACGCCCTCAAGGGCACCGCCCCCATCGACATCGGCCAGGGCTTCACCATCACCACCGACAACGTGGTGCCCACTTTGCTGTCCACCGCGTACAAGCAGTTCGACGAGAAGGACCAGAGCGCCCGGGACGATTTCCTGGCCCGCGGAACGGGCATGGCATTCTCCGAGGTCATGTCCGGAAGGGGCGATAGCGTCGTCGTTCTCGACGGGCTGCGCCAGGCCGCGGCCGAGCGCCGGATCCTGATGTACAGCACGAACGCGACGGAGCAGGCCGACCTCGCTCAGACGAACCTGGCCGGCGGCCTCGACGAGAACCCCGAATCCCCGAGCATCGGGGTGTTCCTCAACGACGGCACCGGGGCGAAACTCGGCTATTACCTCAGCAACGAGGTCAAGGTGACGCAGGGCCAGTGCCGCGCCGACGGCCGACGCGAGCTGGACGTCGCGGTGACGTTGCATTACGACGCCCCGTCGTCCGGGCTGCCCTCCTATGTCACCGGGGCGATTCCGGACGGTCAGCCGTACACATTGAAGACGAACGTGCTGGCCTTCGCCCCGCTCGGCGGCGGCGTGGTCGGGGCGACCCAGGACGGCGAGGACATTGGCATCAGCCGTGGTCAGGACCACCTGCGGGAGGTCGGCACGGCGACGATCGCGATGAACCCGGGTAGTTCCACCGTGGTGACCTTCACGGTCCTGGCACCGTCCGGCGGCGACCCGTCGGCCGAGGTGACCCCGGGCCTGATGCTGACCCCCGGGGTCAGGCCGTGGGAGGTTTCCGTCGATCCCTACCAACCGTGTTCCCCGGTCCAGAATTGACCCGGCACTGACGTGCACGGACCTGGCACCGACCGCCGCCCAGGAATCGGGAATCGTGGCGTCGGTGACCATTCGGACATCCGGGTGTCGCAAGCCGCGCCTGCGGGGTCCGCGGCCGAGCGGGGCTCGGTTGCCGCGTTCGCGAGACTTCGCCCAAAGGGGGCGTGGGATCGCGGTCAGCCGTTGATCGATGCCGACAGATGCAACGGCCGCAGGATTCGCCGGACCGCGTCGTCGAGCTGATCCGCACACTCGCGGAACACGGTGAGCGGACGTCCCATCGGGTCGGCCACATCGTCCTGCTCGACCGGGACGGGCTGCATCATGCCCCGAGCCAACTTGGCGTCCTCGACGAGTTGCAGGCCCAACTCCACCGAGTCGGCGGCGGTGATCGGCTCGATCTGGTCGACGAGCCTGGCGAACTGCCTGATCGTGAAGGTCCGGCCCAGGGCTGGAGGGGCCATCGTGACCACCGCCGCGCGGTGCTGGCGTGCGGCCGCAAGGATCAAGTCCGCCTCCAGGATCTGTTCCCGGGTGACCTGGACCGCCCGATGACCGGGGACCAGCACCCCGCGCTCGCGCAATACCTCGTCGGCGAATATGTGCAGCGGGCGGATCCGGTCGACGTCAGTGCCCGCGGAGCTGATGTTCCAGGAGTTGTCGTCATCGAACTGCTCCGCGACGGCGGCCGTGAGCAGTTGCTCGGCGATCGGCGACCGGCAGTGGTTGGCCGTGCACACCACCAGCACGTTGAACGTCGACACGAACGACTTCCTTTCGACGGTGCGGATCCGGCGGGGCAGCGGGAGCCACTCGGGTGGCAGGCCGAGATCCGTGGGACTCCGTCCGAAACGGTAGCTGCTCGCGGCGGCGGCTTTCGATTCGTGTGGGTGGCGACGTGGTTGCGCGACAGCTGATTGCGGACCACGTCGATCTCGCGGGCCACCACATGGTGGATCCGGGAGGAGACGTCGGAGATGGTGATGTCCTGCTTGACCCGGTAGGCCTGGCCGTAGAGCTCGCGCTGATTCAGCCCGGTCAGGTACAGCACCGCCTCGCGGAAGGTCTTGGACGGGATGGTCCCGGTGTTGATGCAAACACCGCCCATCATGTCGCCGCGGTCGACGATCGCGGCCCGGTACCCCAGCTTGGCCGCCGCGATGGCCGCCTTCTGACCGGCCGGACCGGAGCCGATGACGGCGAGGTCGTAGGTGTCGATGATGATCACTCCTTCACCCGGCCGACGGGGTGGCTACGCCGGCGCACGGTTCGCTGACAACGCTCGCGTCATCCTGGCCGATGTTGCCGTCCTGTTTGCATCGGCCGTGTTAGCACTTCGGTGCAGCTGAGCGGCGTCCGCGGGGGTGCCGCCGTCGGATCGGGGCGTCCCGGTGACGGTCGGTGGAAGGATGGCGGAGTGAGTACCCCGCAGATCCCCGAAGTGACAGTCGCAGAGGTACCGGTCGACGCCGTGTTGCTCGATGTCCGGGAAGACGACGAATGGACGGCCGGACACGCTCCTGGCGCCGTTCACGTGCCGATGACCACCCTCGCCGAGCGCCTTGACCAGGTGCCGGACGGCGACCCGGTGTACGTCATCTGCCGATCGGGTGGCCGGTCGGCACGGGTGACGGCGTACCTGAACTCACAAGGCTGGGAGTCGGTGAACGTCGCCGGCGGCATGTCGGTGTGGGCGGCGAGCGGGCGGCCACTGGAGGCGGAGCGCGACGCCGCGCCCCAGGTGATCTGAGTATTCCGGCGATGACACGGTCGCTGTCGGCGTTCGACGGCAGGAAATGGGCACCGGCCGGTCGAGGGACGACCTGGTGAGCTATCCACCACCGCCGCAGCCGTACGCCGCCGCGCGGCGGTCGCCCGTGCAGGGCGTCCGGTGCCTGCGCTGCCATCTCGTCCAGCCGCCCGTGCCGCCCGGGCACTTCACCTGCGTTGCCTGCGGTGCCGTCCTGCCGCTGCACCGGTGGATCGCGCATCCGCCGCCCGGTGTGTCCCGACCGGCGCGCGATAGGCCCGCATCCCCGGCAACGCCGGGGGAAACCCCGTCCTACCGCTTCGGTCATCCGCGGTGGGGGTTCCCGGCGGTGGTCTGGCGTCCGGCTCCGACCGGGCCCGACCCGGCCGGTCCGGCGCCGTCGCCGCAGTTGCGGCGCGCGGCCTGGTTGGGCTGGCTGACCGCAGCGGCGGCGCTGGTGGCGGCGGGAGCGGAACTCTGGCGGTTCCTGCTGATGATCGACGGACGGACCAAGGTGCTGTCCGCCACCGAGGTGACCACCAGCGATGCTCTGGTCGCGGCCTCGAGCCTGGCAGTGCTGGCCTTCGCGATCCTGACCGTCGCGATCGCGGTGACGGCGCTGATCCGCACCCACCGCTGGGCCGCGGTGGCGGCCGGACGAGCCCCGTCGCGGAGCGCGGGCGCGGTGGCGGCCAGACTCCTGGTGCCGGGATGGAACGTCTACGGCGCCGGGCAGATCCTGGTCGAGATCGACACCTTGCTTGGCCCGAGCGACGACTCCAGGCCACGGGCGGCAGGCTGCCGACTGGTGCTGCTGTGGTGGTCCACCTGGGTCGTCAACGCCGTGCTGGTGGTGGTGACCCTTGGTCGCGGGCTGGGTGGCAGCCTGCAGGCCATCGCCGACACGGTCGAATTGCACATCGCCGTCGACGTTTCGGCGGCGGCGGTGGCCGGGCTGGGCGCCTTGGTGCTGCGCCGGTTCGCCCGGTTGATCGACGGTCCGCGGTTGCGTCCGACCAGATGGGTCGTGCAGGCACCCGCCCCGACCCGGCCGCTGCCCCCGACGGGAGGCCCGGTCTCGTCGCCAGCCGTGCCCGCCCCATCCGTCTCGTCTGGGCCCGTCGCGTCCGGGCCCGTCGGGTCTCTGCCTGCCTCGTCTCTGCCCGGTGGCGGTGCGACCGCGGGCTGACCCGAGCGGCGGCCGCGGTCGACCGCCGAACCGCGCGTGGACCAACTCACCCGGCAGGTCGGCTACCGTGGCCCGGTGTCCAAGAAGACCCAACGACGGGCGTCCGGGACGTTGACAACGTCGACAGCGTCGACCGCAGATGAGTCCACCGAGAACCCGCGCCGGCCCTGCCCGTGCGGATCGGGCAAGCGGTACAAGGCCTGCCACGGGGCCGCCGACGCCGCCGACATGATCATCACGCGGCCGTTCGCCGGTCTGGCTGCGGAAACCGAGCTGATCGCGCTGCGGGAGTTCGTCCCGTCCGCATCGGCGCCGCTGACGTTGCTGCCGACTGCCACCGATGTCGCAGACCGGTCGGTCACCCTGGCCAGCGTGCTCCCCGGCGCTGCGGCGGCGCTGACCCGATCCGACGGATCGGTGCTGCTGGGCATGCAGGTGCAGACCCATTCGGGTGATCTTTCCCGAGACCTCGCGGCGGCACTGGAGTGGGCGCTGGCCGCCGAACCGTCGACCGTGCTGTCCGTGGTCGGACGGGCCAGCGTCGGCCCGCGGCTCGGCGACATGGTCGTCGATGAGCCGCTCGAGGTGATCGTGCATCCGGACTTCTCCTGGTGGCTCGAGGAGGAGGCAGTACCGGGCAGTGAGGTGGCGTTGTCCCTGGAACGGGCGAACTCGGCGATCACGCCGACCTCCAGGGTCGCCGGGTTACCCGGTGCCTACTGGGTGGACGCCCGCGACCGTGCGCACCTGCGCTGGGTGCGTCCCGAGGATGAGCAGCCACTGATGGCTGCCCTCGCCCGGTTGGCCGTCGCCGGCGAGCTCGGCCTCGGCGAAGGATCGCGGTACGTCGGGTCGTTCCGGGCCCACGGTCGGCTGGTGCCGGTGTGGGACCTGGACCACGAGGCGCACCCGACGGAGTGGGACGCGCCGGCGCTGGCGTTCGCGGGCCGGCTCCAACAGGCCCTCCTGTCCGATGCTCCGCTGAACGACGCCGAACGCCGCGCCCGTGACGGCATCCTGGGCCGGCAGGTCACCCTGCGCTGAGTGCCGGCCAGGCTCGGCACGGCTCGGGCCATTCGCCGCGGCGCAAGCCCTGCCTGCGACAACCATCCCGATGGGGACAAGAAAGGACCTCGCGGCGGGCCGCGCTGGCCGTGCGCCGGATCAGGCTGCTACCCGCGGTCGCGCTGACTCTAGCGGGCTGGTGGTCGCTGGGGTGGTGTGTGGACGCTGTTCGCCCGGCTGCTCCGCGGGGACTGGCCCTGGCAGATCGGCGCGCTGGACGAAAGCTCTCCCGGCCAGGACACCAACCGGATTGTGCTGACCGTGATCGCCGGCCTGGGTGCTGCATTCGCGCTGTTCGTCGCCTGCCGCCGGCAACGCAACGCCGAGCTTGGCCGGTTTGACGACGCTGCCGCTTGCGCAGCTCGGCGCCGACACCGCCGCCGCACGCTTCGCCGGGTGTACGCGATGGCCGCTCTCGGGCGACGGCTCGGACCAGCACCGGCAGCAGTGCATCGACGTCCCGTGCGCGCGTGCTTGCGGCTGCCCTCCGACCCGTCCGCGGGGCTGCTCAAACGCGATCGCCGTCGAACGCGCCCTGCCCCCGCTGACAACGACCAGCGGACTGGGAAACCCGCACCAACCAACACCTGCCCAACCACCGCGGGTCCGGCTCACCATCAGCAGCACATCGCCGGCCACCTCGGCACCACGGCAGCAGTAGCGCCACGACCTCGACTTGGTTCCGCCACCTTGGACGGCGGCAACT
>Ga0208081_1000300_pt1 | contig 12414 bp, 10 predicted proteins | sample NGESurshal092012_6_FD_184479 | JGI IMG/M metagenome (GOLD analysis project Ga0208081, IMG submission 184479) | Arctic peat soil microbial communities from Barrow, Alaska - NGEE Surface sample 415-1 shallow-092012 (SPAdes) | ecosystem: Environmental > Terrestrial > Soil > Wetlands > Peat ...
TTGCTTATGGCACAAAAAACATGGTTTTTTCTATTCGTTTTTTGGGGCTTGCCACTAACATTTTACCGCAGCAAATTTCGGAAAATAGTATATCAAACCGATAGCTGGGTAATCAATATCAAGCCTTATTTTTGGAAAGAACTTAAAGCATTGTTCGGAAATCTGTATCCTGATAACAGGAATTATCTTAAATTCAGAGATTTTTATCGTATGTATCTATCCATTTATGTTTTGTTGTTTGCTTGTTATGCTTTCTTTAACTCAAATCAGAATATGAAAAAAATTGACAACATTGAAATAGATAATGCTCTTAAAGATTTTCCGGACGATCTGGCTAAGCTTATTAAAGTATCATTAGATACTAAAAACGCCGTTAAAAAACTTGCTGCAAGGAGTACACTTGTAAGAATGGGTAAAACCATCATACCTCAATTACATAAATTATTGGCTTCTAAAAATGATTTATTACGTGAAGAGATTGCCAAAACGGTTGAACTCATTGCTGACAGGAGGTCGGTCCCGTTACTGATCGGATTACTAGATGACACGGTATTTGATATAAGGTGGATTGCAGCTGAAGGTCTCATCAAAATCGGCAGGCGAAGTATTCTGCCATTACTTAAATCAGTTCGTGATGGGAAAAGCTCTCATGTTCATAACGAAAGCGCCCATCATGTTTTACTCGGTTTGTTAAATAACACCGAAAAGAAAAAATTGGAACCATTATTGCTTAGTCTGGAGAATTATCATGAATTGGGTGAAACTGCTCCTATTGAGGCTTCAAAAGCATTAAAAACCATCTTTAAGCGCAAGAGCTGGTTATAACAAAACCACTGATGTTTTGTTAGATATAAATGAAATCAATTTTTGTAAAACATGTAATTATCACCTGAGGAGCGTTGACTTCGGAAATATGATAGAAAAGGCCCCCGGGTTTATCAGATTATTGAAAATAAAATTAGTAAATTATGAAAACAATTATTGTTCCACTGGATTTCTCAGATGAGTCATTAACTGGTTTGAATCTGGCATTGATGCTGGCTAAAAAAACCGGAGCTAATATCCAAATGGTTCACGTTATCGGAAAGAATACCGGTGACTATTATGAACAACAGGAAAAGGAGAATCAACTTGCAAAATCAAAATTTGAAGAAATACTTCAAAAGTATAAAGGAAAAAGCAATTCTGCCTTGAGTTATACAATAACTGAAGGTAAGGTATTTAAGGAAATAGCAGATCTGGCAGATAAATATGAAGATGTACTCACGGTGCTTTCAACTCATGGTGCAACTGGTTTTGAAGAATTGTTCATTGGAGGCAATGCATACAAAATAACCTCTCATTCGAGGAATCCGGTAATCACTGTCAGAAGAAGCAAATTATCTTCAAATATTGATAAAATAGTCTTACCCCTTGACTATACTTTTCAGACGCGTGAAAAGGTTCCATATACTGTTGAGCTGGCAAAAATATTTGGTTCAAAAATTCATCTGCTTCCCATAAGTCTTTCAAAATTAAAGAGTACCGGGAAGAAGCTTCATCAATATACGGAACAGGTGGCTTCTTACCTTAACACTCATAAAGTGCCATATACAGTCGAATATCTTCATGGCAGCAACCGGACTGATTTAACACTTGATTATGCTCGATCAATTGATGCTGACCTTATTTCAATAATGACGGAACAGGAGAAGAGTCCTTCCAATTTGCTGTTAGGAAATTATGCACATCAATTTATTAACAAAGCTTTTATTCCGGTCTTATCATTCCCAAATTATCATTTACGTATTTCTGCAGAAGATATCTGGACTTTAGGAGCATTTAATGCGTGATATCCAACATTCGAACAAAATGAAAAGGGCAATGAATACTGGTAACATTAAATTAAACATTTAAGTTGAAAATTATGAAATCACGAAGAATTCTTATAACAATCAAAGCAACACTTTATTTTATCGCGTTTATGGCAATAATAGTGGCTTGTGATTCCGAACAGGGAATGATGCAACGAGGTAGTGGGTCAATGGACATGGGAAACGGTAATTGGGTACAGATTCTGATTAGTTTAATTATAGGTTTACTAATTGGTTTCCTGATTGGTTATTTAGTCGCCAGGAGAAAAAAGTAATCTTGCTGACAATTTAAAATGTATGCGCGTGATACCTATAATTAATAACAAGGATCAAATATCATATAAAATATTTAACGAACATGAAAGCAAATAAGATGAATAAAGTATTGATAGCACTTGATTATAATCCAACTGCACAAAAAGTAGCAGAGGTAGGTTTTTCAATGGCAAAATCCATGAATGCTGAAGTTAATTTGCTACATGTGATATCTGATCCGATATATTATTCTTCAACGGAGTACTCTCCGATAATGGGATTTACGGGATACGGGGTAATTGGTCCATTGCAATTAGAAAATGTTGATGGACTGAAAAAGGCATCTCAATATTTTCTAGATAAAACGAAACACCATCTTGGTGATAAAGCCATTAAGACACTGGTAAAAGAAGGTGATTTTGCTGAAGCTATCCTGGAGGCGGCAAAAGATTTGAAAATAGATATTATTGTCATTGGATCTCACAGCCGGAAATGGTTAGAAAATATATTAATGGGAAGCGTCACGGAAAAAGTTTTGCGTCACACTACAATACCACTTTTTATTGTTCCGACAAAAAAGAACAATTAACTCTGACTCAGGTATTAATTATAACACCATAACAGGTTTTGTACTTTTTTCTCTGTCTAAGGTGAAATATTAAATTCTCTTCACTGGAATTCTGAATATAATATGCTGAAAGATAAGACAGACATAAGAAAACCCATTTACAGTTTCTTGCCATCTGATATTGAAGGTGTGGATTCCCTCGCGCAGCTTGCTCTTGATATGCGATGGTCATGGAATCATGCAGCTGATGAAGTCTGGCGGCAGCTTGATCCTGCGCTTTGGGAACTTACGCATAACCCATGGATAGTCCTGCAAACAGTTTCAAGAGACCAGTATCAGAAAGCAATGTCCGATCCTGTCTTTCGTAAAGAAGTTGATGTTCTCTTACAATCCCAAAAGCATGCTAATACATCTCAGTCCTGGTTCCCGCAGAATTATCCTAACTCCGCACTCGCATGTGTAGCATACTTTAGTATGGAATTCATGCTAAGTGAGGCTCTTCCAATTTATTCGGGGGGTCTGGGTAATGTGGCTGGCGATCAGCTTAAGACTGCAAGTGATTTGGGTGTACCTGTAGTTGGAATAGGTCTTCTATACCAGCAAGGTTACTTTCACCAGACAATAGATAAAAATGGTGAACAACAGGCACTTTACCCGTTTAACGATCCTGGGCAATTGCCGGTACTTCCCTTGCGTCTCTCCAATGGGGACTGGTTACGGCTTGAGATTGAACTGCCGGGTTATTCTGTATGGCTACGCGCCTGGCAGGTTCAGGTTGGCAGAATAAAACTTTATCTTTTAGATAGTAATGATGCTGCCAATTTTCCGGCCCATCGTGGAATTACCAGTGAATTATATGGTGGAGGGCCTGAGCTTCGCCTTAAACAGGAACTGGTGCTCGGAATCGGAGGATGGCGTCTGCTGAATACCCTTGGTATTCATCCCCAGGTATGTCATCTAAATGAGGGACATGCAGCATTTGCTATTTTGGAACGTGCTTATACTTTTATGAAAGATACGGGGCAGTCCTTTGATGTTGCTCTTACTGCTACCAGGGCTGGTAATCTCTTCACTACCCACACGGCTGTAACAGCCGGATTCGATTGTTTCTCGCCTGAACTTGTTGAGCAATATCTTGGTGATTATGCTGAAAAGAAGTTTGGAATTTCACGTCATCAATTGCTGGCATTAGGCCGTGAAGATCCCGAAAATGAATCTGAGAAGTTCAATATGGCTTATCTTGCAATCAGAGGAAGCGGAGCAGTAAACGGGGTGAGTCGTCTCCATGGAGAAGTCAGTCGTCAAATATTTGAACCATTATTCCCAAAATGGCCGCCAAATGAAGTACCGGTTGGGTATATAACCAATGGTGTGCACATGCCATCATGGGATTCCGAAGAATCAGATGACATCTGGACTGAAGCTTGCGGTAAAGGCCGATGGTTAGGGACAATGGAAAACCTCGGACAGAATATCCGGAAAGTCAGTGATAAAAGGCTTTGGCAGATGCGTAATAAATCGCGCGCTGAACTTATTCAATATTCCCGTAAACGACTATCACGTCAATTGATGGCTTCAGGGGCATCTCCCATGGAAGTTGAAAATGTGGATCATTTATTCGACCCAAATACATTGACCCTGGGTTTTGCGCGACGCTTTGCAACCTATAAAAGACCTGATTTGTTATTGCATGATCCTCAGCGCTTGTTGCGCCTGCTCTCAGATCCTCTACACCCGGTACAACTTATTCTTGCAGGTAAAGCACATCCTGCAGATCAGGCGGGTCAGGATCTGATTACTAAATGGATTCATTTCATCCGGCAATCAGAAGTTCGCCCTCATGTGATATTTTTAAGTGATTATGATATGCTATTGACTGAACGGCTTGTCGAAGGTGTGGATGTATGGATTAATACTCCGCGACGCCCATGGGAAGCCTGCGGTACAAGCGGTATGAAAGTGCTGGTAAATGGAGGCATTAACTTATCAGAACTCGATGGTTGGTGGGATGAAGCTTATACACCTGAGGTGGGATGGGCAATAGGTGATGGGAAAGAACATGGTGAAGACCCTGAATTGGATGCCATCGAAGCCAATGCCCTTTATAACCTACTCGAACAGCAGGTCATACCTGAATTTTATTATCGAAACAAAAAAGGCATTCCGGTTACCTGGTTAGCGCGAATACGAAGTAGCATGTCACAATTGACCCCGAGGTTTTCTGCAAATCGGACAGTACGGGAATATACTGAAAAATATTACCTGCCGATGACTGCATCTTACCATTCTCGTTCTGCCGATAAGGGCAGAATAGGAAATGAAATAGTGGCTTGGCAGAATCTCCTAAAGCAAAAACGGAACAAAATTCACTTTGGAGAGGTAAATGTTAAAACGGACGGGGATAAACACATATTCGATGTTCAGGTCTATCTTAATGGTCTCAACACCAGCGCTGTTGTTGCAGAACTTTACGCAAATGGTACTGATGGTGGAACTCCAACAAGACAGGAGCTAAAATTGATCAAACAGGGAACCGGGTCTGATAAACCGCATCTTTATCAGGCAACTGTGTCAGCATCACGGCTGGCGGCGGACTATACACCCCGGGTAATACCAAACTTCCCGGGAGTTTCAGTTCCGCTTGAAACTAATCTGATTCTCTGGCAACGTTAATCTTTAAACAATGCAAAATAATTTAAAAATGAACAAATCAATTCCGGCAACAACATTGTTCCTGGATATTGGCGGCGTAATGCTTTCCAATGGGTGGGGACATGAGTCACGAAAATCAGCTGCGGATGTTTTTAATCTGGACTTTAATGATATGAATGATCGGCATCATGTCATTCAGGTTACTTATGAAGAGGGAAAGATCACACTGAGTGAATACCTAAAAAGAGTAGTGTTCTACCGGAAACGCTCTTTCACAATTGATCAATTTCGTAATTTCATGTTCTCCCAGTCTACTCCCAGGATAGAGATGATCAAGTATATAAAACAGTTGAAGGATAAGAATAATCTGAAAATAGCTGTAGTCAACAACGAAGGACGGGAGTTGAACGAACACAGAATAATGAAATTTAAATTGAATCAGTTTGTTGATTTTTTCATATCCTCCTGTTTCGTTCATTTTCGAAAGCCCGATGCAGATATTTTCCGTATTGCGCTTGACATTGCACAGGTATCAGTCGAAAATGTTATTTACATTGAAGATATGCAGATGTTCGTAGACGTTGCAAGCGATTTAGGGATTCGAAGTATTCATCATACTGATTACAAATCCACACTTTCGGAACTCTCTTCACTTGGACTAAAGATTTAGAAGTTTGGTAAACTTCATATTATATGATTAAGAGAATTTTTTTAGCACTTTTATTTCTTTTCATTGCCATCATTGCCTCGTTTTTTATATGGCGATATTGGAGCTATTTACATGATAAGGACCCAAACAAAACATTTTTGCTGCCGCGGCTGGAGCTGTCGGAGTTGGAAATAACTTCACTTACTTCTCAGAAAACAGAAATGATGGTAAAAGTGGATATCAAAAATCAACTTCCACTATCATTCACTGTAGACAGCTTGCAATACAGGATACTTATCAATGGTATTGAGATATTGAAAGATCAATACAAAAAGTCAATCTCGTTGAAAAGAAATACCAGTAGCATTATTACGCTTCCGATCACCATTTTCAATGATTCAATTTCTTCAGTCATGAAAGGAAATGAGCAGGAGAATATCGATTCTGTTGAATTTCATTTCCAGGGATCTTTTTTCACACATATTATATTTATAGAGCATTTTAATGTTGATATTAAAAAATTAGTTCATAAGATCTCTGTTCCGGAAGTAAAAACAGAGCACGTCGAAATAGATTCACTTAATTTCTCCAGAGCAGTTGTTCAGTTGCTCGTTTCAATAAATAATAAAAACGTATTTCCGTTCAAAGCTGACAGCATAGCTTATGAAGTTTCCATCGAAGATAATCAATGGATTAAAGGAATTATTCCTGGTTTTATTGATATTCAGGCAAAAAGTATTACCGACCTGACAATCCCAATAACAATTTCTTTTAAGGAAGTGGCAAAAACACTATTTGACTTGCTTACAAAAGGCAATAAAGTTCGTTACAATCTCCATCTAACTTTCAGAATTGAATCAGATAATAATATGATAGACAAGAGCAAAGTAATTCTTGAAAGTGAAGGTTCTGTTAAATCATTAATGAAAACTTTAAAAAATTAATCATACTTCCCCGTTGAAACCCTATTTGTATCTCTTGATTAAAAGAGTATCGTAAATGAAGAATAAAGACTGACATGAATGTGCATCAATGAAAGATAAGTTATCCATAAAACCGACTAACATGAGCGTTCTGACGATTAACAGCGGTTCGTCGAGTATCAAATTCGCTCTCTATAAGACAGGCGACCCATTTGAGCGATTGCTGTATGGAAAGGTTGATCGGATTGGGTTAACCGGTACTAGTCTGGATTTCAACAACCTGACTAAGAATAAGAAAGGCAATACCAGGATTGAAGTCTCAGATCACAAATCGGTGGCTAATTTCCTGATAGATTGGATGGAAAAGCAGGTTGATTTTTCTTTGCTCAGGGGTGTTGGACATAGGGTGGTTTTCGGAATGAAGCACACGGAGCCCGAACTCATCACGCAGAAATTATTGGATGAACTTAATCGTATCACCACTTACGATCCGGATCATTTACCTGCCGAGATTGAATTGATTGAGGTTTTCAGTCAGCGGTATCCAAATTTGTCGCAGGTGGCTTGTTTTGATACAGCATTTCATCGCACAATGCCACGGGTGGCTAAATTACTTCCGATTCCCCGTCGGTTCGACAAGATTGGAATTCAACGATACGGGTTCCATGGTTTGTCATATGCCTGGCTCATAGAAGAACTCATACGGGTAGCCGGTAAAAAGGTTGGCAAAGGCCGTGTGATATTGGCTCACCTTGGAAACGGAGCGAGTCTGGCTGCCGTTCACAAAGGCAAGAGTGTTGATACAAGTATGGGATTCACACCTGCCGGAGGAATGATTATGGGCACCCGGCCTGGTGATTTGGATCCGGGTGTAGCATGGTATATGATGAAGTCAGAGAATCTTACACCAAAAAAGTTTAATAATCTGATCAATCATGAATCTGGGCTCCTTGGAATTTCTGAAACCAGTTCCGATATGCGCGATTTGCTTGCTAAGGAATCCGATGATATCCGGGCTGCAGAAGCCGTTGCATTATTTTGTTACCAGGCGAAAAAGTGGATAGGCTCTTTCGCGGCAGCGCTCGGTGGATTAGACACCCTTGTTTTTGCCGGTGGCATTGGCGAAAACAGCCCCAAAATTCGCACCCGCATTTGTGAAGGTTTAGGATTTTTAGGAATTGAACTTGAAGAAAAACGAAACCTGGAGAACGGTCCTATTATTTCAAAAGATAACAGCAAGGCTGCAGTACGCATCATTCACACCGACGAGGAATGGATGATAGCTAAAATAGTCAGCCAATTGATAAATATTACTAAAAAATGAAATATGATCATGAAAACAAACAAAGTATCTGAAAAGAAAATAGTTATGGAAGTAAGAGAAGGGTTCAAAGAGAACATTGTTCCCAAAAAGGAAAAGAAGGATAAAAAGGATAAACCATTATCGGCAGACCTGCTTCGAAAGATTAATGCTTACTGGCGTGCTGCCAACTATCTGTCGGTCGGGCAGATTTATCTCTACGACAATCCGCTGCTGAAAGAGCCGCTGAAAATGTCGCATGTGAAGCCTCTTGTGGTGGGACACTGGGGCACAACTCCCGGCCAGAATTTTATCTACGTGCATTTGAACCGAATCATAAAAAAATATGATCTGGACATGTTCTACATTGCCGGACCTGGTCATGGGGGGCCTGCTATTGTAGGCAACGTTTACCTCGAAGGCACCTGGAGCGAAGTTTATCCTAACGTCACTCAGGACGAAGCCGGGCTGAAAAAACTGTTCAAACAATTCTCTTTTCCGGGAGGGATTTCCAGCCATGTAGCGCCTACAACTCCCGGGTCGATTCACGAAGGTGGTGAACTGGGCTATTCTCTCAGCCATGCATTTGGTGCTGCCTTCGACAACCCAGGACTTATAGTTGCATGCGTAATTGGTGATGGTGAAGCAGAAACGGCCTCCCTGGCAACTGCCTGGCAGTCAAACAAGTTTCTTGATCCGATCACTGATGGTGCCGTTTTGCCAATCCTGCATCTAAACGGTTACAAGATAAGCAACCCAACGGTTTTGGCACGTGTCGAGCATGAGGAGTTAGACCAATTTTTCCGCGGTACAGGTTGGACCCCTTACTTTGTGGAAGGGGATGATCCGGAAAAAATGCATCAACTCATGGCCGGTACATTGGAAAAGGTCATCGAGGATATCCGGAAAATCCAAAGTAATGCAAGGAAAAAGAATGACACCACTAGGCCGCGCTGGCCCATGATTGTCCTGCGGTCACTTAAAGGCTGGACGGGACCGAAAGTCGTCGATGGATTGCCGGTAGAAGGCACATTCAGGGCGCACCAGGTGCCGATCCTGGTAGATCACGAACATCCCGGTCATCTAAAACAACTTGAAAGATGGATGAAGAGTTACAAAGCGGAAGAACTGTTTGATGAGAATGGTAAGCTCATCCCCGAACTGGCTGAGTTGGCGCCTAAAGGCGACCGGAGAATGGGCGCTAATCCGCATACCAACGGCGGTATTCTGCTACACGACCTGCGAATGCCTGATTTCCGTGATCATGCACTCAACGTGCCTTCTCCTGGCGCCATTAACGGGCAAGATACACTCGTCCTGGGTAAGTTCCTGCGTGACGTGGAAAAACTGAATCAGGATCAGCGTAATTTCCGTGTATTTGGTCCCGATGAAACGATCTCAAATCTCCTTGGCGCTGTCTTTGAAGTAACCAATCGTCAGTGGGATGCGGAAGTAGTGAAGAATGATGAATTTCTCGCGCCCGCCGGACGCGTACTGGACTCGATGCTTAGTGAAAACCAGTGCGAAGGTTGGTTGGAAGGATATCTTCTAACCGGGCGGCATGGGCTTTTTAACAGCTATGAGGCTTTCATTCGCATCATTGACTCGATGTTCAGCCAGCACGCCAAATGGTTGAAAGTAACCAATGAATTGCCGTGGCGACGAAAAATAGCATCCCTGAATTATCTGCTTGCCTCCCATGTCTGGCAGCAGGATCACAACGGATTCACACACCAGGATCCGGGTTTCCTCGACCATGTTATAAATAAGAAAGCTGATATCGTTCGTGCTTATTTGCCTCCTGATGCCAATTGTCTGTTGTCGGTCATTGACCATTGCCTTCGCAGCCGGCAGTATGTCAACGTGGTAGTTGCAGGAAAACATCCGCTGCCTCAATGGCTGACAATGGAAGAGGCTGTAGTGCATTGTACTGAAGGAATTGGTATCTGGCAATGGGCCAGTAACGATCAGGATGCCGAGCCGGATGTGGTAATGGCCTGTTGCGGAGACACCCCCACTTTAGAAATACTGGCCGCTGTTACTATTTTACATCAATATCTGCCTGATCTGAAAATCAGAGTAATAAATGTAGTCGATTTGATGAAGCTTCAGTCGGCCAGTGAGCACCCGCACGGTCTTAATGAAACGGATTTCGATTCGCTCTTTACGAAAGACAAACACATAATTTTTGGATTCCATGGATATCCTTGGCTGGTTCATCGGTTGACCTACCGCCGAACTAACAGGAATATACATGTTCGGGGTTACGTTGAAGAGGGGACTATTACCACGGCATTTGACATCAGGGTACAAAACAAACTTGACCGGTTCCACCTGGTGCAGGATGTTATTGACAGACTGCCTCATCTGGGCACTAAAGGGGCCTACCTGAAACAGATGATGCAGGATAAGCTCATCGAGCATAATCTTTATATTGATAAACACGGCGAGGATTTGCCGGAAATTCGTAACTGGAAATGGGATTCTGACATAATAAAGCATAGAAATTGATGACAAAATTATCAGCAATATTCATATTTATTATTTGTTTTGCCTTGATGACAATTTTCAGTTTCATTCTTGGTGGAAGCCTTGTAAAATTGAAAACGCGTCTCCGTATATCAGGAGCTTTACTGGGAATGATTGCTGCATTGGGTGCCGACACCCCTGAAATTTCATCGGCTGTAACTGCATTATTTATTGGGCAGCATGATGTTGGTGTGGGCATTATCATAGGATCCAGCATTTTTAACATAGCTGCCCTATTGGGTCTTAGTGCATTGGTTGTAGGAAGTATGCCTTTAAGCAGACAAGGTATTATTGTAAATGGGATGACTTCAATTATCGTCATTCTGGTACTAATTTTATTAATCTATAGATTTATCTCACCTCTGGTGAGTCTTATGTTATTTTTGTTTTTACTGGTTCCATATGTCATCATTTCTGAAATAAAACCTAACCAAATGAAGCAATGGAACTTGCCTGAAAAGATCCGCGTATTTTTGTCTAAGGCAGTCGTTGACACCCGAAATACTTCAAAGGAACATAAGATGAATTTATCTAAATCATGGTCCTGGCTATGGTTAGGAGGACTTGCGGTAATTGTAATCATTATAACAAGCATTGGAATGGTTCATTCCGCGGTTTTTTTAAGTAGCGCGTGGGGAGTTAAAAGAAGCATTGTGGGTATTCTAATTCTGGCTTCTTTGACCAGTATCCCCAATGTTATAACGTCAATCAGACTTGCTCTGGATAATAAGGGAATGGCTGTAATGAGTGAATCTTTGAACAGCAATACGATAAATATCCTATTCGGAATATGCATTCCTGCAATAATATTTGGCCTCAATACCCTGTCAAAACAAACTTTTTTTTCGGTATGGTGGCTTATAGGCATAACTGTTTTAACCATGTTTCTTTTATACTTAAAGAAAGGATTTAACAGGATGGGAGGAGCGATCGTCGTTGGCCTTTATTTGGTGTTTGCTGTTTTTATAATTGTCTGTAAGTAATTTTAAAAGGAGGAGAAATGATGCGAATAGGCATAGCCGCAGACCATGGTGGGTTTGAATTGAAAGTTCAGCTGATAGCCGCTCTTAAGGAAGTCGGTTATGAGGTAGAAGACTTCGGCGCTGATGAGCTGGTTATTGATGATGATTATCCAGACTTTGTAATACCTCTTGCCAGAGCAGTGGCACGGGGTGGAGTCGAACGAGGTTTGGCTATCTGTGGAAGCGGGATAGGGGCTTGCATTGCGGCTAACAAAGTGCATGGCGTGCGTGCTGCATTAATCACGGATCACTTCTCAGCTCATCAGGGAGTGGAGGATGACAACATGAATGTGATGTGCCTGGGCGGTCAGGTCACCGGATATGCCCTGGCCCTGGAACTGGTAAAGTCATTCCTGAAAGCTGATTTCAAGGCTGAAGAAAAATACATGCGCCGTTTGAATAAAGTGGCAGCACTGGAAAAAGACGGTTAATATTGACCATAACCTCTTCAATTTCAGAAGAATTATGGAGAAAAATGGATGAATATGTCAGAAATTAAAATAATTCTATAAAAATGGAAACTCAAAAAACCTGGCATGAGAAACATCATGCATCATTAAACTTTGGTGGTCGTGTAGCTGATGCGGTTGCAAATGGAATTGGTTCATGGAAGTTCATAATCATTCAAACAGCTTTAGTTATACTTTGGATGGGGATAAACCT
>Ga0208081_1000310_pt1 | contig 12147 bp, 11 predicted proteins | sample NGESurshal092012_6_FD_184479 | JGI IMG/M metagenome (GOLD analysis project Ga0208081, IMG submission 184479) | Arctic peat soil microbial communities from Barrow, Alaska - NGEE Surface sample 415-1 shallow-092012 (SPAdes) | ecosystem: Environmental > Terrestrial > Soil > Wetlands > Peat ...
GTCTTTGCTTGAGTAGTCATGCGCTCCTGTTCGACGTGCTCGAATTGCAAATGATTTGCCCTGAGTAAGCAGCGGTGATATTATTCGCAAAGCAGCGTCTTTCATTGCTTCCAGTGTCGCTGCGCACGTTTGGACGGGGCTCACTGAGACCACACCAAAAACATGTGCTATGGTCTGAGCTGCCGTTAAGTCTTGCGTTTGAACGAAAATGCGGCCAAAATCTCTGACGACGGCATCAAACGGAATTTCGCAAAAGCCGAGCGCTTTTTCTATATTTTTTACAAGCGTGCTTTCATAACGACTTCTAACTCTGTCGCTTTTTATCCCGATTTCGCCGTATCGGACTAAGATGGAATCGATCTTCGGCACCGCGGTTTTGATCACCATTGCTCCGTCATACAGGCTGCTTGTTACGCGTCGGATTCGCGATTACAAAATCCGTATGTCCTCTAACCGAACGTGAATACCCGCACGTTTCTTTAGTACCATATTAACAACTGCGGTGTGCGAGAGATCGAGCATGCAGTACCCAGGCAAGAAGCGTTGCCGCTTCCCGAGAACCGGTCCGTCGTGAACGACCTCTGCAATACCCTCAAACGCGTGCACGTTATAGGCTTGAATGTCGTGTGACTTTTCCTTTCGAGCAGCAAGCGGGCCCAACGTATGACACTCGAGAACTCCCGTTATGGGATTGGCTGAGATAACGCGGAGAGCGTGATACACAGGACATCCTGGGCCGGCCGGACGACCAGTCACGAGGTCTCCTGCTACAATGTCCCAACGCTCCACCAAATCGGCGCGAAACGGAACGATGAATTTGCGCGCCGAGGGCTCGCCCGGCAAAGGGCGGAGCACGAAATCATATTCATTACCGAGGACGTCAGTCCCCGAGTAAGTTGGGGCCTCTCTTCGCACGCTCTCTTCTGTCTGGTAGTAAGGACAATCTTTGTACGATTTTTCTCCAGCGCGGACGTATACGAGAAATTGCTCACACGTGGCCGTTCCGCAGGCTCCACAGTCTTTTCCGGTCGGCACCCAGGCCACGCTTAGTCACCCCGATAAATATTATCGGCCTCCTCAAGCGGCCGTATTACGCCAAAGTGGTGCTGCCATCCGATTTCCTTCTTCCCGATGCAGATCGTACAGACTCCAAGCGGAGGTGACCCGCGGAGCACTATTTGCGCTGCTTCGCTAAGATCAGGATATGCCGCGAGCGCCTTCATCAGATACCGCATACCCGTACCCTGTATCGCATTGGTCTCAACAATGTCGATTGAGGGGGCGACCTCCTTAATGTATTCGCGAAAAACCTCCTTTTCGGCTTGGGAAACGAGGTCAGTCTTCGTGACAACGGCCATGTCGGCCTGAGCAATCATCGGCGCCATTTTCAGAGGTGAGTTGCTGCCCGAGACTGCCGAAAGAACAGCGATACCGAATGATTGGGTGGTGTAGGGGGTGCATCTAAGACAGAGACCTGCGCTCTCGATGATGAGAAGGCCCGATCCCAAGTTCTGCGCCCACGTAATAGCGTCTTGGAGCACCATGATGCCCGCGTGATCTGGACATAGGTCACCGGAGTACACCTTTCGCGTCGGAATCCCAAATTCTTCTCTAAGCTCCTCGTCTTCAAATGCGCGAACGACGTCGATTTTTACGTATGCAGGATTGCTGCCCTCACGAAATTCACGGATGATCTGCCGAACGACCGCAGTCTTTCCGACGCTGGCGGGTCCCGCGATAATGACGAGTTTCACGCGGGTACCTCTATCTCCTCATCTATTGTCTCTTCTTCGCCGATTAAATCTCCGGATCTGATTCTCTCGCGGAGGTCACAGAGCAGCTTATCGATCTCACTAACACGTGCAATCGTCGCCCTCTCTCGTTCGCGTGGTTCAAGCACCTTGACCACAGCTCCATCGCTCATCACAATACGGCGGTCCGTGCGCAGGGCGAGATAGGGATCGTGCGTTACAAAGACGACCGTTTTTTGGCACTCCTTTATACATGAGATAACGCGTTCCTTGAAAATACCCGCATTCTCCACTTCATCGAGGAGTAAGATCGGGGTTCTCCCGATGAGAATCGCATCCGCGATAAGTAGCGCACGCGTCTGCCCCCCTGACAGCGCGGTCATACTCATAGCCCCGGTAATCTCCTCTCCCGTGAACTCATTTGCCAGCGCAATCGTATTTTCGATGAGGTGTTCGATGTGTGTTTGCTTGCGCGCTTCTATGTGCAACTCCAGAAAACGTGACACGTTTAGATCTGCAATCACGCTCGTGCTCTGCGTAATAAGTGCAATCGGTTTTTTCGACGGATCGCGAGCCATCTCATCAGACGGAGGAACGCCATTTACGAGAATACGCCGGCCCGTAACCGTATCAGCCTGCGCCAGCACTTCAATATCATTTATGAATGCCGATTTTCCAGACCCGGTTGGCCCTACAATCGAGAGGGTATCACCCGGGCGCATGATGATTTGGTCAAATCCTTCTCTCTCGCCACTGCGGTTAGTTCCTGGGATGATGGTAATTTCACTCATATGATCGCTGCGCATACAAAACTCTTCGTCCGGTGCCCCATATAAGTATCGAAAGAGGCAAAAAGATATCCTATAAGTATTAATTCTGAGGGTTAGTTAGCCTATATAGGTGAAGAACGCCCTCAAAGACGGAGTGCGATACTCGCTCTAAATTGTTTTTAAGCCATTGGAACAAAGCGATAGGCACTTAAATAGCACTGCTTGCGAGGATTCTCGGAAATATTTGCCGTCTGCAATGGTCGGTTACGACCAGCACATACATCTGAAAGGATCATCGACTCTCGAGCGCAAAAACTGCCTTTTCACCAGCGATTGGGCCTTTTCGTTGCTGCGCTCCACGTGAGGGGCCATCGCGACGAGCTGCAATCAGGGAACACGACACAACTGACGGAATTAACCGTGCCAAAAGGGTAAATAACCGCGGCAACATCTCTTAGAAAATGTGATGAGGCCAAACTTCGAGAGCTGTGCAATTGAGACCGATCACCACCGACTCCGTGTTGGTCATCTCCCTACCCTTTACCATACCTCCTTCATCCTCATGGGAGCAGCCCTCCTGAAGAAGGCCGACATCGAGGCTAAATGGACTCTATTTCCTTCGGGTCCGGATCTCGTCAATGCAATGTGTGCGGCTCATATCGATATCGGCTATGTTGGGCTTCCACCGGCTATCATTGGCGTTGAGCGAGGTTGTAGACTCGTATGTGTCGCCGGAGGGCACGTCGAAGGGACAGTGCTGATTGGAAGAGCAGATGTGAAAGCGCTAGATCAGTGCGCGACCATGGCAGAGTTCCTTGCACAATTTTCAGGGAGATTCATAGGATGCCCACCACGGGGCACGATTCACGATGTCATTGTCCACGAACTGCTAAAAGAGTACAATATTAAGGACGTCGGCGTCAAAAATTATGCTTGGTCGGATTTTATGCCCGATGCTCTAGTGGAAGGGGAAATAGCGGCAGCTGCGGGTACACCAGCTCTCGCCGTCGCGGCGCGGAGATATTATGGGGCGCGTATGATAGTACCGCCCACACGACTCTGGCCATACAACCCTAGCTACGGCATTGTAGTAACGAGAGAAACCATAGACCAGCGCAAAGGTCTTATCAGGGGGTTTCTTGGAGCTCACGAGACGGCTTGTGAGATGATCAGGAGCAACCCTCGCAAATGTGCCCAAATCGTTGCTCATACCACTGGGGTTGTGGATGCTCGCTTTGTGGAAGAAGTGTATCAAATCTCTCCAAAGTACTGCGCTTCTTTGCCTCCAGAATATATAGCGTCAACGATGAAGTTTGTAGACGTGCTTAAAACGCTTGGATATATCTCGCGACGGCCAACCGAGACAGATATATTCGACACATCGATCATTAGCGACGTGCATCCGACACCCCCACACTACGAGTGTGACCCGCCGGAATTATGCGAATAGTGCAGTGAGCTTCTTTTGGCAGTATCGCAGTTAAGCACTGAACGGGACGCCAGCTCGTTTGGGCAACGCATGTTCGGCCGATTATTACTTATGATACCGCCCCACATCTCTCAATGAGTTAGAATCTTGGTGGATTTGATGGAGCAGGTTGATCAAATCGAGATGTGCGGAAAAATGGCGGTTGCCTTAGCCCTCATCGAAGGATGCGAGGAGTTCACGGCCTTGATTCCCGAGGTCAGAACTAACCTCGTTTATGCACTTCCCAATGCTAAAACGCGAGACGACGTTTTAGCGGTAGACGGACGTATAACCGTAGTTAGGGGCCTGCCTCACGCAGCAGGCAAACCGAAGTTCGGAGCGTCAAGTCATATGGCCAGGCTCCTCGTAGAGCTTAGAAAAACTGATTCTACTTTGAGGGCGGCTGTAAATTTCGCAAGCAATCCCGCTTTGGCACGATGGCTTGAGGAGTATAGCCGATCGAAAGGGTGGATTTTTAGCGTTATCGACCGTCGGAATGAACCAGAGGAAATCAAGGAAACTGAAGGCGCATCAATGCCATGGAAAGTTCAGGCGGCGATCGAGGCAGCGGGTGGCGTAGTGCCTAAGGTATTCTATGAAACGGGCGCTGTAGGGAAGGAGCCCGTTTCCGTGCTCGTGGGACTTGATCCCATTGACGTAGCGAAGGAAATCTGCGAGATTGCGAGGCGTTATCTTGGTAGATCGTAAGATCGGAAAGATCGACCTGGAAACATTCACCACCTTTGTGCTTCCGCGCTTGGGGAAAAGCGATGACACGGTCATCGTCCCGCCCAAGACGGGCGTCGATGCAGGGGTTATCGATATAGGAAATGATCAGGTTCTCATAGTAGCAGAAGACCCCATCTTTGCCATTCCGCAACAGCCGCTGGAGATGTTTGGATGGTACACCGTTCATATCGGGGCGAGCGACATAGCGGTTATGGGCGTCAAGCCGAGATACCTGACGTATTCACTTTTAATGCCCCCTGACACAAAGGAAGCGGACTTTCGTACTATTGTAGACGCTATTCATAGCGCGGCTTTGGAGCTTGAAATAGCGATTGTTGGCGGTCATACGGGGTATTATCCAGGCTTTGCTGCGCCCACTATAGGCGGTGTAACCGTGTTTGCAATCGCCGACAAGCGTGGATACGTTACGCCGGCCGGCGCGACTCCTGGGGATGACGTGATTTTGACCAAGGGACCAGCAATAGAAACGGCAGGAATACTTGCAGTACTCAAGGAAAAAGAGCTCTTAAAGAGGTATTCCCCACCTCTGGTGGATAGGGCAAAGGCGTTGTGCATGCAGATGACGGTCGTCGCAGATGCCATGTTAGCAATGGGTGCCGGTGGGGTGACAGCAATGCATGACGCAACGGAGGGAGGGGTTATCGGAGGGCTCTACGAGATAGCGAATGCCAGCGGAGTCGGGATGGAGATCGATGAGGAAGCATTTATCTATCCGGATGAAGTGCGGATAGTCTGCGAAACCTTTGGAATCGATCCCGTCACCACGATAGCTGAAGGCTCTTTGCTAATTACAGTCAGACCGAATAGCTCAGCCAACGTCGTTAATAAATTACAATTAGGAGGTATCCAAGCATCGATTGTTGGACAGGTGACCGACGACGTAGAAACAAGGACGATTAAGCGACGCGACGGGTCGATTGATCAGCTCGAAATACCTAGCCAAGATCCATTCTGGCCAGCTTTTTTTGACGCATCATCCTCTTGATTTTGGAAGTATTGGACCGAGTGCAACGCTCGACTTCTGGATGGGTTGCGTATTCGCCCGCATACCCATTTATCCACACGATTTACAGCAGAATAATAGCGTTCAACGTGCTTAGCAGACCGCACTACACGTCCCGGTGTGGTATTAGATCGCAGCCAGTGCAAGGGGCACACATCGTTTCGGCTATGTCGGCTCGCAGACCATACTCGTCGAGGAGTTCGCGCTCCTTTCGCGCAAGCCGCAAGAGCCGCTCGGCAGAAGGGCGCCGCAAGCCTGCCTCAACGCGTAAGGGATGCTCAACGACGGCTCTGAGGATTGGTATCACACCCATCTCAATCAGTTCGTGCATGCCGCTTATGATTGAATGATCGTCTTCACCTAATCCCACGAGGATATTCGAAAACACTTTGTTTCGGCCGAAAACGCTTACTGCATCTTTGAGAGCCTTTAATATAAAATCGAGTGAGAGCCCGGGGCACATTTTTGCAAAGAGCTGACGATCCATCGTTTCGACATTATACTTTATTTCGTCAGCTCCGGCGTCTTTCAATAACGTTGTTGAATTCGCGGTCGGATAAATGGATACGCCGATCGGGAGATCGTACTTCTCTCTGAGCGTGTGAATAATTAGAGCCATGCGCTCGGCTTCGTGTTGCGCTGACTTTTCAACGCCGGAGGTCAATGAGATAGCCTTTAGCTTGTCTGCGAGCTTCGGATCATTAAGAATCTGTGAAATCTTTCTCTCAACATCGCTCAGGTCCTTAACTGAACCTCCTAGAAGCGGTACTGGGCAGTACTGGCAGTCAAAGATACAGACCTCGCTAACCGTGATGAACGCTTGCCCGGGACAATGGGCGATGGCATCTTCGAGATATCCACGGACGATTTCTTTTTCTTGATCGCGGATGACTACCTCGTCTCCGTCAAGCGATGCCTTAAGCCGAGAATCGTGTTTTATTCCTAAACGCACCCGATGACCGTCAAATCGCAAAAAGAACGACTTCAGTCCCGCTCCAGGCCCTGATGCGGGAGTAGTGATACGGCCGAGGACCCTTTCGTCAATATCAACTCCGCCCTCGGCAATAAGAAGGGCTTTGATCTTAGTGTTGTTATCGATGATTTCTGCCTTCATAAACACCTTAAATAGTTTTTAATCGTTGTGGAAGCAAGTCGGGCGCCCGATACACTTATGACATCGTTTCGTAATACTCGCCGAGCAGCTTTTTCGTTTGTTAAGTCTCTTGTGCGCCTTCACCGATAGTCACTACCTAAACAAAGCGAGCGTTCGAACTGCGCTCGAGTTTCTTTATATCATGAAAAGGTACTCGTGCTAGTACATATACCAAATTTCTTACAAGAATTGCTATTATTCGTATTATTATATCAAAATCACGTACCAGAAAGCGAAAATGTCAATACAATTAGCAAAACAAGGAGACGGAAAGGCTCATCGTTATCTAAACGAAATTGCAAGCGTCTTGGCAACTGAACGCGTGTGCGAAAGTGCGCTGATTGTTTGATTCTCGACAAGATAACTCCATGATTTCTGGGCGTCTCTTATGGTTCCGAACGCCCCTCACACTCACTTGTTAATTCCTTCCTTCATTCAAACCTTAATATTCAATCTATGTTTTTCACTTAGCGAGTGAGCTAATGACTGATGCAGAACCTGTAAAGCGGAACCAGCCATGTAATTAATAATAGATAATGAATTAAAAAAGTCAAAATTGCCGCTATAACGACCTTTATCTTTTCGAAAAAGGGTACAGATACGACCAAGAAGCAAGGTTTCCTTAATCCATCCTTGCATGTTCATAAAAAAAGAGGTTGACTTATGGGAAAGATCTACGAAGATCTCAATAAGACTGTTGGCAATACGCCTCTGGTCAGACTAAATAGAGTTACAAAAGGCCTGGATGCAACCGTCGTTGCCAAGGTTGAGTACTTTAACCCCCTAGGAAGCGTTAAAGACCGAATAGGGTTGGCCATGATCGAGGCTGCCGAGAGAGCGGGGCATATTAAAGAGGACACCATCATCCTAGAGCCGACTAGTGGAAATACCGGCATATCTCTGGCCTTCGTCTGCGCTGTCAAGGGCTACAAGCTAGCGCTGGTTATGCCTGAGACGATGTCGGTCGAACGGCGCAAGCTTCTCAAAGCCATGGGGGGGGACTTGGTGCTAACTCCTGGACCCTTAGGAATGAAAGGGGCAGTTGCTACTGCTGAAGATATGCTGGCCAAGAACCCCAGGTACTACTACATACCCCAGCAGTTTAGGAATCCTTCCAATCCAGAAATCCACAGGAAAACTACTGCAGAGGAAATATGGGGTGATACGGACGGCAAGGTCGACATAGTAGTGTCAGGTGTGGGCACGGGCGGAACGATCACGGGAATCGCGGATGTAATAAAGTCCCGCAAGAGCGGCTTTAAAGCCATTGCCGTCGAGCCCGCCGCGTCCCCTGTTCTGGCGGGCGGAAAGCCAGGACCTCACAAGATACAGGGAATCGGTGCAGGCTTTATCCCGGACGTTCTGCGGCTAGATCTGATTGATGAGATCATCCCGGTAACAAATGAAGATGCCTTCGCTACATCACGCAGACTGGCCAAAGAGGAAGGATTAGTGGTAGGAATATCAAGCGGCGCTGCAACATGGGCTGCTTTGAAGGTGGCCGCAAGACCTGAAAACAAAGATAAGCTGATAGTGGTAATACTTCCCGATACTGGCGAGCGGTACCTGAGCACAGAGCTGTTCGAGATTTAAGAGGTTGCCCGAGATGAGCATCAGAGAGGACGTCCAGACGGTCTTTGCTAAAGATCCCGCAGCTAGAACCACCTTAGAGGTTATCACCAGCTATCCGGGCCTGCATGCCATCTGGATGCACCGGGTCTCCCATTTCTTCTGGACTCATAAGCTCTTTTTTTTAGCCCGGCTCAATTCCCACATAGCCCGCTTTCTGACTGGCGTTGAGATTCACCCTGGAGCAAAAATCGGTAAGCGTCTCTTCATAGACCATGGCATGGGCGTGGTCATTGGCGAGACTGCAGAAGTAGGAGATGACGTGCTGATGTACATGGGAACGGTCTTGGGCGGCACAAGCCTGGAAAAAGTGAAGCGCCATCCCACCATCGAGGACCATGTGGTCATAGGTGCAGGTTCCAGCATCCTTGGACCAATAACCGTGGGAAAAGGGGCAAAGATCGGCGCAGGTTCAGTAGTGGTTAGACCGGTCCCGGCCGGAGCGACCGTTGTCGGTGTTCCGGGAAGAATTGCCGAGCCCGAATGCCCCGCTACAGGAACGGATCTAAATTATGCCAATCTGCCCGATCCCATTCTGCGCGTGGTCAGCAGGCTACTCGACCGGCAAAACCGACAGGAAGAGCGGTTGCGCTCCATGCAAAAAGCCCTGCCGGGTCCGGAGGCTAAGAGGCTTACGGCCCAGATGGAGCGAGAGGAGGAGATTCGGGAGGCTTTACGGGACGTGCTCGATCCCGAAGTAGGCATCGATATCGTGGACTTGGGCCTGATCAAAGATATAATCATGCGTGGCGACGATACGGTGGAGGTGGACTTGGTGCTGACCTCCGAGGTTTGCCCCATGGTCAACCACCTCACCGAACAGGTGCGGCGCCGGGTAGAAGGTCTACATGGTATCCGACAGGTTGAGGTTAAGGTCCTTGATGAGCCTTGGAACTGGGACCACTTTGTCCGGCAGCAGAATATGAGGGTGAAGATATGACTGAAATATCCAAAATGCTGGCGGGTTGTAATTCCAGCGAACACAGTCACAGACAGTGCAAGGAAGATGCAGAAGAAATTGGCAAATTCCCAGCATCTCTCGCTGTGCTATGGCTTCATCATGCAATTTGTATAGCTGTTCAATCTCTTGATTTGTGCTTCCCAGCTTTGCTTGTTCATAATGCTAGAGGTTCTTGATCTGTAGGAGCAGCGCAAGTACACAGGATGCGTATAAGGTTTTGCCACGCAGGCCATCCAGCTAAAGAGATTAACGTCAAAATGCCGATAATTATTGCCGCTACCTGCAAGTATTTGTGCACCTTTCTGTATGGTAAGATGCGCCGGGGTGACTGACCGGCTAAGTGCGCGGCCGCAGACCGCGAGAATTGGGTTCGACTCCCAACCCCGGCCTCATGAAGATCGAAAGCACCATGACTGGAAATAAGGAGAATTTCCAGCCTATTCATAATAATCGCATTAATCTATTTGTCTGCGGTCCCACAGTTTACGACAATTCGCACGTCGGTCATGCCAGAACCTACATCGCCTTCGATGTGGTGGCACGCTATCTTAAATATAAGGGCTTTAGCGTCTTTTACTTGCAGAACATCACCGATGTGGACGACAAGATCATCCAGAGAGCGGCAGAGACGGGCGTCAGTCCCCGGTCGCTGGCGCGCACGTTCGAGCAGAGATACCTGGAAGACATGCGCGCACTGGGGGTCACCAACGTCAATTATTATGCTCGCGCCACTGAGCACATCCCTGAGATCATCTGCCAGATCGAGAGGTTGACCGAGTTAGGCTTTGCCTACGAAACCGAGACGGGCATTTACTTCGACGAATCTCGTTTCGGAGATTTTGGAAAGCTGTCGCGTCAAGGTTCTGAGGATCTGGAGAAGCATAGAATTGAGCCGGATTCGACTAAGAGGAATCCAGGAGACTTTTCTTTATGGAAGAAGCGGCAGGACGGAGAGGAGGTGACCTGGGACTCGCCCTGGGGCAAAGGTCGGCCAGGATGGCATATCGAGGACACGGCCATCACCGAGAACTACTTCGGAACGCAGTATGATATCCACGGCGGAGCAATGGACCTGATCTTCCCTCACCACGAGGCGGAGATCGCCCAGATGGAGGCTGCATCAGGAAAGAAGCCGCTCGTGAGATACTGGATGCACACCGGCTTTCTCAATGTCAGGGGCGAGAAGATGGCCAAGTCTCTTGGAAACTTCACAACCATTAGGGATATGCTGCGGGAATATGAGGCTGACGCCTTCCGATTCTTCGTTCTTCTGGCGCACTACAGAAGTCCCATCGACTTCTCAGAAGAGGCTTTAGAGCAGGCTCGCAAGGGTCTGGAACGGATACGTCAGACCGCGAAGATCGTCGAGGAGCAATTGGAGAAGGCCCCGAAGTCCTCTGGCTCTGAGGGGGTGGACCCCGCCGTGGCCCTGGCCAAAGCTAAGTTTCTGGAATCCATGGATAACGATTTCAATACGCCTTATGCCCTGAAAGCCATTTTCGACCTGGTGAGAGGGGTAAATCGTCGCATCAATGAAAAGAGTATCTCGCAAAAGGGGCTGCAAGATGCAAGCGAGCAGTTTCGGGAATTTGGAGAGATCCTCGGTCTCAGCTTCTATGAAGCAGGAAAAAGACCGGCGGAAAAAAGAGATGCTATAGCTGGCAATTTGAGCGAGCTCTTGATCAAGACCAGGCAAAAGCTTCGCGAGAAAAAGGAATGGCAGCTTGCTGATGAGATTCGAGCCAGGTTGCGCGAGCTGGATATAGTCATAGAGGATGCATAGGAACCACCAGAAAGTGCACGACTAAAGAGTCGACAATAGGTTAGAGAAAAAAGGAACAAAGAATCTACGAGAGTTCTTCTTAACTATCTCAAAGCCCGACGTATCACTTGTAGGCTGCCCGAAGTTCCAAAGAGTTGTTAAAAAAGAGGAATAAATCGCCTTTATTCAACGATAGTTCACGAAGGGACCACAACGGCGTCCACAACCAAGTCATATTCTTCATCCTCATCAAGGTCGTGGATCCGCACCTTTTCCACCTCTGAACCCCCGGATACTTCCACAAGCTCTGCCTGTTTCAAATGTTTAATATCGGATCGTTTTACCTGAGTCTTTAATTCATCATTCACAGCGAGCTGTTCCAAGGGTGACAGTAAAATCACTCGACCTGTTACCTTCGTTAATTCGAGCGCAAATTCAACGCTGTTTTGATCAAATTCCACGACCAGCACGCGCTTGTCACGAAACTGCTCAGGATGCTCATAACCAGTGAATACACCTTTCCCCACGAATTCCGCAAGGCCTATGACGTTCTTCACCTCACCGGCAGGGCAGGCGAAGCGTGTTTCACCGAGCTCTATAGGTCCTTTTTTCCCTTCCCGGAAGTTTTTGATCGCCTCGTGGAGCGCATCTGCGGCTAGGTTGGAGCAGTGCATTTTGATAGGGGGCAACCCTTCGAGCTCGTCAGCCACATCTTGTCGGCTTATCTTCATTGCTTCATCGAGGGTCTTTCCCTTTGCAATTTCGGTAATCATACTGCTCGTTGCGACTGCTGAACCACACCCGAATGTCTTAAACTTGATATCGTCGATCTTGCCGTCATCGGTGACTTTGATGTAGATGTCCATTAAATCCCCGCATACAGGGTTTCCAACCCGTCCC
>Ga0208081_1000311_pt1 | contig 12083 bp, 10 predicted proteins | sample NGESurshal092012_6_FD_184479 | JGI IMG/M metagenome (GOLD analysis project Ga0208081, IMG submission 184479) | Arctic peat soil microbial communities from Barrow, Alaska - NGEE Surface sample 415-1 shallow-092012 (SPAdes) | ecosystem: Environmental > Terrestrial > Soil > Wetlands > Peat ...
CAGACGGATGCAAGATTGGAGCACAGTCAGGGATAGCTGAATCAGTTAAGGAGGAAAACGCAAACATATTTGGATATCCTGCCATTAACAGCCGACAGTTTATGAGAAACCACGTATACATTCTCAGACTGCCTGAGCTGAATAAGAAAGTTGACGAACTTTCAAAGGCAGTGGATGCATTAAAAAACAGATAGTATTTTAGTGACGTTCCAAAGGAATTCATTTGACTCTCATACTGATATATTCGTTTCCTCTGGGACATTCGGAAATTTTTAACTTTATTTGTACCGTTTTTTAATAAAGTTATCAATGGTTGAAAAGCAGAAGACCCTGTATAAAGATGTGACTATTAAAGGCAAGGGGTTGCATACAGGAGTTGATGTCGCCATAACTTTAAAACCGGCACCTGCAAATCACGGATTCAAGTTTTGTCGCATCGATCTTCCGGGCCGTCCGGTGATTGATGCCATAGCTGACCACGTAACTGAGACCTCGAGAGGCACGACCCTTGTTCAGAATAATGCATCTGTTGCAACCATTGAGCATGTCCTGGCCGCTTTTTCGGGTATGAAGATTGATAACGCCTTCATCGAGATTGACGGCCCGGAAGCTCCGATCATGGGAGGCAACGCGTATGCTTTTGTCCAGGCAATTAAAGAGGCAGGTGTGGTGGAGCTTAAAGAAGAGCGAAATTACTTTAAGGTTAAGGAGAAGATTACCTTCTCTGATGAGGAGCATGGGGTTGACCTCATAGTATATCCTGATGATCATTTCAGTGTCGATGTTCTCATTGACTACAACTCAAAAATCCTGGGTAACCAATACGCAATTCTTGATAACATTGATGATTTTGAGAGGGAGATATGCACGAGCCGCACCTTTGTCTTTTTTCACGAGCTGGAAACGTTGTTTCTCAAAGGGATGATCAAGGGCGGAGACCTTGACAATGCCATTGTGATACTCGAAAGGGAAGTGGACCAGGCTGAGATAGACCGCATATCCAGGCTTTTCAATAAACCGGGCATCACCGAACATAATGACGGTGTGCTTAACAACACAAAACTAAAATATCCTAATGAACCTGCCAGGCACAAGCTGCTTGATATGATGGGTGATCTCGCGCTTGTCGGTCAGCCTATCAAAGGCAAAGTAGTTGCAACCCGTCCGGGCCATTACTCAAACACAAGACTTGCAAGGCTGATCCGCCAGCAGATAAAGAGGCAGTCTACAAAGAGGGAGATCCCGCTGCTTGATACACGCAAGCCGCCAGTGATGGATATTGAGCAGATAAAAAAGCTTCTTCCCCACCGTTACCCTATGCTGATGGTGGACAGGATCATTGAACTGACGGAAAATCATATCATCGGGATAAAGAACACAACCTATAATGAAGCCTTTTTTCAGGGTCATTTTCCTGACGAGCATGTATTCCCCGGAGTATTGCTTATTGAGACAATGGCACAGGTAGGTGGGCTGCTTGTGCTCCATAATGTTAATGAACCGGAGAAATACTCAACCTATTTCCTGAAGGTTGACCGGATGAAGTTCAAGCATAAGGTTGTACCGGGTGATACCATAGTAATAAGGTGCGATCTCACGGAGCCCATCCGCAGGAATGTTGTGATCATGTACAGCCAGGCCTTTGTAGGTGAAAAGCTGGTGGCTGAAGGCGAGATGACCGCACAGGTGATAAAGAATAAATAAAAATATATGATATCATCTTTAGCATATATTGATCCAAAAGCGCAGCTTGGAAAAGATGTCACTGTGGAGCCTTTTGCCTTAATACGGGGAGATGTTGTCATCGGCGACGGCACATGGATAGGACCTCATGCAGTTATTTATGACGGTGCACGCATAGGAAACAATTGTCGTATTTTCAACGGTGCTTCAATCTCAGCAATACCGCAGGACCTCAAGTTCAAAGGTGAGGAGACCACATTGGAAATAGGTGACAACACAACTGTAAGAGAGTTCGCAACACTTAACCGCGGCACCAGGGCCAAGGGTAAAACGGTTATCGGGAACAATTGCCTGATTATGGCTTATTCTCATGTGGCGCATGACTGTGTTATCGGTAACAATGTGGTTTTGGTTGTTCAGACAATGCTTGGTGGTGAGGTGATTGTAGATGACTGGGCCATTATCGCCGGTGGAAGCGGGGCACATCAGTTTGTGCATATCGGGACTCATTCGATTACCGGAGGAGGATCTCTGATCGTCATGGATATCCCGCCATATGTCAAGGCAGGCAGGAATCCTCTTTCATTTATGGGTATTAACTCTGTGGGACTTGAACGCAGAGGGTTCAGCAAGGAAAAGATACATGAGATACACGAGATATACAGGGCGATATACAATATGGGGAAGAACAGGACTCAGGCTTTCCAGTATATTGAAGAGAATTTTGCCCCGACGTTTGAAAGAGATCAGATAATTGAATTTTTCAGGAACTCCGGAAGGGGAGTCATAAGGGGGCGTTAAGCCCCTTTTTTTTGGCAGGGGTATAAAACACGAATGGGAACCATACTTACGTATAAGTTCCCATTCCGACGAGTGACAGCCATGACCGTCACCATCGCCATGCTACCGTTATAGTAGCCGGTTCATCTCTGTTACTCCTGCCTTTCCGAAGTCTGTCGATATCCCCGGAGGGACTGCGGACCTTGTTCCGGTGCTTCTTCTGTTTTCTGTACTGGCCTTGCGGTTTTCTAGGTCGCATGATGAAACGCGGAGCCATGAACCCTTGAGACCGGACACTCCCCGAAGGGATAGCTGCTGTCCTGCCCGGATCATCTCCATCCTTTCCTCGCCGGTTTGGATGGCATGATGTTCCTTTCTCTGAGCGGGCGTTTGCGCTGCCTTATTAGCTTTTAGCCTGCGTTTACGTTGCTTTCAACTCGCGATTGTTACACCGTTTGAAGATTGCCCCCGTCAGACCGCCAGGATGGGAAGGCCTCTCAGCCTGCACCCGTGACGGACGCTTCAAGACCGTGATCTTTCAGCGTGAGACTCTGAAGTCTGATGTAGTTTCAGATTGATAGTTAAACCATTTGAAAGAACCTTCTTACCTCAGAGCGACCTTTTATCGCTCACATGGTCTAACAAATATAATAGGATAAGCTTTACCTGACAAATATTTTAAGCTAAAAATCCCATAATAGAAAGAACAGGAAATAAACAGGTTTATTAACATCATTATAGTGTTATTAATCAGTCAATTGGCATTAAAAAACACGGGTTATCAACATTTGTTGATAACCCGGTATGTTTGAGATTTGTAAGTGTCTGTTATTCAAGTATCACCTTCTTGTCTTTGGGATGTTTCACACTATAGGTGAGAATGATCTCTTTGGTCTCGCGGGGCTCAACCCTGAGGTTCCAGCTGACTTCTCCTGTGACAGCATTGAGCTTTCCTCCGGTAAGCTCAAGTGCTTCAACGGTGATATCACTGTTCTGCGACAGCGGTATCTGATCGCGCAGCTTGATCTCAGCAGTCTGGCTCTTATTGTTTCTTACTGAGATAAGGAAGGAGAGTGTTTCAACCTTGTTGGCACCGATCAGCTTCTGAGATGTGAAGTCTTTCCTTCTCTCACGCTTGATTGTAATATTGTTATCAGCTCCGAGAGATACCGGAAGAGTATCAGTGAGCTCTGCCGTATTGATAAACCCTTTGCCGGTAAAAGTATTATTGAAATAAATATTTGATTCACCGGGCAGGAGGTTATACTCGTCCCAGTCTGTTATATAACCCATGAGGAAGGCTGATGTACTCAGCTTGGGCGTGGCAGCGTAGCTGTACGTGGCCGGCACGGTTAGCCGCTGCAGCTCCACCGCCTGCGGCTTTCCGTCAGAAAGGATAGTCTGTGCAACATTCACGTCGAAGCTGAAGCTGATATTGGATTCGCTCACTGTCACAGGAAGCGGAGCGCTTTCAGCTTCCATCATTACGGCATCTTCGGTCTTGGACTGGGGCACATTTGACCTTCCTTTGGTTCCATATGCAACCACTTCGTCAAGGCGCATCTGGTTGTAGAAATCGATGAACCACGGATAAAGTTCCGGCAGGGCGCCCGCTGTCATGGGTGATGCATTTGAGAGACTCACCTTTACATCCTTCCAGTCGATACCGCTGTTCTGCCAGATATTTGCCCTGTAGATTATTGAAGCAGGCGATGCTATGTCATCAACCCTGATGTCATAGGTCGGGTACCAGCCGGCATTCATCACAACATAGGAAAGTTCAAGCTTTCCGGTGGTAGTTTTTGTCCCGGCAACTGTCACGACTATCTCACCTGTGGGCAGCTTCGATTTGTCAACCGTAGTTGCAAGCTGGTTCTCAAGCTGTCTCTTCTCCTCATCGTAACCTTTAATAAGCCTTTTCTTCTTAAGTATTGTTGTCTTTATTGATTCTGTATTTGAGGTGTATATATCAAGCAATGCCTTGAGCTGTTCCGGGGTGATAGTCGATTTGTTGGTAACCACGTCATAGTTTGCCTTGAGAAAATTTTCCTTCTCAAGAAGCACATCAATGGCGGTATTTTCATCCTCAATCTTATTGGCCAGTACCTCGATCTTATTACGGAGTCCCTTTATGACTTCCGTCTCTGCCGGGTTTTCAAGGTAGTTGTTGCGGTGGTTGACTCCCAAGATCATGAAGTCTCCCTCTCCCTTTACCTGAATGCTGTTGACGTCAATATAAGGCGAAAGACCACCGGCTACAATATCTATGGTTCCGGACTGCACCGTGAAAGGCAGCTCGCCGTAAAGCTGAGCGCCCTGCCTGAAGACGGTTACCTGGCTGACCGTTGAGGCGATATACTTCTCCTGACCTTCTATGGTGGATGCAGAGATGGCCAAAGCCAATAGTACTACAAATAAGAATTTTTTCATTTCCATGTAATTTTTTATAAAGGTATTCAAAAAGAAGGGTTTCTGAAAGATTGTCAAAAAGCTTGCCAGCTTTCCAAAAAAAAAGGGAGGGCAACTCAAATACCCTCCCTGAATGTAAACTGAAAATCAAACCTAACCATTATAATCTTTAAGAACGCTCATCAGCTTCTGACGTGCGAAGAAAATACGGCTCTTCACGGTTCCGAGCTTGAGACTGAGCTTTTCTGCAATCTCTTCATATTTAAATCCTTCCAGATGCATCCGGAAGGGGAGGCGGTAATCGGCATGCAGAGCCTCAATGGCTTTCTGTATCTCGTCCTCGGCATAAGACGAATCGGGTGAGATGCTTCCCTTGTCAGAGGGAAGGTTAATGAAATAGAGCTCCTGCGTACCGTCCATCATTGTGTTCTCCCTCATCTTGCGGCGGTAGTTGTTGATGAAGGTGTTTTTCATTATTGTGAAGATCCATGCCTTAAGATTAGTGGCATCCACAAATTTATCCTGGTTCTGTATAGCTTTCAGGAAAGTATCCTGGACAAGGTCGAGCGCGTTGTCGCGGTTGAGTGTGAGGCTGAGGGCGTACTTCTGAAGATTGCCCTTCAGACTTATTATGCTTGATGTGAATTCATGTGCAGTCATTTCTCAGCGTTTTAAACTATTTGTTGATACAAAATTAAACACATAATTAAAGATATGCAAATCCGAATATCTTTTATTATGAGATTTTGATCTGAAATTAGATAAATTCTAAATAGTATATGATTGATAATTAAGCTAAAACGATATATATGTCTAAATTAGGACAAGGAAGTATTTTTTGATTTCTAGCACATTTAAATATCCCTACTCTTTATACACAATTCTACAAACAGGTCGCCCTTACAGGGCTGATACGGATTAATGAATATTATCTACAAACAGTAAGCTCCTACGGAGCTATCAGCCGCATAGCGGCTTACTGTTTGTAGAATTAATGTTAATGACCATTATCCTAGCCGCATAACGGCTTACTGTTTGTAGGTAAGAATTCAATCTTCAACCCCGTGCGAGTGACCTGTCTCATTTTATCTTTTCGTTATCTTTACAAAAAACAACAAATGGAACTAAAAGAATACCCTTCGGGCAAGACAGCCGTTTATAATTTTAAAACTGCGGATAAACCCAAGGCAATCATACTTCTGGTGCATGGCTTTGGAGAGCATGCCGGCAGATACAGCGACTGGGCTGCAAAGTTTAATGAAGAAGGTGTCTCGCTGAGAGCATTTGACCTTCCCGGTCACGGTAATTCCGAAGGCAGGCGCGGCGTAATGCCGCCGTTTGAGGTATTGTATGACACAATCGACATAATGATAAAAGAGATTGCTGCCGAGCTGCCGGGTGTCCCTCAGTTTATTTATGGCCACAGCCTCGGCGGCGGTATCGTGCTTGACTATCTGATCCAAAGAAAACCTGATTTGAAGGGCGCTATTGTTACATCACCTTGGATAAGGCTGGCTTATGAGCCTACCAGGATCAAAAAGCTGATTGCCTCAATCGCGAGTAAGATTATGCCGGGAATGACACAGCCATCGGGACTTAAAACGGAGGATCTTTCCCGTGATCCGAAAGTAGTGGAATCCTACAGGAACGATTCCCTGGTACATGGTACAATCTCTGCAGGGATCTTTGGTTCTATAACTGATGCCGGAAAGGAGATACTTAGCCGTGCTTCAGAAATCACCCTGCCGCTGCTGCTTGTTCACGGGAGGGATGACAGGATAACCTCGGCTGCAGCAACAATGGAGGTCGCTGCGGCTGCCCCTAAAGCAACGCTGAAGCTTTGGGACGGAGGGTATCATGAGCTTCACAATGATCTCGTCAGGGATGATCATTTTGACTTCATCATTGAGTGGATTGAAACATTATTATAATAGGTAAGATGGAACTGCGAACTGAAGTACCCCTTCCGGTTTCACCCGGCAAGATCACCTTCAGCACCCCGGTAATGTTTCTGGGCTCGTGTTTTGCGAATGAGATAGGCTACAGGCTTGCCTCCGGCAAGCTTGACGTGATGACCAACCCGCATGGTACTCTCTTCAATCCTTTTTCGGTGGCAGGTGCTCTTGACAGGTTCGCAGCATCACACCGGTACACAGAAAAGGATATCTACCTCTACCAGAACCGTTACATGAGCCTTGATCATCATACAGCCTTCTCGTCGTATGACCGTGATGTTCTTATCAGACGACTGAACGATGTAAGCCGTGCAGCCTCTGAATTCATTCGTAGGGCATCTTTTCTCTTTGTTACATTCGGTACCTCTTATATCTACACCCTCAGGGAGAGCGGAGCCATCGTGGCCAACTGTCATAAACTGCCGTCCTCGCTTTTTGAACGCAGGCAGGCGGCCTCATCGGAGATAGCTGCACGATGGATTGAAACGCTTGACCGCCTCGCGGAAATTAATTCCGGACTAAGAATATGGTTCACTGTCAGTCCTGTCCGTCATCTGAGTGACGGGGCCCATGCAAACCAGGTCAGCAAGGCTCATCTTCTCCTTGCTGTCGAGGAGCTGCTGGCCCATCCTTCCGTTGAGGGATATTTCCCTGCTTACGAGATATTCATGGATGACCTCCGCGATTACAGGTATTACGGTTCCGATATGGTCCACCCGTCAGAAACGGCAATCGACTATGTCTGGGAAAAATTCGCCTCTGTCTTTTTTGACAGCCCTGCTCTCCGCTTATGGAATGAGGCAGCAAGGATCACAAGGGCGATGGCCCATCGCATTACCGGCGGAAAGCAGGAGGCAGCTAAATTTGCTTCTACAATGCTTGGAAGAATAACCGAACTGAAGGCAAAAGCGCCCTTCATAGACCTCTCTTCCGAGGAGACATATTTCAAGGGGATGCTGTAAAAAATTGCTGGTCTTTCTAACTATTTAAATCAGAGACTGTCAGCCCATTCTGCCAGCCCGGCAGGAGAACAGACAGCTTCTGTTTTACCGCTGCTCCATGTTACGCTGCTGTCATATCTTCCGGTGACCAGCACTTTCCTCAGCTTCAACTCACCGGCCAGTGAGCGGCAGAATTTTTTTACCTCATCATCAGGCTCCGAAGCCGGCACATTGACAACCAGGATATTAAAGGGCTTTACTGAATGTATTCCACTTATGTCTGCTGCCGGGAGTGTACTTTCCGTGTAAACGACGTCAATCCCTCTTTTCCTGAGGAGGTATTTAAGAAATACAAGATTATTTTCCGCCTCAGCATCACCCAGATTGATGATTGCAGCGCTTTCGCCCGTAAAGTGCCTGTCAGTGACCATATCTTCTGATACAATCATTGTCCTGATCACATGCCTGATAAACTGTTCCTGCGGTCTTGAGATGCAGCCGGTCAGCCATAATGCCTTTGCCTTCTGCATCAGTGGGTAAAAGACCTCGATATAAGCTTCCCTCATACTTTTTTCCTGTACAAAGAGGTTCAGCCTCTCCCTGAACTCTTCCTCGCTGAACCTCAGCGCTGAAATTATAAGCTCACCCGGTTTGAAGTTACCATCACCAGTTTCATCCCCTGAACCATTCTTAAGTACTTCATGCAGCAGGTCGTTGTCACTCATCCGTGCAATCTTTGAAATCTTCAGACCATTGCGGTTAAGCATTGAGACTGTGATGAGCTTTTTAAGTTCTTCTTCGGTATAATATCTTATGTTCGAAATGCTTCTTTCGGGCGTGAGTATTCCGTATCTCTTCTCCCACATCCTGATAGTGTGGGCTTTTATGCCACAGTTGTTTTCCAGGTCCTTAATGGAATATGTTCTGCTTCCAGCATTCATTTTTCTTAATGTTACTTACTCAGTGATAATAACAATGATAAGCTGCAATAGTTTAAGTATTGTCTCTCTGTTTCAGCCTTTTCTCGGTTTTTTCAGGGCTTTTCTGCGGGTTTGCACCGGGGTTCTCAATGGCTTCATATTACTAAGGGAACGACTTTAACATAATCCAAAAAAGTCGTAAATTCGCAGTTCATTGGAATTTGATGACGGAATTACAGAGCGTAAAGCAGAGATTTGGTATCATCGGTAATAATGAAGGGCTGAACCGGGCACTTGACATTGCCGTGCAGGTAGCCCCTACTGACCTCTCTGTGCTCATCTCAGGCGAGAGCGGTACCGGCAAGGAAGTGTTTCCCCAGGTGATACATAACTTCAGCCTGCGAAAGCATGGCCCTTATATAGCGGTCAACTGCGGTGCAATTCCTGAGGGTACAATTGATTCAGAGCTCTTTGGTCATGAAAAGGGTGCTTTTACCGGCGCAACAGACAGCAGGAAAGGTTATTTTGAAGTTGCCAACGGAGGTACGGTATTTCTTGATGAAGTGGCAGAGTTGCCTCTTTCAACCCAGGTGAGACTTCTGAGGGTACTCGAATCCGGTGAGTTTATCAGGGTTGGTTCCTCAAAGGTTCAGAAGACTGACGTCAGGGTAATAACAGCCACAAATATCGATATTGTCAATGCGGTCGCATCGGGAAGGTTCCGTGAAGACCTGTTCTACAGGCTTAATACGGTGCCGGTTCGTGTGCCGCCATTGCGTGAAAGAGGTGAGGATATCATTCTTCTCTTCCGCAAATTCTCGGTTGACTTCGCTGAACGTTACCGTATGCCTGCTATCAGACCCGACAACCAGGCCAGGGAGATGCTGTTGAACTACTATTGGCCGGGTAATGTACGGCAGCTTAAAAATATAGCAGAGCAGATTTCAGTGATTGAGCAGGACCGTGAGGTGACAGCTGTAATGCTTACGCATTATCTTCCCGATTTCCAGAGCGGACGTCTTCCGGTGCCCGTAAGAAGCGTGGAAGACAAAGGCTTCAGCTCGGAAAGGGAAATACTCTACAAGGTTCTTTTTGATATGAAAAGCGATATGCATGATCTGAAGAACCTTGTTTATGAAATGCTCAGCTCAGGAGGAGAAGTTAACAACCTCACTGAAACTGGCGCCAGGGCAGTGCGTAATCTCTTCAATGACAATGTCATGCAAAAAGAGGCCGTTGAACCTGTGCGACCTGTACCGGTCAGCTTCGGCACGCCCAGGGAAAGGAATGATATACAGGATACTGAGGAGGTGGTTGAGGAATCCCTCTCACTCACTGACCGGGAGAAGGAGCTGATAAAAAAAGCTCTTGACAAGAACAATGGCAAGCGAAAGCTGGCTGCAGCTGAGCTGGGTATCTCAGAGAGAACTTTATACAGGAAAATAAAGGAGTATGGTCTTGAAGCATAAACTTGCCGGGATATTGCTACCTGTGGTTCTCCTTATCGTGGCAGAGAGCTGCGGAGTAAAAGTAGCATACAAGTTCACCGGGGCATCCATTTCGCCTGCAGTCAAGACCTTCAGCGTTGCGACCTTCCAGAACAGGGCCAGCCTTGTTCAGCCGGGACTGACACAGAAACTGACCGATGCACTGATGGATATGTGCAAGTCACAGACCAACCTTGAAGTGGTAACATCAGGAGGTGATGTCAGCTTTGAGGGTGATATTACTGACTATAAAACACAGCCTTTAACAGTCAGCGGTAATGAACAGGCTGCCATGAACCGTTTTTCTATCACTGTCAGGGTCAGGTATGTCAATAATGTTGATCCTGACCTTAGCTTTGAGCAGACTTTCACAAGGAATAAGGATTACGACAGCGCATTGGATCTTAGTGCCGTTGAGGCCAATCTTACGGAAGAGATTTCAAAGATGCTGATTGAAGATATCTTTAACAGAGCTTTTGTCAATTGGTGATACACGCACATGAACAGGAATGAATTCAACCGGTTCGTTGCCGGCGGCGCACTTCCCGGCCCGGGTGATCTCGAAGGACTGAGAGAACTGACCGTTCTCTTTCCCTGGTTTCATTCCGCTCACATGTTGCTTTTGCGCGGTCTTAAGGAGAATGCTGATATCAGGTTTGACACACAGCTGAAAGCCTCAGCACTCTCTGTTTCAGACAGGGAGGTGCTTTATCATTATCTTTTTATGCAGCCGGCTGCTGAGGCTGAGAAAGAGGAAGCTACATACGAGGAGATTCCGCACGAGGAAGCTCTACAAGAGGAAGTTGCACAAGAGGAAGCTCCACAAGAGGAAGTTGCACAAGAGGAAGCTCCACAAGAGGAAGTTGCACAAGAGGAAGCTCCACATGAGGAAGTTGTACAAGAGGAAGCTCCACATGAGGAAGTTGTACAAGAGGTAGTTACTCCACCGGAAGAGGTTGCACAAACGGAAACCCTGCATGAAGAAGTAGTACAGGAAGAAGTTATACAGGGTGATGTAGTGCCTGTGGAAACATTGCAGGCAGAAATCCCCCATGATGAAGTTGTACCTGAAGAAGCAGTCGCGGAGGTCACACCTGCCACAGAGGCAGAGACTTCTGCCACTGCAGGATCAGCCTGGCGTACACGGGAAGAGCTTATGGCAGAGATTGAGGCAAGGCTTGAAGAACTGTCCTCGCCGCCGGAAGAAGTGCATGAAATTGAAGCAGTGGTTGCACAGGACACTGAAGTATCAGAGATTGAAGCAGTGGTTGTACCGGATGCTGAAGTATCAGAGATTGAAGCAGTGGTTACACCGGATGCTGAAGTATCAGAGATTGAAACAGTGGTTGCACCGGACACTGAAGTATCAGAGATTGAAGCAGCGGTTACGCCGGATGCTGAAGTATCAGGGATTGAAGCAGTGGTTGCACCGGATGCTGAAGTATCAGAGATTGAAGCATTGGTGGCACCAGATGCTGAAGTATCAGAGATTGAAGCAATGGTTGCACCGGACACTGAAGTACCTGTCACGAGCGACATAATGGAACAGGAACCTGCAGGTGAAGAACTGCTGGAGCTTGTTGCAGACAATGAATCTCCGGTTTCTGAGCCGGCACAACAACTGACGCCTCAGGATCTGATAGACAGGTTCATACAGAGCAGACCGACCCTTGAGAGGATACCGCTGGCAGAGAATCAGCCGGTGAAGGACCTGTCAGAGCCAGGCACGGAAGAGCAGGGCAGGTTTATAACCGAGACACTTGCAAAGATCTACATTAACCAGGGGTACTATACCAGGGCGATAAATATTTATGAAAAGCTCTCTTTGCAATTTCCGGAAAAAAGTGCTTACTTTGCAGGCCGTATTGAAAGGATTAAGGATTTAATTAAATAGATAAACAATGGGCA
>Ga0208081_1000312_pt1 | contig 12066 bp, 9 predicted proteins | sample NGESurshal092012_6_FD_184479 | JGI IMG/M metagenome (GOLD analysis project Ga0208081, IMG submission 184479) | Arctic peat soil microbial communities from Barrow, Alaska - NGEE Surface sample 415-1 shallow-092012 (SPAdes) | ecosystem: Environmental > Terrestrial > Soil > Wetlands > Peat ...
CCCCACCGGCCTCCTCACGGTTCTACGCGTGCGCAATGGCGGCGTCGCGACCTCGGGATCGGTGCATCGCGGGCCGCACATCATCGATCCAACCACCGGAGCCGCCGCGTCGGGCATCCAGCAGGCCACCGTGATCGGCCCGAGCCTGACCTGGGCCGACATCTGGGCCACCGCGATCGTCGCGGCAGGAAACCGCGCCCTGAACGCAGGGTCCGCGGTGATCACCCGGTGCCTCAGCGACGGCTACGACGCTCTCCTCGTCTCGGACGACGGATCCACCTGGATCACCGCCGGGTTCGGTACACACATCGCCCCGGACACGCCGGCCCCACCAGCCCGCCCCCTGGACTGACAACCGGCAGCGTTCATCACCCACGCCCCCGCGCCCGGGAGGGGCCTATTCGTTCCAGGAACACATTTCCCGGGGAAGGCATTGCATGATGATTGACCTGGCGACGGGTCCAGCCCCTGCAGCGGGTCTCTGTTCGGGCCCGCCCGGCGGTCCCCGCGCACGCGGCGACGACCGGGGTGGACCGGCCGGCCGTCCGTGTCGCGCGGGAGGTGATGACCCGCGACCCGGACCGGGTCGCGGGCAGCGACTCCCTGCTCGAGGTGGCCTACACGATGCGGAGCCTGCTGGTGGCTTTTCTGCCGGTCTGCGACCAGGAGGGTGCCCTGCAGGGCATCATTGCGCTGCGGGACCTGCCGCTGGTCGTCCGCGGCGTGGACCCGCCGGGGTGACCGCGTCCACGCTCGCGGAGCCGGCGGTCACCATCGGGGTGGATGGCCCCGTCGATCACGTTTCTTCCTGGCCCGGACTTCGGTGAACTGCTTCTTGTCGTCTCCGAATTCGCCGACGGCGCGGGCCGCGAGGGACCACCCCGAGGTCCGGCTGGTTGGGATTGTGAAGTTCGAATTGTTTGGCACCATCTGATCGCGCTCCTTTGGCACCCCTTCTGTGTTTGGCACCCCTTCTGTGTTTGGCACTCCTTCTGTGCGCAGGGAGGTGCCGCCACCACGAGTGGCGCGAGTCTGTGCCGGTCAGCTGGGTTCGCCGTTGGGCGCAGGCGGTTCCACCGTGCCAGATAGCGCGGACAAAGGTGGCGCTCACCGTGAAACACGACACCGATAGCAGGTGGCGTCCCAGGTCGGAGGAACACACGGCGAGGTATCACCCGCGAAGCGTTGACGAGGACGCCCGGCTCGGGTTTCCGCCCGGCGCGGGCAACGCCTCAGGCCGTGAGCGTACGGCCGCGGCATCGACCTTTTGTGCCCTGGCTGCGGTCGAATGGGCGCGAACGGAGGCCGAAGAATGAGGATCGCGGCACGTGTCTGGGGTGCCGTCGCAGCGGCTGTACTGGTCGCACGCAGCGGCTGCGGATCATCCGACGGTGGGCCGGGGAGCACACCGCCGACCCCTTCCCCCGCGGCATCCTCGATTGCTGCCGTGTCAACAACGGGCAGTCCGGCAGGGACGTCCGCGACGTGGTCATCACGATCACGAACTTCGCCTACCAGGGACCGGTTTCGATCAGCCCGGGCGCGACGGTCACGGTGAAGAACGAGGACTCCCAGGCCCACACCGTCACCTCTGACCAGGCAGGTTTGTTCGACGCCGTCGTCCCCGGCGGCGGGAATGTCGTGTTTACCGCACCGACGACGGCCGGTAGTTACACCTATCACTGCACCTACCACAGCAACATGCACGGCACCCTCGTCGTCAAATGACGTAGGCCCCGTTTGCGATGAGCGGCATTACCGCGACCGGTTGTCGGGCGCGATGGCAGTCGTCACCGACCGGCACTCTCAGTGCTTCTTTGGTGATCGGGCAGCCACGTGATGTGGGTCCCGAGCGGACCCTGCTCGCGGGCGCGCACTGCCGGTGACGCCGGTGCGCTGCAGGCGCTGGACGGCCAGCACGCCTCAGCCGATCATTACGACGCTGCCCAGGGAAAGGATGCGGTAGACCAAGACGGCGGCCACGGCCACGGTCAGGGGTGCCCCGGCGGTGGTGAGCCCGAGGATGCGAGCGGTCTCGACGACACCGAGGCCACCGGGACCGCGGTGAGGCTGGCAGCGGGCCGCAAGACTGACATGCAAGCCGACCGCAGCTCAGCTGGCGGCCAGGCATGCGACATCCAGCAGCCAGTTCAGCAGGGACAGGGCCTATGCATCCAGCCGGGCCCGGCGGGACGGCCGGATCGCTCGCAGGTCGTCGATCAGCGCGGCCAGCGCGGCGTACCCGGTTTCGGCGGGCCGGCCGCGGAGCCAGTTGGTCCAGCGCAGGACCCGTCCGGCGGCCAGGCTCAGTCGATCAGGGCGGCCGGTGAGCCCGACCATTGCGGTGATCACCAGCAGCACGCCCGCAATAGCACCGGCCGATTGCAGGACCGACCCGGTGTCGGCGACCGTCTGGGTGAGGTTGTCACACATCAGCGAGGTTGACTCGTCCGCCACGGGTCGCCGTCAAGGTCACCTTGAGGTCGGGTGTACCCCGAGTCCCGACGGTCCGGTCCGGAAAATGAGACACCCGCCGTAGGTCGAAGGCGGTGGGGTGCTTGGGCCCGAACCGAGCTCCGATGGAGCGGTAACGGGCCCGCGGGCCTTCGCGAGAGGGCGGTCCGGAGCAGGATCTGGGTGACCTGGCAGTCAGCGCAGCAGCGGGCACGCCGCGGGGGCACAGTGACGATGTCGCGTTCCGATGCCACGGACGGTGCGGGTTCGGCCGCTGCCGAACGGCCGCAGCACACCCCGACACCGCGGGCAGGGCAGGTCGCCCGCCAGAAGGATCTGTTCGGCCACCTCTGGGGCGCAACACCACCGTCACGACACGGGTCTCCCATTCATGCCGGCCAGCATCGGCTACCACGGCCGACGTCAACAGTGGCCATTTCGTGCTGCAGGACGCCAACTCTGTCTGCCCGCCGTCACGACATTGTCGACCAAAACCGGCGGTCGGCGGCTGGTGTTCTCCGACCCCGCGACCGCTCGACATGGAGATTCCCTTGATCGTCGTCGAGATGACGCCGCGATCCACCCGGGACGGACTGGGCATCGGCATCGCCGGTGACGGCGACACCCGCGGTCAACGGCATCTGGAGTGGGGCACCAACACCGGGGTGGGCGGCGGCCCGGTCACGAACACACGAGCCAGGACAGACCACCTCAAGCCCCCACGGCTCCGATGGCACCGACCCGTCACCGCACCGATCCGTTCGACAACAGATCGCGGCCCCACGCGACCTGCACCCAGGGTCGGCCAAGGCGGGACTGTCCGGACGCCGCCGCCGCTGTCACCCAGGCGGCGCGAGGCGTCCGGAACCTTCCCCGCAGGTGGATGACCGTGCCGACAAACCGGAGCCGGACGCCCGGGGTGAGCCGACGGTCGTTCGCATTGGCGTTCACACCGGACGGCCCCGGGCCGGAATCCGGTCGGGGCCGTCGGCGTCCCCTGATCGGGGACTGGGTCGGTGAAGGGTCCGACCGGTGTCCTAGCGGTGGTGTCCGCCGTGGGGATGGGTGGTGGATTGGTCGCGGCCCGGTTCCCGGCGAGTTTGCGATGCGCTGGCCGTGTCGTCCGCGTCGGAGTCGGATGTGGCTCGGCTCGCGGAGCTGGTGCCGGCGGAGGCGTTGGTTCCGGGGCTGGGACTCGTCGATGCCCCGCCGGTGGCTGGGGCGGAGGTGGTGGCGCTCGCCGGTGTGCCTGTGCTGGCGCTGCCGCTGGCGCCGACGATCGCGGCGCAGGTCCAGGCCCCCCACCCCTGACCGGCCAGGGTGTTTTCGGCGATGGCGATCTGCTGGGCCTTGGTGGCCAGGTCGGCCCGCGCGGCGTACTGCAGCCCGCCGGAGGCCGCCCAGGTGGACTGCGAGAACTGCAGCCCCCCGTAGTAGCCGTTGCCGGTGTTGATCGACCAGTTGCCGCTGCTCTCACATTGGGCGACGGAGTCCCAGGTCGAGGCGGACGCGGCCGACGCGGGCAGGGCCAGTCCGAACAGCCCGGCGCCGGCCAGCACACCGACCACGCCCAAGCGCCGCGCCCACGTTCTGGTGGCCGAACGGTCGCGCGGCATCGTCAGGGAAGTGTCCCTCATTCTCGGCTTTCCCGGGCGGCGTCAACCGACGGCCATCGTTGTACCGGCGGGTCGTCCAACACCCTTTGTTCAGCGATTCCCCGGGTTTCGTGGACGACCGCGACGCGGCCCGGGGAGTTTTCTGGGTTATTCCCGACGGAAATGTCCGGGACCTCAGAGCTAAAGGCAAGTCCGAGGACAGCGCAAGACCCGGCGTCGCACAGTATTTCGATAGGAATTCCACAGTGATACGGCGCAGACAGATAGAATGGCCTGGTCAGAGGCTCCTCGTGAACTCCGAGCCGTGTAGTTACCAGCGTGCAGTTTTCACCCGTTCGGACCACGAACGCGAAGAGGTGAAATCACAGTGGCTTCAAAGGAAAGCCACTCGATGCCAGCCGGGTTCCTCGGAGATTAACAGAGGATTCTCAGCGCTCGGCATTCATGCCGTCCACCCCGTTCTAATGCCTGAGCCGAACAGGAAAACGGCAAATGGGACATATATCTTGTCGAATTCTGCACACCCGGGATTCTCGCCGCTCGTCCCGAACGATCCGCTGCGCTGACGCCGGGGTGGCCGGGTGATGAGAGTTCCCTGATATTTGCGGCGCATGGTCGAAGGGGTGGCCCCCTTGTTGTCATCGGGAGCCGGTCAGGAACCTGCCCGAGCGGAGTGAACATATGTTCCCGTCACTGCACACGACCGGCCAGACCGGATGCCTGGTTGGTCGGGCCCGGCATTTCCGTGGGTGGATGCGGCTCGGCGTGATCCTGGGTGGCCGTGGTTCCCTGACCGGCTGGTGCGGTTCGGTCCGATCGGCGACGGCGACCGCGGTGAGCGGTGCCGAGTCACCGAGCGGTGCAGTCGAGGTGGTGATGGCATGGTGACCGGGGACCTGGTGGGCGACCGGTATCGGCTCGGCGACCGGATCGGGCAGGGCGGTAGGTCCGTGGTGTACCGAGGCTGGGACGAGCGGTTGGGCCGGCCGGTGGCGGTGAAGGCGCTGCGGGCCGACCTGGCCGGCGACCCGTCCCACCAGATCCGTTTCCGGCGGGCGGCGCGGAGCGCCGCGACGCTGAATCACCCGGCGATCGTGGCGGTCTACAACAGCGGGGAGACCGCCGCCCAGAGCGGCCCGGTGCCGTACACCGTGGTGGAGTACATCGACGGCCAGACGCTGCGGGAGCTGCTCGGCCGGGAGGGCCGAGTGCCGCCGCGGCGGGCGATGGAGATCGTCGCCGACGTGTGCGCGGCGCTGGACTTCGCGCATCGGCACGGGATCGTGCACCGGGACGTCCGGCCGGCGACCATCATGGTGACCCGGGCCGGCGCGGTGAAGGTGATGGACTTCGGCGGCGCCCGCACCGGGACCGACGATCAACCGGCGCCGACCCCGGTAGCGCCGGGGTCACCCGTCCCGGTGCACGCAACGGCGCAGTACCTTTCGCCGGAGCAGGTCCGCGGCGACTCGGTGGACGCCCGCTCCGATGTATACGCGACCGGGTGTGTGCTGTACGAGTTGTTGACCGGTGCCCCGCCGTTCACCGGTGATTCGCCGGTGGCGAACGCGCACCTGCAGGTGCGGGAGGCGCCGCAGCCGCCGAGCCAGGCGCAGCCGTGGGTGGGCAGGGAAATCGACGCCATCGTGCTGACGGCGTTGAGCAAGAACCCGCTCAACCGGTATCAGTCGTCGGCGCAGATGCGTTCGGACCTGCTCCGGGCACTGTCCGGGCAGGCCGTGCAGGCGGCGCAGCCGTCACACCACGGCGGGGAACGGACCGAGCTGATCAGCCCCGCGACCCTGGCCATGGGCCCGCGCCCGTGGTTGGGCGTCGCGGGATCCCCGGCGCTGCTCGCGCCGATGCCGGCCGACGTCGGGCGGGACCGGGAATCGAAGGACCGGGTCGGCCGGCACCGCGGCGGGGTGTCCGTCGGTGTCGGCGCGGTGTCCCTGGCGCTGGCGGCTGCGATCTGGCTGACCCTGCGGGTGGTGACCGCGCCGCCGCCGGCGCCTCTGGTGGCGGTGCCCGACCTGTCCGGCATGCCGCTGTCCCAGGCGACCGCTGTCCTGCAGGCAGATCTGCTCACCCTGGGTGCGGTCACCCCGATCGCGTCGAGCCCGTCCGATCAGGACAGGGTCGTCGATCAACGCCCGTCCGGTCAGACCGATGTCACCCGGGACACCGCGGTCAGTGTGGACATCGGCACCGGGGTGCCTCCGGTGACCTGACACGACGGGGCCGACCACGCGGTGTCCCATCCAGCCGGTTTCCTGCCCTGCAGCGTGGGCGGTCGCCGTCACGGCAGAAGTCTGCAGACCAGAGCGGCGCGGAGGTGACTACGTGATCGGTCAGCGGTCGTTGCCGGTGCCGCCGGCGGGCGGACGTTTCGCATCGTGTCAGCGGCCGGGTCGCCCCCGGCGCGCAGTGCGAGGTCGGTCGACATGTTCGATCCCCGCGACCGCCACGGCCGCCGTGTGCGTGTGGGCGGAAGGCACTCACCGGTGTTATTCCAGCCGGTGTGTTCCGGCGCGTCCGCGGGTGCGCTGCGGACACCGGCGGCTGTTGCGACCCCGGTGCACTGGTGGGGTGTCCCCGGGTCACCTGCCCTGTCAGCACATCGACGTGACCGGTGCCGCTGTCATCACCGGCCGCCGGGTCGACCACAGCGTGCGCACAGCCTGCCGGCGGACAGTTCGCGGTACCCCGACCCTGGAAGGGCGGCCATGCTGACGAACCCGGGCGATCCGCGTGCTCGCGGCGCGGCGCGGCGCGGACCTGGGCCGGGTCCGACCGGCGGCGCAGGCGCCGGCGTTGATCGGCGGTCCGGCACGGCCACCGGGGTGGCATCTTCTCGTGGTGCGGTGGACTGCTCGGCCGCGGCGCCGGACGGTCACCGGCCGGTCACCGCGGCGGCCCGGCGGCCGGGAACGGCGGCGCCGGTCTGATGAACACCCAGGTCCTGTGGTTCTCCAGTCGCGCGACGGGCGCGGTGTCGTTGCTGTTGTTCACCGCGGTGATGGTGCTGGGTATCGCCACCGCGGGGCGGGTCGGGTTCGCCGGGTTCCCCCGCGCGGCGGTGCTGCGCCTGCATCGCACGGTGTCACTGGTGGCGGTGACGTTCCTGGTGGTGCATGTCGTCACGGCGATCGCCGACGGGTACGTCGACCTGGGCTACTGGGACGTGTTCGTGCCGTTCGGCGCCGGGTTCGACCCGTTGTGGATCGGGCTGGCCGCGGTCGCGGTCGATCTGCTGATCGCGATCGGGATCACCAGCATGGTGCGCGGTCACCTGTCCGCGTCGGCCTGGCGGGCCATTCACCTGACGGCGTACGGGATGTGGCCGTTGGCGGTGCTGCACGGTTTCGGGGTGGTCGGCGGCGACGGCCGGCAGGGCTGGATGATCGTGATCGACCTCATCTGCGTGCTGGCCGTGCTGACCGCGATCGGGTATCGGGTGCGCCCGGACCGGCACCCCGACACGGTGGCCCGGCGGGCCGCGCGGGTCGCCCACCCGACGCGCCGGCCCGGGTCGGACCCCGGGTCGAACCGATGACCACGCCGACCCGACCCTCACCCGCCGCGCCGCCGACGACGGGGTGGGCTCCCGACCCCGCGTCCGTTGATCGGCTGCTCCCGATCCGGCCGGCGGTGTCCCTGCGGGATCATCTGGCGCGGCTCGGGCCGGCGCCGACCGGGACCGGCAGCGGGCTGCCGGGGATGCTGCAGGCCGCGGGGCTGCGCGGCCGGGGCGGCGCCGGGTTCCCGACCGGCAGGAAGATCACCTCGGTCGCGGCCGCCGCCCACCGGTCCGGGCTGGCCGCGGTGGTGGTGGCCAACTGCTGCGAGGGGGACCCGACGTCGCTGAAGGACCAACTGCTCATCGAACGGTCCCCGCACCTGGTCATCGACGGCGCGCTGGCCGCGGCCGCCGCCGTCGGCGCCGACCGCATCGTGCTGGCCGCGCACGAGGATTCCGCCGCGTTGGGCACGCTGCAGGCGGCGGTCGGGGAGCGGCCGTGGACCGGCCACCCGGTCGCGGTCATCGGCGTGCCGCACCGGTACATCGCATCCGAGGCCACCGCGCTGGTCCGGTATGTGAACACCGGCGACGCCCGCCCCGCGGGCAAGCTCACACCGATCCGGGACGCCGGCATCGACGGCAGGCCCACCCTGGTCTGCAACGGCGAAACCCTCGCCCACGTCGCGCTGATCGCCCGGTTCGGTCCCGCCTGGTACTCCGCCGTCGGCACCCCCGCCGAGCCGGGCACCGCGCTGGTCACCCTCGGCGGCGCCGTCCCCCGACCCGGAGTCGTCGAGGTCGCCCATGGCACCACCATCCGCGCGGTGCTCGGCCGCGCGGGTGGACCGGCGGCCGGGTGGGCGCTGATCGGCGGGCTGGCCGGCAGCTGGGTCAACCTGGCCGCCCTGGCCGGCATCGGGTACAGCACCGGGCAACTCGCCGCCGCCGGCGGCACCCGCGGGGTCGGATCGATCATCGTGCTGCCCCCCGGCGGGTGCCTGCTCACCGAAACCGCGCGCATCCTGCGCCACCAGGCCCGCGCCGGCGCCCGGCAATGCGGCCCGTGCATGTTCGGGCTGCCCGCGATCGCCACGGACATGACCGACCTGTCCCGCGGCGACCGCGGCGCCCTGGACCGGCTCCACCGGCGGCTGCCGCTCATCGACGGCCGCGGCGCCTGCGGCCACCCCGACGGCGCCGTCGCGCTGGCCGCCAGCGCCCTCGCGGCCCTCACCACCCACCACACCCGGCACCTGACCCACCACCTGCTCGACGGCACCTGCCAGCCGCCACCACCGGTCGTACCGCTCGGCCCGGCCCCACCCACCCAACACATCACCGGATGGTCCTGTAGGGGCTGAGATCTTCTGCTGTCGTAGGGTTTTCCGTCAGCGGCGCAGTCTGCGATAGCGAGCTCCCCGCGATTTAATTATGCAGCACAACGCCTTTCGCGTCAGTTAACGAACCTGGACACTGCCCTGGTCGCCCGGTGCGCGGTCATCCTGTGCTTCCGCATGCCGCGAGGTCCCACGGCCCACCGACAGCGCCGGCCAAGCGGACAACGTGGGTGACCAACGAGCAGTGGGGCTACCAGCTCCGCACGTGCTGCATCCAGTCCCGCTTCGCGATCGGAGTCCCGCTCCTCTTTCGTACGGGCGCGGCGCCGTCGGCGCGGGTGCGCGGCGTCGGGGGACCTGATGATCAGGCCCTCGGTTTGTCGGCCGGCGAACGCAGGAAATCCAGCAAATCCTGCATGTACCTGCACATATCGTCGAAGCCTCGCTCGCCGAGGAGATCCCGCCAGTGCTGTTCGATTTCGGCGACCCGGTTGCCGGCGTCGTCCAGCGCCTGGCGGCCGCGAGTGGTGGGAAAGATCAACTTGGCGCGCCGGTCGACGGGATCTGGCCGGCGCTCGAGGTAACCCAGCCGCTGCAGATCGCTGACGAGTTCGGAAGTGGTGGCCAGGCTCAATAGCGACCGGGCCGCAAGATCCGTGAGCCGTACGCCGTCGATGCCCACGTTGCCGAATATCTGCAGATGGGGTTCGCGCAGGTCGGCGTAACCGTGCTCGCTGGCCGGGGAGAACAGTTCAGTCCGGAATTCCCGGAGCAGTCGGCCCAGGAGTTGCCCGATCGCCAGGCGGTCCGGGGACAAGTCTCTTGACGTCGGCACAACACGGCAGCATACTTCGGACATCGAAGCTTCGGGCTTCGAAGCAAATTGGAGGCGGTCATGGACCAGCCCGCAACGACCAGATCACTGTGGATCACCACCAGGGTGGGACCACTGCACGTGCAGGTCACCGGTTCCGGTCCACCCGCTCTGCTCTGGCACAGCCTGTTCGTGGACTCAACGACCTGGGACCGGCTCCGGCCACACCTGACCGCTGACCGGCGGCTCGTGCTCGTCGACGGCCCCAACCACGGTGCCAATCCGCGGCAGAGGACTTCGTTCTCGCTGGACGACTGCGTCGGCGCCGCCGTCGATGTCCTGGATCACCTGAGCATTCACGGGCCGGTCGACTGGCTGGGTAATGCTTGGGGCGGCCATGTCGGCATCCTGTTCGCGGACGCGCACCCGGAGCGATGCCGGTCGTTGATGGCCATCGGCGCCCCGATTCCCGCGCTCAGCGGCGTTGAACGTCGACGGATCCAGTTGTTGGCAACACTGTTCTTGGTCGGCGGTCCGCGGCTGGTGCTGCGACCCTTATTGGATGCGCTGGTGGGACCCGCGATTCGGGCAGAGGACCCTGACGGCGCTGCCATCGTGGCGGACGCCTTCACCCGCGCCGGTCACCTCGGCATGTACGACGCGGTCCGCTGGTTGAGCTTGCGTCGAACCGACCTCACCCCGGTCCTGGAGCGGCTGGACACGCCGACCCTGCTCGTCACTGCGAAGACTGATCCGATGTGGACCATCCCTGCCACCCAGGCCGCCGCCGCACATCTGCGCCACGGAACCATCGCCATTGTCCCGGGCGACGGTCATATCGGGCCGCTGCTGGAGGCGACACCCGAATTGGCGAACCTGATCACCGCGTTCTGGCGCGAACCGGGCACCACGATCACCACCCAGCAGGCCGCGTTCGGGGGCGCCTCGGTGTAGCGCGCCATGCGAATCCGTCATGAGGATGCTGCTCCCCAGGTCGGGGCGTGACAGCTGTCCACATGCTTGCAGCGCCAGAAGCTGCGGGCCTCGAAGGAATGGGGCAGGAGCACAAGGCATTTCGACACCGAACTTTCGTCCACCCCTGAACGGGTCAGCGCCGGACGGGCACGAACCATTCTGCACATCTCGAGATCTCAGGGTGCTTGACACCCTTCACCGCCACACAGGTCACAGACTCCGACGCCGGGCGGCCACCACTTCATAGATAGGTGCACAAGGGTGACTCATTCAGCCCCATTCCCGGTTACGGCCCAGGCGCTGTCAAATTCATCCATCCGGATCTCCTGGGGTATCCCGGGCGACTCACCGGAACTTGGTGTTCAGGTGCGCCGGAACTCCCCGGGACCGGTCGGAATCATCGCTTCACTGGATTTCTCCGTCACCAGTTTCGACGATTCGGGATTGCACGCAGGTACGGAGGAACCGGCCGTCACCGTGCCGACGAACCCTTCACAGTTCGTGCCGGACGGAGCGGGAGCGGGTCCACGGCAGGTCCTCCTCGGGGAGGAACCCCTGCGGCGGCGGCAGTAGCACACGAGTGTCACGGTGACGGCGAACTCTGGGGGATCCGCGGCCAGGAGTACCGCGGCCGCTGGATCATGCTGCTCAAGTTACGCGCCGCCTCGATCGCCGCCGACTGCCGCGGCGTCTGCCCGGCGCCGGCGGCCGTCCGAGCGCGGCCAGCGCGCCCGGCACCGCGGGACCGTGCGCTGTGCCGAGGTCGCGGAGCTTGTTGTACACCGGGTTGGCCGGCACGGCGCGATCCGACGGTCGCGTTCAGCCCGGTGTGGGAGTGGTCGTGTTTCGTCGAACCAGCGCGCGGAGGTTGTGGCAGTTGCCGGATCCCCGGCGAGGGCTGATCCCGCTCAGTCCCCGCCGACCCGGGCTCCGCATCTCGGGCAGCTGGTAGGTGGTTCGACCGGCACGAACAGGCCACAGTCCGGGCACACCCGCGGCGCCCAGCACACCGGGTCGCCGTCCAGGTCGGACGGGTCGGGCCTCGGTGCTGACCTCGCGCCGTCGGCAGGGTCCGTCATCCGCCCATCGGCTTCCGACCTCGACTCAGCGGCGCAGTCGCCCGCGACGAAGTCGTCGGGCGCTATCGATGACAGGGGAGCGGGCCTGACCGCGTTTGTCAGACCCGCTCCAGCAACTCCCGGCTGACGTCCATGCGATGCGCAACGGCGGCATGGGTTCTTGCGCGCAGTGACCTACGCTGAACGTGTCACTACCGCCGAATTGGTCGGCACACCGCACGGAAGGCGACCCGTGGTTGACAAGGGACCCCCTGACGAGCACGTGCCG
>Ga0208081_1000313_pt1 | contig 12027 bp, 7 predicted proteins | sample NGESurshal092012_6_FD_184479 | JGI IMG/M metagenome (GOLD analysis project Ga0208081, IMG submission 184479) | Arctic peat soil microbial communities from Barrow, Alaska - NGEE Surface sample 415-1 shallow-092012 (SPAdes) | ecosystem: Environmental > Terrestrial > Soil > Wetlands > Peat ...
CCGCGGTACGACGACACGAGCGAGCGAGAGCGCGAGCACGAGCGCCCCGAGACCGATCACGATGGAGAGGCTCAGCCAGTTGCCCGCGAGCTCTTCGAGGGACACCTTCTTCCGGCCGAGGAAGAAGCCGGACGCCGTGCCCACCCCGAGGTTCAGGGCCAGGAAGACCATGCTCGAGACGAGAATCGAGAGCGAAAAGAGCCCTTTCCCCGCGGGACCGAGCGTGCGCGCCATGATGATGCTCGCCACGAGACCGGCCGTGACGATCACGATTCTCGCGGCGACGGTGATTGACACGTTACGGGCGAACGTCAATCGGCTCCTCCCGGGACCGGTTCCGTGGCTTCTGGGCGGGGCGGCCTCCCGCGGCGTCCAGCATACCAGAACGGCACGAAACGGGCGACCCTCTTTCTGCTTGTTCGCGCACGCTCTGTCCGTGTAGCGTTGTCTCGAAAAGCATCAGGTTCGGAGAGGAGCATATGAAACAAGCTGAACATGCAATCGACTGGAGCCGCTACCGGGCGGAGTTCCCCGCCGCCAAACGCTACATCTACTTCAACCACGCCGCGGTGAGCCCGCTTTCGACCCGCGTGCTCGCGGCCATGAATGCCGTCGCGAGCGGCTTCCTCGAAAGAGGCGTTCTATGCGAGGAAGAGGTGTTCGCCCGGGTCGCGGCGGCGCGCGAGGCGGCGGCGCGGCTGATCGGCGCCCGGAGCGAGGAGATCGCGTTCGTCAAGAACACGACGCAGGGAGTGCTGATTGCCGCCCAGGGCATCCGTTGGAAGCGGGGGGACAACCTCGTCATGCCGGCGATCGAGTTCCCCGCGAACGTGTATCCCTGGCTCGCGCTCGAGAGACGCGGCGTGCGCGTTATCCTCGTGCCGCCGCGCGACGGCAGGATCACGGCGGAAATGCTCGCCGGCGCATGCACGGAACGGACGCGGTGCGTGACGGTGAGCTCCGTCCAGTTCTCGAACGGCTACCGGATCGATCTCGAGGCGCTCGGGCGATTCTGCCGCGAGCGAGGCATCTACCTCCACGTCGACGCGATCCAGTCGCTCGGAATGCTCGCGTGCGACGTGCACGCACTGAAGATCGACTTCCTCTCGGCGGGGGGGCACAAATGGCTCCTCGGGCCCACGGGAGCCGGACTCTTCTACTGCAGAAAGGAACTCCTCGACGAGCTCGACGTCTGGAACCCGGGCTGGCTCGGCGTGAAGAACGCGCGGTCCTACCTCGAGTACGATCCCACGCCGCTCCCGGACGCGCGAAGATACGAAGAGGGCTCGCTCAACCTCTACGGCATCGCGGGGCTCGGCGCCTCGATCGAGCGCTTTCTCGAAATCGGGACGACGAACGTCGAGGAGAGGATCCTCGGCCTCACGGACCTTCTCGAGGAAGGCATCCGGTCGCGCGGCTACCGGATCGTGAGCCCCCGCGAGAAAAAGGAGCGCTCGGGGATTCTCTGCTTCCTCCACCCCGGCGAAGGGACGGAGGCGCTGTACACGAAGCTCTCAGCCGCATGCGTCGTCGCGAGCCTGCGCCAGGGCGCGATCCGGCTCGCTCCGCATTTCTACAATGAAGGGGAAGAGGTCGAACGCCTGCTCGACCTTCTGTGAGCGCTATCTCAGAATCACGATCTTTCTGACCGCCTCGGACGTCTCCGCTCTCAGGCGCAGAAAATAGACGCCGCTCGCGAGCGGCCGCCCGCGGTCGTCTTTTCCGTTCCACGACCGGTTGACCACTCCCGCTTCCTCGCGGCCGCGTTCGATGAGCGCGACGCGGCGCCCCGAGATGTCGTAGACCGCGACCTCCACGTTCGACGCTTCGGGAAGCGCAAACGACACGGTCGTCACCGCGTTGAAGGGGTTGGGATAGTTCTGGTAGAGCGCGACGCGTTTCGGAACGATCTCGCTCGGCATGAGTCCCGCGAGCCGCGCCACCGCGCCGAGGGCAGCCTTCGTGCAGACCTCGAAAAAAGCAAAGTTCAGGTGGTCCGCGACGTCCGAGCACGAATGGTAGTAGGGCGTGAGCTCGCTGCGCTTTCCCTCGATGAGGAGCGCGGCGGGGATGCCCACCTCCCAGAACGCAATCTGATCGCTCGAGAGCCGCTCCGCCTGGACGACCGTCGTCTCGAGCCCGAGCCCGAACAAGTCTACGGATGCTCCAATCGCGTTACCGATAATTGAATCGGGCCCCGCCCCCGACCGTTCGCAGATGACCGCCGACATCACGGCGTTCGGCTCCCAGCCGATCATGTCGAGCTGGAGGTCGCCGTCGAAGACTACACCTGTGTCGAGAACGCTCGCGAAGTACCGGCTCCCCTTGAGGCCGAGCTCCTCCCCGTCGAACAGCACAAACTCCACCGAGCGCTCCGTACGTTCGTCCCGCAGCGCCCGGGCGCATTCGATGACGGCGACGGTCCCGGTCCCGTTGTCGTCCGCCCCGGGAGCGCAATCGTACGGGGAGCCAGATGTTGCATCGTAATGCGCGGTGAGAAGGACCCGATGCTTCGGCTCGCTCACGCCCTCGTGGATGAACGAAATATTCTCCCCCCAGGTGGTGTCGGCGAACTGGTACGACGCGCAGCTCCTCATCGACGCGCTCCATCCGACACGCCGCGAGAGATCTCTGCCGGTGAGCCAGAACCATCCGTCCCCCGATGACGCCACGCTCCATACGTCCGCCGCCACTGAGCATTCCGTGCCGAATCGAGCCCACGTCGGGCCCCCGTCCTCGCTCACCCATATGTCCCCTCCCGCCCCCGAGGCGATGATTCTCAGGGAATCGGCCATGCGGACCGCACTGAGCTCGGCCGCCACAGGCACGGCGACCCATGTGGTGCCCCCGTCCCTCGTGTAAAACGCCTCCTGGCTTCCGACGATGACCCCTGTGCTCTCCCCGTGGAAATCGATCCCGGCGAGGCGTCCGAGCATGAGAGAGCGCTTGAGCCATGTCCCCCCGAGATCCCTCGTCTCGTACAGGGAGCCGTTGTCCGTGACGAGCCAGAAATGGAGCGGCCCGCTTGCCGCGATGTCGTCGATCGCTTCGTAGCCGAAGGTGGCGGGATCGAGGGAATACCACGTCCCGCCTGCGTCCGCCGTCCGTATGACGCTTCCGCCCGAGCCTCCCGCCATTCCGAATTGTTCGTCCTGGAAGCAGATGGACCCGAGGGTGAGAATGTCCGTTCCCGAAGCCCGCAGGCTCCAGCTCGCGCCGGCGTCCGTGGAGATAAGGAGCGCCCCGTACGCCGAACCAAAGAGCCTGCACGACACCCACAATCTGCCGAGCCGATCGCACTGGAGATCATACAGGGCATTGCCGATTTCTCCCCGCTCGGCGAACGGCGGCCAGCCTCCCGCCGCCGTCGTCATGTAGATCTTGCCTCCCGTGTCGGCGACCCAGACCGTGTCGCCGCTCGGCGAGACCGCCGTTCCCGTGAGATCGGGCACGCCGATATTGAGCACGAACCTCTGAATCGAGGGCTCGTACCCCGCGTCGCGCACCTGATCAATCAGATAGCGCTGGCCGAGGTCCTTATGGAGCGACAGCGCATACCGCGTGCGGATCTCGGTCTTTCCGTCGTCCAGGACAATCGAATCGGCGCCGCTGAGGCCGCGTACGATGCGCTCGAGCCGTGCGGCATCCACCTTGTCGACGATCGTCGCCCCCTGCTGGAAACGGCCGGGCAAAGCGACGGAATCCCTTGCCGGAGGAAACGTTACGCAGAGAATGGAAAATATCGAGGATACGATAATGCGTATGCGAAAGGAGCTGTTCTCGTGGAAATCCGCCACAAAAGTCCTTCCCAAAAGAGGACATTACAATGTATTATAGCGTTTCAAAAATCCACGAGCAACAGAACCTTTGCCCGTCCCCCTGCGCGGAGGTAGGAGGATCTTGCTTCCCTACAAGGACTATTTCGGTGCCGACGACGAAACCATGCAGAGGATCCTCTCCCTCGCTCTCGCGCGCGGCGGGAACCACGCCGACCTTTTCTTCGAGCATACGATCCTCAATCAGATCACGATGGAGGAGGGAATCGTCAAACAGGGAGAGAAGGTCATCGCGCACGGCGCCGGAATCCGCGTCGTGAAGGGGGAAGGGACCGGGTACGCATACACGGAAGAGATCACACTCGAGAAGATGAAGGAGGCCGCCCGCACCGCGTCCGCGATCGCCGACGCAAAGGCGGAAGTGGGGCCGGTTTCGCTCGCGAGTGTCGCATTTCCCAACCGCTATCCGATCGAGGAACCGACCACCGGCGCCCCGCTCACAAAGAAAATCGCCTGGATCGAGGAGGCGGAACGCGCCGCGCGCGAATACGACCCGCGCATCATAAAGATGAGCGTCTCCCTCGCCGACGATCTGAGCACGGTGCAGATCGCCACTTCCGAGGGCGCCATCCTGCGCGACACTCGCCCCATGATGCGCTTCATCGTCACCGTCGTCGCCGAATCGAACGGCAACCGCCAGATCGGCACGTCGAGCGGCGGCGGCAGGATCGGCAACGAGTATTTCACCCGGCGCATGTCCCCGACGGAGCACGGGCGCGAGGCGGCGCGTCAGGCGATTCTCCTCCTCGGGGCGATCGACGCGCCCGCTGGCCCCATGGAGCTCATCCTCGCGCACGCCGAGTCGGGCGTCCTCCTCCACGAGACGGTCGGGCACCCGCTCGAGGCCGATTTCATCCGGAAGGGCACCTCGGCCTACACGAACCGCGTCGGGCACAGGGTGGCGAGCGAGCTCGTGACCGTGATCGACAACGGCACGATCGCGAACGACCGCGGCTCGATCAATTTCGACGACGAGGGAACGATCTCCTCGTCCACCGTCCTCATCGAAAACGGGATTCTGCGCGGCTACATGCACGACCGCATCAGCGCCGCGCTCTTCAGCGTGCCGCCGACGGGGAACGGCCGCCGCGAATCGTACAAGTACCCCCCCGCCCCGCGCATGACGGTGACGTACCTCGCAAACGGATCGAGCGATCCGGAGGAGATTCTCCGCTCGACCCGCCGCGGCATTTACTGCAAGTCATTCCGCGGCGGTGAGGTGGACATCTCGAACGGCGATTTCGTGTTCGTGCCCGTCGAGGCATACCTCGTCGAGGACGGCCGCGTCACGGCCCCCGTCAAGAATCTCACGATCATCGGAAACGGCCCCGACGTCCTCTCGAAGGTCACGATGGTCGGGAGCGACCTCGCAATCTCGGACGGCCGGTGGACGTGCGGCAAGGGGCAGCACGTTCCCGTGGGCGTCGGTCTTCCGACGGTCAAGATTTCCGAGATCACCGTGGGCGGAAGCACAATCGGCGCCTGAGAGGGAGGAACGCGCGAGTGACCACCGACGAGATGAAACGATTCGCCGAGCGCACCGTGCAGAGAGCGCTCGCCGCGGGCGCCGAGACCGCCGAGGCCACGATGCTCCAGCGGATGGAGTTCACGGCGGAGGTGCGGAAGGGCGCCATCGAGAAGCTCATCGAATCGGTTTCGAGCACGATAGATATCGAGCTGTCCGTCGACCGGCGGAAGGCGCTCGTCTCGTCGAGCGATCTCTCGGCGGAGAGCGTGACGGCGCTCATCACCGAAGGGGTCGAGCTCGCGAAGGTCATGGACCGGGACGAGTACTTCGCCCTGCCGGACGCCGCCGAGATCGGGGCGGCGCCGGACGATCTCGCGATATTCGACGCGGACTCGAGCGCGATACCGCCGGAAAAGAAGATCGCGCTCGCCCTCGAGCTCGAGCGAAACGCGCTGCGCATGGACCAGAGGATCATCCCCGACGGGAGCGCGTTCTCGAACAGCTCAAAGACGCTCGCCTTCGCCAACTCGCTCGGCTTCTGCGACGCCTATAGCCGCACGTCCCACACACTCGCGCTCTCGTGCGCCGTCGAGGACAGGCCCGAGAACGGCGAGAACATCGGGAAGCGCCAGTCGTCGTATTGGTATTCGACCGCCATTCGCGCCCGCGACCTCGAGCCCCTCGAGGAGATCGCGTCGAAGGCGGTCTCGCGGACGCTCCGCAAGATCGGCGCCCGGAAACCGAAGACGTGCGAGGTGCCCGTCGTGTTCGATCCGGAGGCGACGCGGGATCTCATCGAATCGGTCGCCCACGCCGTAAGCGGCGGAAACATTTACCGGAAATCGTCATTCCTCGTCGATCGCCTGGGGACGCAGGTCGGCTCGCCGCTCGTCACCATCGTCGACGACGCGCTCATGAGCGGGAAGCTCGGCTCCCGTCCCTTCGATTCCGAGGGAGTCCGGTGCCGCCGGAACCTCGTTTTCGAGAAGGGGCTCCTGAGAAGCTACCTCCTCTCGAGCTACCAGGGGAGAAAGCTCGGCCTCAAGACGACGGGAAACGCCGGGGGAATCTCGAACCTCCGCCTCGAGCCAGGGACATGCGATCAGCGCGAGATACTCGCGAGCGTGAGCCAGGGGCTCTACCTCACCGCCCTCTTCGGCCCGGGCTCAAACTGGATGACGGGGGATTTCTCCCAGGGCGCACAGGGGTTCTGGATCGAGAACGGGGAGCTCGCCTATCCGGTCGACGAGTTCACGATCGCAGGAGCGTTCCCCGCGATGCTCTCAGGCATCGTCATGGTCGCAAGCGACATCGATTGGCGAAGCCCGATCGCCGCTCCAACCATAAAAATAGAGAGGATGACCCTCAGCGGCACCTGACCCATCCTTTACGTAGAGGAGGCACGTGTGCGGAAATTCCTATCGTCGCTCCAGGCGGCATTGTTTCTCATTGCGATCCCCGGCGCGCTCCTCGCGTCGGATCAGCGCGCCGACGAGCTCATCGCCAAACACCTTGCCGCGCTCGGCGGAAGGCAGGCGGTCGCTGCGATCAAGTCGGTGGTCACCACGGCCGACATCGAGCTTATGGGGACCGGGCTCAAGGGCTCGGTGGAATCCCGGATCCTCCGCCCCTGCCTCTCGTACTCGGATATCTCCCTCGGCTTCTTCAAGATCAAGGAAGGGTACGACGGCGAGCGCCTCTGGATGGTCGATCAGAACGGCAAGCTCCAGTTCAGGCGCGACGCCGCGTCGCTCGAGTACCAGAAGACCGAATGCCTCCTCGAAAGCCAGGCGTATCTTTTCGGAGGAGCCGGATACGAACTGACCGCGCTCGGACGGGACACGATCGGCGGCACACCCTGCGACATCCTCAGGATCGACGTCGACGGGGGCACGAGCGCCCTCGTGTCTCTGAACGACTCGACGTACCTCATTCAACGCATCGAGCTCAAGGCGCCCGAGGGTGAGACGATCGAAACGTATGGAGACTACCGCCCGGTCGGCGGCGTCATGTTCCCGTTCTTCGAGCGGACCGAGATACCGGCGCTCGGGCAGCGGATCGAGATGCGCTGCAGGTCGATCACCCCGAACGAGAGGATCGATCCCGTCGTATTCCTGCCGCCGGCGGCCGACGTCAAGGACTGGCGCTTCACCCGCGGCGGCCGCGCAACGGAGATCCCGTTTCAATACAAGTACAACCATATCTTCATCCCCGCGCGGATCACCGGCTACGACCGCGACGTGCTGTTTCTCCTCGACTCGGGCGCGAGCATGACGGTCGTTGATTCGTCGATCGCCGCCGCGATGCATCTCGAGAGCGGCGGCACGATGCCCGGCGCCGGCGCCGGCGGCATGGCGAATTTTTCCATGACGCGCATTCCGGGGCTCACGATCGGGGACATCGAGTTCTCCGGGCAGACCGCGATCTCGTTCCCCATATCGGGCCTCCTGAAAACGTTCGAGGAGACGGAGATCGGAGGCGTCCTTGGGTACGATTTTCTGAGCCGGTTTGTCACAAGGATCGACTACGAGCACGGGGTCCTCACCTTCTTCGAGCCCGACTCTTTCCCGCGGCCCGAGGGCGCGACGGTCGTCGATGCGCCGCTCGTCCACAACCTCTTCTCGCTTCCCGCCGCGCTCGACGGCGTGAAGGGCGCCTTCTACCTCGACACGGGGGCCAATAGCTCCCTCCTCCACGGAGCCTTCGCTGATTCGACGGGGCTCGCCAAGGGCAGGCACACGCTCGCGATGGCGATTCGCGGCGCGGGAGGCGAAGAGAAGGCCTCCCTGTGCCGCTTCGACTCCCTCGCTATCGGAGGGGTCACGATCGCGAGGCCCGTGCTCGCGATCACGCGGGAAAAGAAGGGAATCAGCGTTCTCGAGAACGTCGACGGCGTGATTGGAAACGATATCCTCGAGCGCTTCACGGTGACGCTCGATTATCGCGCGCAACGCGTGCTGCTCGAGAGAAACTCGCGCTTCGGCGAGCCGTTTTTCAAGGATCGCTCGGGGCTCCAGATCGCGCGAAAGGAGAACGGGGCTTTTATCATTGTACGGGCCATATCCGACTCCCCGGCCGGCAGGGCGGGCTTCCGCGCCGGCGACATCATCGTCAAAGTCGCGAGAATGAAGGCGGAGCGTTTCAAGGATATGCGGGAGCTCCTGAGCCTCTTCGAGGCGAAGGAGGGCACGACGTACCCGATAGAGATCATGCGGAGCGGGCGAAGGTTGAAGCTCGCCCTGACGCTCGCGGACTACATCTAGCAAAGGGGATCTGCTTGAACGCAAAAGTGAAATTTATCGGCGGAACGAGAACGGTCACCGGGTCCATGCACATGATAACAAACGGCAGGTCGCGGTTCATCATCGACTGCGGGCTGTTCCAGGGGCGGCGCGAGGAAACGTTCGAGCGAAACGCCCGCTTCCCGTTCGATCCGTCCGAAATTGAGTCGTGCGTCCTCTCCCACGCGCACATCGATCACAGCGGAAACCTGCCGAACCTCGTGAAACACGGATTCCGCGGGAGAATCTTCGCGACCGAGGCGACCCGCGACCTCTGCACCGCGATGCTCCCCGACAGCGGGCACATCCAGGAAGAGGACGTGAGATTCGTCAACAAGATCCGCAAGAAGCAGGGTCAACCGCCCGTCTCCCCGCTCTACACCCGGAAGGACGCCGAGAACGCGCTCAGGTTCATCGACGGATGCCGGTACCGGACTCCGATCGAAGTCGCCGACGGCGCCTCGGCCACGTTCTACGACGCGGGGCACGTCCTCGGGTCTGCGACCCCCCTCATCGATCTTCGCGCGAGCGGCGGCGGCTCCACGCGCCTCGCGTACGCCGTCGATCTCGGCAGGAAAAGCGCGCCTATTCTCAAGAATCCGGAGCAGCCGCCCGATATCGATTACCTTATCCTCGAGAGCACCTACGGGGGGCGGTTGCACTCACCGATCGAGGAGGCCGTCGAGGTGCTCGCGAAAACGGTCCGCGCGACCGTCGAACGCAAGGGCAAGATCATCATCCCGTCATTCGCCCTCGAGCGGACGCAGGAGGTCGTGTATTACCTGGACCAGCTCATCAAGCAGCGCCGCATCCCGGAGCTCCCCATCTACGTGGACAGCCCCCTCGCCGTCAACATCACCGAGATATTTATGAGGCACGAGGAGTGCTTCGACGAGGAAACGATGAAAAGGTTCCGCACGACCGGCGACCCGTTCGGAACGGACCGAATACGGTACATCACGGCCGTCGAAGACTCGAAGAAGCTCAACGGCGACCCTCGGCCGATGGTCATCATCTCGGCGTCGGGAATGTGCGAGTCGGGGCGCATTCTCCACCATCTACGGAACAACATCGAGAATTCGAGAAACACGATCCTCATCGTGGGCTTCGTCGCAAAAAATACGCTCGGCCGGAAGATCGTCGAGCGGAACAAGACGGTGAAGATATTCGGGGAGGAGCTCCGGCTGCGTGCCGAGGTCGTCGTCATCAACGCCTTCAGCACGCATGCGGACCGCAGCGAGCTTCTCGACTACGTGATGCCGCTCAAGGATAGAGTAAAGGGAATCTTCGTCGTGCACGGCGACGAGGACCAGTCCGAGAAGCTCACCGCGCTCCTCAAGGAAAAGGGCTTCGCCGCACGCATGCCGCTCCCGGAGGAAGAGATTGAGCTCACCTGATCCCTGGAACGTCACACCGGCGGAGGGAATCGAGATCCAAAAGCGGCTCTCTCCCCTCGTGCGGCGCTCATGGGACGGCCGCACGATCGAGCTCATCGCGGGCGCCGACGTTCATTTTCCGTCGAAAGGGACGGTGCGCTCGGCCGTCGTCATCCTCACGTACCCCGGGCTCGAGATCGTCGACTCATCTATTTACGAAGGGCCGTGCACGTTTCCGTACGTCCCGGGGCTCCTCTCGTTCAGGGAGATACCGCCGCTTCTCGAGGCGTGGAAGATGCTACGCGAGAGGCCCGATTGCATCCTCTGCGACGGCCAGGGAATCGCTCATCCGCGCGGGCTCGGCCTCGCGAGCCACTTCGGACTCGCTCTCGGGATCCCCACGATCGGCTGCGCGAAATCCCCTCTCTTCGGGGAGTTCGAGGAGCCGGGGCCGGACCGGGGAGACACCGCTCCCATCAAAGACCCGCATGGAAAAACAATCGGCGCGGTTCTCAGAACGCGCGACCGGACGAGGCCGCTCTACGTATCGGTCGGGCACGGCGTGAGCCTGCGAAAGGCCGTATCGGTCGTGCTGTCGTGCTCGACGCGCTTCAGAATCCCCGAGCCGCTCAGGGCTGCGCATCACCTCGCGGGCACGGGCCGCCCCTGAACCCCATTCCGGATTCCGAATGGAACCGATCTTGCTCGAAACGTTTCGAGCCGGGCTGCACGAACAGGCGGCAAAGTGTAATCCATTATCCTGATATCAGATAGAAAGCCGCCCCCGAAAGCCCCCGGCGGATTGCGCTCGAGCGCAGACCGATTTGCAATGAATTCCCGCGTGCAATACAGGGATTCGCCGGATGATTATACCCATCGGGACAAAATCGACCCTCGCGCTCAAGCCGAAGCTCACGATCGGCCTCATCGCTGCGAACTTCATCGTCGCCTGTATCACCATTCCGCTCATGACGGAGAGCGGGAAGTCGCTCCTCAAGGTGCAGGGCGAGCGCTTTGCCAAGCAGATCCAGCTCTATCTGGCGGAACACCGGGAGGACGGCCTTCCCGAAGGCGTCTCCCGCGCGGAGGTCGTTGAATCGATCGGGGAGCTGGAAACGGCCGAGGACGCGCGGGGCTTTCAGCTCGCGCTCTACCGGACCCTGCAGATGACCGGCGTCTCGCCCGAGGCATTCCGGCGTTACGGGGATACACTTCTGGGCAGGGAGGAGTCGACCTACACCGGTCCCGGGGGAGACTCCTCAGGCATGCTCGCCGATTGGAAGGCGCTCCGCGAACGGGAGCGGAAAATCACGGACGGAAGCGTCTTCAATCGCTTCGGTCTCATCCCGGGCAAGATGAATCGCCTCTATACGTTCTTCACGCACATTTTCATCCACGGCGGGATCTGGCACCTTCTCGGAAACATGCTTTTCCTCTGGATTGTCGGATGCCTCCTCGAGGATAGCTGGGGACGCCTCCCCTTTCTCGTCTTCTACCTCGCGGGGGGCGCCTTCGCGGGACTCATCCAATGCCTCCAGGACACATCCTCGATCACGCCGCTCGTGGGAGCCTCGGGAGCGATCGCGGCGACGATGGGCGCATTCACGGTCAGACATTTCCTGACGAAGATACGGTTCTTCTACTTCTTCCTTCTCATTCTCAAGCCCTACGTGGGCACGTTCAGCCTTCCCGCCTATGTGTTCCTCCCCTTCTGGTTCGTCGGGCAGATTGTGCTTCGCTACCTCGACGGATACCTGGGGGGAGGCTCGAACGTCGCGTACATGGCGCACATCGCAGGCTTCACGGCGGGGCTTACGGCGGCGCTCGCCATGCGGATCACGGGGTTCGAGGAGCGTTTCCTCGCGCCCTCCGTGAGGCGAAGCCGGGTCAAGGCGGGAGTGCTCAGGGATCCCCGGTTCGATCGCGCCTGCGAGCTCCTCATGCGCGGCAATCACGAGGGCGCGCGCACACTCTTCGCGAAGCTTTTCGACGACCGTCCCCGGGATATCGAGATGATCCGGGACATAGCGCTCCTCTACCGCGAAAACGGACTTCCCGACGACGCG
>Ga0208081_1000319_pt1 | contig 11955 bp, 11 predicted proteins | sample NGESurshal092012_6_FD_184479 | JGI IMG/M metagenome (GOLD analysis project Ga0208081, IMG submission 184479) | Arctic peat soil microbial communities from Barrow, Alaska - NGEE Surface sample 415-1 shallow-092012 (SPAdes) | ecosystem: Environmental > Terrestrial > Soil > Wetlands > Peat ...
TGGAAGGAACCCGAAGATGATCACGCGGTGGCCGTGCTCTATCACGGCGACACGCCGCACAAGATCAACGACAGCGGTCAGATACGACCCGGCAGGTTGAACGCCAAGTTTAAGTCACGTCCCACAACACCAACCTGCTGTGGGACAACAGCTGGTCAGTGCGGGTTTGACCGTCGTGGTGTCCCGTAACGCCCGCCCGATTCGGATTCCCGGTCAGGTCCCTCAAATGGTATGCGCTGGCCGAGTTTCCTGCCTGCGCCAGCCGTTTCGTCTATTCGCGGATCCAATTGTGATCGCACCCGGCGTCAGTTGCCGCGGCGTCGGGTGCACGTGTGACATGGAAGCCGTTCGACCTGATCACTCGACCTGATCATTCGACGGGTTTCGGGGCCCCGCACACGGACCCGGTGTGCGAGCAGCGGAGCCTTCGCGGGTGCCGGCGGGTGTGCCTACCGGTGGGCGGTTCGCGGCGTCCCGGCACGCGGATCCGGGGACGGATCTGCTGGGGGCGGGGTCGGAGCGGGAGTTGTTCGGCCGGTTCAACGCGTCGGCGCGGCATTGGGGGAACCGGTTGGGGGTGGATGTCGAGGACCTGTTGCAGGACACGGCGGTGGAGTTCTATGCGACGCTGGCCCGCCGGCGGACGGCGGGGGATCCGCGGCCGGGGTTGAACGGCCGGGAGGTGACGGTGCGGTCGGCGGCGGGGTCGGGGATGGTGAACCCGGGTGGCTGGATTCACCGGATCGCGTACAACATCGCCGCGCGGCGGGTGGCCGGGACGGATCGGTCGGCGGATCTGGCGGCGTTGAGGGAGTTCCGGGCTCGCCGCGATGAGGTGGAGAACCGTTGGGGCCGGGGGCTTTCCCAGGTGGAAGCGGACCGGTTGGCCGATGAGATCCGGTTGGCCCGGCCTCCGCGGCGGCGGCCTGCGCCGGGGTTTCACCGCCGGGTGCGGACGGTGTCGACGGATGTGATGGAGCAGGACTGGGATGTACCGGCTGAGCCGGACCCGGTCGATGGTGGTGAGTTCGCCGCGCACACCGCGGGTGCGGTGGCGGAGTCCCTGCTGGCGGGGGAGGGCCGGACGGGGCGGGCTGCGGCGCAGGGGTTGGCGTGGGATGTGGTGGCCGAGGTGACCGGTGCGCCGGTGGTGGTGCCGGGGGTGCTGGATCCGGCGGTGGCGCGGCGGGCGGCGCGGCGGGTTCAGGATGCGGGCGGCGCGTCGGTGGTGGCCCGCGCGGTCCGGGACGGGGTGTCCGAGGAGGACGTGGATGCCGTGGAGGCGTTGTGTGTGCCGTTCGGCCGGCTGGATGAGGAGGAGCGGGCTGCGGTGGTCCGTACGGTCCGCCGGTCCGGTGGGTACGGGGATCAGGTGTGGTCGGCGGCGTTGCGCGCCGCGACGTACCGACCCGGCCGGTGAGAGACGGGTCACCGACTGAGAACCGGGTGCGGGCCGGTTCCCCCGCGGCGTGGGAGTGCGCATGTTCCGCGGGGAGCGCCCGGCGGCAGCCTGCCCCGGCGCGGGACGGGGCGGTGGTCGGCAGCCGATGAACGGCACCAGGGTCAACCTCACGGGCGGCTGGACGCTGATCTGGGGCACCGTCAGCGGCGCGCTGGGCGGTGTCGGCGGCGCGTTGACGGTGTTCGGTGTGCTGCTGGTGGTGCTGGGTTTCGGGTCCTGGCTGTGGCAGAAGCGCCGCGGCAGCGGCGGCGGGCAGGGCCACTCCGGGTTGTTGTGGACGATGCTGATCGGGGCGCTGCTGGTGACCCCGGGGGTGGTGCTGCCGATCCTGCTCACCGCGGTGGACATCGTGTTGAACGCCGCGATCAGTTTGTGGAACCGGGTGAATACGTGACGGTCCCGTCGTGTTACGCGTTGACGGGTCTGACCCGTACCGCGGGGGCGTCGCGGCGGGTCGTGATTCAGGGTTTCGACCTGCCGTTCCGCGGGGTGCTCGTCGCGGCGGCCGGGTTCGCGGTCGGGTTGTTGCCCACCGTCGCGGCGGTGCTGGTGGTGGGTGCCTGGGGGTTGGCGGTGATGGCCTGCGTGCAGGTCGCGGTGTTCCAGTTGGTGGAACGCCGGACTCGCGGCGGGCTGCACCTGCGGACCTACCGGGCGTTGCTGGACAAACGACGCGGCGGCCGCGCGGTGGGCCGGTTCCGGTGCTGCGGGGTCACCGTCGACCCGGCACCCGGGGTGTTCCGGGTCGTGACCGCCGCGACCGTCCCGGCGCCCCCCGCGGCGGCAGATCCGGGGGTGCCCGGGGTGTTCCACGGCGACACTCACCGGTCCGAACCGGCACGCCGCCGGGCGCAGTTGGCTGTCGGCTGAGATCGCCGGCCGTGAAACGTCTTTCCCCCTGCCGGTCCCGCCGGTCCCGCGCGGCCGGCCTGGTCGCGGTCACCACCATCCTGCTGTCGGTGGGTGTCGCGGCGCCCGCGGCGGCGGCGAGGGCACCGGGTCCCGGGCAGTTGCGGGCGGTGGTGGCGGCGCCGGCGGGGATCGCCGCGTCGAGCGACGGGTGCGGCGCCGCGGACGGCACCGGCACCCTGGCCGGCGCGGACAGCAACCTGGCGATCAACCGGTGGGCGGACGTCGCGGACTCCTTCCACGACCGGCTCGACGGCGACCTGTGGAACGACGTGATCGAGAAGATCCAACGCCGCGCCGTGTACTCCACCATGCTGTCCACCGGGAACGCGATGTGGCAGGCCAGTTCCACCCTGGTGTCCTTCGCGACCCGGTTCTGCCTGCTGGACACCCTCGGCGCGGACGCCGACCGGGTCGCCGCCGCGGTCGGCGGGGCGTTCCTCGGCGACGGTGGGCCGCTGCTCGCCGCGATCATCGCCGCAGCCCTGGCCGTCGCGGTGTGGCGGCAGGCCCGCGGCCGCGGCCCCGCCGCGTGGCGGGGCGTGGCCCGCTCCGGGCTGCTGATCGCGGTGATGGCCGTCATGGTCGCCGGGGCGTCCCGCACCACGATGATCACCGCACCCGAGGACGGTTCCACGTTCACCGATTTCGGGACCGGTTCACCCGGGTGGGTCGCCACCAGGGTGAACGGCGTCATCGCGGCACTGGGGTCCGCGCCGGCGAAGGCGATCGCCGACCAGGGCAGCGTCCAGGAACAGGCCGGCGACACCGGCGACCCGTTGTCGTGCAGCGCCGTCACCGCGAACCTGCGCGCCAACTACACCGACCTGCACCTAGCCGGGCCGGGGAACCTGGGCGCGTCGGTGCCGCTGGTGATGTCGCAGATGTGGGAGAACACCGGACTGATGGTGTGGGTGAACAGCCAGTTCGGGCGGAACAACCCGTACGGGCAGCGGGTGTACTGCCACGTCCTGGAGGACCGCGTCAACACCACCCGCTGGTCGCAGTCCAACACCCAGGTGCCCACCCGGACAGCCGGTTTCGGCCCGTCGCAGGGCACCGGCAACGGCACCGTCCTGGGCCTGATGCTCGACGGCAACCCCGCCGGGATCCCGGATGTGAACGGTGACGCGGCCGCGTGGGATTTCCGCGGCGACAACTCCACCCAGGACGCCGCGGTGATCGGCTGGGCCGCCTGCCGGTGGGACGGCGACTGGACCGTCGACCCGCAGTGGGCTCGGGTCGACTCCGGCGGCGACTCCGGCGGCGGCAACACCTTCGACGCCGCCGACTCCGGGAACCCCATCTCCCCGGACGACTGCCGCACCTGGTGGACCGACCCCGGCGCCGACATCACCGGCACCGCCATGGACTTCGAGGACAACCCCGGCCACATCCGGGCCGCCACCGCCGCCGCGCCCGCGGTCGGCGACTTCCTGGGCAACTGGCACGGCAACGACAACTCCGCGGCGTTCGCGCTGGCGTTCGCGTTCGACCTGTCCTCGCTGATCATGCTGCTGGTGTTCGGCGGCATCGCGCTGGGCATCATCGTCGCCAAGGTCGCGATGGTGGTGATGATCGCCCTGGTGATCATCGCGCTGGTCGCGTCGCTGTGGATCACCCCCGGCAGCACCCGCCTCGCTTCCTACGCCAAGTTCTACGTCGGCCTGGCGGTGTTCACCTTCGGGATCTCCGCGTTGTTCGCCCTGCTGAACCTGATCACCGGGTTCCTCGTGAGCGCCGGCGCCCGCCAGTTCGGGCCCGGCAGCATCCTCGCCGTCCTCTGGTCGGGGTTCGCGCCGGTCACCGCCGTCGTCGTGCTGCACCTGCTGTTCAAACACGTGCTGCGGATGCCGTCACCGTTCAAACCGTCCGGCGCCCTCGCCTACGCCGGCGCGATCGGCGGCATCGGCGCCGCCGCCGGCGCCGGGTTCGACCGGCTCCTCACCCGCGCCCGGTACCGCGGCGAATACCGCGCCCGCCAATACGCCCGCACCAGCCTCGGCAGCGGCCGCGGGAGACCCGGACACCTCACCCGCCCTGGGTCGATGGCGATGCACCCCGCCGCACACGCCCCGCACCGCCGCGACCACGCACCGACGGAACCCACCCCTGCGGGCACCGCCGCGGAGGTGCGGGCGGCCCGCCGGTTCGTCCGCACCGGGCAGCACCTCCCGCAGACGCGGCTCGCCGCCGACACCCGCGACTGGGCCGGCCGCACCGCCGACGACGCCCGCAGCGCGTGGCGGACATTCTTCGACCGCAACCGCACCGACCCCGCCGACCGCGGCGACTGGCGCAACCTCACCGGCGCCGGCGGCGCCACCGCCCGCGCCGCGACCGCCGCCGTCGGGCACCGCGGCGTGCTGGCCACCGTCGGCCGCGGCGCCCACCAAATCGACCGCGCCAAGACCGGTTTGACCCGCGCCCGCGCCGCCGCCGGGAACGCCGTGGACGACCTGCGAACCCGGCCCGTCCGCACCGCCCTCGCCGCCGGCGGGGTCACCCTCGCCGCCGCCACCGTCGGTGCGCCCCTCGTCGCCGGCGCCACCGGTGTCGTGCTGGCCCGCCGCGCTCTCCGCGCGCACACCGATCATCGCGCCGCAAGACCAGGCCGTGACCGGCGACGCGACGCCGAATACCTGCGTCTGCACGCCCAGCACGCCGGACCCAGCAGGTCACTCCGTGACGCTAGTGGTGAACCGGCCGAGCCGACGGAAAACCACTCCGCGGCAACGGATACCGACAACCAGTGAACACTCGGGCCCTGCACCCCGTGGCCGAGGAGCGTTGAGGACCTGACTTGTGCAACCTTCAACTCAGCGCCGGAACCGGGGGTTTAACCATCCTTCCGAGAAGGAACTGCTCCAACAGTCCGAATCCTTGTCACTGATGCCTCCCGGTCTACGTCGGCTTTCGCCTGATTTGGATTCACCACGTGCGCAGAGTGCGTGGGTTCTCAGGCAGGCCCGGATTCTCGGGCGGCTCCACCTTCCAGCCCAGCTCGCGAAGAATCCGCGCCGCTTCGGATGGTATGTCCCGGATGATCGACCCGAGCTGTCGTCGGCGCCATCGCTCCCTTCCGCCTTCAACCACGGTCTGCCATCCATTACAGCGATCGACGCCACAGTCGAGTACCAGAAACTGGAGCACGTCCTCCAGGCACGGCCTGAACCGCTCGCCGCCGACTGCGAAGTGCAGGCTGGACAGGTCGTGCGGGGACGATGCGGGCGTCGCGTCCTGGCCGCGTTGGCGCTCGCCTTTGTCAGGAGATGGGAGACAGCGCCCCGCTCGGCGTAGACCTGCCAGTGCGCGACCGGGTCTGCCTTCATGTCGGACCGGTAGTCGTACCGCAACAGTGGGGTTCGGTCGAGTACGGAGTGGATGCTGATGTCCGACCGAACGGTCTTGAGGTACTGACCTGTCCGGTCAAGGCTGAGATACAGGGCGACGTCCAGGTCCGCCAGATACTCGTCGGCGACAAACAGCGGGATTCGGCGGGCCTTCGGGTTGAGGCCGTCGGGAGTGACCAGATACCGCTCGGCGCCCTCCACTTTGGTGGAGATGATCGTCCTCTCTCCGGGAAGCACGCCGTCCAGTGTGGCCTGGATCTCCGCTGCGAACTGACCGGAGCGTTCCTCAAGCGACACCCAGCGCTCAGGCCGTGGGGATGTCGTCATCCAGCAAGAAGCCGATCTGGTCCAATTCCTCGCTGATGTCCCACTCTTCGCTGGTCAGGGACCGCGTCTCAGCGAGCTCACGGAATTCCGCGAGCGTGAGGCCAAGCTGACCGAGCAACTGATGCCGGCGGTGCTCCAACTCAGATCGAGTCACCGTGCGTACAGGTTCTGCCATCACCCCTCCTTCCGTGCATCCTCGGATTCAACCACCTTGTTCCGACAGTCTGCGCCGGACGCGCGCCAACCGATGCCCGCGCGCTCTTGGGCAGGACGGAGACCAGTTGTGACAACGGTCACCGGCCGCATGATTGCGCGCAGAGGCGCGACTGTCTTCAGCTCAACATCCTCGATTCACGACCCCCATCCGCGCGGGGCTTCGTCGCGTTCGGGCGACCTTCTCCACCAGCCACGATGCGCTGGTCGCTGCGATGGTTCCGAGCCGGGCGGCGATGCCTGCGGAGGTGATTGTTGTGGAGGCCCACCACACAGCGTCGCCGAACTTGGTCATCGACCTCCTGTATAGGTCCGTCGGCATAGGGCCTCGCCGACGAGCTGACGACCATCAACAGGAACGTGGAGACGACGGTGTACCCCACGACGCGTCCGCGACGTTCGTTTCCGGCGACCCGCTGATCCGTTTGTGCGGCCGGTTCGTCGGAACCGAGAACGGACTTCACGTGGACGCGACCCTCGGCCCATAGCGGGAGGACGCATGTCGGCGGTCACGTCGAGCCGTGATCTCGCTGCGCGGCAGGCCGTGCGTGCGTCGGCGACGGTCGCCATCGGCGGCAACGCACACCGGTTGAGGTACCGGCGAGTCGTTCGATGCGGTGATCGCTCGGGGAGCAGTAAACCCGAGCCGCCTGTCGGCGGCACACGGTCCGGGTGATGGCCAGCGTGCTCTTGTGCCGTCGGCGATACCGAAGTCCAGCGGGGCAGCGGCGGTGGGCGCCGGCGTCTGGGCTGGTTCGAGTCCGTGGCGGCGCCGCGGTGTCCGTGTCCGGGGTCGGTGACCTCGTGGACGGGGCGCGGGCGCTGCGCATGTTGGGTGGTCGTGCGCGCGGCCGGACCGTCGGGGCGTGGGGTGTCCGTGGCTCGCGTTCGCCGTGTCGTGCTGATCGTCGGCGTGCCGGGTGTCCCGGTCGCGTTGGCGGCGTTGCTCGTCTGCCTGGTGGTGGTGTTGTTCGGGCTGGGAAGCGGCGGGGTGCTGGGTGCCCGCGATTCGTTGTCGGTGTCGGCGGCCCGCTCGGCTGGTGTGCCGGACAGCAATGCGACCGTCTTGCGGGCGGTGGGTGCCAGGGTGGGTGTCCCGTGGCAGCTGCTCGCCGCGTTGGCGGCCGCGGAAGGCGACGGTGCCGCGGCGGATGCGCAGTTCACAGGTCCGTTCCGGATCCGCTCCGGCGCCGCGGGCGTCACCGCGGGGCAGGCGGGTTCGCTGCCCGGGGCGGCCGACTTCATCGCCCGCACCCTGCACCGCAACCTGGACGCCGCGAAGTTCCCGGTGAGTGTCGACATGCTCACCGCGTCGGCCACCCAGGCGTCCTCCGGCGGGTTCGACACGGCCGGCACCCGTACCGGAGCGACCGATCCCGCGGCCGCCCGGGAGGCGGCGGTCGTCGACGCGCTGACCGCGCTGCCGGTGCGGAACGCGGAACGGGCGTTCATGACCGGTGTGTACCGGTCCGCGGTCCGGATGGCGCTCGGGCGGGGCACCGAAACCTGCGCCACGACAACGACAGTGGCTGTTCAGCAGGCGGACGCGGCGGGGATGCAGTACCCGTTGCCGGCCGCGCACGGGTTCACCGGAGCCGAGGAACCCATCGACGAACACGGGCGCGTGCCGTCCGGGAAGGGCAACGGCACCGTCACCTGGTCACGGTTCGCGTCGCTCGGGCAGGCGTACCGGGACTTCTACATCACGATGCGCTGGCAGTACGCGGCGTGGAACTGGGACGGCACCAGCACCGGGATCGACCAGGCCCAGTTCGACTGGTTCGCCCAGCGGCCCCGGTTGGTGCTGGTCACCAATCCCCGCACCGGCGCGTCGATCGTCGCGGCCGCGTTGGAGGCCGGCCCCGCGCCGTGGGTCGGTGTCACGGGCGACGGGCCCGGTTCCGGTGGCGCCGCCCACGGGTGGGCCGGCCCGATCCGCGGCACCCCCGACGGGTACACCGGGATCGTCAGCGGGTTCCCGCCGGCCGCGCTGGCCGCGCTCGGCGACGGCTCGGGCCCGGCGCGCACCGGGTACGCCGGGCAGAGCGGCGACGACCTGACCTACCGGTGGGCTCCCGACCAGAACGCCACACCCGGCCCCACCACCCGACCGCCGACCGGGGCCCGACCTGACGGGGCCGGTCCGGGTCGTTGCACGGCCTCGGATCCCGCCGTCGCCGCGCACGGCCCGGTCGCCGGCGGGGTCACAGCTGGGGCGACCGGAACGGCCGTGGTGATTCCGTCCGGTGACGCCGTGGACCCGGCCGCCGCCGGGCAGACCGTCACCGCCCCCACCGAGGCCGTCGCCCGCGGACTCGCGGCCGGCCTGAAAACCGTTGGGTTGCCGTACGTGTGGGGCGGCGGCACCGACGGCGGGCCACCGGACAACGGGTGTCCCCGCGGCGGCGGGCAGAAGAACTCCTGCGGCGGCACAATCGGCCTGGACTGCTCCGGGCTGACCGGGTGGACGCTCGCGAACGCCGGGTTCCGCATCCCCACCGATTCCGCCTCGCAACGCGCCGCCGGCGCCGACATCCCACGCTCCCAGGCCGAGCCCGGTGACATCATCGGCTACCCGGGGCATGTCGCCGTCTATCTCGGCGAGATCGGCGGTGTCGACTACCTCCTCGAAGCCCCGGACGTCGGCCTCCGGATCAGGGTGAAACCGGTGAACTGGGGCGGCGCGGACGCGGTGCTGCACCGGTACTGGTCCTGAGATGTCGGGCTCGGCCGCGTTCCGGGGGGGCTTGCCGGTCAGGGCTCAGCTGATGCAGTCGCCGGTGGCGGCGTTCCAAGCGATGCGGTCGAGGCGCTGGGTGGCGGTCAACCGGGCGGTGTACGTGCCGGGCGGCCCGGTCACGGTGACGGCGACTCGGCCCGTTCCTGTCGCCGCCCGGGTCGCGGCGCCGTCGACGGTGAGCGTGAGAGCACCGCTGCCGGTGCCGGTGATGGTGAGTTGCGTGTCGGTGGCGCAGGTGACGGTGATCGACCCCGCCGTGGGCACCGGGTCGACGTGGGGGGTTTCCACCGTCGTGACGGTGACGGTCGGCGGGCTTTCCGTACTGGTGGCAGGCCGGTCGGACGGCGCTGGCGGGGCGGTCGCCGCGGCGAGGGCGGACGCGGTGATCACCCCGACAACGAGGACGAGCGCCGCGATGGTGATGGTGGCCCGGTGCCCGAGGTACCAGGCGAGGGTCTGCGCGGCGGTCCGGTCAAGGGTGACGTCGGAGCGACCGCGCTGACCCTCACCGGTCCGGGTGGGCATGGCTGCCGGTCTGGTGGCTCAGAAGGCGTCGTCGTCGGCGTGGCCGGCGCCGGCAGGAACGTGTTGCGGCGCAACGGTTGCGGGTCGGGTGTCGGCCGCGGTGCGCTGCTCGTGGTCCACCCGGCGGTTGCCGCTGTGGCCGCCGTTGGTGCTGCCGGTGGCGATGGTGCGGTGGACCTGGGCGGTGGCGTACCGGAGCGACGCGGCGACCTCGTCGGCGTCCAGTTCGATGACGGTCCGTTTCTCGCCGTCTTTGGTCTCGAAGGACCGTTGCCGGAGCACGCCTTCGACGACGACGCGGGCGCCTTTGGACAGGGAGTTGGCGAGGTTCTCCGCGGGTTGCCGCCAGATGCTGCAGCGCAGGAACAGCGGGTCGCCGTCCTTCCATTCGCCGGTGGCGCGGTCGAACGTGCGGGGTGTGGCGGCGACGGTGAAGTCGGCGACTGGTGCGCCGCTGGCGGTGTAGCGCAGTTCGGGGTCGGCGGTGAGGTTGCCGACGACGGTGACTCGGGTTTCTCCGGCCATGACTGGTCCTTTCGGTTGTGCGCCACGTTCGTGTCGCCGTGGCGGCGATGGGTTGGCCGCTGGTCGGCGGCGGTGGGTGTGGTGGTTCTGTGCGGTCAGTGCAGGATCGGCAGTGAATCGGCGGCAGCGGTGAACAGCCGCCGGAACGCGGTGGCCTCGGCGAGGTGGCAGCGGACGTCGTCCGCGGCGCGGTGGGTTTTGTCCTGGTTCACGGTGACCAGGTCGCCGCCGGTCCACATCGACCAGGTGCGGCGCAGCACCCCGACGTCGATCGGCGCGTAGTGCAGCAGGCCGTGCAGTCGGGGCATGTGCCGTGCCAGGAAGGGTTTGTCGAAGGCGGCGACGCCGGATCCGGCGATGTGCAGTTGCCCGGCCCGGACCGAGTGGGCGTGCAGCAGGTCGATGACGCGCTGTTCGGCGTCCCGCAGCGACGTGGCGTGTGCGGTGTCCGCGGCGGGTACGGGGCGGTCGGCGGCGCGGAGGTCGCGGAGCAGCCCGCTGCGGGTGTGCATGCCGGTCACCTGGTCGTCGGCGAGCAGTCGGTGCAGTGCGGCGGGGGAGGGCCGCACCAGCATTTCGGTTTCGGCGAGGACAGTGAGGTCGGTGGTGGTGAGCAGGAACGCGGCCTCGATGATCTCGTCGTGCGCCGGGTCGAGCCCGGTGGTCTCCAGGTCGGTGAACAGCAGGCGGGTGTCGGTCGGCATCGGGTGTCCCGTCGAAAAGGGGGGGTGGGTCGGTGGGGGTCAGGCCGCGGCGCCGTGGCTGCCGGGTGAGGTGTCGGGCCCGTCCGGGGCGGCCGGTGACCGATCCGGCTGTGGTTCCGGGCGGGGGAGCTGCCCGGGGAGGGTGAACATCGGCGGCGGGTCGACCGGGACGCTGCGCGCCGCGGTCACCTGGTGCTGGTGTTTTCGCCATGTCGTTGATGTGTGCGGCGAGCACCTGTTCCGCGGCCGCTGGGTCGGTCGCGGCGGGTCCGGTCGCGTTGCCGGGCGCGGCGGTCACGGTGCGGAGTTCCGGGACGTCTCCCGGCGTGGTGATGAGAACTACCAGGTAGCTGCCGCTGTCGTCCGCGGCGGGCACCAGCCCGGACCTGGCGCCGGGTGGTGCGGCGCGGATCGCCTGCGCTGCTTCCTTGCCGGTGAGCACCGGGTACCGGGCCTGCAGGTCGGCCCGGCCCGGCCAGCCGGCGCCGGCGCGGCGCAGCATGGTGCCCGCGGGCAGCAGCAGCAGGTCCAGCGCTACCCGGCCGGCGCAGCCGCCGTGCCCGGCCGGGACAGCCCGCGCGGCGGCGCGCCTCGGCGGTTCGGTGACAGGTGCGGGCTCCTGCCGGACGGGTACTGCCGGTGCGGGGTGGGACGCGACCGGGGCGGCGGAGCCGGTGCCCAGCACGTCGGGGGTCGCCGGCCCGGCGGGGGTCAGGTACATGGGTGACCTGGCCGTCCACCGCTCGGTGAGGCGGCCGCCCGGCGGCGGGAACCAACCCGGTCCGGGTTCGTCGACGTCGACGGGGAACATATTGCTGACCATGATCTCCTGGGCGGCCACCGGTTCGGAGATCTCGAAACCGGTGTCATCGAAACCGGTGCCGTCGAAACTGTTGTCGTCGAAACCGGTGTCGGTGACCGGTCGGGTGGTCGTGACCCGGCCGCGGACCGCGGCGACCCGACCCTCCACCGGGAGCTGCCCGCGGCGGCGCAGGTCGATGAGCAGGCGGTCCCAGATGACGCAGCGGACCCGGCCGCGGGAACCCTCCAAGGTGAAAGTGGCCATCCGACCCCGCGAATAGCCGCGTTCGGTGTAGTCGGTGACCAACCCGACCGTGAGAACCGTCCCGGCGCCGCCGATGCGGTGGACCGGGGTGGGCCGCATCCCGAGGTCACGGCCCGCGCCGTCGACGGTGC